>Ga0070686_100001916_pt1 | contig 11583 bp, 11 predicted proteins | sample KBSS23LmetaG_FD_65654 | JGI IMG/M metagenome (GOLD analysis project Ga0070686, IMG submission 65654) | Switchgrass rhizosphere microbial communities from Kellogg Biological Station, Michigan, USA - KBS S2-3L metaG | ecosystem: Host-associated > Plants > Roots > Rhizosphere ...
CTGCGCTTGCGCCAAGGCAACCCCGAAGCGATAACGGCCGCGCTCCGCGTCATCGCCGATCCCAAAGCCGCCCGGCTGGAACGTCTGCAATTTATACAGATCCTGGGCGAGTTGCATCCCAGCGGCTCCGCCGACACCCTGCTGAACCTGCTCGAGCACACCGACGATGCCGAACTCCGACAGGCCACGTTGACCTCTTTGACCGCGTACGATGAGCCGCGGATTGGTGCCTCGATCGCCGCGCTCTACCCAAAACTGGGCGCCGCCGCGCGTCCCGCCGCCCAGAACCTGCTGGCCAGCAGGAGCGCCTGGTCCCTGGCGCTCGCCCGTGAAGTCGAGGCCGGGCGCATCGCGGCCGACGCGGTCCCCATGGATGCGGTTCGTCGCATGCAATGGCACAAGGCGCCTGAGCTTGCTCCACTGCTAACCCGGCTCTGGCCGTCGAAGGCGGCCCCTACTTCGCAAGCGATGCAGCACCAGATTCAGCATTTGGCCGAAGTGGTGCGTGGCGGCAAAGGCGATCCGTATCGCGGGCAAAAACTGTTCAACGCCACCTGCGCTTCCTGTCACAAGTTGTACGCCAAGGGAGGTCAAGTCGGCCCCGATCTCACCAGCTACCAGCGCAGCGATCTCGACGCCATGCTGCTCAACATCGTCAATCCAAGCGCCGAGATCCGCGAAGGCTTCGAAAGCTTCATCATCGAAACCAAAGACGACCGCACCTTGAGCGGCTTTTTGGTGGAACGCGATGCCCAATTGCTCGTCCTCCGGGGAGTCGATGGACAAAATGTCACCCTCGAACCGAAGGATGTCGTCGAGATGAGACCAGGAAGCTTGTCCTTAATGCCCGAAGGGCTGCTGGATCCACTCAGTGACGAACAAGTCCGTGACCTGTTTGCTTACTTGCGAACCACGCAACCGCTGGCGAACTAACCCGACAACGAAGAGATTCGCAAGAAGATCACGCAAACGCAGGCAAGCTGCATAGTTACGGCTTAGAGATCTGGCGCGCGCGCGCTCAAGCGGCTTTCAAGGTTCCCCGCGTGCAACTCCAGCTTGTGCCCGTCCGGATCCAGAAAATAAAAGGAATTGTCTCTCGTAGATTCCTGCCAGCGAACCACCCCAGCTTGTATTAATCGGTGGCCCCACTCCGGTAACGCCGACGGTTCGACCGAGAACGCCGCATGGGAATACCCATGTGACGGCTTGGCTTGGCCGTTCTTATCCTCCACTAACGCCAGCCACAGTGTGCCAGCCTCCAAGTAGGCCGACGACGGCCCGTGCCAGCGCACGACGAACCCCAACAGTTCAGAGTAGAATTTCACGGAACGCTCCAACTCACTGACTGCCAGGGTGAGATGATTGAGGCCGGTGATGGTCATGGCGCAGATGGACGGGAGAAATGGCAGCGACGTCGGAGGTTTGTCAATGCAATGTGCAACGGGCAACGTTGCCTGTTGCAAGAACCTGAGGGCCGAGGGAAATACCGTAGGTAAGAATTGCCGACCTTAGACAACCGTGCCGAGCGAAGAAGGAAAGAAGTAACTAGGCGGAGCGAAAACGGCGTGACGTACGGATGGACAATGGAGCGCCTAGTTTTTTCCGAAATCGCCTTTCAATTCGCGATTTCCGAAAACGACTTTCGGTTCGGATTCCGGATGATCTCCGGCAAGAACTTTTTCGTCTTCGTAAACAGACTTTGCTTCTACTTCTTGAACCTCTGGACGTTCCAAGTCTTCTTCGGGGTCATCCAGCAGGGAATCGTACATTCGCTTGCACCGGTAAACGCCTGCGTAAAATCCGTTGCAATAGAAGGCCAGTGCCGTTAGCAGGATCAGCCCCAGATAAACATAATCTTTCGTTATCATAGCTTTATCGGGCTCTGTACACCGCAAACCTGAGCATAGCAGGAGCGATGCCGCAAGCGCTGACCTGGGATCGGTCCGTGAGTGGTCCGGCTTGCAATCGAGCTAAATACGGCAGGAGACGGCACTTTGGCAAGCATTCCCTTTTGGCAGCCTGCACCAAATTTATTCTCACCTGTGCGATAATGGGCCACTTGCCTCCTTGGCGGCTCTCCTTGTAACCTGCACCCATGCTCGGAAGCGGCATCGTCAAAGGCATGGTGGAAACCGCCCGCAACTTCGTCGGCAGCTATCACGATGAGGCCCGGCTGACCACCGTGGAATACCCCGAGGAACGCATTCCGCTCAAAGAGGCCACCCGCCAGTTCCCGTTTCTCGTATTTGACGGCCAGGACGCGCACGCCGGCCTGCGATGTGTGGCATGTCAGATCTGCGAAAAGGAATGCCCGCCACAGTGTATCTACATCGAGAAAAGCAAAGACAAGAAGCCCGATTACGTTGGGAAACCCCAGTTTTATCCCGCGCGGTTCGACATCGATATTTCGGTCTGCATGAGCTGCCAGATTTGCGTCGAAGTCTGCCCGTTTGAAGCCATCAAGATGGACACGGAATTTGAGCTGGCGAATACAGACCGTTTCGGTGGCCTTCTCTTTCAGAAGGCCCAGCTCTCCAAGCCCAACACCCACTATCATAAGATTCATCCGACTGAAGCCTCGGAAGTCGACCAGCGACTGGCCGCCGAAAAGGCCAAGGCTGAAGCCAAAGCCAAGGCGGATGCGGAAGCCAAAGCCAAAGCCGCAGCCGAAGCGAAGGCCAAAGCGTCCGTTGCGGCCGCCGCTCCAGACTCCAAACCCGCCGCGGCCCCGCAACCGACCAGCCCATCGGCTCCGGACAACCAAGCCCCGCGAGTCAAAGCGCCAAGCTCCACCCCTTCTCCGGCGCCTGTCCCCAACACCTCTCCCACTCCTGTCGCCGCTCCAGCCGCCGCCATCAACCCGGCCCAGAGCACAACCAGCCAGCCATGAGGGCAATGCTCGTCCGACGGCTCCGCCGCATCGTGAGCCTGTCTATCTATCTCTGCATCAGTGTCGCGAGCCTCCTTGGCGCAAGCTCGCTTCCCGACAAACTGGTGGTGTTGACCTTCGATGATTCCGTCGCCTCGCATCATGCCGTCGCCGCTCCGCTGCTGAAGCGCTACGGTTTTGGCGCCACGTTTTTCATTACGGAAGGCTTCACCTTCCGCACCAACAAAAAGGATTATCTCACCTGGGAACAGATCGCCGCTCTGCACCGCGACGGGTTCGAGATCGGCAATCATACCCGCGATCACCTTTCCATCACCGAACGCAACGTCCCGCGCCTGGAAGAACAACTGGAAGCCATCAACGCCAGATGCGCCGCCTACGGCATCCCGCGGCCCATCAGCTTTGCGTGGCCCGGCAATGCCTTTCATACCAACGCTCTGGCCGTCCTCACTCGCCTGGGCATTCGCCAGGCGCGCCGTGGCGGCGAACCGGAATTTCCCTACGCCACCGGTCGCGGCCATGCCTTCGAGCCTGGCGTGGACCATCCCCTGCTCATTCCCTCGGCCGGTGACGCCCGCCCGAACTGGACGCTCGAAGAATTCAAACGCGCCGTGAGTCAGGCTCACGATGGTCGCGTGGCTGTTCTCCAATTCCACGGCGTGCCCGAAGGGGAGCATCCCTGGGTCCACACGCCCCGGGACAAATTCGAGGAATACATGGCTTACTTGCACCAGGAAAAGTTCCGCGTCATCGCTTTGCGTGACCTCGCCCCGTACCTGGCCACCCCGCCCGATCCGATGCACGCCATCCGGCTGCGGAAAGCGGTGGGCGGTAGTCAGTAGTCAGTCGCTCAGTGGGGCAGAGTGCCGGGCGGTACTCGGAAGCCGATGGGTGGGGTGAGACGTATCTGAAGTCGAACCGAATCCAAAATCCAAAATCAAAAATCGAATGTCTCGTTTGCCGTTTGAGCTGTTTCTTGCCCTGCGCTATTTGCGGCCAAAGAGAACATTTGTCTCGGTGATTACACTCATCTCGGTCATTGGCGTGATGCTAGGGGTCGCTGTGCTGATCATCGTCATCAGCGTGATGACGGGCTTCGATGGGCAATTGCGCGACCGGATTCTGGGGTTTAGCGCGCACTTGAGGATCTTCCAGCGGGACGACGCCATGGCGGACTACGAGATGGTGGAGCGTGTGGTGAAATCCAACGCCCATGTGCGAGCGGTGGCGCCGTTCATTCAAGGGCAGGTCCTAGTCCGGACCCAGCCGGCGGTGGGCAAGCGTCTTTCGGGCGCCCCGTGGCTGCGTGGGATCGATCTCGCGCGCGAGCAACACGTCACTGGCATCACCACCAGCCTGGTCTCAGGCGAGCTGACGCTGGAAGGCGAAGATCTGCTCGTTGGCGTCGAACTCGCCCATAATCTGAACATTCAGGTGGGCGATCGGGTGGCCATCTATTCCCCCCGCGACCTGGAGGAGATGGAGGAGCGCAGCCAGCAGAAAGGCAAAGAGGTGGCGATTCCGCCCGATGATTATGTGGTGCGCGGCATCTTTGACGTGGGGCATTACGAGTATAACGCCAACGTGATCGTCAGCTCCCTGCGCAACGCGCAGGATCTTTATCAGCTCCCCGGCAAGGTCCATGGCGCGCTGGTCAAGCTCACGGACCCTTATTTGGCGGCGCAAGTGCGGGGAGAACTCTACCAAGGGCTGGGGCCGGAATACCGGATTTCCATCTGGACGGAGGAAAACTCGCAGATCCTCACCGCCCTGGCCGTGGAGAAGAACGTGATGTTCTACGTGCTGATCTTCATCGTGATCGTGGCGGCGTTTGGGATCATGAATTCCCAAATCACCTTCGTGGTGCAAAAGACCCGCGAGATCGGAATGCTGCGCGCCCTCGGCGCGACCAGCCGCCAGATCCGCTGGTTGTTCCTGAGCCAAAGCCTGGTCATCGGGGTCATCGGAGTCACCGCAGGCTTCTTCGCCGGAATGCTGGCCTTGACCTATCGCAATGAGTTCCTCCATGCCATGAACCGCCTCACTGGCCTCGAATTGTTCCCCGCCCAAATTTACGTCTTCACCGAATTGCCCGCTTCCATCGATCGGGGAGACATCGCGACGATTTGCGGCAGCGCCCTGTTCATGTGTCTTGTCGCTGGCCTGATTCCGGCCTGGTCTGCCTCGCGGCTCAAACCGGTGGAGGCGCTCCGCCATGAGTGAACCCAGCCCAGCCGCCCCGCCCTCGCCCACCGAAGCGGCTTTGGTCGAAGCCGCCGATGTCCACAAAGCTTATCAAATCGGAAAGCGACGCCTCGAAGTCCTCCGTGGCGTGAGTCTGTCTGTCCGGCGCGGGGAATTCGTGGCGTTACGCGGGGCCTCCGGCGCTGGCAAGAGCACGTTGCTCCACCTGCTGGGCGGCCTGGATCTGCCGGACGCAGGCAAAGTAACGTTTGCAGGCGGCGATCTCACCCGCTCTGCCAACGGCGCCTTGGCGCGTTTCCGCAATCAGCGCGTTGGGTTTGTGTTTCAAGCCTATCATCTGCTGCCCGAACTGGATGCGTTGGAAAACGTTTGTTTGCCAGCGCGGTTGGCCCGGCGAAATGCCAAGGAAACCGAAAAGCGCGGCCGGCAACTGCTTGAACGCGTGGGCTTGACCGAGCGCGTCGAACACAAGCCCTCCGAACTCAGCGGCGGCGAACAGCAACGCGTCGCCATCGCCCGCGCCTTGATCAATTCGCCCGAACTGCTTCTGGCTGATGAACCCACCGGCAATCTCGACTCCGCCACCGGCGAAGGCATCATCCAGCTTCTGTGCACCCTCCAAACCGAACGGCAAATGACCCTGCTCATTGCCACGCACGATGCCCGCGTCGCCGCACGCGCCCCTCGAGTCCTGGAACTGGTCGACGGACTCGTCGCCAGCTCGTGACGGTGCAGCCCGGCGGGCTCGTAAATCCAGATTGACCGGGGTCGGCAAAGCCTTACTCTCGGCGGACACCAGCAAGTTCACCGAGCAAACGAATAGAAAGGTTTCAATATGGATACTAGAGCCAAACAACCAACGGCCGGCGGAGACACGCGTCGGGATTTCATTAAAAAGACCGCGACAGCGGCGGCGGCCGTGGCGGCGACCGGCATTGTCAAGACGCCGGTCTACGGCCAGAGCTCCGCGCCCTCCACCGGGCGCGTCATCGGCGCTAACGACCGGATCAATGTGGCCGTCATTGGTGTCGGCTACGGCATCGGCCAGGACCACATCATGGGGATCCAACGGAAGGCGTCGGAGAACAATGTGGAAGTGGCGGCAGCCTGCGATCTCTACGCCCAGCGCCGCGCCTGGATCCAGGGCAAGGCGGAGCAATACAATCGCAAGATGCCCCAACCGCTGAAGGAGGCCGATGTTTATGCCGACTACCGGCGGGTGCTCGACCGGAAGGACATCGATGCCGTGGTGGTGGCGACGCACGACGTCTGGCACGCCCCGATTTCGATCGATGCGATGAACGCCGGCAAACACGTTTACTGCGAGAAACCGATGACGCGTTACCTGCAGGAAGCCTTCGACGTTCACGACACGGTGAAGCGCACCGGGCGAATCTTTCAGGTCGGTTCTCAAGGATGTTCCGCCGCTGGCTGGCATAAAGCCGCCCAATTAATCCAGGCCGGAAAGATCGGCCAGATGGTTTGGGCACAAGGCTATTACTGCCGCAACAATCCCAAAGGCGAATGGAATTACACGATCGAGAAGGAGAGCACGCCTGACAACATCAATTGGGACATGTGGCTCGGCAAAGTCTCCAAGCGCCCCTTCAGTGCGGACGCGTTCCATCGCTGGCGCAAGTATTATCCCTACTGCGGCGGTCTGCTCGGCGATTTGGTGCCGCATCGGTTGCATCCGCTCATGCTGGCGACTGGCAAACCGGAATTCCCGACCCGCGTCACCAGCATCGGCACGCGCCATGTCCATACCGATCGCAAGACGCCCGGAACGCCCGAGCGCGACGTGCCTGAACACGTCCAGCTCTCGGCCGAATTCCCCAGCGGCGTCCTGATCACCGTCACCTCCAGCACGGTCAACGCCAAGAGCCCCGGCTTTGTCATTTACGGCCACCAAGCCACGCTCGAAATCGGCGACCAGGGCAACGTGCTGCAGATGATTCCGGAACGTTCTTTCGCCGAAGAATACGAAGGACTCACCGACGCGGAACGCAAGGATATCGGCATCGACCCGATTAAAGGTCTCCAGCACGAGGATATCCGCGTGCACGAGAAGAATTGGTTCGATTGCATCCGCAGCGGCCGCCAGCCCAACGCCGGCATCGACTTGGCCGTCCGGGTCCAGACTGTCATCTCCCTCTCCGAAATGGCGGAGCGTTACAAGATGACCTGCCTGTTTGACGAGAAGACCCGCAAAATCACCGACGCCAGCGGCAAGGAAGTCAAGCCGATCACCTACGGCGCCGTCCCTGGATTGTCGTAATCCACTCGGGTCGTTCGAACTTTGAATCGCCCACAGGTTCCGCGTGCTGTTCGGCCGCGGAACCTGTTTTGTTTTGCCGACCTGCCCGGCGTTCGCATGTGAATGCGCCATCGCCCGTCACCCTGGCCTTGCACGCCATGGCCACGCGCTTCGAGTTGGTCCTGCACGGCCCGGACCCGGTGGCATTGCGCGCTTCCGGCGAGGAGGCCTTGGCGGAAATCCAGCGCATTGAAGCGCAGCTCAGCCTCTACCGAAACAGCAGCGAAATCGCCCATCTCAATGCCCGCGCTGCTCGCGAACCTGTCCGGGTGTCCGCCGCGGTCTTTCGATTGTTAAGCCAAGCCGTGACGCTCGGTGCCGCCATGGATGGCGCCTTCGACATCACCATCGCACCCCTGGTCCGCTGCTGGGGATTCATGGGCGGCACTGGCAAAAAACCAAGCCCTCAAGAAGTGGCCGAGGCCCAGCAACGGGTGGGCGCTTCCTCCATTGAGCTGGACCCCGGCCAGTCCACGGTTCGCTTCCTCAAGGAAGGCATGATGCTCGACCTCGGCGCCATCGGCAAAGGCTACGCCGTGGAACAAGCCGTGGAGCTCCTGCGCGACGCCGGTGTCACCAATGCCATGCTCCACGGCGGCACCAGCACCGTTTACGCCCTTGGAACTCCCCCAGATGCGGACGCCTGGAATGTCGCCATCGAAAAGCCGCGGCCACTCTCCCTTCCAACGGGCTCGCCCGCGGCTGCCGCGCCGCCCCTCGCCGTAGCGACCCCGACAGAAAGCGAGCTTTTGATGACAATCCCGTTGCGGGACGCGGCGCTCTCCGTCTCGGCGATCTGGGGACGTTCCTTTCAGGAAGGAGAGGAGAGCTACGGGCACGTCATTGACCCGCGCTGCGGCCAGCCCGTCAATCACTCGGTTCTCTCCGCCGTGGTGCTGGAGTCCGCTACGGAGACGGATGCACTCAGCACCGCGTTGCTGACCCTCGGACCCGCCGGGCTGCAGCAACTCCACACTCTCCGTCCCGCTGCCCGAGCCTTCGTCGCCGGATGGAAGGAAGAGCAGCTGGTGGTCGAGAAGCTGGGGCTGGAGTAGTCGCCTGAGCGTTACTGCACTGGCCCCTGGTCGGACGCGGAGGTGGTTCCCAAAGCTTCCAGCTTGGCGCGCCGGGCTGCTTTGTCCAGGCGCTCCAAACCGCGCGCCAACTTGAAGAAAGCCTCCAGGTCGCCGTGCTGAGACTGAAGCTGCCGGCGGAAGGCGGGCACGAGATGATGGTAGGTGTCGATGGTGTTTAACTGGGCGTGATTGAGATCCTGGCTGAACCAGCGATCGAAATCGAAGTGAGCACCCCAACCCCTGCGCAAGCCGAGATAATCGCGGCGGAGCCTGAGCACAATCTCGTGCTTCCGGCGCCGGCATTCGTCCAAGTCCCGTGGCGGCTCCTCAGGCAAATCGTCATAAAGCGCTTCGAGCTCGGCGCGGGCGCGGGCGATGAGTTCGTAGACGAGTTCGTGGCGGCGGACGTCGAGTTCGTATTCCACCACGTCGGCTTCGGAACCTCGGGCGCGCAGCCAACGACGCACGCCTTCCTCGGCCACGGTCGTGGCAAAGGCCTCGTTAAATTCCGTGTCGCCCGCAATGAACAACCGCTGGTGCGCCAGTTCATGAAAAAGCAGCTCCGCCAGATCCGCATTGTCATAGTTGATGAAGGTGTTCAACACCGGGTCATGGAACCACCCGAGCGTGGAATAGGCCGTCACGCCCCCAACGTAGACGTCAAAGCCGCGGCGTTTGAGTTTGTCCGCGAACTCACGCGCTTTCTTCTCGGAAAAATAACCGCGGTAATTCAGCCGTCCGACGACCGGATACCACCACGATTTGGGCGTCAGTGAAAACTCCGGTGCGGCGTAGACCGTCCACACGGCGTAAGTCCGTCCCAAATCGGCATAAGCCAGGTAGTGACCGTCGGCAGGCAGGCGCAGGTTTTGTTCCGCAAAGCCGCGCATTTCAAGCACCGTCCGCAGCTTGGCCTTGAGCGGCTCCGGCGTGGTGTCGGACTTGAGGAGTGTGGCGATGGCGTGTTCCCGGTGCAGAATCTGCGCCTGGCCGTGGATGGCTTGAAAATAATATCCGACGCTCTGGCAGCCGCCCAGCAACACCGCCAACAGCGATGCCGCGGCCAGCCACAAACACGCGCGCGCCACTCGTCGCGCCCGCACGCAGAATTCGCCAGCAACCGTCCACCCGCGCAAGGCTCCAATCCGCGAAGTCGGGTTAATATCCGTACTTGGCAAGCTCCTGGTCCAATGCCTGCTGAAAGGATTGCAGGTCCGCCTGAGTCGGTTTGTAGCCCCGCTGTTTCGGAGCGATGCCCGTCTGCCCGAATTGGTCGAGATACCAGACAGCAACCTGTCCATCGCTAAAGGTCACCGAACCGCTCACCATGGCTCCGGGGCGAGCCACGTTGTCGACGGCCACCGTGACCCCGCCGGATGGGGATGACCCAGCGCCCGTTTCACCGGGACGCGAGGAGGGGAGTCCCTGGCCTTGCTCTGAGCCTGGCGAATGGGCAGGCGCGCCGGGTCTCGAGGGCGGGGACTGGGGCATCAAGGTTTTCTCGACTTTGGGCGGAGGATCCTTTGGTACCAGCCGAAGATCGTCGACCAACAAGCGAACTTCCATGTAAGTCAACTGCAGCCCGCACTCCGTTGCCAGCCGCTTTTGGATGTCGGACAACTTCAGGCCCTCGGCGATCCAACCCGAGACCAGCTTCTTTTTCTCGTCGTCAAGATTCATAAGTCGCAACCCCGGTAATTGGAGGGCAGAACGGGCCGCGATTCAATGGATTTATGCGCCCGGTTCCATGAGCGCCATCGAAAGTGGCGGAAACTGGTCCATTTCAAATTCTCCGCCCTCATCCTAACCCTCTCCCCCAGGAAAGGGAACCGCCCAGCAGAAGCGCAGCGTTGCAGAACCTCCCGGGTCTATGGTAAGTCGAAAGGCATGGCAGCGCATCCCTCGAATACGCCGCCCGCGGGAACCTATCGCGGGCGGTTGGCACCCTCACCGACCGGGCACCTGCACCTGGGCCACGCCCGCACTTTCTGGACAGCCCAACAACGGGCTATCGAACATGGAGGCGTCCTGGTTCTGCGAAATGAAGATCTCGACCTCGAGCGTTGCCAGCCAGAGTTCGTCAGCTCCATGCTCGAAGATTTGCGTTGGTTCGGCCTGCAATGGCAGGAAGGCCCGGATTGCGGCGGGCCCTTCGCCCCTTATTCCCAAAGCTCCCGGCTGTCGGGTTACGGCTCCGCCTTTGTCGCCCTCCAGGAAAAGGGCGTGATCTACCCCTGCAATTGCTCCCGCAACGATATCCTGGAAGCCCTCACCGCGCCCCACCAAGGCGAGGAGGATCCCATCTACCCCGGCACTTGCCGCCCCCTCACCACCTCCGGCGTGCTCCTTAACCTCAATCCGACACGTGGCGGCAAACTCACCAGCTGGCGCTTCCGCGTCCCCGATGGCGAAGAGATCCAATTCGTCGACGGACGCCTTGGACCCCAGTCGTTTGTCGCCGGCCGCGATTTTGGCGATTTCGTCATCTGGCGCAGCGATGGGACCCCCTCCTATCAGCTCGCTGTGGTCGTCGATGACACCCTGATGCGAATCACCGAGGTGGTCCGAGGAAGCGACCTGCTCCTGTCGACTGCACGGCAATTGCTTCTGTATCGTGCGCTGAACTACACCCCCCCGCAGTTTTACCATTGCCCCTTGGTGATGAATGACAAAGGGGAACGGCTGGCCAAGCGGCACGAGGCGCTGAGCCTTCGGACCATGCGCGGCAAGGACGTCCGCCCCGAACAAATTCGCGCCACACCTCTCTTTAAGTAGTCGAAGCGGATTCGAGCGACAATCGTCTGCCGATAAGCAGCTTATATCCCAGCGTTCTGGACCGTCCACCCTTGCAAGGCTCGAACCCGCCAAGTCGGGCCTAATGGGAAATCCCCTCCAACCCTACCGAACGGCCCCGGAGCGCGCCCTGAGCTTGTCGAAGGGCTTGTCGAACGGCTTTGCCCAAGCGTCACCCTATCGCCATCCGTCCGTAACAGACAACTCCGATGTTCTCCATAGAAAATCAACAACAAGAAATCGGTCGGGACCAATCGGGGTTCAGGCCACCAGAGAAGTGAGCGCGTAGAATGAAGACTGAA
>Ga0070686_100001917_pt1 | contig 11570 bp, 11 predicted proteins | sample KBSS23LmetaG_FD_65654 | JGI IMG/M metagenome (GOLD analysis project Ga0070686, IMG submission 65654) | Switchgrass rhizosphere microbial communities from Kellogg Biological Station, Michigan, USA - KBS S2-3L metaG | ecosystem: Host-associated > Plants > Roots > Rhizosphere ...
GGCGGCCAGATTCCTGTTCGACTGCGAGGACGCCACTGACCGCGATTATATCGGCCGGCGGCCCGAACCGGCGGTGTGGCGGGTGTTTGCGGCAGTCGTGTTTGCGGCAGTACAGCTAAACGCAAAGACCGCAAAGACCGCAAAGAAATGCGTGTGACGCTGCATCTCGGCCTACGGAACCAGAACGTACGAAGGAAGCGAAGATCGCGACGGTGCGCGCGCCGACGTGCGGCGCACGCTCGTCTTTGCGGTCTTTGCGGTTGCGGTCTGATGTTCGGAGCGCGGGCTGACGTCTAGCGATCGGATTTCGTGTACAGGTAGAGGTCGCCCGCGAGGAGGTGCGCGTGGAGCCGGTACGGACCGCTGCCGCTCCAGTCGAACGAGCGGAACAGGCCTTCCTTGTAGATTTGAAACGCCGACGCCTTCAGGTCGCCGGCCCACAGCCCGGCGTCGACCTTGTTGTAGTCCTCGGCGCGGCCGACGTCGATGCGCAGGTCGCCGGCCCGCAGCTCGACGTCCTTGTTGCCGCGAATGCCTTCGATCGTCAGATCGCCGGCCGTGAGCCGGACGTGGAGGTCGGACTGGGTCGGCACCTGGATGGTGAACTTCAGATGGTTGTTGCTCGGCCCGTCGGTCGTGATGCGCAGGTCGCGGTCGCGCACCTCGGCGCGAGCTTCCACTCTGGCCAGCTTGTCGGCGTCGCGGACGCTCCACTCGAGGCGGACGCGGTTCTCCGGGCTGCCGGTGATCTGGTAGTCGCCGGCGACGAGATCCATCGTGACGCGGCCGTTCGCCGGGAAGGGCCGCTCGAGCGAGCTCGACGTTCGCGTGTCCTGAGCCGACACTGCGCCGGCGGCCACAGTTGTTCCGACGATCGCCGCTGCGAGCCACGTGCGCATGAGGCCTCCTGGCATGGCCGACGCCTACGGCGTGGTGAGACGAATTCCGCGGCGCCGCGGTTCCTTTTCGAGCACACGCGGCGCCGATCGATGCGATGATCGCCGCCCGATGAAACGGATCCTCGTGACCGGCGCGACCGGGAACATCGGTCGCGAGGTCGTAGCCCAGCTGACCGCCACCGGCTGTCACGTGCGCGCGATGAGCCGGCGGCCCGAGACAGCGAATCTGCCAGCCCAGGTCGAAGCCGTGCGCGGTGATCTGTCGGCACCGGACACCCTCGACGCCTGCCTGCGCGACATCGACGCCGTGTTTCTCGTGTGGCAATTGCCGCTGGCACCCGCCGCGCCGGCGGTGCAGCGGATTGCGTCGCAGGCGAAATCAGTCGTCCTGCTGACGTCGCCGCACCGGACGCCGCACCCTTTCTATCAGCAGCCGAACGCCCTGCGCGCCGTCCATGCCGGCCTCGAACAGCTGATCGAACAGTCAGGGCTGCAGTGGACATTTCTGCGTCCCGGTCCGTTCGCAATCAACGCGCTGCGGTGGTGGGGTCCGCAGATTCGCAGCGGCAACGTGGTGCGCTGGTACTACGCCACGGCGGCGACCGCGCCGGTTCACGAGCACGACATTGCCGCGGCTGCCGTTCGCGCAATCTGCGACGCCGGCCACGACGGCAGCGAGTACGTGCTCACCGGGCCGGAATCGCTGACCCAGCGCGAGCAGGTGGAGATCATCGGCGACGCGATCGGCCGCGCGCTGCAGTACGAGGAACTCTCGCCAGCGGCGGCGCGGCAGTACCTGGCCGCGATGATGCCGCCCTCGATTGCGGACATGCTGCTGACCGCGTACGGCGCGGCCACCGATCGTCCCGCGCTCGTCACCAGCACGATCGCCGACGTCACCGGCGAGCCGGCGCGTTCGTTCCGACACTGGGCGGCCGACCACGCGGCGGCATTCGTAACGCCCAGCTGATTCCTGCTGCGGTTGCACGCGGCGCAGCTTCGATTCATGATCACCGCTGCAGCGCGCGCCGCGAGGCTCGCTGCGCCGATCACACCATGGACGTCATTCGCAGGAACAACGTGCACACGTACGGCGACGGCCGCGAGCCGATCGTCTTCGCGCACGGCTTCGGCTGCGACCAGAACATGTGGCGCTTCGTCGCGCCGGCGTTCGCCGATTCGCACCGCGTCGTCCTGTTCGATCACGTCGGCGCCGGGCACTCGGACGCCTCCGCCTACGACCGGCGCAAGTACTCGACGCTCGACGGCTACGCCACCGACGTGCTGGAGATTTGCCACGCGCTCGACCTGTCCAGCGTCATCCTGGTCGGGCATTCGGTGAGCGCGATGATTGGCGTGCTCGCGGCCAGACGCGAGCCCGGACTGTTCAAGGCGCTGGTCCTGGTCGGCCCGTCGCCGCGCTACATCGACGACGACGGCTACGTCGGCGGGTTCTCGGCGCAGGACATCGAGGGGCTGCTGACGTCGCTCGAGAGCAACTATCTGGGCTGGTCGAGCACGATGGCGCCGGTGATCATGGGCAACGCCGATCGCCCCGAGCTCGGCGCCGAGCTGACCAACAGCTTCTGCCGCACCGATCCGGACATCGCCTCGCATTTCGCCCGCGTCACATTCTTCTCCGACAACCGCCGCGACCTGCCGGCCGTCGCCACGCCGGCGCTGGTGCTGCAGTGCTCGGACGATGTGATCGCGCCGACTGCGGTCGGCGAGTACGTGCACGCGCACATGCCGGCCAGCCGGCTCGTGCTGATGAAGGCGACCGGCCACTGTCCGAACCTCAGCGCGCCAGCCGAGACCATCGAGGCGATTCAGACGTTCATCCGCTCGCTGTCATGAGCCACCCGGACGAGGCTCCGCGCGTCGACGCCGCGCTGCTCGAGGAACGCGCCGAGGAGTTGTACGAGGACGCGCCGTGCGGCTACGTATCGACGCTGCCCGACGGCACGATCGTCAGGGTCAACCGCACGCTGCTCGACTGGGTGGGCGCGTCGCGCGACTCGATTCTGTCGACCAGGATTCAGACGCTGCTGACGATCGGCTCGCGGATGTATTACGAAACGCATTACGCGCCGCTGCTGCGGATGCAGGGCTTCGTCAACGAGATCGCGCTCGACGTGGTGTGCCGCGACGGCCGCATCCTGCCGGTCCTGGTCAACGCCCGCGAGCGGCGCGACCGCGATGGCTCGCCGCTCTTCAACCGGATGACGCTGTTCGACGCCACCGATCGACGCCGCTACGAGCGCGAGCTGCTCCTCGCCAGGCGCAAGGCCGAGCAGGCGGCCAAGGACAAGGCCGCGCTGCTCGCGATGCTGAGCCACGACATCCGCAACCCGCTGAACGCACTGATGGGCGTCGTTCAGCTGCTCGAACGCGGCGAGCTCTCCGAATCGCAGCGGCGCCTCGTCCGCCTGCTGAAGTCCTCGTCCGACAACATGCTCAACCTGCTCAATCATGTGCTCGAGTTGAGCAAGGCGGAATCGAGCAGTTTCGCGCTCGTCGAGACGCCGTTTCCGCTCGGCGACGTCGTCGACGACGTGATCTCGACGTTTCAGACGGCAGCGCGGGAAAAGGGCGTGATGCTGCGATCGTCGGTCGAGCCGGGCGTGCCGCCGTTCGTGATCGGCGATCCGGTCGCGATCCGGCAGATCTTGACCAACCTGGTTGGCAACGCCATCAAGTTCACCGATAGCGGCAGCGTGGCACTCACCGTTGCGGTGCGCGAGGTGGCCACTGATGCCGTGACCCTGGCGATCGCCGTGGCCGATACCGGCATCGGCATGGCGCCCGACGTGCTCGATCGGATCTTCAACGAGTTCACGCAGGCGAGCTATGAGACGGCGATGCGGTTCGGCGGCATCGGCCTCGGGCTGGCGATCACGCGCAAGCTGCTGGCGCTCTACGGAACCGCGGTGACCGTCAAGAGCGCGCCGGGCGAGGGATCGACGTTCTCGTTCGATTTGCGCCTGCCGGTGGCGCCCAGGGCGCCCGGCGGCGCGCCGCGCTGAACCTGTTCAATCGGCCGCGGCCGCTTCGGCGAGCTCGCGATAGCGTCGCGGCGTGATCCCCAGCAGGCGGACGAAGGCGCGACGCATCACGTCGACGCTGCCGAACCCGGCGGTCGCGGCGACCCGCTTCAGGCCGCCGTCGCCGCGTTCGAGCAGGCGGCGCGCCGCCTCGACGCGCGTCTGCAGCACGTACTGCGACGGCGTCGTGCCCACCTCGCGCGTGAACACGCGCTCGAAGTTGCGCACGCTCATCGCCATCCGGCCGGCGAGCTCCTCGACCGACAGGCGCCGCTCGAGATGCTCGGCGATCCAGATCTGCAGCTCGCCGATCGACGCCATCTCCGACGCCTGTGACGCGAGCGACACGCTGACCTGCGGCTGACCGCCAGGCCGGCGCAGGAACAGGACCAGCTCGCGGGCCGCTTCGTGCGCGAGCGCCGCGCCGCAATCCTCCTCGACCCAGGCGAGCGCGAGATCGATGCCGGCGGAGATGCCGGCCGATGTGTAGATGTTGCCGTCCTTGACCCACAGCGGATCGTGCTCGACGCGCACGGCCGGATGACGCGCCGCCAGCTCGCGCCCGTATCGCCAGTGCGTCGTCGCGCGGCGGCCGTTGAGGAGGCCGGCTTCGGCGAGGAGAAAGACGCCGACGCACACCGCGCCGAGGCGCCGGACGGCCGCGGACATCTTCGTCAGCCAGGCCGAGAGCGCCGGATCGCGGACCGATCGCGACCCCAGGCCGCACACGACGAGCACCGAGTCGCACGCGCCCTCGACCTTGCTGAAGTGATGGCGGGCGACGAAGGTCAGCACGCCGCCTTCACCGTCGATCGTCAACCGGTCGCCGCGCGTGACCACCTCGATGGTGTAGATCGGCCGGCCGGCCAGCCGGTTGATCGAGTTGAACACCTGGAGCGGACCGACGAGATCGAGTTCGTCGACCGGAGGGACGACGACGACCACGATGCGGCGGCTCGCGGCGTCGCGACGTAGGCGCGGCTTCCTGGACGACGGGGACATGCGTGCGATCACTATCTCGCCGGGTGCGGCGCCTGCGCAAGGCACAACGCCGACGCTGGCGGATTTGGACGGATCTCTGTCGCAAATCGACGCGCCGCCCTTCGCTACGATGCCTGGCATGGCCCATCGCCGTCGCGCGCGTGTCGCTCTGTTGCTGATCGTGCTGGCATCGTCCGCTGGCGCCGGCGCGCAGCAGACACCAACGTCAGTGTCCGAGGGCGATGCGCCGTACGCGCGGATCGCCGTCCTCCGGCCGAACGACGGCGACACGGTCGATTTCGAAGCCGGCTACATGCGCCATCTCGCGTGGCATCAGCAGGCCGGGGACAGCTGGGTCTGGTACGGCTGGACGATCACCTTTGGCGAGCGCCAGCGCTGGTTCGTGTATGCGTCGTTCGGACATTCAGCGGCCAGCCTCGATACGCCGGTCGCTCCAGCCGACGATGAACGCGACAACGTCCTCAACGTCCTGCCGCACGCGCAGTTTCTGGGCAACGCGCTCTACGAGTTTCTGCCGGCGCTGTCGCGCGGCGCCGGCGTGCCGACGCCGACCGCGCGTCTCGAGCTGACGACCGTCGACGTCGCGGTTGGCGCCGAACGCGCGTTCGAGGCGGCAGTTCGCGGTACTCAGGCGGCGCTGCGGGACGAGACGCTGTGGTATCGAATGATCGCCGGCGGCGCGGGGCCGCGCTACGTCAGGCTGCGGCCGCGGCCGACGCTCGCGTCAATTGTGAGCGATGGCACCGACCGTTCGCTTCCAGATCACGTCAACACACTCGTCGTGAAGAGCACGATTGAAATCCTGACGCTCCGTCCGGCGATGAGCCTTGGCATCGCGCCGCCGCGCGCACCGTAGCGCAGGTTTTGACGCCGGCAGGCCGCGACGGTACGTCATGTCGTGACGCCAATCCGGAGGACCGATGATCGAGACACCGACACAGTACACGCAGCGCATTCGTCAGTACGTCGACGGCCGCGAGCCGATCGACGTGCAGGCGGCAACCGCGGCGCGGCTCGGACAATTGATCGCCGGCGTATCGACCGCTAATCTCCGCAAGCGGCCGGCACCCGATCGATGGTCGGTCAGCGAAATCGCCGCCCACCTCGCGGACGCCGAAATCGTCATCGGCTACCGGCTGCGGTTGATTCTCGGCTCGCCGGGGACGTCGATCGTCGCCTACGACCAGGACCGCTGGGTGACCAGCGGCCACTACGATGCGCGCGAGCCGCAGGCGTCAGTGCAGTTGTTCCGCGTGCTGCGCGACGCGAATCTGGCGCTGCTCGACGCGCTCGACGCTGAGCAGTGGGCGCACTATGGCGTCCACTCCGAACGCGGACAGGAATCGATCGCAGACGTCGTGCGCATGACCGCGGGCCACGACGTCAATCACCTGCGGCAGATCGAACAGATCCTCGTCAGCGCTTGAACAGCGAATCGAGCGCTTTCTTGAGCGTCTTCTGACCTTCCTCGGTGGCGCGGTTGACCACCGCACGCTTCGCGGCGTCGGCAACGTCAATCCGGACGTGCGGCGCGGCGGCCGAACCGGTCACCGTCACCGGCAGCGTGACCCGGCCCCCCTCCTGGGTGTAGCGCACGAGATCGCGACCGGCCTGGCGCGAGAGCTCTTCCGACAGCTGCGCGCGCCCGGCCAGGTTGACGCTGCTGCCGTCGAGATGCAGCGTGCCGGTTGCGCCGAGCAGCAGGTCCGGCGACTCGAAGCGCAGGTCGGTCGTGCTCGCCGATCCGCCAGCGATCGTGAGCGTGGTGCCAAGCCTGCTGAATGGCTCGTCGCGACTGGCCGCGCCGCCGCCGGCATCGGCGCGGCCCGACGTCGCGACGACGATGTTGCGCACCAGGCCGAGGTTGTTGACCACACCGTTGACGATGTCGAGGCGCGCGCCGCCGTGCGCCGACTGCAGGAGCGACGCGGCGGTGAGTCCTCGCCCAGTGATATTCAGCCGGCCGGACAGCGTGCCCGAGATCGTGCCGGGGCTGCCGGCAAAGCGCGTCGCCGCGGCGACGTCGACGCCGGCAAGCGTGGCGCGAAGCGTGATGTCAGGCGTGTCGCTGAGGCGGAACGCGAGCGACCCGTTGTAATGCCCGCCGAAAACGCCGAAATCGATCGGGTCCAGCCGCATCGCGTCGTTCGTCAGGCGTGCCTTGCCGGAAAGCTTGTCGAGGACGAGCGTGCCAATCGTCGCGCGATCGGCAGCGAGCTCCATCGCCACGTTCATCGGCGCCGCAGCGGGCCGCGCGCTCGATCCGCTTCGGTGTGCCGGGGCCGGCGCGGCTGGCGTCATGCCGCTGCCGGCCGCGAACGCGTTGGCAAACGCGAGCAGGCGATCGAAGTTGAGCGCGCCGGCCTTGATCGAGAGAGTGCCGGCGGGTCCGGAGAGATCGGTCAGCTGCCCGGTGACGTCAATCGTGGCGTCGTCGGTCCGCAGCCGTACCTTGCGGATCGTGGCGCCGCGCCCTTCGGGCACGACGTCGATGTCGCCAGTCATGCTGCGGCCGCCGCTGATCACTTCGACATTACGCAGCACGACGGCATCGACCGATACGAGCTCGACCGGCGCACGGCCGGATGTCGCCGGCGCCGGCGCCGCGCTCGCGAACGCGAAAGGCGGCAGCGGCAGCTCGATCCGCGCGTCGGCGAGCTCGAGGCGTGCGTGTTCGATCCGCCGCGAGAGCAGCGCGCCGAGGCTGGCGCCGACGTGCAGCGTCCGGACGCGAATCCTCGCCGGCTCGCCGATCGCCACATCTTTCAGGTTCACGGTCACGCGCGGATAGAGGCCGGCGCCGATGCCGCCGATCGTCACCGGCTGTCCGAGCGCGCTCGACAGCTGCGACGCGAGCGCGCTGCGGACGATGTCGTCGGTGAAGACCGCCCGCACCCACAGGAACAGGCCGGTGGCGAGCGCCGCGACCGCAAGGCATACCGCGGCGACAACTTTTCTGGGCATACACACTCCGAGCTGCTGCGGGGGGTGGATCGATTGTACCGCCTGCGTGCGGCCCTGACGGGCTGCGCTACGTGATCGCGTTCTATCGCCGATTCCGAACGTTGCGCGAGTCTGCACGCGCCGCAGCGCGCCGGCTCGCGCCCTGGACGCGCGATCGGCGATCGTTGTGCCTACAATCTGCCGGTGCCGTCTGGACGCCGCTTCGCGTTCTCGCAGTTCGAGCTCGATCTCACGCGCCGACGCCTGATCGCCGCCGGCGAACCAGTCGCGATCTCCGATCGGCAGCTCGACATCCTGGCGCTGCTGGTCGCACGCGCCGGGCAGATCGTGGCGAAGGACGACCTGCTGCAGGCCGGCTGGAAGGACGTCGCGGTTGGCGACAACAGTCTCGAGCAGGCGATTTCAAGTTTGCGCCGCGTGCTCGGCGCCCGCTCCGACGGCGCCGGCTACATCGAGACGGTGCCGCGGCGCGGCTATCGGTTCGCCGTCGCGGCGACGCCGATCGCCGTCCGTGAAAGCGACGAGGCGCTCGACGCGCTGCTCGCGCCGCATCGCGCGTTCGTCGAAGGACGGGCGCTGCTCGAATCGCTGGAGGCCGAGCGCGTCCGGCGCGCGCGGACCGTGTTCGAACAGGCCTTGTACACCGCGCCCGACTACGCGTCGGCCCACGTCGGTCTCGCCAACGCCTGCGCGATGCAGTTCGAGATGACCCGCGCCGATCCGGCGCCTGACGAGGCGGCGCTTGCGGTCGCCAGCCGCCACGCGCGCGAGGCGTGCCGGCTCGAACCGCAGTCGGCGGAGGCGTGGGCGACGCTGGGCTTCGTCCTCGACCGCGGCGGCGAGCGGCTCGACGCCAGCGCCGCGGCGAAGCGCGCCGTCTCGCTCGAACCCGATAACTGGCGGCACCATTTCCGCCTCGCCTACGTCAGCTGGGGCGAGGAGCGCCTCCGCGCGGCGCACCAGACGCTCGCCTTGCTGCCACACTTTCCGCTCGCGCACTGGCTGGCCGCCACCGTCTACGTCGCGCGCCAGGTGTTCGACGAAGCGGAGCGCGAGCTCGACGCCGGCCTCGGCGCTCACGGCGGCGAGCCGACGACCGGCGCGCGGTTCAGCCCGGTTGCGCTGCACTGGCTGCGCGGGCTGATTCGGCTGTCGCGCGGCGAGGACGCGGCGGCGTTCGACGACTTCGAACGCGAGCTCGCGGCGGAGCATGCCGGACAGCTGTACGCGCGCGAGTGCGCCGCGAACACGTGGTACGCGATTGGCGCGCTGCAGCTGCGGCGCGGCCGGAGGGACGACGCCTGCGCGGCGTTCACGCGCGCCACCGCCCGCGTCGCCGCGCACCCGATGGCGAACGTCGCTCTCGCCGCCGCCGGCGCGCTCGACCACGCGTCGCCGGCGGCGTCTGGATCGATCCCGGCCGGCCGCGGCGCGTCAGGCGTCGACGCGGCAATGGCGCACGCGGCGCAACTGGTCCTCGCCGGCGATCACGACGCCGCCGGTCGCGTGATTGCCGACGTCCTGGCCGACGCGCCGCGCGGCAACGCGGCCTGGACCGTCCCAATCGAACCGCTGCTCCACGTCGCGGCCAACCCCGCCGCCTGGACCCTCGCGCTCGCCCGCCTGCGCAATCGCGCCGCGTGATCTCGTAACCGTAGCGCAGCCCTTCAGGGCTGCCCGCGTGATCTCACACCCGTAGCGCAGCCCTTCAAGGCTGCCCGCGTGATCTCTCACCCGTAGCGCAGCCCTTCAGGGCTGCCCGCGTGATCTCACCCCGTAGCGCAGCCCTTCAGGGCTGCCCGCGTGATCTCACACCCGTAGCGCAGCCCTTCAGGGCTGCCCGCGTCCGTTTGCAGGCCTAAAGGCCTGCGCTACAAAAGGCCGCGCGTAATTTTGGCGCTACGGTCGCGTCGTCGAATTCAGCTCTTTTCAGCGTACCGCTCAGGACTTCCTGAACGCCGGGAACGACGATGACGATGACGAAGCGATTTCACGCTTCGCACGCCGCGCACCGCGGCTTTCAGGAGGAAGCGCCATGAAGTCATTGAATGCGACCGGCACCGTGAGTCGCCTCGCCGGCGGACTGCTGCTCGTGCTGCTCGCGTGCGCGCCGGCCGCGGGTCAGACGCTGCCGCCCGTTGCCAGGACCGCCGATCTCTCAGGGCCGCGCTTCGGCCTCACGCTGTTGAGCGACGGCGTCGTTCAGGAACTGGCGACGCGCGACATCGACGTCGGCCCGCACATCTCGCAGTTCGGCTGGCAGTTCGAGCGGCAGTTCTTCGCCAAAGGCGGTCCGGTGACGATGGTCACGGAGTGGGTCGCGCTGATCGGCGGTCTCGAGCAGAGCGTCGCGCTCCCGAGCTTGAGCTGGATGGTTGGCGTGCGAACCCACGACGGCGCCGAATTCGGGATCGGGCCGAACATCACGCCGGCTGGCACCGCGCTGGTGCTCGCGACCGGGATGACGTTCCGCGCCGGCGCCGTGAACGTGCCGGTGAACGTCGCCGTCGTGCCGTCGAAGGTCGGCACGCGGGTGAGTCTGCTCACCGGCTTCAGTCTGCGATCGCGGTGATTGCGGATAGCGGATAGCGGATTGCGGACATTTCTGAATTCCGCAATGCCGCAATCCGCAATCCGCAGTCCGCAATCACTTGATGTACCAGTGTCCGGCGATTGCCGCGCTCAGGTGATCGGCTTCGAATCCGACGAACGGCGTCGGCACGCGCCGATAGCCGAGGTCGACGCTGAGGCCGAGTTGTGGCACGCTCGCGAAGGTGAACTCGGTGCCGCCGAACAGCCGCAGTCCGATTCCGCTGTCGGACACCGGCTCGATCCCGGTCGCGGTCGGGAACCGCAGCGTCTCGCGGCGCAGGCTCACCGCCGCGCCGACATACGGCCGCAGCCAGACGTAGTCCGTCACGTGATCGAGCAGGCCGTAGACGACGCCCGGCTCGATTTGCATCGAGGTGACCCGGTTGCCGGCGAGGTCGCTGCTCATCGCATCGCGCGTCAGCGCGAGCTGGCAGCCGAGGCGATCGTCGCGCCACGCGCGCGCGCTCGCGCCGATGGTGCTCATCGGGCCGATCAGCGCGCCGATGCCGAGGAGGTGGACTTCCGGCGTCCTGTTCACCACCGGCCGCGCGACGGCGCGGGCCGGCGCTGCCGTGCGCACCGGCGGAATCGGCGCGCCTGCCGCGGACGCCGACGCTGCACGCGGCGACGGGTTGGCGGCCGGGGCCGCACCGCTGGCCGGACTGAGCGTGCCCATCGACAGATGGACGTAGCCGACGCCGTCCGGCGCCCCCGGCCACGCGACCTTCACCCAGCTGCCAAGATTTCGCGACACCGGCAGGACCGCGCCGTGCGACGCGTGTCCGACGACCGGAGTGACGTTGCTCGGCGCCTTGTAGACGTCAGCGGACGGCGCGGTCACGGTGAGCACCGTATCTTGCGCGTGAACGAGCGCCGGCGTGAGCGCGAGCGTGAGGACGACGGCCGCGATGCGGCGGATCATCTGCATCCCTCCCTGAAGAATGTGTGCAACGGCGACGATTGGGCGCATTGAGCGCCGGCCGCGACCGGCAGCACGAAACTGGTTCGAGACTGACGGTTCTGGCGCGGCCGCCGCGTGAAACGGCGAAAAATGCGCGCCGATCGCGAG
>Ga0070686_100001919_pt1 | contig 11558 bp, 7 predicted proteins | sample KBSS23LmetaG_FD_65654 | JGI IMG/M metagenome (GOLD analysis project Ga0070686, IMG submission 65654) | Switchgrass rhizosphere microbial communities from Kellogg Biological Station, Michigan, USA - KBS S2-3L metaG | ecosystem: Host-associated > Plants > Roots > Rhizosphere ...
TGGATTCGACGTTGTTGGTTTTGGACAAGAGCGGAAAGGAGCTGGCGCGCAACGAAGACGCAGTGATCAACGATTCCGTTCTTGAATTTGTGGCGCCGGAGGATGGTGAATTTACGGCGCAGGTGCGCGATTATCGGATGCGCGGCGGCGACGATTTTCGCTATCGATTGCTCGCGGGCCCTCTGCCGTATGTGCTTGAAGGTTTTCCGTACGGCGGACGGCGCGGCGAAATGACCACGGTCGAGTTGCGTGGATATAATCTGCAGGGCGCGGAGAAAATGCCGTTGCGTTTGGATGCAAATGCCAGCCTTGGACGTCAGGATTTGCGCGCAGTTTCTTCGCTCGGGCTTTCGAATCCATTTGGATTTGTCGTCACCGATTTGCCGCAGGTCATGGAGTCTGAGCCTAACACTTCCGTCACACATGCGAATCAAATTGCTCTGCCCGCCGCGATCAATGGACGCATCCAAAACGCGAAGGATTACGATGCGTTCAAGTTTCACGTCGATAAAGATCAGCGATTTGTCTTTGAGGTGATGGCTGCAAAATTCGGGTCCTCGCTCGACGCCTTGCTGACGCTCACGGATGCGAATGGAAATGTCCTGCAACGAAATGACGATGCCGGCAGCGCCGATGCAAAGATCGATCAAACATTCGGCGCCGCCGGCGATTATTATTTGTTCATTGAAGATTTGTTGGAGCGCGGTGGACCGAACTTCGGATATCGCATTCATTGCTACCAGCCCACGCCCGATTTTCAGGTGAAGTTTGTTACGGACGTTCCGCGAATTCCGCGCGGTGGGCGCACGCCGATTCGTTGCGAAGTGGATCGCTTGAATAATTTCGCGGAACCCTTGCGCATCGTGGCGAAAGGACTTCCGCCGGGATTGTATGCGGAGCCGCTGTTGATCACAGTGAACGATCCGCCGGCGGGATTGCTGTTCGTTTCGGCGAATGAAAATGCCGAGGTCGGAAATTTCCCCATCCATCTCGAAGCGATTTCTGTCATCAATGGAAAAACGGTGACGCACGACGTTCGGGCCTACGCGCAGGATCGCCGGGTGAAGCAGGGCTACATTACGGTGCTCGAAAATGCGCCCTTCCTGGTGCATTCCGGGCAGTTGCTCGCGACGGCGGAGCAGGATCAAACCATCGACGTCCAGGCGTTGATCGAGCGGAATCAAAATTTCAGCGGCGAGGTCAAAGTTTCGGTCGAAGGATTTTCGGCGGGACGAGAACCGGTGACGAAAAGCTTCGATTACCAACCGATCACGGTTAAAGCCGGCGAAGGGCAGGGGACTTTGAAATTGAAGGCACGGCTCGATTCAGAGATTGGCGCGCGCATGGTTGTTCTGCGCGGCGATGCAACGGTCAACGGCCAGCCGGTGACGCAATACAGCGCGCCGTTCCCGGTGGCGACTTCGCAAATTCCATTTATTCTTTCGACCACTCTGAAGCGCGTCGTATTGACGGCCATTCCGGTGGGCTCGCAATCGTCGGCCGCGGAAGCCGTTTTCAATGTCCGCGCCGAACGTCGCGCCGGATTTAATGGCGAAGTCACGTTGCAAATCGAGGGCGTTCCTTCCGGCGTGGCCGTCACCGCGGATAAAATCCCCGCCGGCGCCGGCGAAGCTCCGATCAAATTGGTCGCATCCGATAAAGCCGAGGTGGGCAAGGAAGTGAAACTCAAGTTGACAGGCGTGGGAACGTTCAAAGACAAGGCCTATCGATTCAAAGCGCCCGAGATTGCGTTGATCGTGAACGCGCCCGAGCCGATCGAAATCAAAACGGCTGAAGCGAACCCCGCGCCCGAAACGGCCGCCGCCACCGCTGCTAAATAATTTTCCCCATGTTTCGCGCCATCTTAATTGCCTCGTTTACGTTCACGCTCTCCGTCTTGGGCGAAGACAAAGCGGTGAGTTATTACGATCAAGTCACGCCCATTTTGAAGAAGAGCTGCACCGGCTGTCATCATCCCGGCAAGCTCAAGGGCGAGCTCGATTTGACGACGTTCGCGGGCTTCAAAAAAGGCGGCAAACACGGCGTCGTCTTCAAGGAGGGTGATCCCAAAAACAGCAGCGTCATCGAGGAAATTTCCGGCAAGGAACCCTCAATGCCCAAGGAGGGCGATCCCTTGAGCGCGGCTGAAGTAGCGCTCATCGAGAAATGGATTTCCGAAGGCGCCAAGGACGACACCCCCGCCGATAAAAAAAATCCATTCAAGATTTCCGAGCCGCCCACCTACGCGGCTCCCGGCGTGATTTCGGCGCTCGCTTATTCTCCCGATGGCGAACTGCTCGCCGTTTCCGGTTATCACGAAACGCTCCTGCACAAATCGGACGGCTCGGCCATCGTCGCGCGTTTAATCGGCGATTCGCCCCGCATCGAATCGGTCGCCTTTTCGAAGAATGGAAAATTGCTCGCCATCAGCGGCGGCGCGCCGGCGTTGATGGGCGAAGTGCAAATTTGGGATGTGGAAAAACATTCGCTCGTGCGCGCCATTCCGCTGGGGACCGATTCCATTTACGGCGTTTCGTTTTCACCCGAAGGAGATCGCGTGGCCTGCGGCGGCGCCGATAAATCCGTGCGCCTTTTGAACGTCGCGGATGGCAAGGAGCTTTTCAAATTCGACAATCACAGCGACTGGGTTTTTGGAACCACGTTCAGCGTCGATGGCAAACGCGTGCTCACCGGCAGCCGGGATCGCGCCATGAAATTAATCACCGCCGCCAACGCTCAATTCATCGATGACATCAATAAACTGCTCGAAAATGTCATCTGTATTTCCCGTCATCCCAAGGAAGACATCGTTGCGTACGGCGGCGAACAGGGCGGCGTGCGCACGTATCGCATGCAGGAAAACCAGGGACGCACCGCCGCCAACAACGACGTGAACATCGTGCGCGAATTCGAACGCCAACCCGGCGCCGTCCACGCGATCTGCTTCACGCCCGACGCCACGCTCCTCGCGGTCGGCGGTTCTTCCGATGAAATTCGCGTTTACAAAACCGGTGACGGCAAGCGCGCCTTCACCTTCAAAGGGCTGAACGGCGCGATCTTCGCGCTGTCCGCGCATCCGACCAAAAACCTCCTGGCGGCCGGCGGCTTCGAGGGGAAAATCCACGTTTACGAATTAGAGAAAGGGACCGAGACCAACAGCTTCGTGCCGTTTCCCATCAAGGCGAAACCGGTCGCAGTTCGTTGATGAGGAAGAACTCTTTTAAGATGCGTTTTTGGAAGCGGGTGGTTACAACTGCGCCGAACCAAGGTTTTTTATGACGAAGTTTTTTGCGTTGCTCGCGTTTTCGGTCGGGGCCGTTTTCGCGGTGGATGATTATAAGCTCGGACCGGATTCGCAGTTCAAAGCGGACGTGCCGCACGGGCATGTGGAGCGCTTCAAGCTCACGAACTCGACGGTGTTTCCCGGCACGGAACGGGATGGCTGGGTTTATGTGCCCGCGCAATATGACGCCTCGAAACCGGCGGCGCTAATGGTCTTCCAGGATGGCGGCGGCTACGTGAGCACGAACGGCGGTTGGCGCGTTCCCCTCGTGTTCGACAATTTGATCGCAGCGAAGGAAATGCCGGTCACCATCGCGATTTTTTTGAATCCCGGCACGCGCTCCGGACAAAGCAATCGCAGTTTCGAATACGATTCGTTGGGGGGCGCGTATCCGAAGTTTTTGATCGAGGAAGCGATTCCGTTCGTGACCAACAAATACAATCTCGCGATCACGAGCGACCCGGAAATGCGCGCGACGTGCGGGTCCAGTTCGGGCGGAATCTGCGCGTTTACGATTGCGTGGGAACGGCCCGATCAATTTCGCAAAGTGCTCTCGACGATTGGAAGTTTCACAAATATTCGCGGCGGCCATAACTATCCGTTCCTTATACGCAAAACGGAACGCAAACCGATTCGCGTCTTTTTGCAGGACGGCTCAAATGACTTGAACAATTTGCACGGAGATTGGCCGTTGGGAAATCGCGGCATGGATTCGGCCCTCGCATTTTCCGGTTACGATCACAAATTCGTGTTGGGCGACGGATCGCATAACGGCAAGCATGGCGGCTCGATTCTTCCGGATGCGTTGCGCTGGCTGTGGCGTCCGCGCGAAGCATTGCCCGCGCCGCTGACCAAGGACAATTTGGCCGGCGACGATGCGCTTGTGAAAATTCTCCCGCAGGAAGGCGGCTGGGAATTGGTTGGCGAAGGCTATGGATTCACCGATGCCGCCTGCTCGGATGCGGACGGAAATTTTTACTTCAGCGACCTCGGCAAAGCCAAATTGTACAAGGTCGGCGCCGACGGCAAGCCTGAGGTTTGGTTCGAAGGCAATCCCAAGATCAGCGGAATGAAGTTCGGTCCCGATGGCCGTCTTTATTGCGCTTCGCAAGGAACGGTCGGCGGCGCTCGCGACGAGAAAAAGAAAATTGTCGTCATCGATCCCGCGACCAAACAGGTGGGCACAATCGCCACGGACGTGACGCCCAACGATCTCGTCGTCTCGAAAGCCGGCTGGATTTATTTTACCGACACCGGCGCCGGCGCGGTCGTGATGGTTCCAACCACCGCGACCAGCATGCCGCGTCCGCGCGTCGCGGCGGGCGGCATCAACAAACCGAATGGCATTGGCCTTTCGCCCGACGGAAAATTCTTGATGGTCTCCGAGTACGGCGGTTCCAACGTCTGGAGTTTTGTCGTTGGAGCGGACGGCGCGTTGACGGCGGGCGAACGCTACATGGATTTGCGCGTTCCCGTTGGCAAAGAAGACAGCGGCGGCGACGGCATGATCGTCGATGCCAGTGGACGGCCCTTTGTGACCAGCCATCTCGGCATCCAGATGTTCGACGCCACCGGCCGTTTGGGCGGCGTCATCAACAAGCCCAACGAAAAGGGCTGCGTCAGCGTCGCCTTCGCGGGCGCGGACCGTTCATGGCTTTACGCCTGCGCGAGCGACAAAATCTTTCGCCGCAAAACATTGACCAAGGGCGTTTATCTCCCGGGCCAATAACTTAACTTACTGAGTCAACACCAGCCGTTGGCGTTGCGAAATGCGCGCGAGCTCCGCGAGAGCGCGCTCGCGCAATTCCTCTGGAAAACGTTCGGCCCAGGCCGTGGCGCGATCCATATCTTTGACCGCGAGCCGCTGCATAATTCCCAGCGCCGCGTTTTGCTGGGTTTGGCCGGGCGGAACCGATTCGAGTAGGAAGTCCGCCGCGCTGGTCGAATCTTCGTCTGCCCACGTGACGGCGATTTGAACGAGGGCTTGCTCGCGTGATTCGAGGTCTGGAATTGCGCGCGCTTTGGCGATGACGTCGGCAAGAGTGGGCCCTTGAAGTTCCAAAAGCGGCGTTCCCGCAGTGGCGGGACCCCACTCCAGAACCTCGCGGGCGATTGAACGAGTCGCTTCCGGTGGACGCGGCTTTACTTCGTCGATGCCGATCAAAGCTCCCGCAAGAACCAGCCCCGCGCATAAACAGAACCAGCGCATATCGATTACTGAATTTTGCACGAAGTCATCTGATCATTCGCGGCGGAGCCGATCCAGGACGTGTCGGCGTTGAAGGTCCAGCTCGTGCCGGTGAAGTTGTCGTTTTGATACATGATCACCGTGCGGCCCGGTGGCACGCGCAAGGAAGTGGCCCAATCGTTGGGGACGCCTTTGGCAGCGAGTTGGGACATGGTGTAGTTGCCAACGCCGATGGACTGGCTGCGGGAACCGCCGTAATTGATGTCCTGGTAAAAGATCACACCGGTCGTTTGAATTTTGCACGACGTCATTTGGTCATTGGCGGCCGCCCCGACGAACGTCGAGTCCGCGCTAAACGTCCAGCTCGTGCCGGTGAAATTGTCGTTTTGATACATCGTGACCTGCCAACCGCTCGGCACGCGCAACGACGATGCCCAATTATCCGAAACCCCTTTGGCCTGGAGTTGCGCCAGCGTGTAGGAACCCGTCCCCAGAAGCTGGCTCGGCACGCCGTTGAAATCGGAATCCTGGTAAAAGAAAACGCCTTCGCCATCCGCCGGAATGACCTGGAGCGCGATCGCGGAATTAACGCAACCGAACGAGTAACGCGTCCCCGTTGGAGTCGCCGAACGCCAATTGCACCACGAAAGATTGTCGCTCGTGCGCCGCACATTCCACGCCGCGTTCGCGTTCTGTTGCAACCACGCAAGGTAACTTCCTTGCAGCCCGCGATCCTTCATGTATTTCGCCATGTGTCGCAGAAAAATTCCGTTGAAGCCGCCGCCGTCGCCATTCTCGCCGGCATCCGGCAGAATGCCGCCCGTGCACAAAGTGTTCTTGGTGCAATTCGCCGCCAGCGTCGCGTCGGAGGTGTGTCCGAGATTATTCGCGGCGCCGATGAACGTTCCCTGGTTGTAAGTAAAAACCCAGGTCTGGATCACGCCACCCGAACTGATGTTGTCATAGACCTGCCCGGTGCTCGCGTTAAAAAGCGTCGCTCGTTCCCAATTGTAAATATTTCCCGCCTTCGTGAGGTAGGAACTGTCGTTGTAAATCTGGTAAATCAAATAGGCGCCGATCGACGCGGGTCCATTGATGCACGCGTTCTTCGAAGTCTTGCCCGTTGTCCACCAAAGGCCGCCGCCCAGCGCCGTATCGTACGCGCGCGCATACATCGCGTCGAAATTCGAACGGGCCCGATCCCGAAACGTCGTGTTGCCGGTCATCTGATACGCGCGATTAAACGCAATCACCGCCCACGCGATATCGTCGTTGAAAGTATTCCAAGTCCAGTCCGATCCGTTTTGCGTAAGAAAACCGTTGCAGAGAGCGGTGATCATATCGCGCGTGCCGGTGAGGCCTGTCAGCGCGTAACTATCCTCGACCATCTCGATTTCCTCGGCCTGACTCCAAAAACCGCTCCGCCCGCCGCTAGTGTCATTTTTGTAATAGGCATTCGCTCCGCCAACGTAAAAGCCATTGTTGTAAGAATTGAAAATTGTGGTCGCGTCCGCAGGCCAAAAGGCAAAAGTTGGAACGGAGCAAGCGACCGCGATGACCGAGTAGAACAGGTTTCTCATAACGTATAATGAATGCGTCGTTAACAAACGTTGAACACGGGAACGGCGCAACCGTGCGGAAACCCGCGCACTTGCGCTATCGGGCAAACCCTGAAATGGCGAACCGCCGAACGGAGGTCCCTAAACTATTTCGCGTGGCGCGCGATCATTTTGTTGGCCCACTCGATGAAGAAACTCATGTTCGAACGATCTTCGTGACCGCCGTCGTGCTGACGCCACGCGAGTTCGCCCTCGAGCAAGCCAGTCTTCACGGGCGGCATTTTTGCGGTGCGATAATCATCCTTCTCGCCAATGTCTTTCGCGCCAAGCAAACGATAGACCGGGCCCGCCGCCACAGTCGCCATGTAACTCCCTTGCTGGTCGAGCCAGTTCGCGTCGCCGCGTTCAGGAATTCCGTAGCTCACAAAAACCCAGCGTGGCGCGCACAGCGCAATGAGTTCATGCGCATCGACCGGTAAATCTCCCGGCGTCTTGCTGCCAAACGAACTTTCCGCGGCTCCATATTTCAGAAAATTGCCCGCCATCCAATGGTATTCGCCCGAGCCCGTGAGATTTTCGACCGCCTCGCCGAAGTTGCGCCGATGCAATTTGGCGCCGCCTTCGCCAGACGAACCCACCAGCGCCATGGCGAAACGCGGTTCGAATGCCATCGTTACGAGCGCCGCTTTGCCATAACGCGACACGCCTTCGATCCCGACTTTTTTGGCGTCAACTGCCGCGTCCGTTTCGAGATAATCCAGGCCTCGCGCCGCGCCCCAGGCCCACGCGCGCAACGAACCCCAATCATCCGGCTGGCGCGGCTGCCCTTTATTTACCAATCCGATAATCCCTTTCGTCAGACCCGCGCCGTTGTCGGCCTGGATGCTGTTCGGCACAATCGTCGCATAACCCCAACCCGCCGCGATCAGCATCTCCGTCGAAGACGGTCCCGTCGGCGGCGGGCCGAACGCGAAGCGATTGGTCGGTTCCGGCTCGCCCGGACGACGCGGAAATCCACCGCCGCCAAAGCCGCCAAACATCATCAACACCGGCACGCCGCCCTTGGCATTCGCCGGCGTGACCACGGTCATTTGGATATCGACCTTAATCTCCGGGAAGGCCGAATTATCGACGTGCCCGATGAGTTGCTTGGCATTGACGGCGATCCCGCCCACCACCCGATCCACGGCCTGGGTCACAATCGTCCAGGTTACCTTGGGCACGTTTTTGGGAACGCGACCAAAAACTTCACGCTCGAAATCCTCGACAATTTCGGGACGGCGTTGTTTCCACCACACATCCGGAGTCGAAACCTTTTGGCCATTCTTCAAAGTTAGAACCTCGGGCAGATTCGGGAAAGGATTGGCTTTTTCGGGATCGTAATTGGCCGAGTTCGTGGCGTTCGGATTGCCGCTGGGACCAGGTCGAAGCGCTTTGATGCCGAGCTGCTCCATCATATTTTTATGGTCTTGCTTGGTCAGATCGGGCCCCGAATTCGTCGAATATTGCGAGGGGCGCGAAGCTGTGGGGTTTTCGGCGGCGTTCAGTCCACAGACGAAGGCGAAAAAAGCCAATTGCGGCAACAACTTCAAAAAACGCGGGTTCATGGCTCGAAGCCTAACGATTCTCATCGTCGCGGCAACGAATAATAAACCTGGAATTCTGGACGATCTCGGACCGCCTGCGGGAAAGGATTATGAGGACAGTTTGGGCGCATTGAGGCGTTGGCGCTCCGCGGCTTTCGCGAAGGGATAATAAACCGCCATCGCGATCAAAATCGAAATCGCGCCCCAGACCGCCGCCTTCCAATCCCCGCCCGTCACCAGGTAATGCCCAATGATCGGCGGCGTCGTCCACGGCACGTTTACGAACGGCTTGTGAATGATGTTGAAATGAACCAGCAAAAAACTCGAGGCGGTGAGAATCAACGCGTTCAAAATGTAGGGGATCATGAAGATCGGATTCAGCACGATCGGGAATCCGAAAAAGATCGGCTCGTTGATTTGAAAAATCTGCGTCGGCAACGAAAGGCGGCTGATTTTACGAAAGCCCGGCTCTTTGGAATTCAGCATGATCAACGCCAGCGCGATCGTCGCTCCCGTTCCACCTACATTGACGAAAATCGTGAAAAATCCGTAAGCGGTCACGTACGGCAACGGCGCGCCGTGCGTCGTCGCCGTGACATTGTCCGCGAGGTATTGGAGAAAAATCGGCGCCACAATCGCGTCCATCGCGTTGTCGCCATTAATTCCAACCGACCAAAGAAGCGTCACGAGGAACGCGTAAAGCAATATGCCCGGCAGCGTGTTCAGCGCGATGACGAGCGGCTTGAACATCGTTTGCACCGCGTTATTGATGTCGATCCCCAGCACAAATCGAATCACCCAAAAAATCAGCACGAGAAAAAAAAGCGGGATCAACGAAACAAACGATTCGTAAACGACGGCGGGGACATTCTCCGGCAACTTGATCACGAGATTGCGGTCGTTAAAGAATTTTTGGATCACGACCGTCAACAACGCGATGATGATCGATGTGAACAACCCCTTCGAACCGAGGTTATCCATCACCAGCGACAAATCCTCGAGCTTGAGCGAAATCATCAGGAAAATCAGCGTCGCCATCGAAGCGCTGACGATCGCTTCCTGTTTCAATTGCTTCCCCAGATCGTAAGCGATCGCAAAACACGCGAACACGCCGAGCATCCCGAACGTCGCCGTCACCGGAACCTGCAGCAACTGCATGTAAGGCTTCATGCGCTCTTCCCAACCGGCGATCGGCAAATACGCCACGATCATGAAGAGCCCGCCAATAATGGTCAGCGGCGCGATCGAGACCATCCCCGCGCGAATCGCCGAAAGGAAAACATTGTCGTTCACCTTCGCCAAAGTTGGCGCCACGCGCGTGTTCAAAATATCCAGCGCCCGGCTCATTTTACGACGCGCAAGGCTTCGCGGTTTGCGTGAATTTTTTCGAACGCCCGCGCAATGTCATCCATGTCCCGCCGCGTCCCGAGAAACATATTTTGCTCCAGCCAGATGCATTGCTCCCGACAAATCAAATCGCTGTTCGGCATTTTCATCATCGCAAAATTCAGTCTCGCTCGCGATTTCGGAAGATATGGACCGAACGCTTTATTTTTGAACAGCGGCTGTTGCGTCAGCGAAAACCCATAACCACCCGAGCACGGAATTCCCTCGGCCCGCAACGCCTTCAACGTCGTCTCGCGGCTGACGCCAAATTCCTCCTCGACCAATCGCAGCATGAACAAATGATAACAATGCCTCTCGCAAAACTTCGGCCTTACCTGCGGATTTAGTCCCGGGACCGCCACCATTCTGGTGGCGAGGTACTGCCCATTTTCATCGCGCCTCTTCGTCTGATTTTCGAGCCGTTCCAACTGCGCATTTAAAACCGCCCCCTGAAATTCTCCCAACCGATAATTCCCCGCGATGCGATGATGTTCATACCACACCCCGCCTTCGACCCGCCCGCAGCTATGAATCGACCGACACGCCTCCGCCAACGCATCGTCATTCGTCACAATAATTCCGCCTTCGCCCGAAGTGAGATTCTTGCTCGATTGAAACGAGAACGATCCCGCATGCCCCAGTGATCCGGCGGCGCCGCTTCGATGCAATCCCGCGTGCGCATGCGCGGCGTCTTCAACCACAAACAAATCATGCTTCTTCGCGATGCGCATGATCGCATCCATATCCGCCACCTGGCCCGCGAAGTGCACCGGAATAATCGCGCGCGTGCGCGGAGTGATCGCGGCCTCAATCGCTTTCGGATCAAGATTAAACGTTGCCAAATCGATGTCCGCAAAAACCGGAATCGCATTCGCTTCAATCACCGCCGTCGCCGTCGAAACAAAAGTATATGGCGGCACAATCACCTCATCATCCGCCTCGATTCCGGCCGCCAGCAAACTGATCCGCAACGAAACCGTCCCATTCACCACCGCGATCCCATGCTTGCAACCGTGCATCTCCGCGAACCGCTGCTCGAACTCCGCCACCTCCTTCCCCTGCAATCGTCCCCACGCCCCGCTCCGCAACGTCTTCAGCAATCGTCCTTCTTCCGTCTTCCCAAAAATCGGCCATCGCGTGAACGGACGCGTCCGCACCGATTTACCGCCAAATAATGCGAGCTTGGCCATCACCTGCCTCCTCCGGAAACACGCGTCAAATATGGAGTGCGGGGATTATTCCCCGCTTTCACTTTGATCCAATGCGCGAACGAACGCCGCTGCCTCCATCCGTTCGGACGGTTTCGGAACGAAAGTGAAAGCGGCGAACTATCGCCGCACTCCATATTGGACCAGGTTGCGATCATGGTGGGACCGTTTGTCCTACAATTTTTTCCCCATGTAAATCACGCCGTCGTTCCCCGATCCGACGCGCACCAATTCCTTGAACCCCAAACGCTCATAAAATCCGAACGCCGGCGTGTTCGCTAAACTAACTCCCAAATGCGCCCCCACCGAACCCCGCTCGCGCAATTTCGCCATCACCATTTCCATCAT
>Ga0070686_100001920_pt1 | contig 11554 bp, 10 predicted proteins | sample KBSS23LmetaG_FD_65654 | JGI IMG/M metagenome (GOLD analysis project Ga0070686, IMG submission 65654) | Switchgrass rhizosphere microbial communities from Kellogg Biological Station, Michigan, USA - KBS S2-3L metaG | ecosystem: Host-associated > Plants > Roots > Rhizosphere ...
AGCCTGCGAGTGCGGCGCCGTCGAAGCTTGCGCCTTCGATCTTCTCCAGCCGCTTCTCGACCGAGAGCGTGGTCTCCACGTCGAGCAGGCCGAGCCCGCGGGCACTCCCCGGCGCACCCTCGATTCCCTCTGGATCGTTGATAGTGCGGCCGAGCATCTGATAGCCGCCGCACAGACCGAGCACGCTGCCGCCGCGGCGAAGATGGGCAACGATATCGATGTCGAAGCCCGCGTCACGCAGCGCCGCGAGATCGGCGATGGTCGCCTTCGAACCGGGCAAGATGATGAGGTTGGCGTTGCCCGGCAGCGCTGCGCCAGGCTTCACTTTGACGAGATCGACCGCAGGCTCCGCATCGAGCGGGTCGAGATCGTCGAAATTTGCGATATGCGGCAGCAGCGGAACGGCAATCTTGATGCGCGCATCTGGCTTCGCTGGACGCTCGGCCGAGAGCGCGAGCGCATCTTCGGCCGGCAACAGCCGCGCGTCGGGGAAAAATGGAATGAGGCCGAGCGCCTCCCAGCCGGTCGCCTCGGCGATCAGCGCCATGCCGCTGGCAAAGAGCTCAGGATCTCCGCGAAACTTGTTGACGAGGAAGCCTTTGATCAAAGCCGCGTCGCCGGCATCGATTACTGCCTTGGTGCCGGCGAGCGAAGCGATCACGCCGCCGCGGTCGATGTCGCCGATCAGCACCACTGGCACATCTGCCGCCCGCGCGAAGCCCATATTAGCGATGTCGTTGGCACGGAGGTTGATCTCCGACGCGCTGCCGGCGCCCTCGGCAAACACGATGTCGGCCTCGGCCTTCAGCTTCGCGAAGCTGTCCAGCACGAACGGCATCAGCTCTGGCTTTGCCTTCTGGAACTCGGCGGCGGTCGCCCGGCCATAGACCTTGCCCTGTACCACGACTTGCGCGCCGACTTCGCTTTGCGGCTTGAGCAGAACCGGGTTCATATGCACCGAGGGCGGCATGCCTGCGGCGCGCGCCTGTAGCGCCTGCGCGCGGCCGATCTCGCCGCCGTCCTCCGTCACTGCCGCATTGTTCGACATGTTCTGCGGCTTAAACGGCGCGACTTTAAGCCCGCGCTTGTAAAGCAAGCGGCACAGCCCGGCGACGATCAACGACTTGCCGACGTCCGAGCCGGTGCCTTGGAACATGAGCACGCGCGCGGCCACGCTTTAGAACTCGATGCCTTCTTGAGCCTTCACGCCAGCAGCGAAGTGATGCTTCACTAGCATCATGTCGGTGACGAGATCCGCCGCGTCGATCAGCGCAGGTTTGGCATTTCGCCCGGTGACCACGACATGCAGATCGGGCCGCCGCGCCTTCAGAGCTGCAACCACTTTGTCCAGAGGCAGATAGTCGTAGCGGAGCGCGATATTGAGCTCATCGAGAACCACCAGCGAAAAGCTCGGGTCAGCCATCAGCTCTTGCGCCTTGGCCCAGGCGCGCTCGGCTGCTGTGATGTCGCGGGCGAGGTCCTGCGTCTCCCAGGTGAAGCCCTCTCCCATCGAATGCCACGCCACCTGGTCGCCGAATTTCTCGAACGCATCGCGCTCGGCGCTGTGCCAGCCCCCTTTGATGAACTGCACCACCCCAATGCGCCTGCCCCGTCCGAGCATGCGGAGTGCTAAGCCGAAGGCTGCCGTCGATTTCCCCTTGCCAGTGCCGGTGTGGACGATGAGCAGGCCCTTTTCGAGCTTCTTGCCGGCGACCTCCTCGTCCTGCACTGCCTTGCGCTTTGCCATCTTGGCGCGATGGCGCTCGGCCTCGTGCTCGTCGATTCGTTTGGTCATGGGCTTTTCACCGCGACCGCGATACCCGCCACCATCATGATCACGCGTGTCGCCTGCGCCGCCAGCCTTTGATTGAGATTGCCCTGTAGGTCGCGGAACCTGCGGGCCAGCGCATTGTCAGGCACGATGCCGAGGCCAACCTCGTTCGAGACGAGCACAGTAGGCCCGCCCCGTTCGGCCAATGCGTCCTGAAGTCTCGCCGTCTCGCCTTCGATGTCGGCCTCAGCCTCCAGCAAATTCGAGAGCCACAGCGTGAGGCAGTCAACCAGGACTGCCGCATCGTTCGGTGCTGCGCGAAGCGCCCCGGCAAGTTCGTGCGGCGTTTCGACGGTTTGCCATCCGGCACTGCGTCTTGCCTTATGCGCCGCGATTCGCTCGGCCATCTCCTCGTCCCTCGCCTCGCCTGTCGCCACATAGATCCACGGCTCCGGATAGGTCGTGATCAGCCACTCGGCATAGCGGCTCTTGCCTGACCGGGCGCCGCCGAGCACGAGCGTGATGAGCCCGCGCCCGCCGGCATTACGTTCTGCCATGGCTCAGCTTGCGCCGAGGAAACGGCCTCGGAACAACCCGGCGAGGCCCCCGAGCAGTACCCAAAACAGCAGCGTCGTTAGCACCACGGCAACGACGAAGCTGTGATGCAGGCTTTCGGGGATCGGCGTCTCGTAGCTTCCGGGTTGCGGCGCGCCGATCAAGTGCGGCGCGATCAGAAGAGCAATTGCAGCGAGCACGGTCCATCGCGAGCGGCCATAAACCAGAAGGCCGAGAGCAGTGGCCGTAGACGCCGCCGTCGCGACCCACCACAGTTGGCGCGCGCCAAGCTCTGCCGCGGGCATGGCCGGGAGCTCTGGCGGAAGCCCAAGACTTGGAGCGAGCGTGAACACAGCGAAACCGGCAAGCCCCCAGAACACGCCCTGGCACCAGTTCCTGATGCCGCCGGCAAGCTCGCTCGCGGCGACAAGTAGCAGGGCAAAGCCCACACCCGTTAGGATATTGGCAAGAGCAGAAAACGCCGTGCGCTCGAAGCCATTGGCCGGCGACCAGCCCTCCTCATCATGTTGGTGAACTGGTGCTTGCGCGGCATCGCCGTGATTGTGTGCCGCAGGTGTAGCGCCATGCTCCTCATAGACCTCGGCCTTGAGGATGAGCGGGACGGTGGTGAGCTGCTGGGCTACCGTCATCGCTAGTCCGGCGACCGCACCGGCGATCGCGGCAACGAGCACGATGTTGCGGACATAGTCCATGGCGCGCCTCCCTAGTGGCAGGGGAAGCCCATGGAATGGCGATAGTCATGCGCGGCGTTATGCACTGCCATGATGTGCGAGAAGCCAACCCCGCCAACGATGAACATCCCGAGCAGAGCGGCGGCGAAGATCGAAATGGCGCGTGAGGTGGTGAGCGCACCGACAGCGTGCGGCGCGGCGCCGGCAGTTTCGGTCGGTAGAGAATTCATGTGACCCCCTTTTCGCCCTCCACCCGAGGGCGCGGGCTAGCGTTGACGCCGCCGGCAGGTCTTGTGGCTCGCGGGTCTTGGCTTTTCCTCGGCCTTCCCGGAGCGAAGCTCCAGTGGCAGGTGGAGGGAAGCTCGCCGCTTACAGTTGCGGGGGCAGCCGTGGCATTGGGGATCACCCTCACCGCGTTCCCTTTTTCGTCCCGCACCACGCGGGAACCGACGACGCCCGCGACTATAGCTGCCCCGCGCTTCCGCGCAAGCCGCCTCCCCTGAACGCATTTGACAAAGGCGGCGCCTCCCGCCTTAACTGCTCGCATTCGACGGTCTCTCGAGGAGAGAGAGCGAACAGGGAACGCGGTAGGGAGCGGAGCTCCAAATCCGCGGCTGCCCCCGCAACTGTAAGCGGCGAGCCCGAGCCAAAGCCACTGGGAGATCCCGGGAAGGCGGCAAGGGCAGCGACCCGCGAGCCAGGAGACCTACCGTCGATGCAGTCGCCTTCCGGGCGGGGTGCCTCGGCGGCGGTTGATTCCCTGGGCTGTCCTTTCGGCAGCTTCACGCGCCCTGTCGTCGCAACGGTCCGTTCAGAGGAGCGACTCCGGGGTGGCACTCACCGACATCGACCAGGACGAGGACGCGAGGATCGAGGCGATCACCTCGCCGACGGTCTATGTCTGCATCACGTGCCGGCGCGCGACCGATCCCGAAGACGCGCCACGCCCGGGCCTTGCGCTCGCCCGCGCAACCTCGCGTGCGGCCGAGGGCACCGGCGTCGGGGTTCGCCAAGTCCGTTGCCTTGCCAATTGCAATCGCGCTTTGAGCGCCGCGATCAGGTGCGACGATACTTGGACCTACGTCTTCGGCGGCCTCGAGGCTGAGAGGGATGCTGAAGCGCTCATCGAAGGCGCGCGGCTGCTCGCCCGCGCGGAGGATGGCCTGATGCCTTGGTGCGGACGCCCCGAAGTCCTGAAGCGCGGGCTGATCGCGCGCGTGCCGCCGCTCGATTTCGTGGAGGACAATGAATGACGTCGCTTGCCCGCGTTCCCTGCACCATCGTCACCGGCTTTCTCGGCTCGGGCAAGACGACTCTGATCCGCCACGTGCTCGCCAATGCCAACGGGCGGAGGCTTGCCGTCATTGTCAACGAGTTCGGCGATGTCGGCATCGATGGCGAGATTCTCAAAGGCTGCGGTAATGCCGCCTGCCCAGAGGAGAACATCGTCGAGCTCGCCAATGGCTGCCTGTGCTGCACTGTGGCCGACGAGTTTGTGCCTGCTCTCGATCAGATTCTCGCGCGTGAGCCAGCGGTCGAGCACATCGTGATCGAAACGTCCGGCCTTGCTCTGCCCAAGCCCCTGGTCCAGGCCTTCCATTGGCCCGCGATCAAAAGCCGCGTCACCGTCGACGGCGTGGTGGCGGTGGTCGATGGCGCAGCCCTCGCTGACGGCCAGGTTGCCGCAGATCTCGACGCGCTCAAGCGCCAGCGCGCGGCAGACGCCGCTCTCGACCATGACGACCCGATCGAGGAGGTGTTCGGAGATCAGATCGCGTGCGCCGATCTCGTTGTGCTCAACAAGCGCGACCTGCTCGATGACGCCGGCATGGAGAAGGCGGTGGCGATGGTGTCCGGCGCGCTGCCCCGCGCAGTGAGAGTGGTGACGGTCGCAGACGGCAAGGTCGATCCAGCTGCGCTTCTCGGCTTGGGCGTCGGCACCGAGGACGACATCGAGAACCGCAAGACGCTCCACGACGACGAATTGGAGCACGACCACGATGACTTCGAAAGCTTCGTCGTGGACATGGGTGAGGTCGGCGATCCTGCCTCTGCCGCGAACCGCATCGCCGCGGTTGCCGAAGCCCATAACATCTTGCGGATGAAGGGCTTTTTGGCTGTCACCGGGAAGCCGATGCGGCTCTTGATCCAGGCGGTCGGCCCCCGCGTCAGCCACTATTACGACAAGCCGTGGGGCGAGTCTCGCCAGGGGAGCCTCGTGGTGATCGGCCTGAAAGGCCTCGACCGTGTCGCGGTGGTGAAATCTCTCGCAGCCTAGGCCATGCATCTCCTCCAAACCACGTCAGCAACCCTCGACGACATCGTCGAACCGCGCGACCTCGGTCAGACGCCGGGCGACATCGTCGTTCTGTCCTTCGCCGACAGCGATCTTTCCGGGCTTGCCTCTGCGTATGCGGCCGAGAAGGAGAACCTCCCGAGCCTGAGGCTCGCGCATCTGCGCGACCTGCGCCATCCGATGTCGATCGATCTCTGGATCGACAAATGCGCGCGGCACGCCAAGGTGATCGTGGTGCGGCTGCTCGGCGGACTCGACTGGTGGCGCTACGGAGTCGATGCGCTCTCTGCCATGGCGCGCGAACGCGACATCACGCTTGCTGTCCTTCCCGGCGAGGATCGCGACGACAAGCGCCTCGATGAGGCCTCGACGTTGGCGCCTGGCGAACTTGCGGCGCTTCTCGCTTATTTCCGCGAAGCCGGGCGGGAGAATTTGCGGGCTTTGCTTCGCCGCCTCGCTACCTATGCAGGCTATTCATTCCCGGCTCAAGTGCCGCGAGCCCTCCCACGCATGGGTGGTTATCTGCCGGGCACCGGCGCGGTCTCTCTCGATCAACTTTGCGCGGCGTCTGGGCGAGCCGTCGTTCCGATCCTGTTCTACCGCGCGCTGCTCGCCGCCGACACTGCGCCAATCGATTCACTTTGCGGCGCGCTCGCCGCGCGCGGACTCGCTCCGGCGCCACTCTTCGTTCCCAGCCTAAAGGATTCTGAAGCCAGCGCATTCGTGCGGGACGCGTTGCAACGTCTCGCCCCCGCGGTGGTGGTCACCACCACAGCCTTTGCTGCCGGCGGCGACGGCGAGGCTTCCGCGCTGGACGCGACGGATGCGCCGATCCTGCAAGGGGTGATCGCCACGACACGGCGCGCGGCATGGCAGGAGAGCCCGCGCGGGCTTGGGCCAGCCGATCTCGCCATGCATGTGGTGCTGCCAGAGCTTGACGGACGCGTGCTCTTGGGCGCCATCGCCTTCAAGGATCCGCTGCCAGCCGACGACGCGCTCGGCTTCACCGCGTTTGCCAGCCGACCCGAACCTGACCGCATTGCTATCGTGGCTGACCGCGTTGCAGCCCTCGTTCGCCTGAGGAGGCTGCCGCGCGGCGAACGCCGCGTCGCCATTCTGATGCCTGACTATCCTGCCGCTGGCGGGCGTACAGGCTACGCGGTCGGTCTCGATGTGCCGCAGAGCATCGTCGCGCTGCTCTCCGACCTTGCTGCCGCGGGCTATGACGTACGCGATAGGACAGAGAATTCCCGAGCGCTGCTCAAGCAATTGGAACTCGGTGCGCGGGAGCCCGCCCTTTCACTCGCCGGCTACTCCCGGCTCCTCGCCGAATTGCCCGCCGAGATCGGCCGCCGCATCACTGCAGCGTGGGGCGATCGGGAAAACGATCCCGATTTCCGCGACGGCGCCTTCCGTTTCCGCGCCGGGCGCTTCGGCAACATCCTGGTCGCCTTGCCGCCTGAGCGCGGCAATGTGCATGAACGGCGCGCCAGCTATCACGATCCGGCGCTTCCCCCGCGCCATGCGCTTATCGCCTTCGGCCTTTGGCTCAGGCACAGCTTCAAGGCTGATCTGCTCCTACATATGGGCGCGCACGGCACGCTCGAATGGCTACCAGGAAAGGCCGTGGCGCTCACAGGCGCCTGCTTCCCCGAGGCGGTGGTCGGGCCGCTGCCTGTGATTTACCCCTTCATCGTGAGCAATCCGGGTGAGGCCGCGCAGGCCAAGCGCCGCATCGCCGCAGTGACCATTGGCCATCTGCCCCCACCTCTTACCGAGGGCAGCCTGTCAGGCGCAGCGCGCGAACTGGAACGCCTGGTCGATGAATATGCCATCGCCGACGGGCTCGACCGCAGGCGGCGCGAGCGCCTCGCCAAGCTCATTATCGACACCGCGCGAGACAGCGGCCTGGCATGCGAGGCCGGCGCCGAACGCGACCTCCATCCCGACGAAGCCCTGCGCAAGATCGATGCCTGGCTGTGCGATCTCAAGGACCTCGCCATCAAGGACGGGCTGCACGTCTATGGTCGCATCTTTGCCGAGACCACCGACCCGCAATGGCAGGCAAGCGCCGACGCCGAGCGCGAGGCTCTTATCACTGCGCTCGACGGCAAGCGCGTGGCGCCAGGCCCCGCTGGCTCGCCGCAGCGTGGCCGCCGCGACGTAGTGCCCACCGGGCGCAATCTGTTCACTGCCGACCCGCGCCTTCTGCCCACGCCGACCGCAATGGAGCTTGGCCGCCTCGCCGCAGGCGAGGTGATCCGTCTCTATCTCCAGACCCACGGCGAGATGCCGCGCGCACTCGTGATCGACCTGTGGGGGAGCGCAACGCTCAGAACCGGCGGCGAGGAGATCGCCCAAGGTCTTGCGCTCATGGGCTGCCGCCCCGTTTGGGACGGCGCCACCGGCCGCGTCACCGGTATCGAGGTTCTGCCATGCGCCGCCATGGGTCGTCCGCGGGTTGATGTCACCTGGCGCATCTCGGGGCTCTTCCGCGATCTCTTCCCGGCGCAGATCGCGCTGCTCGATGCCGCGACGCGGCTCGTTGCCGAACGCGAGGAGGACGGCGACGAGAATCCTCTCGCTGCTGCAGTCCGCGTCGCCCGCGGCGGCAGGCTCGACCGCATCTTCGGCAACGCTCCAGGCGCCTACGGCGCGGGCGCCGAAGACCTGCTGGGCTGCGACACAGATGAGGCCGATATCGGTGCAGCCTATCTCGCCGCTACCTCCCACGCCTATGGCGGCGCCGAAGGCGAGGGTAGGCCCGATGTCGGCTTTGCTAAGCAAGTGGCGAGCGCCGACTTGCTCTTGCACCCAAGCAACGATCCGACCCGCGACCTGCTCGAAGGCGCAGAGGACGTGGCGCATATCGGCGGTTTTGCCGCTGCCGCTTCTTTGCTCGGTCGCGCGCCGGATTTCGTCGTGCTCGATACAACCAACCCTGGACAGCCCCGAGCGCGCACGCTGCCTCAGGCGCTCGCCCGCATCGTGCGCGGCCGCGCTACCAATCCGCTCTTCATCGAAGGCATGATGCGCCACGGCGCGCGCGGCGCGGCCGAGCTCGCCGAGACCGTGGACCGGCTGGTCGATTTCGCCGAGACCACCGGCGCAGTCTCGAGCGCCCTGTTCGATCTCGTGCACGAGACCTATCTCGCCGACCCCGAAATTCGCGAGTTCCTGTTGCGCGAAAACCCCGATGCCGCGCAGGCGATCGCGGAACGGCTCGAGGGCGCGCGGCGGAAAGGGCTGTGGCACCCGCGCCGAAACGACATCGCTTTGACAAAGATGCACGCGGAGACCTCGGCATGACCGCGCTTCACATCCGCGGCGACTGCCCGCGTCTGGCAGAGCCCATGCAGACCGGTGACGGCCTTCTCGCGCGCCTCGTGACTGCGGGGCCAATCCCCATCGATGCCTTTGCTGCATTCCGCGCCGCCGCGCAGAAGCACGGCAACGGCATCTTGGAGATCAGCGCACGGGGCAACCTGCAAGTGCGCGGACTCACGCCGGATTCCGCGCCGTTGTTTGCCTCCGCCGTCGCAGAACTCGACATCGAGCTTTGCGATAGCGTGCCGGTGATCTCAAGCCCGCTTCCCAACGATCCGACGGCACTGATCGATGGTGATGCGCTCGCCTCGGCGCTTCGCCGCGCTATCGCCGCGCGTGGGCTTGTGCTCGCGCCGAAAGTGTCTGTGATTGTCGACGGAGGCGGGCGGCTTCATCTCGATGCGCTCACCGCCGATCTGCGCTTGCGCGCAATTGAGACGGAGGAAGGCATCAAGCTTCATGTTGCACTCGCGGGTGATGCAGCATCTGCGACGCCGCTCCGCTTTGTTGCGCCCCAAGAGGCGATTAACGCCGCCATCAGCGTCCTCGCGCTGATCGCATCGCGCGGCGCCGCGGCGCGGGCTGCCGATCTGCTGCAAAGAGAGGGCATCGGCATCTTCCGTGCGGCGGCTCGATCTAGACTGGAGGCCGTCCCTCTGCCAAAACGGCCACGCGCGGAGCCCATCGGGCTGCACAGGCTAAGGGGCGGGCAATGCGCCATCGGTGTGGCGCTTGCTTTCGGTCATGCCTCGGCCGGCGACTTGATGGCATTTGCCCGTGTAGCTCGTATAAACGGTGCGACCTGGGTGAGACCTGCTCCGGGTCGCGCTCTTCTTCTTGGGCCTATCGATGAGATGGCCGGCTTCGTGCTTGCAACGGCGGCGGACGATCTCGGCTTCGTGGTGGATGCGCGCGATCAGCGCCGCCGCATCGTCGCATGTCCCGGCGCGCCATCCTGCGCCTCAGGCTTGATGGAGGCGCGACGGCTTGCAGCGCGGCTCGCCGAGCATTTGCCGCCTTCCCGCGACGGCATTGCCGTCCACGTCTCTGGCTGCGCCAAGGCTTGCGCCCATCCCGGTGCCGCTCCTCTCACCATCGTCGGCACGGGCCAAGGCTGCGGCATCGTCCGTAACGGCTCAGCCCGCGCCACGCCGCAACGCTACGTCGATCCGGCTGATCTCATCGCCCAAGTTCGGTACGCGCAACAGCCGAGGGAAACCGTCGATGCTTAAGCAGGACTATCTCCGGAACGGCGCCGCCATCTATGAGCGCTCCTTCGCAATCATCCGCGCAGAGGCCGACCTCTCGCGCTTCACGCCGGAAGAAGCCGAGGTCGCAGTGCGCATGATCCACGCCGCAGGTCAGGTCGAAGTCGCCGGCTTGATCGAATTTGCGCCCGAGTTCGTGTCAGCAGCCCGCAAGGCGTTGCGCGGCGGCGCACCGATCCTGTGCGACTCCGAGATGGTTGCGCACGGCGTCACTCGCGCGCGGCTCCCTGCCAAGAGCGAAGTCATCTGCACGTTGCGCGACCCACGCGTCCCGGATCTTGCAGCGAAACTCGGCACTACGCGCTCTGCCGCCGCGCTCGAACTGTGGCGCGATAAGCTTGCGCGCGCTGTGATCGCCATCGGCAATGCGCCGACCGCGCTATTTCGCCTGCTCGAAGTGTTGGAGGCGGGTGCCGCCAAGCCGGCTGCGATCATCGGCATTCCCGTAGGCTTCGTCGGCGCAGCCGAATCGAAAGAGGCGCTCGCGGCGAACGTGTCAGGCGTGCCTTACCTCATCGTGCGTGGCCGCATCGGCGGCAGCCCTATGACGGCGGCCGCAGTCAATGCACTCGCCAAGGAGGGAATATGACCACGGGGCGCCTCATCGGCGTGGGCGTAGGGCCCGGCGATCCAGGGCTGCTCACGCTGAACGCTATCGCTGCGCTCAATGCAGCCGACGTGATCGCGCATTTCACCAAGGCAGGAAACGCGAGCAACGCCCGAACCATCGCGGCAAAGCACCTCAAACCTGGCGTCGAGGAACTGTCGTTGCTCTATCCGCTGACGACCGAGATCCCCAAGGAGGATGCAGCCTATCGCGAAACGCTGCGCGAGTTCTACGATAGTGCGGCTGCACAAATCGCCGGGCATCTCGACCAAGACCGCACAGTCGCCGTGATCGCCGAGGGCGATCCCCTGTTCTACGGCTCCTACATGCATCTCCATGTGCGGCTCGCCCCGCGCTATCCGACCGAGGTGGTCGCCGGGGTGACCGGCATGTCCGGCTGCTGGTCGGCCATCGGCGAGCCAATTGCGCAAGGCGACGACGTGTTCACCGTGCTGCCCGGTACGCTGCCCGAGTACGAGCTCGAGCGCCGCCTCGCCGATGCCGACGCCGCGGTGGTGATGAAGATCGGCCGCCATCTCGCCAAGGTGCGACGCGCGCTCGATCGCGCCGGCCGGCTCGAACGCGCGATCTACGTCGAACGCGGCACCATGACCAACGCCGCTGTCATGCCTCTCGTCGACAAGCTCGATACCTATGCGCCCTACTTCGCCATCGTGCTGGTGCCGGGCTGGGAGGCGCGGCCATGAGCCGCAAGCTCTCAATCGTCGGGCTCGGGCCCGGCGATGACCGCTACCTCACGCGCGAGGCGCTCGATGCGCTCGCTAAAGCTGAAGCGTTCTACGGCTACGGGCCTTATCTCGACCGCGTTCCGTTGCGGAAAGGCCAATCGCGGCATGCTTCCGACAATCGCGAGGAAGCGGCACGCGCCCGCGCCGCGCTAAGCCGCGCGGCGTCAGGCACCAATGTAGCCATCGTATCAGGCGGAGACCCTGGCGTATTCGCCATGGCGGCTACGGTGTGCGAGGAGATTGCGGTCGGCCCCGACTCGTGGCGCGCGCTCGATGTCGCCATCGTTCC
>Ga0070686_100001923_pt1 | contig 11551 bp, 18 predicted proteins | sample KBSS23LmetaG_FD_65654 | JGI IMG/M metagenome (GOLD analysis project Ga0070686, IMG submission 65654) | Switchgrass rhizosphere microbial communities from Kellogg Biological Station, Michigan, USA - KBS S2-3L metaG | ecosystem: Host-associated > Plants > Roots > Rhizosphere ...
CGCTCGCGAACCCGGAGTGAACGGCCCAGGCGGCCCATCCGAATAAACCGCGCCGGACGTTCCGCAGTGGTATCGTTCCCCACTCGAGGCTGGATTCGAGATGTCGTTCCCGGACGCGACAGGAGCTGTCATGCAAAGACTCAGAACGGCGAAGTTCGCGGCCGCGTGTGCGGTCGCCCTGGTGTCGGCGACCTACGTCAGTGCGCAAAACAATGCGCGTGCACCGCGCGAGTCGGCTCCGCCGGTCCGCCACCTGGTGTTTATCGCGACGCCCGGCGACAACGGCACCGACAACCAGTCGGGCGTCGTCGTGCTCGACGCCGACAAGGACTACAGTTTCCTGAAGCGCATCTCCTACGACCTGCCGGCGAGCCGGATGCCGGGGCCGAAAGTGTCCGGCATCACGGTGAGCGTCCCACTGCAAATGCTGTATGTGACCACCGACGGTTACATGATGGCGTTCGATCTCGCCACCGACAAGATCGCGTGGACGTTCAACGGCGAAACCGCACCGGTGGCGCGCACGAGGGGCGCTGCGAGCGGCTGCTGCGAGCGTCCGTGGACGCTGCCCGACGGCAAGACGCTGCTCGTCGGATCGAGCTACAACGCGTGGTGGTACTACATCGATGGCGCGACCGGAAAAGTCCTCGGTAAGCTGCCGGTGCCCGATTCCCCGGTCGCGCACAACCTCGCGGTGACGGCGGATGGCCAGCTCGGTATCCTCGGATCGATGTCGAGTCCGCCCAAGGCCGGCGTGACCGTCATCGACGTGCCGAGCCGCAAGGTGCTTCGCTACATGACGTTCTCCGAGATGGTGCGTCCGCTCACCATCAACCATGACGGCAGCCTCGTCTACGTCAACGTCAACGATCTCATCGGCTTCGAAATCGGCGACGTCAAGACCGGCACGATGCTCAAGCGGTTCGCAATTCCCGGTGACGAGTGGAAGGGCAAGGGCTACAGCCACGGCATCGGCATGACGCCGGACGAGAGCGAAATCTGGGTCGCCGACCCGTTCAACAACGCCTGGCAGATCTGGGACAACCCCGGCGACGGCCGGAACCCGGTCTACAACCCGGCGAAAATGATCAAGCCGACCGCCGGTGTCGTCCACAGCTGGATCTCGATGACCAACGACGGCAAGCTCGCCTTCATCGGCGACAGCAGCGTCATCGATGTGAAGAAGCACAAAGAGATCGCGGTGATGAAGGATGAATTTGGCCGACGCATCGTCCACACCGAGAAGGTGCTCTATCTGACCTTCCGTGACGGCAAGCTGATCGAGACCAACAACCAGTTTGCGGTCGGCGACGCCAAGGCCTATGCGGCGCGGATGGCGACGAAGAGTAATGAGCAGTAAATCGGCGATGCGATGCGTCTTCGCTGCGCTGGTTGCGACGATGGCTCTCTCCACGTGCACCGTGGGGAGAGCCGCCGACGACCGCGGCGAACGCCTGTACGAGGGCAACTGTCGCCGCTGTCATGGCGCTGAAGGACGAGGCACACAGGCGGCGCCGTCGCTGATTCCATTCGACTGGAGCTATGACGAAGCGCTCGACCTGATCCGGCACCCGCTGTGCGACATGCCTCCCATCCCGGCATCAGCTTTGAGCGATGCGGATGTCGCGCAGATCGTCGCCTACTTGAAAACAATCAAATAGCCTTGCGCGCGTTCGCGATCAGCGCGTCCGTTCGCGCCGGCGGCCTCGAGCGCCTCGTCAATTTGTTGATCGTGACACCGGTGCGGAAGCGGCGCATACTCCTTGCGTTCTGCCCGAGCAAGACGAAGACGTCCTCGTCCGCTTGAAAAAGCTGTCGGACCAGCTCGATACGGCCAAGAAGTCGGCCGAAATCACCGCCAGAGAAATTGCCCGCGCGAAAGAGAACACCGCCGCGACGAAGCACGCAGTGCGGCTGCACCGAGGCGCGCAGTCCGCTACGAAGAAACCTCGCACCGCCAGGAAACGCAGGAAAAGGTAGACGCGAGCGCGTCGATTGCGTGCGCGTTGACGCGCTGGCCCACGATGCGCCGATCATTGGATCATGCGCAGGACCAGGAACATCAACGGCGCTCGTCGGTGGCCTGGTAAATGGGATAGGGCGCGCATCCGCTCGCCGTTGAAGGCAGCATCGAAGGCGATCGTCTGCTTGATCGCGATCGCGCTGTCCTGACGGGGCTGTGCGAAGCCGCTCCGACGATCGAACGGCAAGATCGACGCCGGCCACAGGCAAGCCTGCGACCGCAACCGATAAGGCGACGCCGAGCGACGCGATCGTGTATAGTGGTTCGGTCATCCAGAACTGAGCCCGCCAGCGTTCGAGTAGTGCCCTCCCGTAATTCGTGACGGGCGCGCCGACCGGCCCAACTTTGGCCGGTGCGGGGCGTACCGGATGCGACGCCCACGCAGACAGAGTCTCGTCACGCTGTTGCACGCAGCGATTCACGGGCCTGCATTCGAATCCACGGAGGAGATTGATGTCCAAACGAAACGGCGACCGAGCCAGGTTTCAGAAAGACCGGAGACGCAAGCTCCGTCACAGACAGCGCGTTCAGGAACTCGTCAAAGCGAGACGCGCAGAATCGGCGGCACCGACGGACGAACATCGCGCTCGATGACAACTGACGCTTCGCCGCATTTGCTACTCACCACGCTTCAGGAGCTTCGATGGCACCAATGAACGGCACAATCAAACGACTCGTCAGTGACAAGGGCTTCGGCTTCATCCTGGCGGACGACGGGAATGAGTACTTCTTCCATAACTCGGCATGCACACAGACAGCATTCGACGCGCTCCGCGAGGGACAGGCGGTCATTTTCGATGGAGGCCAAGGTCCGAAGGGCGCACGAGGCGAAAACGTCAGAGTCGCCTGAGTCGCGGCCGGCCCGCGCGTGCCGGCGAGACACATCCGTCGCGAATGTTTTCGAGCTTTCCGAGTCCTGCGGCCATTCCGGTCAACAGTCGTCTCCAAAAGCCATAACCTGGGACAATCCGGTGGCGAACCCGAATTTCATCGACGATCGACGGACGGCGAGCGCGAATGGTGTCGCAAGCTCACCACAATCGTGTCCGTCCTGCCTGTCACCATCAATTCTGTCGACGGCGAAGATTCCAGACGCCAATAGCTATTGGCGTTGCTCTCGCTGCGGTGAGGTCTGGAATCCGGCTCGTCGCGCTACGGAGGCGACGCAGGGGTGGAGACGGTGACGCTGGAGACCGCAACGGCGCGCAGCACCCGGGCGCAGATCGTACGCGAGTTGTACGAACTGATCGCGGCTCTTGACCGGCGAGTGCCGCAGGTTCAGCGCGTTGGGGAGACTTCGATAGCGCGCGCCGCAGCCGCCCTCAAATCGGAAGCGTTGAAGCGGATTGAGGACCTTGAACGCGAAATCCGGCCTGGCTCGTCGCGCTTGACCAGCAGCACGGGAAGCGTATCGAAGCCCTGCGTCATGAAAGCGTAGACGCGCCACATATACTGCCCGCTTCGCCCAGGCGATTTCACCGACAAATACGCACGTCGACGCGATCGTGTATAGTGGTCGGGTTACACCGCACTGAGCCAGCCAGCGTTTCGAGCAGTGCCCCCTTCTCGGGTGCGCGCCGACGGGCCCACTTCGGCCTCGATTGGAGCGCACATGAAACGTCCATCGCATCTTCATCTACATCCAGCGATTCGGCCGAGAGCGCGATGGCGATTCGAGCCGGCTCGCGTCGACTCGCCACCCGCCTCGCTACCCATGCAGGAACGATCCAAGGAGGGTCGACAACCATGTTGAATGACATCACTCGCAACGGACTCGTGGGATTGTGGTTCGCCGCAGTCGCCGTCGTCATCGCATCGGTCGTGGCGTTCGGCGTGAATGTTGGCGTCAGCACGACCGCGCTGCTCCTCAGCTTGTCCCTCGTGCCGCCTGGAATCACGCTGGTCTTATGGCGCGGCGCCGCGTCCCAGACGGTCGGAGAAATCTTGTACTCGGCGACTCGAGGAATGGACGGCCGCTCATGATGACGCGTTGCAGTCTGGCTGGCGGCTTTCTCGGATTCACTTTGTGCACGCAACTTCTGTCCGGGCAATCGGCCCCGCACTACCGTAACTTTCGCCTCGGCGGCGATCTGGCGTCGGTGTCGGCGTTGGCCGGTGTGGCCGTCTCTGAGGCAAAAGTCATTCACGAGCGCCCAGCTGTCATGCAAGACCTGGAATGGAGGTTGCCATATTCAGGATCGAGTGCAGCGGCGCTTCTCATTGATCCAGTGCAACAGATCGTCTTCAGCTTCTATAACGATCAACTCTTCAGGCTGGTGATCGACTACGACCGGAATCGAACCGAGGGCATGACGGACGCCGACATGATCGAAGCCATCTCGTCAGCGTACGGATCGCCATCGAAGGTTCCGCCAAAGAGTCCCGCTACAAGTTCGCAACTCACGCAGGAGTCCGGCACGCGGTTGGCACGCTGGGGCGACGCCGACTACTCGGTCGTTCTGTACCGATCCTCCTATGCGTCAGGATTCCGGATGGTGGTGACTTCCGTTCGTCTCGAGGTGCTCGCCCGGACGGCTGACGCGGAAGCGATCCGGTTGGACCAGCGCGACGCGCCGCGCCGCGAAATCGCGCGACAGAAGAAGGAAGCGGAGGCCATGCGCGCCGCACAAGAGAAAGCGCGGCTTGCGAACAAAGCGGCCTTTCGCCCGTGAGCCGTCATTTGCTCGCCGCCGACGAGGAAGCCTCACGTGACTGACGTCCTCATCCCTTACACCCGTTTCCTCGAAGTCCGCGCGAGACGACTCGACATCGCGGCCGAGCTCTCGCAACGGGACGCGCGGCGTCCCAGCAACGTCACGCTGCCTCCGGCATGTGCAGCCAACGACGAACGCCCAGGCGTCGGCGTGCGTGTCTTCGCCGCAAGGCCGGCGGCGGGAGTTCACCGACGAACTCAAGACGATCGGGAAGCCTGTCGGCGAGGCGATGGTGGCCCCGGTCGCCACGATCTCGGCGAACAATAACGAGACCATCGGCGTCATCATCGCCGAAGCGATGGAAAGACGGACCCCGCTTCAGAACTCCGTCATGGGATACACCCTCTACGAACATCCACTCACGCATAAGTTTGCGCTCGTCCCGTTGCCGGACAAGTTCATGGACGATGACAAGCTGCCGAGAACTGCTCACCCGAGAAGGATGACCACGCGATGCTGAATCGGGGTGGGAGCGCGATCCCGCCTCATCGACCAGCTCTTCAACTCGAGCGAGAAGCGATTGGCGCGCACGTTGTTGTTGCTCGCGCGGTACGGTGAACCCGAGTCGACTCACCGAACGTTGCCGAAAATATCGCACGAGACGCTTGCGGAGATGGTGGGGACGACGCGGTCGCGCGTGGACTTCTTCATGAACAAATTCACGAAGCTCGGGTTCATCGAATACAACGGCGGACTGAAAATCAACAACACGTACGAACCTGCCCGCGGCTTCGGAGGATGACAACCTTTAACGCTCGCTCCAGCGCCGTCGCGGCCCATCCGCAGACTGAGCGCGCTCGAGATTTACCATATGGAACCAACAGAGATTCACGCTCGAGCCACCATCGCAGCCGCACTGATCCTGAGCCGTGCGGTCGAAGTGCCGTCGATTCCCACGAGCGGCGACTGGTCGCACGACACCGCCGGCCTTCGCCTGCGCGATCTGACGGACTACATCTACCAGATGATTACGAACAGCAAGACGCCATGATCTCGTTTGGGTGATCGCCGCGTTGCCGGTACACGGCTCTGCTGCCGTACACTCACGTGCCGGTGGTCGCCGTGGGCGCGGCCATCGAGTATCTTCGCGGGGTCGCATCGCGGTCGTCAGTGCACCTCGATGCGGCTCGCGCCTAAGTGACCACCTCGTATTCGCTCTGGACGAGGCCGCTGGCGTACTGACGCGTGCCGACGTGCCTGAGGGCAATGTCTCGAGTCACCGTGCCAAAGAGCGGCATCCCGACACCAATGAGCACTGGAACCCGCGTGATGACGAGGCGCTGAATGAGCTTCGCGTTGAGAAAACGCTGAATGGTAACTCCCCCGTCCACGTACGCGTGCGTGATCGCGCGAGCTGCGAGCGCGCGGCCGCGGGCCTCTGCGCGATTCGTTTAGTGATCGTCGTCGGCCAGGACGTTGACGAACGCGTACATGCCGTCGACAAAATATCCGCGGACATTGCAGATGACGAGGTATCGTTCGGGCAGCGAGAAACCGAACGAGTCGGTGCGATTCATGTCCCCGAAGTCGCGACGGCTCAGCGGTCGGCAAAGGTTGGCGGAGTAGCCTGTGCCGGTTACGCCTTTGGCGCCGGCGCGACGAGCCCCTCTAGCGGAGGCGCCACGAACAGTCGGCGACACGGCTTGGCGATCACCCGCGCCCACCGGTTCGCACGACTTACACGCGCGCTATCGGTCGCGATGCCAGTATTCGCGTACATCTGGCGGTACAACTTCGAAATCAAGACGAACGCCAGCCGCGCCCGCAGCGTGGGCGTGCAGCGGGAGCGCCTCCAGATCCTCGGAAGGCTGTAGAACTGGTCCCACACGGCCTGCGTGCGCGAACGAATCTCGTCTGGAGACATCGCGGGATGCGAGGCGTACACATTCGGACGCTGGTCCTCTGGGATCAACCAGTGACGAGTAATGGGGATACCTGCAACATGGATCGCGCCGGAGCCCACACTCTTCTCCCAGGCGGCGAAATCCACCGTGCCAGGATAGGGGGTCAGCATGACGAATTGTGCGAAGGCGAGACCGGCCCGGTCCGCGATGTCGGCCGTTGCATCGAAGGTGGACGGTCGATCGCTCGGTAGGCCAAAGATGAACGACCCGAGCACATGGACGCCGTGCTCGCGGAACGTCCTGAGACGGTTGACCAGCGCCTCGCCGCTGTCATTGAAAGTCTTGTACACGTCCTTCAGGCCTTCCGGCGTCACGGCCTCGACGCCGACGAGCGCGCCCTTGATGTTGGCGCGCCGCATCGCATCGAGGAAGGCTGTGTCTTCGGCAGCTTCCATCGTGATCTGGGTGAAGAAGACCATGTCCGACGGCAGCTGCGCCAGCCGGCCCATCAACTCAAATCTCTCCGCTCGCCCTGCACGGAGTTCTTCGAGACGCGCCGGATTGTGCTGCCGCTCCGCCATCGCGAGATCGGCGAGCGTCACCGGGTAGAAGTTGTCGTCCGCCAGTGCGATGAAGCGATAACCGCGGCGCCGCAGTTCGACGATCTCGTCGACGACGGCGTCGACACGTCGCTGCCTTGGCTTCTGACCATCAGTGCGCCAGACGGAACAGAACGAACAATGCTTCGGGCAGCCGCGCACGGTCTGGACCGAGCCCCACATGTAGCGTCCGTGCGGCAATAGTTCCCACCGGGCTGCGACGAACCGATCGGCATCGACCCGTCCCGCCTCATACAGCGGTTGCACGGTGCCGCGCCCGGCATGGTCGAGAACAAGCGGCCAGACGACGTCACCGTCACCGCGCACCACGCCGTGTGCTCCACCGAGTCTTCGTGCCTCGTCGGGGAAGAGCGTCGCGTGGATCCCACCGAATACGACTGTCGCGCCGCGGGCCCTCGCCAGCCTCCCGATTTCGTAGCCGCGAAGCGCGTTGCCCGTGTGGATCCCCACGCCGACGACGTCGCCGGGTTGCACGCTCTCGATCTCGAAGGGTTCAAGCGTCTCGTCAGCGATGCGCGGTGGCCCGTATGCTGCGGGAGTCGCGCCGGCTAGAACGAAGAGCCATCGCGGTGTGATGACGCCGACACCAAACGCGAGATGGCTGGGGTTGACCAGATGAACCGTCATAGCCAGCCGCGTTCGCGTGAATGTCGTCATCACAGAGTGACGGCATGTCGAACGGCCGCTAGTACGGCATCGGGAGTCGCCGGTTTCTGGAGCACCGCTACGAAGAGGGTGTCACGAAGACCATCCACCGACGTATCGCCCGTGAATGCGATGACCCGTGCGGTGCTAGTCCGGTCGTGAGCTTTGATGAGTCGTGTGGCTTCGATGCCGTTCAGGACCGGCATCGTCACATCCATGACGATGACGCCAGGCCGCATGTCACACGCCGCGATCAGCCCTTCGAGCCCGTTCCCTGCGGTTCGCACCAGGAACCCGGCGTTTTGGAGCACGTGCGCAATCAGTTCACGAATGTCCGCTGAGTCATCGACGACCAGCACCGCGTGTGGGCGGTCTGGGTTCGGGTTCGTCTGGCAACTGTTTTCGTCCAGATCGTCGAGCAATCGAAGCGCAGCCAGGTGCTGATTACGAGCGCCGATACACAGTTCGGTGGATGTTTGGCAACGTTGGAGGGCGCCGAGCAAGTTGGCGGCGAGGACGTTCCGAAGCGCAGCGGAAACCTCGGTCGCGTCGGCCACCGCTCTTTCGGCCCGTCGCACCTCGCCTTCGGCTAACGCGGCCATCGCTTCGAGTCGCTCCCGATGCTCCGCTGTGTGTGACACCAAGAGTCGGGCGTAGTGGCGAGTATCCGCCGTCGGCCGCGAGAAAGAATCCCGGAACATCGTCACGCTCCTGCGCGGCGCCGCGGTGGCAGCCGAAAGCTCGGAAGCTGAGGCGACGTCACGTGGTGGCGTGGCGCCAGTCTGGCGGGCAAATGTAGTGTATCGCACATTTCGCAGACGCGCGCCGTGATAGGGTGGGACCCCACTTGCTTTTCTGAGCTGGGCTCGCGGCCCACACCGGTCTGCATCCAGTCTCATCGAAGCGCCTGGCTTGTTCAGGTTCGCTCGGAGAGACGCCATGCACACCTCGTCAGTACGTACATCAACCCGTCTGCTTCCCGACGGTACTCCGTTGCACAATCGACTGCTTGCCGCGCTGCCGGCCGCCGATTATCGGCGGATCCGCCCGCATTTGCGGATGCACACCCTCGCAACCGGTCGGACCCTACAGGAACATGGCGGGGCCGTCACAGCCGTGTACTTCCCCAACGGCGGTGTGTTCTCAGTCACGAACGAAATGCGTGATGGGGCGCTCGTAGAGGTCGCGACTGTCGGCCGCGAAGGCATGCTCGGCATCGCCGTATTCCTTGGCAACCGATCGGGCGTCGGTCGAACGTTCGCGCAAGTGCCGGATGGACCGTTTCCATCGATGAGCGTGCGACGATTTATCAAGGAAAGCGCGTCGGGACCGTTCCACGACATTGTCGCGCGGTACGCCCAGGCAAACCTGCTCCAAATCATGCAATGCACCGCGTGCAACGCGCTGCACGATGTCAGGTCACGATGTTGCCGGTGGCTGCTCCAGACGCAGGATCGCGTCGAGTCCGATGAATTTCTGCTGAAGCATGACTTCCTCGCCATCATGCTCGGCGTACAGCGGCCCACCGTAACGCTGGTGATGGGAGCACTGCAGCGCTCAGGTCTCATCTCGAGCAGATATGGACGAATTCGCGTGCTGAAACGGCGGTTGCTGGAAGGCGAGGCGTGCGAGTGTTACCAGGTGATCAAGGAACATTTCTGGCGGCTTGGCTTGTGACCGGCAGTTGGTCCGTCTCAGGCGGTCCGTTTCGATCAGGCTTGCAATTGAGCGGTTTAGAGATGGTGCGGAAGCAATAGGCGCCGTCCTCATGTCGCTCAGCACGATCATCGTCGCGATCAACGCACAACTACTGCGCCGAGTCAGGCTGTGAGCGGTAAATCCCGGCGCGGAGGCGCGGATGTCCGCAGAGCACCGAAGATGAACACGACCGAGGTCGGCGACGGTGTAAACATCGCTCATCCCATCGGCTTGACCAACAAAGGATAGGCGCCATATGAGTGCCGAAGAGAATCTGCAGCGGATGAAAACACTCGACGATTCATGGAACGCCCAGAATTGGGAGCTGTTTCGAAAGCGCCACTCGGCGGATACCCAAGTCTATTGGCCCGGTCAGCCGGATCCGACGCGTGGCCGCGATGCACACCAGGCCGAGTCAGAAGCGTTCTTCAAATCGATCGAGAATCATCTCGACAACAACCCGTACCGGGTGATGTTCGGTTCAGGTGACTGGACGTGCACAATCGCTAGATGGAAAGGAAAGATGATCGGTCCTTGGAAAGGCCTCGATGGCAAAGTCCACGAAGCGACCGGAAAGAGTTTCGAGCTGGAATTCTGCACCGTTGCGAGATGGCAGAACGGAGAAATTGTGGAGGAAAACCTGTTCTACGACCAGGTTGGGTTCCTCCGTCAGATCGGCGTCCTTTAGGCCGACCCGGGCGTCGGCGAGCGGCGGGCTCAGGCCAAGAATTTCGAAACGAAATAAAAGAATTCAGGATGAAACGTGTTGATGGATGCGACGGCTGAGCCGCAAAGAGGTCCGATCCGCGGCGCGATCGATTGCGGCATTTAGGTGGACGCCGGAAGCGCGAATCTTGATGTGCTCGCCACGCTCCAGATCAAGGGTGACGACACACAGAAACCTGCGGGCATCCCCGGGATTGTGCCAAAGCGATACGTTGAGTCCACGAATTAGAGCCTGATATCGCGCGACACTGATGAAGAAACGGTATTCGACGTAGGTCTGAAGTTGGTCGGTGATGACCACGTCTTCGCCCGTCAGACGGATGCGCATGTCGACCATTGGAGCAAATGGCGCGCCAAAGACATTACGTCGTGAGCTCGTACTCCTTCATCTTCCGCCAAAGCGTTACTGCGCTGATATGAAGCGCTTCGGCAGCCTGTTTCCGGTTGCCCTTGTAACGCTCGAGAGCTTGTCGAATGAGATAACGTTCCTGCGCCTGGAGATTCAGTCCGTCTCCCATCGGACCACTCCGCTTCCGCTCGGTGACTTCAGGCGGCAGCTCGCGGACGGTGATCCTCGATCCGCGCGCGAGGATCACCGCTCGCTCGATGGCGTGCTCGAGCTCTCGGATGTTTCCGGGCCAGTCGTAGTTGATCAGCGCAGTCATCGCCTCAGCCGAAACAGCTGTGACGTTCTTCTTGACGCGATGTCCCGCTCGCGTCACGAATTCGTGAACCAGTGCCGGGATGTCGTCTCGGCGTTCCCGTAATGCCGGCACTGTGATGACGAACGCACCTACACGAAAGTATAGATCCTCGCGAAATGTACCCTTTGCGACAGCGTCCTTCAGATTCCGGTTGGTCGCGGCAACGACGCGCGCTTTTACTGTGATGTTGCGCTCGGCACCCACACGGCGGATCTCGTGCTCTTGCAGCGCTCGGAGGAGTTTGGCTTGCACGGTGGGTGCAACCTCACCGATTTCGTCAAGAAAGATCGTTCCATTTCCGGCCACCTCGAACAATCCACTCTTGTCGCGCGTGGCCCCGGTAAAGGCCCCGCGAACATGACCGAACAGTTCGGATTCGAGCAGGGATTCGGTGAGCGCCGCACAATTGACCGAGACGAACGGCGCCGACGCCCGCGTGCTCTGATCGTGAATCATGCGGACGATGAACTCTTTGCCCGTGCCGCTCTCGCCGCAGACGAGGACGGTCGTATCGATCGGAGCGACGCGGGCGGCAAGCTCGAGTACCTCCTGCATTGCCGCGCTTCGAGCGATAAAA
>Ga0070686_100001928_pt1 | contig 11535 bp, 10 predicted proteins | sample KBSS23LmetaG_FD_65654 | JGI IMG/M metagenome (GOLD analysis project Ga0070686, IMG submission 65654) | Switchgrass rhizosphere microbial communities from Kellogg Biological Station, Michigan, USA - KBS S2-3L metaG | ecosystem: Host-associated > Plants > Roots > Rhizosphere ...
CCTCCCGTCCCGGCAGTCTGGGGCAGCCCGCAACCGGGAAGTTGATCTGGATCAAATGAAATTCATGCGGGTCCAAGGCCCAACGCGAGGCGCCGTGCGAGATTCGGAACAGTTGGCGTGCGCGTTGGAAATCCGGACAATGGCGATCGTGTCAATTCCGCCCCGGACAATGAGTTTGCGTTTTTCCCGCACCGACCTCGCCTTCGCCCTGTGCTTTTGTTTCGTTGCATGTCCGGCGCGAGCGCAGCAAGCGCAACAGGGAGTTGCGCACGGCGCAGCCAACTGGTGGTTTTCCATCGCGGTTCTCGCACTCGGCATCGCACTGGTATTTTCGCTTCGCTCGGCGCGCCTGCTGGCCCACCGTGTGCGGCTCGACGCCATCGTCCAGTCCGCGATGGACGCGATCATTACCGTCGATGAGCAGCAGCGCATCGTGCTATTCAACGCCGCCGCGGAACAGATGTTCCGCTGCAGCAAGGCCAACGCCGTAGGGAGGCCGCTCGATGTTTTCATCCCCCAGCGGTTCCGCGGCGCGCACCACAAGCATGTCGAACAGTTTGCGCGAACCGGGAGCACCGCACGGCGCATGGGGTTGCAGTCCACCCTGAAGGCGTTGCGTGCTGACGGAACGGAGTTTCCCATCGAAGCGTCCATTTCGCACGCAAGAGTCGGCGGCGCCAAGTTATTCACGGTGATCCTGCGCGACATTTCCGAACGCGTTGGCGCGGCGCTGGAACTGGAAGATGAACGCGAGAAGGTGCGTGCAGGCGAACGGCGACTGGACGCGATCGTGCAGTCGGCGATGGATGCGATTATCACCGTCGATTCCGGCCAGCGTGTCGTGCTGTTCAATGCGGCCGCGGAAAAAATGTTCGGTTGCGGGGCCGCTCAGGCCGTCGGCGGTCTGCTGGACAGGTTCATTCCGCTGCGCTTGCGCGCCGAACACCACGCGCATGTGGAGCGCTTTGCGCGGACCGGCGAAACGTCACGGCGCATGGGCGTGCGCTCCGTCCTCACGGCGTTGCGAGCGGACGGCACCGAATTTCCCATCGAGGCGTCGATCTCGCAGGCTGTCGTGGGCGGGCAGAAACTGCTTACGGTGATCCTCCACGACATCACGTTGCGCACGCGGGCGCAGGAAGAGGTGGCGCGCACCAACGATGAGCTGCGCGAGCTGTCGCTGGCGATGATCGAAGTGCGCGAAGCGGAACGCACCCGCATTGCGCGTGAATTGCACGACGAGCTGGGGCAGGTCCTGACCGCGCTGAAAATGGATGTGGAACTATTCAATGCAAGAATCCCTGCCGAGCGGACCGATCTGGTGGATCATGCGGCAGCCATGAACAGGCTGCTGGATTCGACCGTCGCGACCACGCGCAGGATTGCCAGCGACCTGCGCCCTCTCGTGCTGGACGACCTTGGCCTCAACGCCGCAGCGGAATGGCTGCTGGACGGATTGGCGCAGAGGGCGGGGATCACCTTCAAGCTCGACATCGGCTCGTCCTGCGCAGATGTTGGCGAACCGCAGGCCTCGACCCTGTTTCGGGTCATGCAGGAATCGCTGACCAATGTGGCACGCCATGCGCACGCCAGCCATGTCGTCGTGCGGCTCAGATGCGAGGATGGCGATGCCGTGCTCACCGTGGCCGACAACGGCGTCGGGATAAATCCCGATGCTCGCGCGAAACCGGGGTCGTTCGGCCTGCGCGGCATCCGCGAGCGCGTGTTGCTGCTCGGGGGCACGTTGAATGTGGAACGCAACCAGGATGGGGGCACCACTGTCCTGGCGCGCCTGCCGATGCCCGCGGCGACAGGCGGGGAAGGTGCATGACGACCCGAATCCTCATCGCGGACGATCACGCCATCGTGCGCGAGGGCTTGCGCCGCATCCTGGCCGCCGATTCTGCGTTTGTCGTGACCGGCGAGGCGAGCGACGCCAACGAAGTGATTGCCGCGGTTCGCGCGGGCGGCTTTGAAGTCCTGCTGCTCGACCTGTCCATGCCCGGTCGCAGCGGCATAGAATTGGTGAAGCGGGTCAAGGAAGAACGCCCCGCGCTGCGCGTGCTCGTGCTGTCGATGCATGCCGAGCAGCAGTATGCCGTCCGGGCGATTCAAGCAGGCGCGTCCGGATATCTGACCAAGGACACGGCATCGGCTGCTTTGAGCGATGCGATCCGCAAGATCGCATCGGGCGGGCTGTTCATCACGCCCGCCGTCGCCGAAGCCCTCGCGCTGGGCCTGCAATCCGCCGAGGTCGAGCTGCCGCACAAGCGCCTCACCGACCGGGAATTCGAGATCTTCATTTTGCTGGCCGGCGGCGAGTCCGTCACCGGCATCGCCGAACGCCTGAGTCTGAGCGTAAAGACCGCAAGTACCCACAAGACCAATATCCTGGACAAAATGAAGCTCGGCTCCATCGCCGAGCTGGTGCGGTACGCGATCGAGCACAACCTGCTGGATTCGCATACCTGACCACGCCGGCGGCTGCCGGTTTTTCCGACGCCTAGGAATAATCCTAGACGCCCCGCGCCCAAGGCCCGCCAGGGCCCGGCGCCCACCCGCTACTGGCCCCGCCTGCTAGGAATAGTCCGAAACCGGATCGGACTATCCCGCCCCATCGAATCGGCGTCCGCCGATAGTGCTGCTCCCCGCGCCTCACCAGACTGCGTCCAATGGATCAGCCAAACAAAAACGCACTGCCCAACAATCCGACAAGCATTTTCGTCGTGGAAGGCGCGCCCGAAATCAGGAAGCGCCTCGTCGCGATGGTGCGCCGGGTTGCGGGCATCGATCTGAACGGCGAAGGCAGCAGCGTGGACGAAGCGCTTCCGGCCATCCAGAGCGGCGCCGTCGGCATCCTGCTGCTCGGCCTGGCCCCAAAGGGGGGCAGGGATCTCGAAGCGCTGGCACGGATGAAGAGAATGCGTCCGCAGCTGCGCGCGATCGTGCTCGCTGATTCCTCGAGCCAGCAATACACGGACGCCAGCCTCGCGGCCGGCGCCGAGTACTGCCTCGACAAATCCAGGGAATTCGGCCTCGTGCCGAACATCCTGCGCAACTGGGTCGGTGCGACGAGCGGCCGGCCAGCGAATGAACGGCATACCAATTAACTGACCCAAGGAGAGAGCAATGTACGAGGCTAACGTAGTCAACATGCAACCGGCGGGCGAAGGCAACTGTGCGCCTTGCACGAATTCGGTGTCCCACGCCGGGTCCGTCGTCGGGCTGGCCGAATTGGCGAAGCTGCTCGGCGTGGCATTGCAGACCCCTGGGGGAATGACCGATGTCGAATTCGCGGTCAGGCGCCTGCATCCCGGCGAGACCCTGTGCCGCGCCGGCGATGACTTCGAGGCACTGTATGTCGTACGCTCGGGATTCCTGAAAACGGTGTGCGTGGACGGCTCCGGCAACGAGCAGGTGCTGGCGTTTCCGATGCGCGGCGACGCGGTCGGCGTGGACGGATTCGATCGCGGCAAATATGCTGCGGATGCGGTGGCACTGGACTCCTGCCACGTCATCGTGGTGCCGTTCCGGCGCATCGCCGCGCTGGCGGGACGCATTCCGGGCGTGGAACGCCTCATCTACTCGATCTTCAATCACGAGCTCGTGCACAGGCAGAATATGGTCCGCCTGCTCGGCATGATGAATGCGGAGGCCCGCGTGGCCGCCTTCCTGCTGGATCTGTCCGAGCGCTTCGGCAGCCTGGGCTGCTCGAAATCCTCCTTCATCCTGCGCATGAGCCGCCAGGAACTGGGCAGGTATCTCGGGATCAAGCTCGAAACGGTCAGCCGTGCGCTGTCGGCCTTCGCCGCACTGGGCCTGATAGACGTCAGCCGCCGCGAACTGGTGCTGAATGACCTTCAGGCTCTGCGGCGCAAGCTCGATGCGCCCGCCGCGAAAGATTGCGCACAACGGCCGCGGCATCAAGCGCGTGGTTCGTCCAGGCCGTCATCCGCGCGCATTGCGCCGCAGTGCATGGCGCTGTCGCTCATGGCCGCGTGAACCATCACACGCCAGGATTTTTTCTGACCGTTTGCACCAATGACAAGGAGAAATGGCATGTATCGGCGAATTCTGATTGCGACGGATGGTTCGCGTCTTTCTGGCAAGGCAATCGAGGAAGGGGTCGCCCTGGCGCGATCCGTGGGCGCATCTGTGGTCGGGTTCCATGCGCGCCTCCCGGTGATGCTGCCGTACTATGCGGACCCGGCGATCGTATTCACGCAGAAAACGCAGGAGCTGATCGAAAAACAGGGTATCGATGCCGCGAAAAGATTCCTGACGAAAATGGAGGCTTTCGCAAAAAAAGCAGGCGTCGCATTCAAGGGCGTCCACAGCGTCGATGTCTCGCCGGCCGATGCGATCGTCAAGACCGCAAGGAAAGAGAAGTGCGAGCTGATCGTCATGGCTTCCCACGGCCGGCGCGGCATGTCACGCCTGCTGCTCGGCAGCGAAACCAACCACGTCCTCACGCGTGCGCATATACCGGTGCTGGTGGTGCGCTGAAAAGCGGCCGCGGCCCCCACGAGTCGGAAACCTGAACATGTACCGACGGATACTGATCGCGACGGATGGTTCGTCTCTGTCCCTCAAGGCAGCGGAAGAAGGGATCGCGCTGGCGCGTTCCCTCGGCTCGGGAGTCGTGGGATTCCACGCGCGCGTGCCGGTGACCCTGCCCTACAAGCCGTTGATAGCGCTGCCGCAAAAGACCCTGGATCTGATGAAAAAGCCCGGCATTGCCGCCGCCAGGAAATACCTCGCAACGATTGAGAGGCTCGCGAAAAAGGCGGGGGTTCCGTTCAGGGGCGTGGATACGGTCGATCCCTGCCCCGCCGATTCGATCGTCAAGGCGGCGAGGAAAGAAAAATGCGAACTGATCGTTATGGCCTCGCGCGGCCGGCGCGGGCTGACTCGGTTGCTGCTCGGCAGCGAGACCAACCACGTGTTGGTCCATTCGCGCATTCCCGTGCTCGTGGTGCATTGAGGCCTGAGGCTCGTGAACGGGATTCACGACATGCACGGCCCTCCCGAATGTTTCCATTGCGGAATTCCGCTTGGCGCTGGAAGCGCATGGACCGCGCTGGTCGATGGCCAGCACCGCGCGATGTGCTGTCCGGGTTGCAAGGCGGTGGCCGAGGCGATCGCGCTGGAAGGACTCTCGTCCTACTATCATTCGCGCACGACCTATGCGGGGCGAGCAACGCCCGAGGTGCAACCCGATCTGAAGATCTACGACGATCCGGAAGTTCAGGTCGGGTTCGTTCGGTCATGTGGCGGAGATGAGCGCGAAACCACGTTGATCATCGAAGGCATCACCTGTGCCGCCTGCGTGTGGCTCAACGAGCGGCACCTGGCCGGTTTGGACGGCGTGCTGGCTGCCGAAATCAACTACGCCACGAAGCGCGCTAGCGTGCGCTGGGACAAATCGCGCATCGCTTTGTCCGTCATTCTGGCCCAGATCGAAGCAATCGGGTACCACGCCTGGCCGGCGACTTCGGCGAACGCGGAACTGGCCCGCAGGCGCGAGACGCGCGCCGCGCTGTGGCGGCTGTTCGTGGCCGGCTTCGGCATGATGCAAGTGATGATGTATGCCTTTCCTGCCTATATCGCGGAAGAGGGCAGCATGGGCGAAGACGTTGTCCTGCTCATGCGCCTTGCGAGCTTGCTCCTGACCGTACCGGTGGTATTTTTCTCGGCTGCGCCTTTCTTTCGCGGCGCCTGGCGCGATTTACGGCGGCGCAGGCCCGGCATGGATGTCCCCGTGGCCTTAGGCATCGGCGCGGCGTTCGGCGCAAGCCTGTTCGCGACGTTCACGGGCGCCGCCGAAGTGTATTACGACTCCATCACCATGTTCGTCTTCTTCCTGTTATGCGCGCGCTGGCTGGAGATGCGGGCGCGGCAGAAAGCGGGCGCGAGCCTGGAGTACCTGGACAAGGCACTGCCGCTCGCCGCGCATCGCCTCATCGATCTTGCGCGCGGCGGGCAGACCGAGGAAATTCCCGCCCTGTCGCTGAAGCCGGGGGATCTGGTCGTGGTGCGCCCCGGAGAAAGTTTCCCCGGCGATGGCAGCATCGTCGAAGGCGAGACGCAGTGCGACGAATCCCTGCTGACCGGCGAAAGCATGCCGGTGCGCAAGGCCGTGGGCGAAAGCGTCCTTGCCGGATCTTTCAACAGGCTGAGCCCGGCGATCGTTCGCATCGTCCGTGTCGGGGAGGATACCTGCGTATCGGGCGTGCGGCAGATCGCGCAGCGCGCCGCCGCGCAGCGCCCGAGGATTGCGGAGCTTTCCGAAGCGGTTGCCAGTCACTTCGTCGTCGGTGTCATCTTTTTCGCTACGGCGAGTGCATTGCTGTGGCTTGCGCTCGATGCCTCCCGCGCGTTGTGGATCGCCGTTGCGGTGTTGGTGGTGAGCTGCCCCTGCGCGCTGTCGCTGGCCACGCCGACCGTGATGACGGTCGCCATGGGGCGTCTTACGCGGCGTGGAGTGGTAGTTGCCAGCGCGCATGCGATCGAAACCCTGACTCGTGTTACCCACGTTGTATTCGACAAGACGGGTACGCTGACCGAAGGACGCTTCAGCGTCGCCGCGACGACGCCCCAGCCGGGAATCACCTCCGAATCGGCGCTTGCGATTGCTGCGGCGCTGGAGCGCGAATCCGGGCATCCCATTGCGACGGCGTTCGCGGCGGGCGGTCCTGTCGATCCGGTGGTGGCCGAGGCGGTTCGAAACCTGCCCGGAGAGGGCGTGCAAGCCAGTATCGACGGGGTGCGCCATCGTCTGGGCACGGCCTCCTTCGTCGGTGGAATTGCCGGCATTTTGCACATGGCTGCGCCGGACCGCGGAGCTGCCACCCGCGTATGGCTGGGTTGCGATGGCCGGTGGCTCGCGTGCTTCGACCTGGTGGATCAATTGCGTCCGGACGCCGTGGAGGTCGTGCGGCGCCTGCAAGCCGACGGCAAACAAGTTCTGATCTGGAGCGGAGATGCGGCGCCCATCGTCGGTGCCGTCGCCCGCAAACTCGGCGTCGACGGTTTCATCGCCGGAATGCTGCCCCGGGACAAACAGGAACGCATGGTGGCCATGCAAGAGCAAGGTGCCGTCGTTGCAATGGTGGGAGACGGCGTGAACGACGCGCCGGTGCTTGCGCAGGCGCAACTGTCCGTTGCCATGGGAAGCGGGGCGCTCCTCACCCAAGCCCATGCGGATATCGTGCTGCTCTCCGGCAGGCTGCACAGCCTTGTCGAGGCAATCGACATCGCGCAGAGCGCCCGACGCATCATCCGTCAGAACCTTGCGTGGGCGATCGCGTATAACGTCGTGGCCCTGTCGTGCGCCGCCGCCGGACTGGTGACGCCGTGGCTCGCCGGCATCGGCATGGGTGCAAGCTCGCTAATCGTGGTTCTGAACGCATTGCGCGCGGGGTACGAGGCGCGAGGCACGAGGCACGAGGTCGAAGCACCCGGTCGCTTTACTCCTCGCGCTTCGCGCCTGGCGCCGCGCGGCTGAATTTCATGGACATCCTTTATCTGCTGATCCCGTTATCTGTCGTGATGGTGTTTCTGATCGGCTGGGTGTTCTGGTGGTCGTTGGGAAACGGGCAGTTCGACGACCTCGAAGGGCCCGCTCACCGCATTCTGCAGGATGACGATTCGTAGAGGCCGTGAATGTCGTGAATGTCGTAATTGCTCTGCAACCCTAAATCGATATTCACGATATTCACGGCCTTTACGAGATTCACGAGCCGTTTGACCCATATCAACAGCTTGCCGGATGGCGCGACGTAGGATCAGTACAATCACATACTGCACCGACGGACACGACCATGGACGCAAAACCATACAAGTACCTGCTGGCAGTCGACGGTTCCGCGCATGCAAATCGCGCGGCCGGCTACCTGGCGCGATGCGCCTCCCGGCTGCGTCCATGCGAGATCCATATCACCAGCGTGCTGGCGCCGCGCATTGCCGGCTTGCTCAGGCCGGAGCAGAGCAAGCTGCTTCTCGAATCCGGGGTCGAGAGCGCGGCAGCGCGCCACATTCTCGACACGGCCGGCATCGCCTATCGTTTCCACAGCGAACTGGGCGATCCGGCGCAGAAGATTGTCGATCTGGCGCGTTCCGTGGCCTGCGACGAGATCGTGGTGGGCAGCCGGGGAATGAGTGCGCTGGATAGCCTCGCCCTTGGTTCTGTGGCATACAGGGTTGTGCACCTGTCGCCGATTCCGGTGACCATCGTTCCCAATCCGCTGGATACTTCCGAAGTCACGCAGACGGAGCCTCAGCCGGAGAAGACGCATCGAATTTTGCTCGCGGTCGACGGTTCCGAGGCTTCGACAAAGGCGGTCGAATATGTCTGCGCGCTCCGCGACGCACGCACCGCGGTCGAGGTGCGTTTACTGAATATTCAAATACCGATTGCGTCCGGAAATGTACGCCGCTTCTTGTCCCAGGCAATCATGGACGCCTACTTCCAGGATGAGGGTCTGCAGGCACTGGACACCGCCAAAAGAGCCCTTCAGGCGGCGGGCATACCCTTCAAGGACGAGATCCAGGTCGGCCATGCTGGAGAAGCCATCGTCAGGGAGGCACTGCAGCGCGGCTGCACGCGGATCGTCATGGGAACGCGCGGGCACGGCGCGCTGGCTAGCGTCATTGTCGGTTCCACGGCATTGCAGGTGCTGCACCGCTCGGAGCTTCCCGTCACGCTGGTTAAGTGAGCGCCGCAACTGCCGTGCCGCAGCCTTCGGTGGCAGAGGCTGGCGAACCCGGTCTGAGCGAGGCGGAGGCCGCGCGCCGTCTGGAGCGCTACGGGCGCAACGAGTTGCCATCGGCGAAACGAAGGGACGTGTTCCGGATTGCGCTGGAAGTCGTGCGCGAACCCATGCTACTGCTGCTGGTGGCGGGCGGCGCGATCTATCTTTCCATCGGCGATCTTCGCGAGGCGCTGATCCTGCTGGTCTCGGTGTTTGTGGTGATCGGCATCACCATCTACCAGGAAAGCAAGACGGAACGCGCGCTCGAGGCCTTGCGCGACTTGTCCAGTCCGCGCGCACTGGTGATACGCTCCGGAGCCGTGAAGCGCATCGCCGGACGCGACGTCGTGCCGGGCGATCTGGTGTTGTTGCACGAAGGCGATCGCGTGCCGGCAGACGGGGTGCTGATCGAGGGCAACGAGTTTGGCGTCGATGAATCCCTCCTTACCGGTGAATCCCTGCCGGTATCCAAACGAGCAGCAAACTCGGAAATATCCAACATGGCGAAACCGGGCGGCGAAGCGCAACCGTTCGTGTTCTCGGGCACGCTGGTGGTCCAAGGCTATGGCAGGGCGCGCATTCTGGCGACTGGCACTCGCACTCAGATCGGCCGCATCGGCAAGGCGCTGGAAACGCTGGAAGTCCAGGACACGCCGCTGCAGATCCAAACCGCGCGCATCGTGCGGACATTCGCGGCGGTCGGGCTGCTGTTATGCATTGCCGTGGTTGCACTCTACGGCACGTTGCGCGGCGACTGGACGGCGGGGTTGCTCGCCGGCATCACGCTGGCCATGGCGGTGCTGCCGGAGGAATTCCCGCTGGTGCTCACGGTCTTTCTCGCGCTCGGCGCCTGGCGCATCTCGCAGAAGAAGGTTCTGACGCGGCGCATGCCGGCCATTGAGACGCTCGGTTCGGCGACCGTGCTGTGCGTGGACAAGACGGGCACGCTCACCGAAAACCGTATGGCTGTCGCGGAACTGACGGTCGCGGGCCATCATCACGATGCTGCTCGCGGCGCCTTACCCGCAAACGTGCGTCCGGTCGCGCACTACGCTGCGCTGGCGTGCGAACTCGATCCATTCGATGCGATGGAACGTGCGATCGTGGCCTACGCGCTCGAGCACGATGCCGAGACCAGGTCGATGCGCGAGCATTGGCGGCTGGTGAAGGAATATGACCTCACGCGCGACCTGCTGGCGGTTACGCATTGCTGGCAGAAGGCGAACGCAGGCGAAGTCCTCGTCGCTGCCAAGGGAGCGCCCGAGGCGATCGCGATGTTGTGCAAAGCGGACGCCGCATTGCAGGCCACCATACTTCAGCAGACCGCGCAGATCGCCTCGCGCGGGCGGCGGGTGCTCGGCGTGGCGCAGGCGCATTTTTCTGGCGGCGCGTTTCCCGCGAGCCCCACCGGCTTTTCATTTCGCTTTCTGGGCCTTATCGCACTCGCCGATCCGGTGCGGGTGACGGTTCCACAGGCGGTAAGGGAATGCCACGACGCCGGCATCCGCGTGGTCATGATCACCGGAGACTATCCGGGAACCGCACAGGCCATTGCCGGCGAAATCGGCCTGCATTCCCCCGGCGGCGTCCTCACCGGCGCGCAGATAGAGCATCTCAGCCCCGCGCAATTGCGGGCCGAGGTGGAGCAGGTCAGCATTTTCGCGCGTGTGGTTCCGGAGCAGAAGCTGGCGCTGGTCAACGCCCTGAAGGCCAACGGCGAGATCGTCGCGATGACCGGGGATGGCGTGAACGACGCTCCGGCGTTGAAGGCGGCGCACATCGGCGTTGCCATGGGCGGCCGCGGCACTGACGTTGCGCGCGAGGCGGCATCGCTGGTGCTGCTGGAGGACGACTTCACGTCCATCGTCGAGACCGTCCGGCTCGGGCGCCGCATCTACGACAATATCCGCCACGCGATGAGCTATCTGATTGCGGTGCATGTGCCCACGGCAGGCATGGCCTTGCTGCCTCTTCTGTTTGGCTGGCCGCTCGTGTTCGCGCCGGTGCACATCGTGTTCCTGGAATTCGTCATCGATCCGGCGTGCTCGATCGCCTTCGAGGCCGAAGCCGCCCATCCGCAGGCCATGCAGCGTCCGCCGCGCAACCCGAAGGAGCCGTTGCTTGGCTGGCGCGTTCTCTGCTATTCGCTGCTGCAGGGAGCGGTCGTGCTGGTTGCCGTCGCGTTGCTATATTGGTTCGCTCTGGACCACGGCTTTAGCGAAGGGCGCGCACGGGCGATGGCGTTTACCGCGCTGGTGCTCGGCAACGCAGCGCTGATTCTTTCCAATCGCTCGCAAAGCCGCAGCATTATCGCCACTCTGGGCACGCGTAATCGCGCGCTGTGGTGGATTGTCGGCGGTGCCCTCGGTGCACTGGCACTGGCACTCTATCTTCCCCCGATGCAGCGGATCTTCCGGTTCGACGCTTTGTCTGCAGCCGATGTGCTGTGGTGCCTGTTGGCTGGCTCTGCCGGCATCGTGTGGTCCGAGATCCTGAGACTGATGCGCCGCCGTCCCTGATCCGGCAGGCTCAGACAGGATAGCAACCGCATAACCGGGCTATCCGGCCGGAAGCAGCTTCGTTTGATATGCGTCAAGGACCGGTCCGGCGTTCCGCGTAGGGTTTGGGCATTGTTCCCACGTAACCGGAGCGAGTCATCATGTCGAAATGGACCAGGCGGTACAGCATGATCGTGATTGTCGGTGCGTTGTTCACGGGACCCGTCGCCGGCATCGCCGCCGACGACGGCGATCCGCCGCCCGGCACATATCGGATCGTCGAC
>Ga0070686_100001930_pt1 | contig 11526 bp, 9 predicted proteins | sample KBSS23LmetaG_FD_65654 | JGI IMG/M metagenome (GOLD analysis project Ga0070686, IMG submission 65654) | Switchgrass rhizosphere microbial communities from Kellogg Biological Station, Michigan, USA - KBS S2-3L metaG | ecosystem: Host-associated > Plants > Roots > Rhizosphere ...
CGCCGCCGGTGCCGGCAATTGAGGCGACAAGAGTGCCGTCGGCGCGCGCCGTATAGCGAATCATTTTCGGGAAATCGTGCCCGGAGTTTTCGAAGGTGACGGTCGTCGCCTCGAGCCGCGTCATCGCGAACTCCGTCGGTGGCCGTCCGTCCGGCTGGGCCACGTAGACGAGGCCGTTGCCGCGTTCGATGATGCGCAGGAATTCGAATTCGGTGAGGCGCCCGCCGACGATCGTCCGCGACACGGCGAGCATCGCGCCGCCAGCCGGCGCGGTCCAGTGCTCTTCGACGGTACGTGCGCCGTCGGCGCTTACCCAGCTGCCGGCCATCCACGCGACGTCGGCGATCGACGCGCGCGGCGGGGTTGCCGGCGCGTGCGACAGGACTGGCGCACAGGCGAGAAACAGCATGGTAGCGACTCGGAGCATGCGGGGGATCGTATCGTTCGAGTGAGGGGGGCGATTGAACGAATGCGACACCGCGTCGCGTTCGGGGTTCGGGGTTCGGGGTTCGGGGTTCTGAGGTTCTGAGGTTCTAAGGTTCTGAGGTTCTGAGGTTCTGAGGTTCTGAGGTTCTGAGGTTCTGAGGTTCTGAGGTTCTAAGGTTCTGAGGTTCTGAGGTTCTGAGGTTCTGGGTTGCGGTTGCAGGTTCTAGCTTTGGCTCGAGGCTTGAGGCCGGCTTGAGGCTTGCGGCGTGCGGCTGATGGGCCGTTCGGTAAACAGTCCCGTCAACTCCGCGCGCGCGACCAGATGCTCAGTCGGCGCGCAGCCGGCGAACTCTCGAAAATCGCGGATGAAGTGCGCCTGGTCCGCGTAGCCGCCGCCGTAAGCGGCCTCGATGCCGCGCGCGGGACGTGCACCGCCGTCGAGAATTCGCAGCGCGCGCTGAAAGCGGACGATGCGCGCGAGTTGCTTGGGCGGCAGGCCGACGTCGCGCAGGAACAATCGTTCGAGCTGACGCCGGCTCAATCCGCTGTCCGCCGCGGCGCGTTCAATCGAGACGCGACCGCCGCGCCGGCTGATTGCCTCGACCACCGACGCCACGCGGTGATCCGGTCCCTCGTGCCGCTCGACGCCGTCGAGCAGGCATTGCACCAGGCGGGCAGCATCGGGCAGCGACGCCGCCGAATCGCGGACCCGACGCGCCACTTCCGCAAGCGTCGCCGACGCGAGCGCGACGTCGATCGTCTGCCCGACCAGTTCGCGCTGCGGCACGCGCGTGAACCGCGCCGCGCCTTCTGGACGGAATCGCACGCCGAGAACCGCAACGCGCCCGATCGGGTGCAACGACAACGGGCGATCGAGTTGGCCGGCGAAAATCGCCCAGGGCTGCCGCTGCATCGCGCCTTCGTCGATGCGCGCGAACGCATCGCCCAGATGGATGACGAACTCCGCGCGCCCGTCGGGAAGAATCGGCTGCGGTGCGCCGTCGAGATCGCGCGCGTGTCCTTCGAGCGTCCAGACACAGGCGACCGCCGGCGCGAGCCGCGCCGACGGCTGGTACTCGCAATAGCGCATCGTTGATCGTCCTACTCAGCGCGAAGCGCCGTCGTCGGGTCGACGCGCGTCGCACGCCACGCCGGAATGTAGCATGCGATCGTGGCGACCGCGAGCAGGGTGCTGACGACGACGGCGAAGGTCGCCGGGTCGGTGGCGGTGACGCCGAACAGCAGTGCGTCGATCCATCGGGACAGCGCGAACGCACCGGCGAGGCCGATCGCCGTGCCGACCAGCGCCATCGACAATCCCTGCCGGACGACGAGACCGAGCACGTGCCGCGCATCGGCGCCGAGCGCCATCCGCACGCCGATTTCGTGCGTGCGCTCGGTGACGCCGTGTGCGACGACGCCGTAGAGGCCGACCGACGCGAGCGCGACCGCGACGATCGCGAACACCGCGAAGATCAGCATCGACATCCGCTCGCGGGCGATCGACGCGTCGAGCATCTGCTCCATCGTCCGCACCTGGAACAGCGGCAGATCCTTGTCGAGATCGTGGACGATCGCCTCGATCGCCGGGACGAGCGACGCGGGCTCGGTCGAGGAGCGCACCACCAGCGCGACCGAGCGCGCGTAATCGTGCACCAGCGGCAGGTACACCTGCATCGGCGTGTCGTTGGTGACGCCGTTGAATTTCACGTCGGACACCACGCCGACGACTTCGCGCCACGGCGAAAAATATTCGCCGGGTTTTCCCGGTCGATCCGGCGTCTCCGGCCAGCCCTGCTTCAATCGTTTGCCGATCGCCTCCTCGCCGGGCCAGAGCCGTCGCGCCAGCGTGTCGTTGATCACGATCACCTTCGCAGAGTCGGGCGTCTCGGTGCGGTCGAACAGGCGGCCGCGGAGCAGCCGCATGCCCATGGTTTCGAAGTAGCCGGTGCTCACCGGCGTGAAGGCGGCGCTCGGCAGCTTCGACCGCTCCGGCACCGGCTTGTCTCCGACGATGAAGATCGAGTTCCAGTTCGACCCGTCGATCGGCAGCGAGGAGGCGAGCGCGGCGTGCCCGACGCCGGGGAGGGCCGAGGCGCGCGCGATCACCGCGTCGTAGAAGCCGACGCGCCGCGGCGGCGTCCACTGCTCGCCGGCGAGCACGAACCGGGCGGTCAGCAGGTGATCGGAACGGATGCCGGTGTCCACTTGCGTCAGCTCCTGCAGCGTCCGCATCATCAGGCCGGCGCCGGCCAGCAGCATCAGCGCGAGCGCGGTCTCGACGGCGATCAGCCCACGGCGCAAACGGTGCGACCGCGCCGCGAACCCGGCCGAGCGCCCGCGCACGAGCGCGTGCGATCCGCCGACGCTGGACGCCTGAAACGCGGGCAGCGCGCCGAAGACGACCCCGCAGAGCGCTGCGGCGCCGAACGCGAACAGCAGCGCCGCCGCATCCAGCCGGACGTCGGCGAGGCGAGGCGTCCCCTCCGGCGCCATCGCGACCAGCAGACGAAGCAGGCCGGCGGCGACGACGACGCCGAGCGTTCCGCCGCACACCGATACCAGTGTGCTCTCGACCAGGAGCTGCGTCGCGAGCCGCGCGCGCCCGCCGCCGAGCGCGGCTCGCACGGCGAGCTCGTGCTGCCGTCCCGCGCCGCGAGCGATGAGCAGGTTGGCGACATTGACGCACGCGATCAACAGCAGGAAGCCGACCGCGCCGAACAGCGCGAGCAGCGTCTGCCGCACGCTGTCGACGATACGATCGGCGAGCCTGAAGGTACGGACGCTGACCGCGCTGTTCGAGTTGGGGTACTCGCGCTCGAGCGCGGCCGCGATCGCTCGCAGCTCCGCGTCCGCGGAGGCAATCGTCACGCCGGGCTTCAGGCGGCCCAGCGCCGAGAAGCCGTTGTGGTTGCCGCGATCGGTGAGATAGCCGCCACCGGCAATCGGTCCCATCGGCACGAAGACGTCGTACGGACGCAGGTACTCGAAGCCTGCCGGCAGGACGCCGACGACGGTGTAGGCCGTGCCGTCGAGCGTCAGCACGCGTCCGAGCGCCGCCGGGTCGCCGGCGAATTGCGTCTGCCAGAATCCGTTGCTCACCAGCGCGACCGGCGCCGCGTTCGGTGCGTCGTCGCTGTCCGTGAATCCACGTCCGATCGCCGGCGACACGCCGATGAGCGCGAAGAAGTTGCCGGTGACGCGCCGCCCGCGCAGCCGCTGCGCCCGTTCGACACCGGTGAGCGTGAGCGGCTCCTCCCGCGTCAACGCGAGCGCCGCAAACGACCGCGCGCGCGCGCGCCAGTCGAGATAATTCGGCCACGCCACCGAGATCGTCCGCTCGGCCCGGCCCTCGCCGGCGTTGACCTCGGTCGCATACACCAGCGTGTCGGGATCGGGCAGCGGCAGCGGCCGGAGCAGGATGCCGTTGACCATCGAGAAGATCGCGGTCGAGGCGCCGATCCCGAGCGCGAGCGTGAAGAGGATCGTCAGCGCGAACGACGGCGCCTTGACGTAGGACCGCACCGCGTAGCGAACGTCCTGCACGAGGTTGTCGAGCGACATGCGGGTATTCCTCTCGCCGGCCGGCGCCGGCTCGTTGACGTGTTCGCGCCGCCAGCGGTAGCGCACCGCAACCGATACCGTTTGCCGCCAGAACCGCAGCGTGGCGGCAGCGGTGGCGCCGTGCGCCTGCCATTCCTCGACGAGATCGCCGAGCACGGTGTCGCCGCGCGGGCCGCGTGGCAGCACGCGGCCGAGGATCCACACTGCGAGCGGCGGCGGTCGTCGATCGCCGGCGTCGTCGGGTCGGCTCACGACGTTGGCTCCTCGAGCAGATCCTCGAGCCCGCGCCACATCCGCCGCAGCGTCTGCCGCGAGGCGCGGAGCGCGGTGAGGCCGGCCGGCGTCACCGTGTACAGGCGCCGCGGCATGCCGTTGCGTGCCGGCGTCCCCGGAGCTGTTTTCCAGCGCAGCAGGCCCTTGTCCTCGAGCCGATCCAGCGACGTGTACAGCGCGCCGCGCGATACGAACCGGCCGGCGCGCACATCGAGTTCGCGGGCGATGTCGAGCGCGTAGGCCTCGCCGGCCAGCCGGAGCACGGCGAGCAGCAGCAGATGTTCGAATTCGCCGAGGTAGGCAGGCGGCATGTCTACTATGTAGACAGGTTGGACGGAAGCGGCAACCAAATGGTTGGCTCGCGGGGTTGGCAGCGCCAACGCGTCAGACTGATCAGAACGTCTCGATCGGGATGGCGCGCACCACCAGCGATTTTTGGCGAAACGACCGGGCGAGCTGACGGCAGTACTCGCGCCACCAGCCGTGGTCGAGCTGTTCAACCATCACTTCGACCGTCACGACCTCGTCGCGATCCACGGCGCCAGTGTCCTTCCTCCACAAGCCCGTCGCCGGTGACCGCATGTACGCGGTGACCCCGCCGAAGCGCTCGGTCAGTTCCTGGCGGACGGCCGCGAACGGGGTTTCGTCGAAACGCTGGCCGGCGTTGTCATAGAGTGGAAGCAGCAGTTGGACGAGGTGCATGTGGCCCATCGTAGCTGGCTTGCCGCGACAGTCATCGCGATCGCCGGGAGCGTGGCCGCGGCGGCTGGCAAGGCCTGGCAGGAACCGCCGTCGGTCGTGTCTCGGGTCGAGGCGTCCACCGACGTCGCGTGGCTCGAACGGATCGCGTCGTCCGCCGACGCCGCGCGCGAGGCGCAGGGTCGATCGCGGATCGGTCAGCCGAAGCAACTGAGGATCGCCGCCTACGCGCGGCTCGGCGCGATCGGCACGTTGGACGCGCTCGCGGCGATCGACCGCGTCGAGCGCACGCTCGACGCGCAGTCGTTGACGCCGCCGACCGTCACACTCGACCGCTGGCCGGCGCCGGGCCTGCACATGGGCGATACGCCGGCGACGCTGGTCGCAAAAATCACCGCAGCTGACGGAACCGTTTACGGTGTCGTACCGGCAAACCTGCTCGGCGGCTACGATTTTTTTCTCGTCGCGACGCGGACGCCGGACGACGCCGCCACCTGGTCGCGCCCGAAGCTGATTGCCTCCGCGGCGTCGTTTCGCTATGGCGATGCGACCTCGCTCGCCTGGGCCGGACCGCGCACCCTGACCTTGACGGCCGCGGCGCAGACGCTGCCGATCGCGCTCGACGAAGTAGAGCGCGACAGCGACGGCGACGGCTGGACCGATCGAGAAGAAGCGCGGCTCGGGACCAACCCGCGCGATCGCGACAGCGACGGCGATGGCCTTCCCGACGGCCGCGATGTGTGCCCGCTCTTTGCACGGCCGGCGGTGAACCGCACCGACGAGGCGACGGCGATCCTTCAGAAGGCGATCTTCGCGGCCTACGCGGTCACCGGCTCGCGCAATCTGCTCTATGTCAGGCCAGGTTCACCGCGTGTGCACGTCGCCGGCTACGGCGGTCCGGTGCTCCTCGACCGCGCCGTTCCCAAGAACGGCAACGGCGACGGTGGCACCTGGGTCGGCTGGAAGATTGCGAGGCGCGATGCGACGACGGCTGTCGTCGATCTGAGCGATTGGGAAGGGCTGCTCGCGGCCGGCGGCGTCGACGTTCGCTTGACGAAAGTCGGCGCCGCCTGGGTTGTGGTCTCTGTTCGAACGACGTGGATCAGTTGAGGCGTCGGCCTCGGGCCGCTGGCCTCGTCACTTCTTCATCTCGTCCGCGAGCCGCTGGATCCGTCCCGGCAGGCCGCCGAAGAGCGCCGCCACCTGCGACGAGTATCCCTTGTACTTGTCCGGCACCTTCCACTCGGGCGCTGCTTGTTCCGGCGTCTTGCCGGCCTTCAGCTCGCCCTGCGCCCAGGTGAGGAAGTCGCGGTTGAAATCGGCGAACTCCTTGACATCCGGCCAGGTCATCGTCGTGTTGCTGTGGCCGTTGATCACCGTGTCGACGTTCTTGACGCCGTTGTAGACCTTCATCACCGTGTCGGGATACTGCAGCACGCTGCCGCCGTTGGCGCCGTCGACGAGCGGCAGGCCCTTGTTGGCGAAGAGATCGCCGAGGTGCGCCGTGCGCAGCGCCGGGAAGACGACGATCGCGTCGCCGTTGGTATGCCCGGGACCGAAGTAGTAGAGGTCGATCTGGTCGGCGCCTTTGCCGAGCGTCATCTTGTCCTTGAAGGTCCGCTTCGCCATCCCGCGGTTGTTGTTCTGCTTGAAGATGTCCATCTTCTCCATGTTTGCCTTGGTGTTTTCCTGCACCACGACGTCCACGGTTGCCGGGAACTCGACGTTGCCGCTCACGTGATCGCCATGCGTGTGCGTGTTGATCAGCATCGTCACCGGCTTGTCGGTGAGCGTCTTGATCTTGTCGAGGATCGGCGTGCCCCAGCCGGGATTCTTCGCATCGACGACGGTGACGCCGCTGGCAGTGACGAACACGGCGGTGTTGCCGCCGCCGCCCTTCAGCACGTACAGGTTGTCCTTCACCTTGTCGACGTCGACCACTTTTGGGGCATTCGGATCCGGCGGCTGCGCCTTCACCACCGCCAGCGCGCCTGCGGCGAGCAGGACGCCCAGCACGATTCCACGTCTCATGACATGCCTCCAGGAAAGAAGACCCGTTGAATGAACCAGAACGCGCCGGCGGCGATCACCACGACCGAACCGGCGAAGGCGAGGCGGCGCCCCGCCGCCTCGTTGCGCGATCGCAGCGCCGCCAGCGCCGTCGCGACGATGGCGACGACGAACAGCTGACCGATTTCGACGCCGACGTTGAACGCGAACAGCGACCAGCCGAGGGCCCGCGACGGCAGCTCCATCTCGCGCAGCACGTTGGCGAAGCCGAAGCCGTGGATGAACCCGAACGCGAACGCAATCCAGGCGCGGACGTCGCGCCCTTCCCTGATCAGCAGGTTGTCGGCGCCGACGTAGACGATGCTCAGCGCGATCGCCGGCTCGATGAGGCGCGCCGGCGGGCTGACGATGTTGAGAGCGGCGAGCGACAGCGTGATGCTGTGGGCGATCGTGAACGAGGTGACGATCATCGCGAGCTGGCGGATCGAGCCGCCGAGCAGCAGCAGGCCGATCAGGAACAGCAGATGGTCCGGCCCGATCAGGATGTGGTGGATGCCGGCGGGCAGAAACTTCTCGATGACGGCGATCGCCCCCTGCCGCGTGCCGGCGTAGTAGTCGAACAGCGGGCGGCCGGCGTCGAGAATCGCCTGCGTGAGCGCGTCGCCTTCGTAGATGTTGAGGAAGGTCTGGTGCTGCGGGTCGTAGGGAAAGATGCGCGCGAACACGCTCAACGTACCCGGGCGGCCGTTCAAGGCAAAGCGTACGGGAAAGCGGAGCGACTGCCGATCGGCGACGACATCCGGCGCCAGCCACTGCGGCGACAACCGACGTCCGTCGGCGCTCACGACCAGCCGGTCGGAGAACAGCCTGGTGAGCTCGGCGGCGCGCTGCAGTGCCACGTCAGCGTTGAGCAACCGTTCCGGCGGCTCGACGTTGAGGTCGTGCGCCGCGTCGAACATGTGCACGACGAGCGAGCCTTCGATCGCATCGCTCTGAAGGCGGAGGTCGAGATAGCTGAACGGTACGGGATGCGCCGTCGCCAGCCGTGGCCACGCGATCGCGGCAAGCATCAGCGCGGCGCGGAGAACACGTGCGGCTCGCGCCGCAGGCAGGGCAGTCGCGGTCAACATGGAGTGCGGGCTCGATGTCGGTCGCACGGCGCCGCAATGGTAACGTAAATCCGTGGAAATCGCGCCTGGAGCGTTCCACTTGCCGCGCTACCTGTCGCTCGACGATCAGCGCACGCTGGTCGCCGAATGCCGCGCGCTGGTCGACGGTCCGGTCCCGGCCTACGTGCCGACGGTCCGCGGCGGCGGCAGGATGCACGTGCGCATGCTGTGCCTCGGCCGGCACTGGAACGGCAAGACGTACTCGTACGAGCCGACGCGCGCCGACTACGACAATCTGCCCGCGCCGCCGCTGCCCGATTCCCTGCGCGCCGTCGCTCGCGACATCGCCCGCGCCGCCGGGATGCCGTTCGATCCGGATCTGTGCATCCTGAACCTCTACGACGCTGAGGGCCGCATGGGGTTGCATCAGGACAAGGACGAGGGCAAGCGGTCGCTCGCCGCGGGTCTGCCGGTCGTGTCGATTTCGCTCGGCGACACCGCACGCTTTCTGTTCGGCGGCGTGAAGCGAAAGGACACGATCGAATCGCGGCTGCTCGAGTCCGGCGACGCCTTCGTATTCGGCGGAGCAGCGCGCCTGCGATATCACGGCGTCTCCAGAATCCTGCCCGGCACCGGACCGCGCGAGCTGAACCTCGCAGGCCGATTCAACCTCACGTTCCGTCAGTACGACGTCGGGGCTGGAGGCTGAGGGCTGGCTGAATCCTGAAGGCCTTAAGCGGCAAGCCCCGAGCCCCCAGCCCCGAGCCCCTACTCGTAGCGCAGTGCGAGGACCGGGTTGACGCGCGTCGCGCGGCGCGCGGGGAGATAGCCGGCGATCGCCGAAACTGCGGCGAGGGCGGCGACGGCACCGGCGATCGTCAGCGGATCAGTCGCGGTGACGCCGAAGAGCACGGTGCCGACGGCGCGCTGCAGGCCCCATGCGCCGACGAGCCCGAGCGCGAGCCCGCTGCCGACCAGAACGAGGACTTCGCGCATTACCAGCCATATCACGTCGCTCTGCACCGCGCCGAGCGCCATCCGGACGCCGATCTCGCGCGTCCGCCGCGCCACCGTGTAGGCCATCACGCCGTACAACCCGATCACCGCCAGCAGCGTCGCGAGCACGCCGAACGCCGTTGACAGCGTCGCGATGAACCGCTCGACTAGCAGCGAGCGATCGATCTGCCGCTCCAGCGTCCGCAGGTTGAACATCGGCACGTTGGCATCGAGATCGTGCAGCGTCCGCTGCGCAGACGTGAACGCCGACGACGGATCGCCGGCCGTGCGCACGTACATCACGATGCTCGACGGCGTGCGTTCCTCGAGGAGCGGAAAGAACACCTGCTGCGGAATGTCATCGCGGACGCCGGTGTATTTCGCGTCGCGCACGACGCCGACGATCTCGAGCGGCGTCGGGGTTCCCGGGTTGCCGCCGAACCCGATGTGGCGTCCGATTGGATCCTTGTCGCCGAAAAACCGCGTCGCGAAGCTCTGGTTGACGATGGCGTGGCGATAGCCGGCGCCGCGGCCGTCGTTCTGGTTCGGGTCCGCCGGCGGCGGCGCGGCGCCTTCGTCGCGCGCGTCGAACTCGCGGCCGCGCACCACGGCAATGCCCAGCGTCTTGAAATAGCCCGGGCTCACCGCGTTGCAATATGGATTGGTCTGCTCGCCCGGCTTTGCCTGATAGCCTTCGACGGTCATCGTGCTGTCCCACTCGTTCCCTTCGAGCAGGCCCATGCTCGCAAAGGCGACGCCCTGGACGCCGGGTTGCGCCCCGACGCGCTCGATCAGCGATTTGTAGAGCGGAGGGATCCGCTGCGGCGTGTAGCCGCTGATTGCCGGGGACAGGTTGAAGGCAATCAGGCTCTCCGGCCGCAGCCCGAGGTCGAGCAGCCGGAGGTTCTTGAGCGTCCGGATGAACAGCCCGGCGCTGATCAGCAGCAGGATCGAGATCGTCACCTGCGCAATCACCAACGCCTTCCGGAATCGCACGCCGCCGCCGACGACGGCGCCGACCTGGTCTTTCAAGGTCGGTGCGAGGTTCGGCTTCGTCGATCGCAGCGCCGGCACGAGCCCGAACAGCAAGCCGGTCGCCAGCGACAGCAGGAAATTGAAGGCGAGCACGCGGTAGTCGATGGCGCCGGTGATGACGTGCGGGGTGTCGGTGGTCGGCAGGAACCCGAGCAGAAACTTCGTCGTCCACCAGGCGATGGCGAGCCCCAGCGTCCCGCCGACGGCTGCGAGCAGCACGCTTTCGACGAGCAGCTGTCCGACGATGCGGCCGCGGCTGGCGCCGAGCGCGAGCCGGACGGCGATCTCTTTCTGCCGCGCGGCGGCGCGTGCGATCAGCAGGCTCGCGACGTTCGCGCACGCGATCAGCAGCACGCCGGCGACGATGCCGAGCAGCAGCCAGAGCGGCTGCGACAACTGCTGGCGGATGGGCGATCGCCCTTGTGCCGCCGGCAGCAAACTGACCTGCCCTTTGAGGAACTGCTCGCGCGTGTATGCGGTAGTGTTGCTGAACGCGGATTCCAGGACTTCCTGCTCGAGCAGGCCGTGAAAGAACGGCTGGATCGCACTCAGCGCCTGGTCGATCGAGACGCCGGGTTTCAGCCGCGCGAACACGTTCACCCAGCGGCTGCGCCGGTTGTCGACGTCGTCCCAGTTCGGCGTCATCTGCGCCTTCATCGTCACCGGGACTCGGATGTTCGGCACGTAGCCGATGTCGACGCCGTCAAAACCGGCCTGCGAGACACCGATGATCGTCAGCTTGGTGTTGTTGACCGTCACCACCTTGCCGACGATCGCCGGGTCGGCGCCGAACCGGTTGCGCCAGTAGTCGTAGCTGAGCACGGCCACCGGGGAATTGCCGCGCTCGCGATCGTCGTCCGGTGCGATGACGCGGCCGATCGCGGCGCCGACGCCCAGCACCTGGAAGTAAGTGCCGGAGACGAGCTCGCCGCTGACCCGCTCCGTCTGCCCGTCGATACCGACGTTCATCGCGAGCGAGCGCCGCGCGAACACCCCGGAAAACACTTTCGGCGTCGGCGCGGGGTTCGGCACCACGTGGGTGACGCGGGAGAGGCGAGTCGGCGGGTCGACGAAGTTGTCGCGGAAATCTTCGTACATCGGGAACGACAGCATGTTCCCGCCCGAGTTGCTGCCGTAGTGGTTCCGCGGGCCGGTGAAGAGGACCAGCTGCTGCGGCGCCTTTACCGGCAGCTGGCGCAGCAGCACTTCGTCGACCAGCGTAAAGATCGCGGTGTTGGCGCCGATGCCGAGCGCGATCGAAAGCAGCGCCACCGTCGTGAACAGCGGCGAACGGGCGAGGCCGCGCAGGGCGTATTTGAGATCGCGGGGGAGATGTTTCATAGTCCGGGTTCGGGGTTCGGGGTTCGGGGTTCGGGGTTCTTGGTTCTTGGTTCTTGGTTCTGGTTCTGGTTCT
>Ga0070686_100001931_pt1 | contig 11524 bp, 5 predicted proteins | sample KBSS23LmetaG_FD_65654 | JGI IMG/M metagenome (GOLD analysis project Ga0070686, IMG submission 65654) | Switchgrass rhizosphere microbial communities from Kellogg Biological Station, Michigan, USA - KBS S2-3L metaG | ecosystem: Host-associated > Plants > Roots > Rhizosphere ...
CCGTCCGGACCAGGCCCAGCACCCGGCGGCTTGGCGTCACGAATTGCCACGTGTCACGCAGCACGGTGGGCTGCAACATCAGCGGCGGAAGGGTCGTCACAGCCGCACCCAGCCGTTCTCCCGCGAAGCGGCAAGTCAGCTCCTCCGCTTCCAAGGTGGGGAACTCCATCGCCGGCGCCAGTCGCTGGAGTTCCTTCATGAGGAACCGGCGTTGCGGCGCGGCCATAGACGGATTGGCATAGTCCTGCAGGCGCGCTTGCAACCGGCGGGCGATGGCCCGGAAACGCGGCGCGCCGGCGTCACCGACAAGTTCCAACGCCAGCAACTCCGCATTGGCCGCAATGCAACGGCCTTGGGCATCCACCGCGGCGCGGAAGCGCTCGCCGCCACCTCGCTCCTCCACCACGCCAATGGCGGCGTTGGTCTGGCCGGCTTGAAAACGGCATCGCGCTTCCGACTGCCACGCTCTGGCCGCCAGATCCAGATTGGTCGCTGTCCCCGCCAACGCGTGATACAGGCCGGCCGCACCCTCCGGGTCGTGCCGCAAAAACTCACGCTGCCGCGCTTCCACCCAGCGCGGTTCCGCTTCCCCGTTGTCCCCCGGGGCGCCGGAAGGTTGATTGGGATACAAGGTCTCGCCCGCGGGCCCAAGAATGACGATGCCATCGACGGCGCCGGCGAACACGGCCTGAGCAAAGGCGGATGCAGGGGAATTGGTAGCGGCAGCGCTTTCGAGTTCGATAGCGTTGCGGCGCCACTCTGTCTCCAGGCGCGCCTGGACGGCAGCGAGATGACCACGGTAGAGCTCAATGAGGCGCTGATGCACGGCGAAGCGCTCGTTGCGCATGGCGGCGTTCATGAACCACAGCAGGCCGGCCGCCGGGGCCAGGACGGCAAAAAACAACAGCAGCAGCACCGGCCAGGTGCTTTCGCCCCAGCCGGACTCTGCCTTTCGTAGTCTAAATAATCGGCGCAACGGTTTGAAATCTCTGCCGGCTAATTCCGTCCCATGAATGTTTGCAGGCAGGCCAAGCCTTGCTGCAACTGGCGATCGACTGCCGCGGCCGGCACCGGAGCCGGCACGCTCAAGTCCTCCTGAGCCTTCACCTTGTCACGCTCCAAACGGGCGCGCTCCACTTGTTTTTGTTCCTCATCACTCAAGATGACTTCCCAACCGTCGTTGGGCCGAATGCCCCAGTCCGCCGATTCCTTGGAATCAGGAAAGCGATTCATCGCCTTGCCGCTGGGCCGATAGAACGCCCCGACCGGCATCTTGAGCATTCCGATCCCGCCTTTAAGATCGATGAGGCTCCGGACAATGCCTTGACCGTAGGTTCGCTCGCCCAGGACGGCAGCGCGTTCGTGATCCTGCAGGCAGGCCGCGATGATCTCGGCCGCGGACGCCGTCTTGCGATTCACCAGCACCACGATGGGAAAGCCGGAGAACGTGCCGTCCGCATGCGCATCGTAATGACGCTCGCCGGTCCGGTCTTTGACCGTGAGGATGCGTCCGTTCTCCACAAACAGATCAGCTGTCTCCACGGCTTGCTGGAGCATCCCGCCAGGATTGTTGCGCAGGTCGAGCAGCAATCCTTTCATGCCTCGAGTCTGGAGGTCTTCGAGCGCAACGCGCATTTCCTCCGGGCTTTGTTTGCCGACGGAGGTGAGGCGCACGTAGCCGATCTTTTTCTGCTCATCCAGCATGAAGTCCCAGCTTAGGTCCGGTTTGTAGCGCTCTCCCAGCACACTGGGCAGCACAACGCTGGCGCGCACAACCTGGAGCGTAAGCAACTCCTCTGTCCCAGCCCGCCGAACGCCGACCGTGACAGGACTGCCGACCGGTCCTCGCAACGCTCGCACCGCGTTCTCCAACTCCTTTCCGGGCGGCAGCGTCTGGCCATCCACCTGCACGATATGGTCGCCGGCGCGAATCCCGGCACGCAGGGCGGGCGAGTTGGGCAGTGGCGATTCCACTTCGACTTGGTGGGTTGCCTCATCGAAACGCAGGCGAGCACCGATGCCGGCAAGCTTTTGCTCCATGCCTTGATTCATTTGCGAGACTTCGTTGCGAGTCAGTAATTCCAGGTCATGGTCCCGCAAATAACCCGTGCCGCCATCCAGCTTCCCCACAATTGCCCGCAGGGCGGTCTGCAATAATTCGGTGCGGTCGACCTCGCGGATATAGTTCTGCTCGATCTGCCGCAAGATCTCATCGAGCAGACGCGGCATGTGATTCTCAAGCAGCGCCAGCAGTTTGTCTTTGTCGGGAAACTCCAGCGTCAATTGTTCCAAGGCTGAGATGGCGCGCGGCTTGTTGCCGAGCTTGAGTTCGATGAGGCCCAGCCGCAATTGAGCCTGGGCCGCCAGACTCCTCTCGGCCGACGGATCGCCGGCGATCTTCTGGTACTCCTGCCGCGCCCCATCCAGGTCGCCTTTGGTTTCTTCCAGGTAAATTCCTCGTTCGAGAATTTCATCGGCGGATGCGGCCGAAGCGGCGGGCGCCAACAGCCCCGCCCACAGAGCGAGCCAACCGCACAGCAAGGCCACCGGCCGCCCGCACGAAGTCGAAATTACAGGCTGAATCGAATGCGTTTTCATGCCGCCCAGACTAGCGCGGCCATGTTACCAGATTATTACCGGCCTGTCCTGCTTTTATCCCCACGACGAAGGTGTTGTCCGTCTCGCTGCGGCCGCTATGCTTAGCGCGCATGCGCGAAACGGCCGATGCGAAAGAGCAATTCCTCGCCCTCCTACAGGGGGCGTTGGCCGATGCCACATTTGCACGGCTTTCGTTGAGCGCTCCCATCGGCTCCGACCGGACGCTGAAAAGCATCGTCATCCGCCCGGTGCTGCTCCGCGGGGAATTGAAGCTCTCGTTCGTCTTCCGCCACGACACGCGTGCTATCACCCAGAATTTCCCCCCGGAGGCAGGTTGCCGGCAGATTGGCGAATTGATCGGCACGCAGTTCCGCACCGCCCATCTTTCCACCACGCGCCAGACGGCTGAATTGGAATACCGGGCCGGGCGCGCTCCGCGACTGACCTTGGGCCATCCGGTGCAGACCAAGCCAATTTCACTGGAACATGACCGGGTCAAACGGCGCGCTTTGGAGCTGACGGCGGCTCCGTGGCTTCGTGACCTGGGCGTGACCACGGCAGAAGGGAAGGTGGCCAGAGGCATGGAGGGAAAATTCAAGCAGATCCATCGGTTCATCGAACTGCTTCAGCCATTGTTCACGAGCGCCGGCCTGTTGCCCGAACCCGGACGCCAAGCAGCGGACGCCGCTCAGGGCACCGCCGGCAACACGGGGCGAACGTCGGCGCTGCAAGTTGCCGACATGGGCTGCGGCAAGGGGTATTTGACCGTGGCGACCTGCGCCTGGCTCCACCAACTTGGAGTCGAGGCGGCCGTTTGCGGGGTCGAGCGGCGTCCGGAACTGGTACACGCCGGCAACGAACTGGCGCGGAGATATCACCTGGCGGGCCTGAGTTTTCTCACCGGCGACATCGCTTCCACGCCACTGGAAAATATTGATGTGCTCATCGCGCTGCATGCGTGCAATACGGCCACGGACGATGCCATCGCCAAAGGCATCGAGGCCAACGCAGCCCTGCTCGTGGTCTCCCCGTGCTGCCATCAAGAGGTGCGCCCGCAGCTCGAAGCGCCGTCCGCCCTGCGACCCATGGCCAAACACGGCATCTTGCTGGAACGGCAGGCGGAACTACTCACCGACGCCCTGCGAGGCGCGTTATTGGAATGGGCCGGCTATGAAACGCGCGTGATCGAATTCGTGGCCACGGAACACACGCACAAGAATTTGCTGCTCGCCGGAATCAAGCGGCCCAGTGACGTGCCTCGCGCCGAATTGGAAAAACGCGTCCGCGAACTGGCCGCTTTCTGGAACGTGAAGCATCAGCGCCTGGCGGCGCGCTTGAAAATCGATCTAAGCTGTCCATGGAGCCAGTGACTTGGGAGACATTGAATTGGGAGGCGCTGGAGCGGCTGCGCCAACGTTTTCTGTCCGGCCAGCCTGGCGGCGGCTCCTACTGGAATCATCGCAGCGAGCTGGCGAGTTACGATTTCACTTTCGGGCAGCGCATCCGCTGGAAATGGGAGGCGGTGCTGCGGGAATTGGCCCTGCGCGGGTGGACGCCGCCCCCGGGGCCGCTCTTGGATTGGGGATGCGGCAGCGGCATGGCCGCTCGATGCGTCTTGGAATTCTTCGCGCCGACTGCACGCGGTCCGCTCCGTTTGTACGACCAGTCTTCGCTGGCGACCGAGTATGCCACCGAACGCGTCCGGCATGCTTTTCCGGGCGTGCCAGTCGAACCGCTCACCTTGACGCAAGTCGACGCGCTGGCGGCCCCCGGCACGGTGCTGATCAGTCATGTGCTGAACGAATTGACTGAAGAAGGCGGCAGACCATTGCGGCGTGTGCTGGACCGGGCGGCGGCGATAGTGTGGGTCGAGCCGGGAACACACGCCGACAGCCGGGCGTTGATTGCCATGCGCGAGAGTCTCCGGGCGGAGTTCCACTTGATGGCCCCGTGCCCGCATCAGGAGGCGTGCGGTTTGTTGACGGAACAGAACGCGCGACATTGGTGCCATCATTTCGCCGAACCGCCCGCCGGGCTGATGAGCGACTCGAACTGGGTTCGCTTCGCCCAACGGGCGGGGATCGACCTGCGGCGAGCGCCTTACAGTTTCATGGTGCTGGAGCGAGCGGGTCTCCGCGAACCGGCGCCAGGAAAAATTGCTGCGGGCTGGTCGCGTCTGCTGGGCGAGCCGCGCGTCTACAAAGGATTCTGCAAGCTCCTCAGTTGTCAGGCCGGAGGCGTTTGTGATTGGGAATTACAAAAGCGAGTGGCGCCGGGGCAGTTCAAGCAGTTCAAATCCGGCGAGAGCCGTGGGCTGTGGCGTTTTGAAGTTCAAGGCGGGCGAATCGTCCAACTGGCTCCCTTCCCGTCCGAGCCTTCAGCACCGAAATAATTGAGCGCATGCACACGACGTTCCTGCAGGATCTCGCGGTGGTAATGATAGTCGCGGGGCTGGTCACGGTGCTCTTTTACCGTTTCAAACAGCCGGTCGTCCTGGGCTACATCATCGCCGGCGTGATCATCGGTCCGCACACCCCGCCATTCCCTCTCATTCATGACGAAGCCACCATCAATACACTGGCCGAATTGGGAGTCATCCTGCTCATGTTCGCCCTCGGCCTGGAGTTCAGTCTGGGCAAGCTCAAGCAGGTCGGCGTGGCCGCCTTCATCGCCGCTTTTCTCGAAATCCTGCTCATGGCCTGGATCGGATACGAGATCGGGCGGTCTTTCGGATGGGGCACGATGGACAGTCTTTTCCTGGGCGCCATGCTGTCGATTTCGTCGACCACCATCATCGTCAAGGCGCTGGCGGGTCTGAACAAGACCAAGGAACCGTTCGCCCAGGTCATTTTCGGGATTCTGATCATTGAGGATATCCTCGCGATCGCGATGCTGGCGTTGCTGTCGGGCATCGCGATGACTGGAACGCTGCAGGTCACGCAAGTGGGCCTCACGCTGGGCAAGCTCGGGCTGTTCCTGGTGGTGTCGCTGGTGCTGGGGCTGTTGGCGGTGCCGAAGCTGCTCAATTACGTGGCGAAGTTTAAGAGCAACGAGATGCTGCTCATCACCGTGCTGGCGTGTTGCTTCGGGTTTTCGCTGCTGGCGCACCGCTTCGGCTACAGTGTGGCGCTGGGCGCGTTCATCATCGGCGCCGTCATGGCCGAATCGCGCCAAATCCATCGCATCGAGGCGTTGATCGAGCCCGTGCGCGACATGTTCAGCGCGATCTTCTTTGTGACGATCGGTTTGATGATCGACCCGAATATGCTGGCCGCGTACTGGCTGCCCATTCTGGTCATCAGCCTCGCGGTGGTCGTGGGCAAAGTGCTCACCTGCTCCTTCGGCGCGTTCATCGGCGGAAACGATATGCGCACCTCGTTGCGCATCGGCATGGGTTTGGCCCAAATCGGCGAGTTCTCCTTCATCATCGCCTCGCTCGGGTTGACCCTGAACGTCACCAGCAAATTCCTCTACCCCATCGCCGTGGCGGTCTCGGCCGTCACGACGTTGCTCACGCCCTACCTGATTCGGAGCGCGGACGGTTTGGTCGAGTGGTTCGACCAGTGGGCGCCGCGGACGGTGGCGCGTTCCCTTACCCTCTACACGGAATGGGTCGGTCAACTCGGCGGCCAGCGCCGGCCCAATCTGGCGGCCGAACTCACGCGCCGATGGTTTGCGCAGATGGCCCTGAACGTGGCGCTGCTCACGGCTGTGTTCGTGGGCGCCATCTACGTGGCGGAGCATCCACCTGGCTGGCTGCAAAGTCTTTCGCTGGGGTTGGAAACGGTGAGGAGCCTGCTCTGGCTGGCAGCGCTGATTGTCTCGATGCCGCTGCTCATTGCCACCGCGCGCAAGCTTCAGGCGCTTGGGCTGTTGATCGCGGAAACCAAAGTGCCCGTCGCCGCCGCCGGAGAGCGCACGGCCGCCATCCGCGCCGTTGTGGCCCAAGGCATGCCCATCGCCGGCACCGCCGGCCTTGGCCTCTACGTGCTGGCGCTGAGTTCAGCCATTCTGCCCCCTATGAGAATTCTCGTGGTGCTGCTGCTCCTGGCCGTATTGGCGGCATGGTTTCTCCGGCGCTCGTTCATTCGGGTCTATGCCAAGGCACAAATTGCCTTGCAGGAGACGTTCGCGGAAACGCCGTCCACCCATACCGAGCATGTCGCCAGGCTACCGTCGCTCCTGCGCGAAGCGCACCTCCAAACGGTGCCGGTAAAACCAAACTCGCCCGCCTCCGGCAAGCTGATCCGCGAACTGGCCCTCCGCACCCATACCGGCGCCAGCATCGTCGGCCTCGAACGTCAGGGCACCCACCTGATCAATCCCGGGCCCGACGAAGAACTGCAAGCCGGCGACCAACTGCTGCTTTTGGGAAACCGTCAGCAACTCGACGCCGCCACGCAGATGCTGGAGTAGGGTGCGACGGGGCAAGCCAGCGTGAGCCGTTCGCCAGGTTATTCGCCTATTCGCCTATTCGCCTATTCGCCGGACGCAGCTGAAATTGCCGGCGCAGCAGGGCTGTTGGCCCTGCCCGACCTGGGAGGGCGCTAACGCAACGCGACAAGTGCTACTGCTCGCGCACACGGAAGTAGCCGGCCGTGCCCATCGTTTCGGGAACGGCGAGTTCAACGCCCGTGCCGATCACAGGCGGCTGGCTAATAAATTGGCCTTCCCCCAAATCCCAGTTGTTCTCCACCGTGTAAGTACGACCCGGCCGCGTCGGGAACACCAAGTAGAACGTGTTCTCGAGGATCACTGAGCGCCACGGCGTTGAGATGTTGCCCGCTCGCGGCGTCGGCTCACTCTCCACCCACGGTCCGCCCGCCCCCTGCCTCGCCCAGGCTCGATCGGGGCTTTGCGGCGCGTAGGTCACCGCGTCAATTAAGTAGCGTCCTCCCGTCGGTGTCGTGCCCGTCAACACCAGCGTCTCCCCTTCCCGGTCCAGACGGAACGGCGCGTGCCACGGCCCTTGCGACGGCTTGCTGTCGGCAAAGACCACCAGATGTTCGCCCGCAGCCAGGGTCGCCCGGTTGGTCAGTGCGAACCGCTCGCCGTCGCCAAAAAACTTCGGCCCCAAACCAATCCCAGCCAATGATACCGGCTGGCTCGAAGTATTTCGAATTTCCACCCAATCGGGGCGGCCCCCGCCTTCGTCGAACAAACCAGTCAGGTTGACAGGAACGATCTCCGAAATCTCGAGCGGCGGGCGCGATACTCCGACGGCGAGCGTGTGCGCCTTGAGCGATTGTCCCGCGCTCGCAAAACGGGCGTTGCCCGGCGTCGTGACGATTTGGTCCGTCAGATCCGTGCACTCCACATAAAACTGGATCTCCGCTCCGTCGGGAAGAATCCCAGGCATCACCCCGAAGAACTTGCCGTCATTGGCAGGACCATCTTCGTTGATGCCGTCATCATAGAGGATGATTCGTTTCGTGACGGAATCCGGGATATCCAGGCGGCGCCAGAGCACGCTGACATTGACGATGCCGACGTCATCCCGGGCCGTGGCGCGGAAGCGGAGCGGTTCGCCAGGGGTCTGCAATGTCTCCAGATCGATGCCAGTGAAAGAGAGCACCGGGTCGACCGCGCCGTTATCGACGTTGGGGGCGCCGGGGCTCGGGATGGAGTTCATCACAAAACTTCGCGAGCCATCCGTATAGCGGGCATACGAAATGTCCGAGCGCTGCTGGGTGTAATTGACGCGATCGACTTCGTTGCTCTGAGCGTCGAACAGGCAAACCAGCCCACCTTCGGCGGGCAAATTAAAGCCCGTGTGATACACGCTGCGAATCCGATCGCTGCAGACAAGCAGGCGGCGCCCGCCTCGCTCCAGTGGTGCGTCATTCGGGAAGCGGAATAGGTTCGTCACCGGCACGTTCGAGCTGTTCCCGTTCGCATCCAGCACCTGAACCGTCTTCACCAACAGCAGGCTCCAGCCAGCCATGGCAACGGCCTGGGAGCGGCCGTTGTAGACTTCCACCCAATCGCTAAACCGCTCGCCATCCGCGGCCATGGGCAGGCTGTCGTTTTGCGCCAGGATTTCGTTAATGACAACGCCGCGATTTCCTTCGCGAGGCGCCGACGGTTCAGACGGGGCCGCGTTGGTGGCTCGTCGGCTGCTCAGCGCCACCCAAAGCACATCCCCGGAGCCGACCAAATCCACAAAACCATCGCCGTCCAGATCCCCGGCGGCCAGATAACGCGTCGGCGGCACAGGCACCGTCAGCACCGTCACGAACCCGCCATTGGTATAAGTCTGAATCGAGAGGCAAGAGTTCGTCGCGCAGATGGAGGCCAGATCATTGTCGCCATCCCCGTCAAGATCCGCCGACACGAACGTCGATCCGGAGACGCCGGGATCGGATGAAGTCGGTTGTTTTGCGAAGGTCAAGCCGGGCCCTCCCAGCCAGAGCGTGAAACCGCTCTCCGTGCCGAAGACCAGATCCGGGTCGCCATCGTTATTTTGATCCACCACCTTCATGGTCGAACCGGATTTGGTGTTGCCGCCGAATTCGGTCTTGACGAGATGGTCGGTGGTCGTCAAATCGCCCTTGTTCTCCACGACCACGAATCGATCCATCCACGACCCGCCGATCAAGTCCAAATCCCCGTCCTGGTCCAGGTCCGCCGCCGCCATGGAACGCGGCTCATAGATGAACTGATGGGTGTGGGTGAAAACGAAATGCCCCTGGCCGTCGCCCTTGAAGAAGGAGACCCGGCAATCGAGGTAGCCCGCCGCCAGGTCGATGTTGCCGTCGCCATCGAAATCGCCCGGCACCAGCGCAAAGAGAGAACCTTGCTGGTCCGGCGGCAGCGAGAAGGTCTTTTCGGGCCCGAAACCGCCGCCCGGCTCACCCAAACGGACAGTGACCGAGCCGGAAAGATTCGCCGAGACCAAGTCCGCCAACCCATCGTTGTTCACGTCGACCGCCGATTGCGCGGAAGGAAACGTGGCGTTGGTAATGGGAATAAAAACCGGGGGACTCAACACGCCGTTGGTGCCCGTGTAACGAACGCTGAATTCGCTGCTGTCCCGATGCAACTGCACCACATCCAGCCGGCCGTCCCCGTTGAAATCGCGCAACTCGAGCCCGCTCACCCCGCCATCGACGGGGTAGACGCTGTCCAAGGCTAGAAACCCGCTTTCCGCTCCATAGTTGGTCGAGGCCAGAAAGATGCTGACATCAGACGAGTATCGATTCAGCACGGCCAGGTCCGGGAGTGTGTCGTCGTTGAAATCGCCAATATCCATCTCGCGCGGCGAGAGCCCGGTCAGCGCTTCGGTCGCGAGGGTGAAGACGCCGCCCTGGTTGTGGTAGGTCAGCACCTTGGTCGTGCCCTGCGCCACCACCACCAGATCGTTCCAGCCGTCCTGGTCCAGGTCCACGATGCGGATGTTGCGCAAGGCGCCGGGAACATAGATCCACTGCGTCGGCGAGCCGACGAACCGCTGCGCATTCGTGCTGGCAGCAAATATGTTGATATACCCACCCCGGCTGTAGGAAGTCACCAGATCGATCGGAGCGCCGTTCGTGGCCGGGCCAAGCAACGGACCGGCGTCCAAGGCCGTCAAGTTCACGTGCTCAATGTCCCCAGTCACGACGAGCCGCCCCTCGGCGTCGGCCCGAAGTATCCAAATCCTTCGCTGTTGCGCGAAGCTCGCCACCAGTTCGTCCTTCGTGTCGCCCGGTTGCCGCACCGCTTTGAGATAATAGGCCGGTTGCGGAAATTCGTAATCGAACTGATCGATTTCATCCAACGGATCGCTCTTCAGAGCCAAAACATTCGTCATCTGAAGAAATGCTCCGTTCCCCAATGACCGAAACTGAGCCACGCCATTGGTCCCCCCGGCGGCCGCCAGGTCCAGCAAACCGTCACCATCAAAATCGCCCGCCGCCAAATCCCGCACGCCGAGCCAGCCCGGAAGATTGGTCAGCATGTAGTCGCGTGCGCCCAGGTTGATGAACAGATAGATGAGTTGTTCGCCGGGAGACGCCACGGCGATATCCCGCCGTCCGTCGCCGGTGAGATCCGCTACCGCCAACCCGCGCAAACCCGTGGGCCCTTTGATATGCCAGACGTTGGTATGGATGTTCGTTATCGACCCCACACAACCGTACTCAAAATTCGTGAAGCAGGTCTCGACGCCCACCGCGGCCGGTTGGCCGTACGGCACGTTCGTGAAGCAGCGGATGCTTTTGTTGGTCGGCTGAAAATCACAATAAATGTTGGTGTAATAATTCGTGAAATAAAGCGTGTGCAAGTCCAACGGCGCCGTGGTCCACGTCCGCAAATAAGACGGCTCGCCAAATGTCCCGTCCCCCACTCCGTAGCGAATTGTCACCGTCCCGTCTTTGTCGCTGGCCACCAAGTCGGGGTGCCCGTCACCGTCCAGGTCCGCCACATTGATGTCTTTCGGGCCATCCACCGTTTCTCCATCCAGGTTGGTGGACGTAACGGACGGGTCGCCGACGGAGTAACGGGTTCCGCCGAGGGCGCGAAGGTTATCGAAGAGTTGCGCGTGCAAGGTCGCGGCTGGGGACAGCCCGACCAGAAGGGCAGCGAGGACAAAGGTTCTTTTCATAAACGTGACAAAAGGGCCAACACTGCCTAAACGGTGCCGGAACCCCGATTTTTCAAAAAATGTTGCCCGAGACGCTACGGAGTCTGGCCTAAAGGCTTGAATTTGGGGCATTGGCTGAGGAAACGGATTGGATTTTGGTAAATCACCCCGTCGATTTGCGCCGCCGGCCAGCCTCGGCGCCGCATTTCCAGGGCCGCGTAAGGAACGGCCAGCGGCACACTGACACCCCAATCGCAGGCGCTGTTCAGCCAAAGACGCTCATAGCCATAGATATCCAAGATGTCCACCGCCCGGGCCGCCGTGCACTTGCTCTCCGGATAAAGCGTCATGCCCGCCCAATGC
>Ga0070686_100001932_pt1 | contig 11523 bp, 11 predicted proteins | sample KBSS23LmetaG_FD_65654 | JGI IMG/M metagenome (GOLD analysis project Ga0070686, IMG submission 65654) | Switchgrass rhizosphere microbial communities from Kellogg Biological Station, Michigan, USA - KBS S2-3L metaG | ecosystem: Host-associated > Plants > Roots > Rhizosphere ...
ACGTCGGCCGGTTCGCGCATCAGTCGCCAGACCAAATCGAACGACATCAAGTTCCCGCCAATCGAAGTCATTTGCGCGCGCTGTTCGTCCGAAATGCCGCTCACCGGCACAAAGGCCTTGTACCGCTTCACTTCATTTCCCGCCGCCGCCAACGGATCTTTCGCCGGCGCCGTTTCCAGTTCCGGACAAAAAATCGTGGACTCGACCCCGTGTTCGCGCAGGCCGCTGGTCAATTGCAAAACCGCGGTTTCCGTGCCTCCCCATTGGGCGGGATTGTATTTTCGCAGGATATGGACGGCGCGCATCGTTTTGAAGATTAAGCGCCTGGGCCAGAGTCCGGCATCAGGGGGCGGCGAGACTTCGTTTCCGAAAATGCCCGAATCGAAAAACGGGACTGCCTGATACTCCCGCGCCGCCACCACGTTAGACTCGGCGCGTTGCTGGATTTAATTAAAACCTTGATTCTTCTGGTCCTCTTCGGCCTGGTCGCGCCGACGATCGGATTTCTGATTCGCCATTCTCAGCGCTTTCAACGCTGGAACGTCGCGCTGCTTTGCTTCATGACCACGGGCGGAATTTTCGGCGCCACTGAATGGGGTCTCACCCTTTTCCCCTTCGAATACCGCAGCCACGCGCGCGGTTATCATTTTTATTTCATCCTGGTGCCGGCGATGATTTTGATTTTCGCGAGGCTCTTCCACAATTGGCGCGAATTCAAATTTCCTCCCGGCTTCTGGCTTTTTTATTTGTTCTGCGCATCCGCCTCGTTTTCGATTTTCGTCGCCGAATTCCCCACCTACGTCCTGATGGCCGCGCTCAAGACCATCGAATGCTCCGTCATTGGCATCGCCATTTACAATTATCTCCGCGACGAAGAAGACCTGCGCTACATGCTCTATTGCCTGGCCTGCACGATGGCGTGGCAGGTCGTCGTGGTCCTCAAACAAAAATACGTCGATCACATTTACCAGGTCTTCGGCACCTTCGAGCATCAAAACTCGCTTTCCACGTTTGCCACCATGATTGGCCTGACGCTCCTCGGGGCGGGCCTTGCGCCGAAAGCCCGCTACTCGAATTGGTTTTTCTGGTCCTACCTCTTTTGCGCCGCCATTGTCGAAAGCTCTCTCTCGCGCGGCAGCCTCGCCATGTTCGCGGTCGGGACCGTTGCCGTTCTTCTTTTAAGCTTGATCGATCGCGTCACGAAGCGCCGCATTTACGCCCTGATCGGTCTCTCTACGGTCGCCGCCATCGGACTGGCTTTCACGATGGACACTATCGTCGGACGTTTTAACGATTACGGAAACGACGAGAGCAAACACACGCGCGATCTCCTCAATGAAGCCGCGCGCGCCATGGTCAGCGATCATCCGCTGGGCGTGGGCTGGAACAATTTCGGACGCATGCTCAATCACCCTTATCATTACGGCGAGAACATCGACGCCTGGCAGCGACAGGCCGGAAACCCCGTCGATCCGCTCTACCAAAAGGGTATTGTCGAAAGCCTCTACTACCTGATCATCGCCGAAAACGGTTATCCATCGATCGTCATCTTCGTGTCCTTTTTCGCGCTGTTCCTCTGGTTCAATTTGCGCGGCGCGATCCAATTTCGCTCCGATTTCCTTGGCGGCTTCAGCATCGGCATTTTCGCCGGGTGCGGCGTGATTTACATCCAAAGCACGTTGGAACGTGTTCTGACGCAACCGCGCAACATGTTTTTGTGGTTCCTGCTTCTGGGCGCCGTGTCCAAGATCGAGACATGGCGTCGCGCCGAAAAAGCCTGGATCAAACACGAAGCGGAGCAACCTAACCAGTTTGAACGCAACGAATTGGCGGGCCTGACCGAAACAGTTTCTTAAAAACACATGATCCAGGAAATTCCATTCTCAAAAGTGAGGATGGCGCCCCGGCTGCTTAAAGCCCTTCGACATGGCAGGGATTCAAAAATGGGCTCTGGTCGCGTATCTGTTTCTCTGTGTCTTCCTTATATCGCGACCGTCGCCCGAGAAAATCACGAAGCGCGCCGATGCGTTGGACGCGCGCCTGCGCGCGTCGGATCGTGACCTGCTCGCCCCGGCCCTGGCATCCGCCCTGCAAATGCCCGCCGATTCCCTCACCGCTTTCCTCGAAGACACCGACGCGAAACCGAGCACGCTCATTTTCCACAAGCTTTTGCAAAATTGCGGAAGTGAGAATTGTGAAGAATCTCCCGCCGAATCTCTTTTGAAGGCGGGCATGCACTCGGATGACGCTATCCGCTTTTTCGATCGCATCGAAAAGCAGGTGCTTGCAAAGATGAGCCGCGAACAAGCCCTCCAGGAGCCGAATCGCAAGCCGCTCGTCGCCAACGGGCCGGTCGTCGAAGTGCGCGGCAGCGTCAGGTCCAGGCCCGATTGATTTCCTTTCTCCGGCGCATGATTCTTCGCGCAGGAGAATCAGGGTGATCAAAACCAGCGCCGGCATCGCCAAAGAAGACGGGAGCACAACGCTCGCCAAGAAATCACGTCGCCCCGGCCTTTCCGAATGGGCGTCCATCGTGCCCGACGTCGAGTGGGGCGTTTATCTGCGCGCGATCAAAGCAGTGCGTCCTCTCAGTTGGCCTTTCCTGATCGGCGGCGCTTTCGGATTGGCGTGCCACACGGGCCGTTGGCGCAATACCAAGGACATCGATTTCTTCGTGCTCGCCGATCATCGCGAAGGATTCATCGACGCGCTCACGAAAGCGGGCTTCGTCGATTACTTCGAAACGCTCGCTTACGATCGAAGCTGGATTTATCGCGGCATACTTCACGGCACGATCGTCGATATTATTTGGGACACGCCCAATCATCGTTGCGCCGTGGATGAACGTTGGATCGCCCATGCCCTGCGCGTCGAGCTGCGCGGCGAATCGCTCCTCGCCATTCCGCCCGAAGAATTGCTCTTCATCAAAGCGTTCGTGCTGCAAAAAGATCGCTGCGATTGGAGCGATCTTTTTAACCTGCTTTGTTTCCAGGTCGGGCATCTCGATTGGGACCGCTTGATCGCGCGCTTCGGTCCGGAACTGCCGTTGTTGAGGGGAATATTGAATGTGTTTGCGTGGCTTTGCCCGGTGGAAGCGAGCCAGATTCCGGTCGAGATTCGCGCACGGCTCGGCGTCGAAATCGTGTTGCCGGAGAACCCCGCCGAAGCGACCCGCACGCGCGTCGGATTGCTCGATTCGCGGCCGTGGTTCGCGGCCTTCCAGGCGATCGACGCGCCGATGAAACTTTGACGATGAAAATCGGGGCGATGAATCATCCCGGACGGGACGTGGTCAGCGAATTGCGCTGGATGGCGGAAATGAAGCTGGATTTCGTCGATCTCACGCTCGAACCGCCCGCGGCCTGCTCCAGCGTCATCGATGTGCGGGCCGTGGCCAAAACGTTGCGGGAAACGGGCCTCGGCATCGTTGGGCACACCGCATATTACCTTCCATTTTGCAGCCCCTTCAAAGCGCTGCGTCGCGCCGCCGGGGAAGAGTTACGACGATGCTGCGAAATTTTTGGCGAGCTCGGCGCCAAATGGGTGAACATTCATCCCGATCGCCACGCGCCGTTTCACGATCGCGCGTTCATGGTCGAGATGAACCTGGAATGTTTTCGCGAGACGTTGCCGACCGCGCGCGCCGCGGGCGTTGGGTTGATGATCGAAAATTTGCCCGGCCACTACAACACGACCGAAGAACTCGGTTGGTTCCTCGATCGCATGCCCGAGCTCGGGCTTCATCTCGACATCGGCCACTCGAATTTGCTCGTGCCCGAAAACACGTGTCCCGAGCTCTGCGCAAAATACGGCCGGCGCCTCGCGCATGTTCATATGCACGATAACAAAGGCGGCTCGGCCGATCTCCATTTGCCCATCGGCGCGGGCCATGTCGATTGGCCAAAAATGATTCGCGCGCTCAAGAGAGCCGGTTACGACGACACGATCACGCTCGAAGTTTTCTCCGACGACCGCCACTTCCTCGCCTACAGCCGCGATCGCTTAAAAGAGCTTTGGGTGTCTTGAGATTCCGTATTTATCGTCAGCGGCAGTCCCCATTCCCGCGAGCCAACGCAAACTCGAAATGGGCGCAAAACCAAAGGGGTGTGCGCAGCAAATTCATTTGCTTTTCATCGCCACCAGAAGTAAATGAGATATCGGCTTCTCTCGCCGATGGAAATGGTCGGAATTGTCGATAACCGAGCCGTGCGGTCGCCGTTTGCCAACCCTGCCGCCAACCGATCGAGAGCGTTTACGCTGGTCGAACTGTTGGTCACAATCGGGGTCATCGCCATTTTGTCGTCCCTCCTCCTGCCCACCCTTGCTCAAGCCAAAGGACGCGGCCAACAAATCTATTGCCTCAACAATTTCCGCCAACTCGCCATCGCCACGCTCCTTTACGCCCCCGACCACAATGAACGCCTCCCCTACAACCTAGGCGCGACCGAAATTGGCCAAATCCTCCGCGATGGCAAGCATTACAACTGGGCCAACAGCGTCCTTGACTGGAGCGATCGCCGCGCCAATACGAACATCTTCCTCAACACCGCAGCCAGCCTCGGACCCTACGTTGCCAAGCGCCCCGAAATCTATCGCTGCCCGAACGACCACACCGTCAGTTCGAACCAGCGCCGGCTCGGTTGGGATCATCGCAGCCGCAGCTACTCGATGAACGCCATGGTCGGCGATCCGGGCGCCTTTCTCCAAGGCGGCGCCAACGTCAATAATCCGTATCAACACCAATTCCTGAGCCTGGCCGAATTCTCCGCGCCCTCCACTATTTTCGTGTTCGTCGAGGAACATCCCGACAGCATCAACGACGGCTACTTCATCAACAAAGCCTACGCGGGCGAATGGACCGATCTTCCCGCTTCCTACCACAGCGGCGGCGCGAACCTGAGCTATGCGGATGGCCACGAAGAAACCCATCGCTGGCTGCGGTCCACCACCAAACAACCCCACAAACCCGACGGCGCCGATCTTCCCATGCTCCTCGAGAAAGACGATCGCGCCGATTACAATTGGCTGATGAGCCGCATGAGTGTTCACTAGCCGAATGAAATTCTGGCTCGGCCTGTTTCTCTTAATAACCGTCACCCGCGGCGAGACCTTCGACAGCTTCATCACTTCCGCGCGCGCTCACCACGGTGAAGCCGGCGCCAAAGCCGCTCAATTCCTGGTGGATAACATGCCCGCCAAAGATCGCGATTCCATCACGAACGAATTTCTCATCGCGAACCTCGAACTCGCTTTCAAAGCCCGCTCTGAATTTCCCTGGGCCGCCGCCGTCCCGGAAGCGATCTTCCTCAATGACGTTCTGTCCTACGCTGTTTTCGATGAACCGCGCGACCCATGGCGCGCCGAATTTTATCAAAAAGCCTCGACCATCGCGAAGGAAGCGAACGCCAAAACCGCGACCGAAGCCGCGCAGGCGCTCAACAAAAACATCTTCAAACTCGTCAACGTCCACTACAACACCGGCCGCAAACGCCCCAACCAAAGCGCGAAGGAATCCATCGAAATCGGCAAAGCCACCTGCACCGGCCTCGCGATCATTCTCGTCGAAGCCTGCCGTTCCATCGGCATTCCTGCGCGCGCGGTTGGCACGCCGATGTGGACCAACGAACGCGGTAATCATACCTGGGTCGAAGTCTGGGATGGGGACTGGCATTTCACCGGCGCCGATGAATACGACGCCGCTGGCCTCGATCGCGGCTGGTTCGTCGGCGACGCCTCGACCGCCAAAGCGGATGTGCCGCGCTATTCGATTTACGCCACCTCTTGGAAACGCGACGGCCTTACCTTCCCAATGGTTTGGTCCCACAACAGCGATGTTTCCGCGGTCAATGTCACCTCACGTTACGCCCGCAAAAACGAAGCAGATGAATTCGTCGAAGTCGGCGTTCGACTTTGGGACAAAGCACAGGGCAAACGCCTCGAAGCCCGCCTTTGCATCTTCGACGGACATCGGCGAGAATGCGGCGTCGCGACCACCAAAGCAGGAACCGCGGACCTCAACGACATGCCGCGCTTCAAATTAAAATCCGGGACCGAAGGCACATTCCGTTTCACCATCGGCGGCGAAGCGCGCGAAATTTCGTTCGGTCCGCTCAAAGAAAAAACCTCCACCATCGACGCCGCCTGGGCTTCGCTCCCCACCGTCCTACTGAAAGACGAATTCAAGTGACCCTGGGAGAGAAATCCTGGAATCGTTCTCGCGCCTTTTTACACCGAAGTTTGGTTCGCAGTCAGCTTCTTGAACGGCGACCGCTCCGGCGCTTCCGCATGCGTCACATTTCCCAGCAATCCGCGCAATATGTAATTCATCACCGGCACACGATGCCGAATCCACACGCTCATCGGCTCCGGCTTGGCGCCCAACGCCGCCTTCGGTTCCAGCGCGGTGCGCCCCAATGAAAGCCGCTTGCAGCGCCAATCGATCGCGTCGGCAATGGTCGAATGCAACAGTCGCAAGTAAATCGGCAAACCCGAATCGGACGCTTCGCGATCGAACCCAATATAATAACCGATCGCCGTGTCGCCATCGCGCAGGCTCGTGACAAAGCCAAGAATCTGCTCGCCACGCCGAACGACGTTGCAGCGAAAATCATTTCCCAACGCGCTCGCGAGTCCCGGTAGATAACGCTCGGGCAACGTGACCAACCTCACTGCGGCGTTGGCGATCACGTTCAAATAAAGCTGATGCAAACGCCGAGTGTACGGTTCCAGGTTCGTCAACGGTTCCACCACGCACCCCGCCGAGGCGAGTTTCTTCTGTTGATCCTTCGCATTGCGCCGATACTTTGCGTCCAGCGCCGCCAGATAATCCTCATAGGTCTTCCAGGCCGGATTGATTTCCAGCACCATGTTCGGCTCCGTCTCCAACGGCCGATACGAGTGGCGCCGCAAGCGTTCCAGCCCGCTTTGCGCCGGCGTAACATCCTTCACTAACAAAAAATCCGTGTGCCCAGTGAGCCGATGCGCCTGTCGCAATCGATACAATGCTTCCGCCACGCCCGGCCAAAGTTCCGTCGCATCCTCACCCGGCGCGAAGGCAATCCCATGAAATCCCCACGACACCAAATTTCCCGCCACCAAAAATTTTTCCTGAAACCGCTGCGCCGCCTTGACCCGGGCCGGAGCCAGAGCCTTCTTCAAGAGACCCAAGCGGCTCTCCGCTTTCTCCGCGGTTTTTGGATCCCGCCGCAACCGATCACCCGTCACGGTCACCAACTGCGCCGCCACCGCCGCGACCGGCTCCGCCCCGCGAAACATCAACACATAATTCGGCTTCGAGTTCGACGGGCCATGCTCCTCCAAATGCCGAAGCACCGTCCGCCGCAGGAAAATACTTTGCCCTCGCACCACTTGATCCCACCGCGCGCCATCCAAATATTCGATCCGATCCGCGAACGCGAAACCGAACGCGGTCGGTGTGTGCCGTTCCTTATGCCGCGCCCCGGCGTCCCGCAAACTTGAAACGAGCGCGCGCAACGGATTCCCCGGCGGCCGAGAATTGGTTGGTTCCAATGCCATGCAGCTGAGTTTAGCCCCCAATGCCCGTTGGCGAAAGCGACATTTGGTTCTCCGCGCGGAACGCGAACGATGCGTTAACAGCGTTAGAGAGGCGCCCCCGGGTTAGGTTCGTTGCAACGACCACGAGGTCCGACTCCCGGACGAGTTTCATTGTCGGATGGCCTCGCTCCCTGTTATACCTGTGCGATGTCGGCGTTGATTGAAGTGGCGGTGTTTGGAACGGGCTCGCTGGGAAAGGAGCACGCGCGGATTTATGCTGAACTCGCCGCGGCTGGAAAGGTTTCGTTCACGGGCGTTTTCGATGTCAACAATGAGGTCGCGCGCAAGTTCGCCGAAAAGTACAAGGTCCGCGCCTTCGCAACCGTCGATGAAGCGGTCGCAAATTGTGCCGCCGCCAGCGTGGTGACCCCGACCACGACCCATTTCGAACTTGCCAAAAAACTCCTCGACGCCGGCAAACACGTCCTGGTCGAAAAGCCGATGACCGACAACGCCGACCAGGCCGGCGAACTCGTGCGCCTTGCGAGCGAACGCAAACTCGTGCTCCAGGTCGGCCACATCGAGCGCTTCAATCCCGCGTTTAAATACCTCGTCTCCGCCGCGCCCGAACCGCGCTTCATCGAAGGCCATCGCCTCTCCCCCTACCCTGCGCGCAGCACGGACATCGGTGTCGTTCTCGATTTGATGATTCACGATCTCGATGTCGTTCTCTCCTTCGTCAAATCGCCCGTCACCAGTGTCGATGCGGTTGGCATTCCCGTCCTTAGCAAGAGCGAAGACATCGCCAACGCCCGCTTGCGATTCGCCAATGGTTGCGTCGCCAACCTCACCGCTAGCCGCGTCAGCCCCGAGCGCCTGCGCAAAATCCGCGTCTTCAGCGGCGGCGCCAACCCGGCCTACGTCAGCTTGGATTACCGCGCCCAGGCCGGTTACATTTTCCGCATCGCCCGCGACGGCGAGGAAGAATCCTCGCTGCTGAAAAAGTTGCTGCACGCGAAAGATTCGACCATTGTCAGCGAATTCGGAGGGAAACGCATCGTGCGCGAACCGGCGCCGATCGAACACGAAGAGCCCTTGAAGCTCGAACTGCAAAGTTTCATCGATTGCGTCGCCGCGCGCAACACACCCGTCGTGAGCGGCGAGCAAGCCAGGCGCGCGCTCGAACTCGCCTTCGAAATCACACGGCAAATTCGGGAGCAGGCATAAAAATTTATGGCAGGGTTGATAGCAATCGTTGGGCGGCCCAACGTCGGCAAGTCCGCATTATTTAACCGCATAGTCGGTCGGCGCATCGCGATCGTTCACGACGAACCGGGCGTCACGCGCGATCGGGTCACCGCCGAAGCCGAGTGGGGCGGCAAATCGTTCACGCTCGTCGATACCGGCGGCATCGGGCTGGTGCGCGGGGAAAAGGCCAGGGACGTGATCGTCGCGGCCGCGTTGCAACAGGTCGAACTCGCGATCGAAGCTTCGAGCGTCATCATCTTCGTCGTAAACGTCCAGGAAGGCCTGAGCCCTTTGGACAAGGAAGTCGCCGCCCGCCTGCGCGTTTCCGGGAAACCCATTTTGCTCGCGGTCAACAAGGTCGATACGAGCCAGGCCGAAATTGGCACAGCCGATTTCGCGCGGCTTGGCTTCGAAGCGGTTTTTCCGGTCAGCGCCATTCACGGCGGCGGCATCGATGAACTCGTCACCGCCGCGCTCAAATTCTTGCCCGAAGGCGGCGTCGATAAAAAGGCGGACGAACCCGCGGTCAAGCTCGCCATCGTCGGACGGCCGAATGTTGGCAAGTCGTCGATCATCAACGCGCTCACCAAATCGGAGCGCGTCATCGTCAGCCCGATTCCCGGCACGACGCGCGACGCGGTGGATGTGCCGTTCGAAGTCGAAACCGAGGGTGTGCGCCAAAGTTATCTTCTCATCGATACGGCCGGCGTGCGGCAGGAGCGGCGGGTCGATAATTCAATCGAATTTTTCAGCGTCAAGCGCACCGAAGATTCGATCGAACGGGCCGACATCGTCGTTTTCGTGCTCGACGCCGAAAGCGGCATTATCAACCAGGATAAAAAGATCGGCGCCAAAATCATCGAAGCGCGGAAGGCCTGCATCATCGTCGTGAACAAATGGGACCTGGTCGAAGAGGAGGTTCGCAAAACGCGCGAGGAAGAAATCGAGCGGCGGGCGACGAAGGATCGCGACACGCACAAAAAGATGTCCACCCTGGCGGAGTTCGCGGAGTGGGTGCAGGAAAATCTTTTCTTCCTCGATTACGCGCCCGTCATTTTCACGTCGGCCAAAAGCGGCTTTCATTTGGATCGCCTGCTCGAAGCCGTCCGCTATGTCGGCTCGCAATTGCAGCAGCAAATTCCGACCTCGCTGCTGAATCGCACGATCAATGACGCGATCGAAAAGCGCCAGCCGGTCAGTTCGATGGGCCATCGCCTGAAATTCTTTTACGCCACGCAGGTGCGCAAGGCTCCTCCGACCTTTTTGCTCTTCGTCAATCGCGACGAATTGTTTTCCGATCCCTACAACAAATATCTGGCGGCCCAGATTCGGCGCGCGTTCGGGTATGAAGGTTGTCCGATTATCCTCGTGCCAAAACCGCGTCCCAAGACGATCGATTTGATACGGCGCGATCGTCCCGACACGCGTCGCCAGAGCGGCGAACGACGGAAAACCGCGCCCAAGCGAACCAAGCGACCGGTTCGCGATTACAAACGAAAGTAATTTGTCACAAAATCAGTATTGACCCGGAGTGTCGCTTTGTGCTGTAAGGAGCGCGTCGAGGAACCACCAATCAGGAAAGAATCGAATGCCCGAACCGAGCGCAAAACAGGAATACCTTGTGGGCGTCGATCTTGGCGGCACCAAGATTTTGGCGGGCGTCTTTACACCGCAAATCAAATGCCTCGGCAAATCCAAAACCAGCACCAAGGCCGCGCGCGGTCCTCAGGCCGTCATTGAGCGCATTGCCTCGTGCGTGCGCGATGCCGTCGATGAATGCGATCTGGACCTGAAACAAATCAAGGGAATCGGCCTGGGCGCGCCCGGCGCGGTCGATAGTGACAGCGGCAAAGTCATTTTCGCGCCGAACCTCGGTTGGGAAAATCTCCCGTTGCAAAAGGAATTGCAGAAGCTCCTCGACGTTCCAGTCTTCCTCGAAAACGACACGAACATTTGCACGCTGGGTGTCTATCATGTCGAATTCGAAACCAAGCCGAAGACGATGGTCGGCATCTTCATCGGCACGGGCATTGGGGCGGGCATCATCATCGATGGCAAACTCTATGGCGGCTTCAATCACACCGCCGGCGAGATCGGCCACATGATCCTCGAAGTGGCCGGACCCAAATGCGCGTGCGGCAATCGCGGTTGCTTCGAAGCGTTCGCCGGACGCCAATCGATCTACCGTAAAATTCAGTCGCTGGTCAAAGACGGCGAAAAAACCGTGCTCACGGAAATGCTCGGCGCCGATTTGCTCGACATGCGCAGCGGCGACCTGCGGAAGGCTCTTCGCAAGGGCGACAAGCTCGTCGAGAAAGTGATTGAGGAAGCCGCCGAGTACATCGGCATTGCGTGCGCAAATGTCATCAATCTTTTGAATCCCGAAGTCATCGTCCTGGGCGGCGGCGTCATCGATGCGCTCGAAGATGAAATGATGGCGATCATCGTCGAGACCGCGCACGATTGCGCGCTCCAGGGCACGGACAAGGGCATTTCCATCCAGGCGTCCAAGCTCGGCGACAATGCGGGCATTGTTGGCGGCGCGGTTCTCGCGCGGCGTGAAACGAAGTAAGTCATGACCACGCGCGCCGTCATCGACGTGGGCACCAACTCGGTGAAACTCCTTGTTGCGGACGTGGAGAATGGCGTGGTCGAGCCCCTCTTCGAAGGCAGCGAACAAACCCGCCTCGGCGCCGGCTTTTACGAAACGCATCGCCTCCTTCCGGAAGCCATTCAAAAAACCGCGCTCGCCGTCCGCGC
>Ga0070686_100001933_pt1 | contig 11521 bp, 13 predicted proteins | sample KBSS23LmetaG_FD_65654 | JGI IMG/M metagenome (GOLD analysis project Ga0070686, IMG submission 65654) | Switchgrass rhizosphere microbial communities from Kellogg Biological Station, Michigan, USA - KBS S2-3L metaG | ecosystem: Host-associated > Plants > Roots > Rhizosphere ...
ACGGCATCGAATTTGGTTCTTTGAATACCCCTTTCTTCAAAAAGGAAATGAACTTTTCGCGAAAGCGGCCATTCAACTGGCGGTGCTGAAGGCATCGGTTGTTAAAGAAATCAGCGATTTATCTTTTGATCAACACTAAAGCGTCGCCGAAGCAGTTTTTCAATTTGTAGAAAAATTCTTTCGCCACTCCACAATCGAAAGCCGTACCGGGGCTCGGGGCACCCATTCGAATGATCGCCCATCTCTATCCAACTCCAGGCGCTGTTGGTCATGTTTCTGCGTAAGATTTTCCACCCGCTGGCCTAACGTCACCTTGTGTTGGGCCATTTCATTCCTTGCGGGTGCAAACGCGCAATACCGTCACCATGCGCTGCTGCCCACCGATGTCGGACGACGAAATCCAAAACGAATTGGCGATGCTGCTGTGTTTTGATGCCCTTGATTTCAAATGGAATACCTGCCTGCGCGTATCCCTCTGCATCCTCCTGCCAACGGGGTTTTGCGGTGTTGAGGGACCTTGATTCGGGCAAATTCACTCGCGTATTGCACCTTATTCCCGCGAACAAAATTCCTGCGCAATGTTCACGAGAAGCTTTTCGAGATCAACCACGAGCGTCGGCTTTCGGTAAACCTTTTGAGCACCGACTCTTTCCGCTTCCTCATATTGCTTGGAGGTTGCCGAGCCCGTGAGAATAATTGCGGTAAGTTCGCCGGTGGGGCTCGGCTGTTTGCGAATCCATGCAACAAGTTCGATGCCGGTTTCCTCGCCCATTCGAAGATCGCTCAAAACCACGCGCGGAAACGGGAATTTCTCGCGATCTGCATACATGCCCGCCCCTCGGAGATACGCTTTTGCCTCACTGGCATTCCTGCACACAAAAGAAGCCCCGCAATGAGGAATTAATTGCAATGCGCGCTTGATCAAAAACGCGTCGTTAGGGTCGTTTTCCACGATCAGGAAATTATTTTTAGGGACTTCCAAGCCGGACGAGTTAAATGCCGAATCCATTGATTCACAAGGATGGGGACCATCGGGCAAAATCGGAATCGACAGCAGTGCGCAGCCCTGAGGGTGTTTAATGGCGGATAGGGCCGGATGACATTCGCCAACACTGGTGACGCGCTTTCACCTCGAAATTCATGTTTCAGAGTCGCTACCTGACGAAATATAGCCAATGCTCCCGGAACGCTGGGGCGAACATGAGGGTGTTTGACAAAACGAACGTGAACGATTTGGGGTCGATCCTCATGATCGATGACAATGAGCACCTTCGGCAATTCAGTGCCGCAATCCTTGAGCGAGCGGGTCACACGGTAATCCAGGCGGGCGATGCGAGCGAAGCTGCTGAAATCTGGTTAAAAGACAGAGCGACGATTTCTTTGCTTATCGCGGATATCCTCTTGCCGGGCTTGAGCGGACCCGAGATTGCGCTCGAATTTCGCAGTGAAAAACCTGATCTCAAAATAATTTTCACGAGCGGCAATCATCAGGAAACAGTGAGAGAAACAACGCACCTCGTGAGAGGCGCACGATTTTTGCCAAAACCATATTCTGCAAAGTTGATGCTCGACACGGTCCTCGCGATATTAGAAAGCTAAACCGCACAGATGGCGACGATTTTGCTCATCGAGGATGATCAGGATTATCTTTACGTCCTTTCCGTGATCATTGAACGCCTTGGGCACAAAGTCGTGAAGGCAGCCAATGGCAAGGAGGCCAGCCGCATTTTTGAAAAAACGTCCTGTGATCTCGTCATCACCGATTTATTGATGCCGGAAAAAGACGGATTCGAAACCATTCGTGAATTTGGAAAACGATGGCCGGCGGTAAAGATCATTGCCATTTCCGGTGGCGGAAATATTCGACCCGACTTTTACCTTGAAATGGCGGAACAGATCGGAGCCTGGCACACTTTGGCGAAGCCTTTTTCCAGAGACGACCTTGCGTCCGTTGTGGCGCGAGCCCTGGAGGCCTGAGTTGAGAAAGGCAGCGCTCTCAGGACTTTTTTAGAATTTCGAGATGGTGCCGCTCCTGCATCCAACACTGCCGGGCTGCTTCAAAGATGCGAGCAGATGAAAGGCGCCGTTTAAGAAACTTGCGGCTGAAACCGAAATCCCGTCTCCTCGCGTAGTCGCTTCGGACGCCTCGCGCCTCAGAAATGAGGCCGTTCATACGGTCAATCCGCCCAAGCTGCCGAATTATTTCCAAATCCGTCTTGAACCAATCCGGGAAACGACGTGTCAATTTCGAAACCCAGCGATCCCAAGGCGGATGCAAAAGTCGGATTAACGCGGCGTTTTCGTAATCGGCATCGACGACTTCGAAGCGCTCACAAAATCGTTCACGGAATGTTCGAGATTCCCCCATGCATCTAAAGAAATTATTACGAACAAGCTTTTAGTGGAACTCGTAACGAATTCCAAGATTAAACGGAAACAATAAGGGTGAGTTTCACTGCCAGAGTGGTCCTGTGGAAATCCGCTGCGAATTCGATGTGGTAAAATATTTTGCGGAACGCTCTTCAGTTTCCAATTCTCGCCGGAAAAATTGCCGTCCACGCTCCCGGCGCGAGTTACAACACCAGAAGCACCCGGCTGATACCCGGTGGACGGCGCAAACGAGGGTTACCGGAAAATGCACTTTACTCAATTCCTTTTTGTCCAAACGCATCTTCATATCCCGCCTGGGAATGAAGGATGACGCAGGACAGCTTCAGCTCAATTTTGATGCGAGCCCGCCAAAACGCCTGCGGAAGCCGAAAAGTCCGCAGGAATTTAAAATCATTTCGATCCGAGATTCAGGGGAGCCGACGAAAAAGTGGCTCTGCGAAACGCCCGATAACGCAGTCGAGTATTGGAGGCAACATGTGGCGACTGCTCCGTGGTATTCGCCCGACCGAGAGTGCTCCGTTGTGATTATGCTCAATAGCCGAAACAGGATCATCGGCCACCATTTGATCTCGATCGGTCTGTTGGATTCGGCGATTGTGCATCCGCGCGAAGCGTTTCGGGCGGCGATCATTGCAAATGCTCATTCGGTTGTGTTTGGGCATAATCATCCCTCGGGCGACCCGACGCCCTCCCACGCGGATATCACGGCAACACGCGAGCTTGTTCGAGCGGGAGAACATTTACGAATTCGAGTAATTGACCATATCGTCGTGGGAAGCCCGAATTTTTCATCCCTGAAGCAATTGGGATTGATGGACTGACATAGGCGCACTTCGGTGCGTCTTTTTCGATCTTTCTTGGCGATGCTCGACGCATTCCGGTCGAATTAAACGGGTTGGGAGAGAATTCTGGGTTTTGCGGCACCTAAAGCACTTGCCGAGACGGGTTTTGTGGTTGACGGTAACGAGGAATTCCATCGATGCCAAAATTGGAACGCAACGACAAAGATAAACCGTTAATCGGACACGCAGTCCGAAATGTATAGATGCGTCGCGTGGAACCACGAAACCAAGAATCTGCCGCGTAAACCGAGGCAGAGAATTCGAAAAAGTTCAGGGACCGCCCCAAGGGGCGTGCTCTCGCTTTGCTTTCTTCGTGCCTATCCCTTGCCGACGACAATTCAAGGTTTGGGTATGCCATGTCTTGGCATGGGGAAAATTCAACCAAAGGAATACCGTGACAGCAAAGCTCATCATCGCCTCGTCGGTTCCACTCAAGAGGATCGAAGTGGATTTGGAAATCAATACGTGGGTGGAAAACCACCCAAATGAAATTGGCCGACAAGCAATTACCTTGTCGGCCAGGCCGTGTCCGCTCCCTGATTTACAAAGCGGAAAGACTCCGGTTAACATGATCGTATCACAACGATAGCCTGAAGTACAGTGGCAGGCCGAAACTCCATCAAGCGCCAGATGTGGGGCTCCGTTTGGCGCTATTTCTTTTTCCCATAAAAAATTGTGTTTGATTTCAATTCAATTGGTCCGGCAATTCTGGCGCATTTTGAAAAAATCACTCGTTTAGACTCGTTTGGGATTGGGGTTGAAAAGTCGGGGTGAACGACACTTGCGCATTGTCCATGCAAGAAAGATCGTCAAATTCTTCCGGACTCGCCCACCACGTTCAATAACGAAGATCAGATCGAATGGCTCCTCATTTTTGTGTGGCGTGGACCGGGAAAGATTTGGTAGATGGAAATGGCTGGTCGCGAAACGTTTGCGCTTGCCGCGCAGTGATTTGGTGCCAAAAAAATATATGCCGCGCAAACCGCAATCGCTCGCCCGGAGACTTAATCCGACGAAGATTCTGTGTTCAATCAAAACCCCCGAATTGAACGAACTTTTAGCGGGAATTTTTATGGCGGCGGGCACAATCAAACAGGACGAGAGGCCAATTTGGGCAACGAACGCTGCAAAAGAATTCGTTGGTTGCGTGATGAACGGCGGAAACCGACAAGAGCGTAAGTCCGAAAATTTTCGCTTGGGCTACATGTCGTCATTTCTGAAGACAGTCCGCCCCACGGAATTGGGTTGTGAGGAAGCGGTCGTAAGCGAGATTGTGAACAGCGGAATCGACGTGAAGGTCGCGGAAACGATCGGAAAGGAACCCCCAAAGGACGCGGCTGATTATTTTTCCGGCCTTGCAACGGGGCTCCGTGACGGTGAGCCAACGATTTCCGGCCCTGTCGGCCTTTATGCGTTCGTCGCTATTGGATGGCGCGGAATTGCAAAGCTCAAGAATATGAGGGAATTCCACGCGTTACTTACCCAGAAGTGCGGCGCAAATCTGACGGGAAGCCGAGATCGTGTGACCAAGTTCGCGCGAAAAATTGGTCTTCGCTTTGTCGATAAGGGAGGACGCCCTCGAACGAAACCTCGGAAAGCATTGAAGAAATGAAGTCCTAGGTTTTCGCGAGAGGAATCGAATATATCTCTCCCGTCATGAAAATCACATTGAGACTCGACGTTATCCTGTTACTATTAATCGGAGCAATTCTGGCTGGGCATTTTTGGGCACGAGCCCGGCGAATCGAATTCGCGATCGCTGCGCATAATCAACGATTGGCCGAAATCGAACATAACGAACGCAAACTTCAATCCGCCTGCCGATTGATCGCATGGGTTCCTAAATGCATCGTCGTTGCGAAGAACGCATGGAATTTCATCAGGAAGCTACGTTGATGAACGCGAGCGCTTGAGGACGCATGATTCTCGATTTTTTCCGAGCCAGCGAGCAAGCGATGATTCGTTGAATTCTCCAAAGAAATTTCGCAGAATCCTTTGCGATGAAGTTCCTGTTCATCGACACGAACATTTTGCTTCACTACAAACGGCCCCGAGAAATCGACTGGGTTGCGCTTGGGAATGAAGTGACCCTCATTGTCAGTTCGGTTGTGGTTCGAGAGTTGGATAAGCAGAAATCCCTTCATCCATCCCAGAAAATTCGGAGGCGCGCCCAAATCGTGATAAACGATTTAACTGACGTTGCTGGCTTGCCAAATGGCAAAATAAAGGATGGTTTAACCATACAGTTTTTGGTCCACGAACCTTCCCTCGATTTTAACGCCCACAATTTGCGAATTGAAATTGCGGACGATTGGTTTCTCGCGAGCGTCATCGAATGGAGGAGCAAGAACCCAGGGGCCGATTTTGCCGTTGTTACCGCCGATCTTGGGGTCACGCTGAAGGCCAAGGCATTCGCCATCCCAATTCTTGGGTTGTCGGATTCAGAAAAACTCGCCGAAGGGGCTGATGCAGATGAACAAAAGGTCCGGGCAATGGAGCGCGAGCTCGCGGAACTCAAAAATGCCAAACCGGTATTGAGGGTTTCGTTTGCCGACAGTGAACCGCTTTTTAAGGCAAAGATCACCGCTCCTTCGAACGTTGATGCGAATTGGTTGGAGTCGGAAATGCAAAAACTTCGGTCAGAATTTCCGCCACTCGCGCCTCCTACGAAATCAGATCATCAGAATATCGCCCGAAGCATGTTCGCAAGTATTGGAATGAAACTCCGGGGCGATTACACGGTGGAGGAAGCGAATGAGTATAACTCCAGACTCGGACGATTTTTTCGTGAATATGAAAAATACCTGCATTTGCAAAACGACTTCGAAAATCTGCGTAAAAGGATGGTTGAGATCGAAATCATTTTGATCAACGAGGGTCTCGCGCCAGCCGAAGATATTGACGTGGAAATGCACTTTCCAGATGGGTTCCAGCTTTTCGATAAAGAGAACGACGAAATTCCTTGTGGCCCAGACGAGCCTGAACCACCGGAGCGGCCCGACAAGGTCTGGGATGGAACCTTTATTGCCCCTCCGATCTTGCGCTCGAACCTCGATTTTCGTGGCCCGCCAATTAACCGGCCAACGATTAAGCGCACAAATAGTTACGACGTTCACTATGATTTACGCCGACTCAAACATCATTCCCGTGAGGCGGTGGGCCGCTTTGTCCTTCTGTTCGATGATTTCACCTCGGCCCGGAGCTTTGCCATCAATTACACGCTAACCGTCGGAAATCTGCCGCGAAAAGTCGTCGGCCAAATTTCGATCGCACTTGAGAAATCGCCCCAGGCTGGCTAAAATAATAGCCGCAATGGCGACACTGCCCAACGAAAAATCCCGTCCGCTACCGCGCTTCGCGATTTACAAAAATATTTCGAACAATAAAAAGCGGGCCGCAGAGGCGATGGAATTGTCTTCCTTTTTGCTCGGTATCGACCAGGAACTTGAAATCAACGATGTCGAATACGGGGACGATCCCCCCGATTTCATTTTTACGATTGGAAGCGACCGCATCGGCGTTGAACTCACGACGATCAATCCAGCAATTTTCGGCGAAGGCGGACATCGTAAGAAAAAGGAATTCCGGGATTGGCGTGTGGAAATTGATGCAAAACCCCAACCCGAACACATTTTCAATTGGGGGACGTTTACGTTACGGGAATCCCTCGATTCGTTGAAACAACAATTCCAAAGTAAGTCGGCAAAAGCCAAACCGTGGGAAACGAAATTCCAGAAGCGGTGGCTAATTCTTCATTCAGACGAAGGCGGTCCATTTGGCGATTTGGTTGCGACGAAGGTTTCACCCTCCCCTCAGGCCGACCCGCAAAAATTAACCGACCACCACGCAAAAGTGCTTTTCGAGGTCTGCGGAATCCTTGCCCAGCCTTCCCCATTCGATTATACTTTTCTTTTTTCCGGGTGCATTTACGTTGCATTTGCCCACAATGGCCAGAATCCGTATCGTCTAAGGCTTCCCCGTTGGGACGTGATTGCACGCGGAGCACGTGTTGACGACAGTCATTTGGAGTGGAAAAACACATTGCGCCACCATACACGGCGAACAGCGTCTAATACCTCGGACGACATTAACGTGTCATACACCCAAGCGCTATTTGACGATTAACTGACCCTGCGACAAAGAGCGAGGCCCTCGTTTGACAAATGCGCCTGCGGGCGATATATCCAATCACAACGGGATCGACTGATCCAGACAAGCACACCGGTTTCGGGAATCAAATTCCTGAAATGCAAGTGGTTCGCGCGCTGCGATGATCGCGAACCAGCAGTAATTTCAAAGTTGTCGCAAAATGTGTCCCTGCGTTCCAGGCTCGCACCGACGCGAGCCCGCATAACGCGTATCGCAACTTCCGCAGGACACGACCCCTGAAGTGGTGTCGTGTCTTTTTATTTCCGGCGCCTCCCACCCAGGTTCAAGAGCAAAGCGGAAATAAAACCATTAACTATGCGGAAAAGAATTTTGCTCAATAAAAAGGGGTCGGCTCTTGTACAGCCGACCCCCGGAATGCTTCAGCGTTATGCACTGATTTGCCACGAGGAAGCATTGGAAATCGTATCACAACGCCTCAAGAAGTACAAGTCGGCCACGCGCAAGATGCTGTGGAAATCGATCGCGCTCGTCACCGGAATCATGGAGGAACCGGTATGATCCCACCAGGAAACGACGTGATTCTCGGAACGGTGGCCGGCGCGAGCGCGCCGCTCGTTCTTCCGCGAACGGCACGGGACAAACACCTCTATGTTTGTGGAAGCACAGGGACCGGAAAGTCAAAGTTCCTTGAAAACCTCATTCGCCAAGACATTCGGAGTTGGAGCAAAAGCAAATGCGGAGTTATGTTAATCGACCCGCACGGATCGCTTTACGACGGTGTGATGCGCTGGCTCGCAAACCGTGAGATTGATCGCCCGGTCATACCAATTGACCTTCGGCGCGACGATTGGGTTATTGGTTACAACGTTTTGCGCAAGCGGCCTCAGAGTGACCCATCAGTTATCGCCCGAAATTTTGTCGATGCAATGGCTCATGTTTGGGGCCAAGCCGGGACAGATCAGACTCCCCTCTTTGCGCGATGGGCGGGAAATATTCTCTCAACGCTTTATGAGGCCGGCGAAACGCTTGTCCAAGCCGAACACTTAATCCATCACTCTGCGAAGCACACGCGAAAGTTCCTGACTCGGCAGGTCACGAACCGGTCAGCCATGCGCGACTGGGAATATGCAGCATCGCTTACCCCAAAGGATTTCGAGGCTCTCATTTCAAGTACGGTCAACCGACTCAGGCCCTTCCTTTCAACCAACCTAATCCGCCAAATGTTCGGGCAATTAAATTCGTCGCTCGACCTTGGGGAAGCTCTCGAAAAGGGCCATATTATTCTCGTTTGTTTAGCGACTGAACGTTCGCGAATTTCAGAAGAAGACAGCGCGCTTGTCGCGACGCTTTTGCTATCCGATCTCTGGGCGTCAGCAAAGGCGCGCGGTAAAGGAGGAAACGGAGTCCCTCCTAAACCGTTCTATCTCTACGTGGACGAGTTTCAAAACTTTATTACGCCCACGATCGCCAAGAACCTTGATCAAGCACGTGGTTTCGGATTGCACTTAACACTTGCCCATCAATTCCCCAATCAATTAATCCACGCCGGGCCAAATGGACGGCAGGTTCTCGACTCGATTTTCGAAAACGCGCGGACCAAGGCGGTGTTCGCTTTGGAATCGGAAGAGAACCTCCGCCCCCTCGCTCAAATCCTATTTCGGGGCAACATGAGTCCCGACAAAATACGTCGCGAGTTGTATTCGACAAAAGTCTTGGGTTACTCCGAGGAACTCCGAACCATCATCGCGCGCGGGCGCGCGTTCGGATCAGGAGCGACGAAAGGTCAAGGACGCGCACAAGGCGCTGGCCTTGGCGGGACGCAAGTCTTTACAGGCAATGAACTTTACCTCCCGACCGAAATGGTTGATCCCACATCTGTCAGTTATTCTGATAGCACGTTCGAGTCGGAGTCCGAAAGCAGCAGCCAATCATGGTCCCAAAGTGACTCTGAATCTGAGGCGCGGGTCCCTATGCTTGTTCCTCACATGGGCCGGGAACTCTCGTCGGTTGAGAACGAATCAATTGAGGACCAGTTGTTCCGTGCGATGTCGGCGCTTTCGGACCAACAACAGCGGCATTTTATCGCCCGAGTCGTTGGCGAACGAATTCCACTTTCGGTGAAAACACCGACCTTGACCTTGCCAGCGTATAACGCCGAGGCAATTGAGGAATTTACCCAGCGGCAACTCGCAAAATGGCCCTTCGCAATTCCGGCTGAGCGAGCAGCAATGCAAATTGCGGAGCGGGAAAAAACACTCCTCGCGGTTCCCGCCGTAATTACGAGAGATGAACCGGTGACCAACAGACGCCGAATTCGCGAGCGTGATATACTCCACCCATGACTGTGGGAAAGGCTCTTATGATCCTTCAAGAACGTGATTTCAACATTTTGAAATGCCTTTTCGAGTCGCGCGTTTTGACGAGCATTCATGTCTCAACACTTTTCTTTGACGGCAAACGCGAGGCTGCAAAAAAACGTCTTCAATCTTTGAAGCGCGCCGGTTTCATCGGCGAACGGAGAAGAACGGTTACAGAACCCGCTCTCCTTTTCCTCACGCCGAAGTCGTTCAAAGCCCTCAAAGAAAGTGGCAATCTTGCCCAATACCCGGCGAACTCATGGGATGTTTTCCGCAGAAGATCGAACGTGAGTGACTTAACAATTCGTCACGAACTTGGAGTTTTGGACGTTAAAGCCGCATTCTTTCGAGATATCAATTCCCAGGATGGACTCAGCCTTATGGAATTCACCACCTGGCCGGAACTCAATCAATTTGAAGTGTATGCCCCCGATACGGGACACCAAACTCTCGTCAAACCGGATGGTTTCATCCGAATTCACGAATCCGAGGCAAACGGCGAGACTTTCGAGCACACCTTTTTTCTTGAAGTTGATCGTTCGACCGAGGTTCAAGAGACGCTTATTCAACGTGCCCTTTGCTATGCCGCGTTTTATCGCTCGGGCGGGTTTGCTGTATGGAACGGCGCTGCCCCGACTGACTTTCGCGACTTCCCATATCGTCTCCTTATCGTCTGCAAATCGGCAGAGAGACGAAATAACTTCGCGGAACGACTTTTGAGTTTAAACACGCCGATCTACACGCAGGTGTATCTTTCGACTTTTGCGGAGGTTGTTCAATCCCCGCTCATGCCGATATGGATTCGACCGAAAGACTTGCATGACGCAGTCCGGGGAACGCCTTTTGATTTTGAACACCGGCGCAAGCGGAGGGTGTATCTTCGACAGGTAGATCGCGACCTTCACATCGAAAAGAATATTCGGAGGGTCGCGTTGCTCGATTAATCTGCATCGCATTTTCGGGGAGGGTCGTTTGACTTTCTTCGCCAACTCAGGTAAAAAAGACCCTGCCGCAATGCGACAGGGCCGAGTTTTGAAAAGAACGGGAATTCTTTTCAATCTCTTCCGTCCAGAATGGAGAAATGAGCTCCAAAATGATCGGTGGTCGTAATTGTAACATGTTTTGTTACAATTGGCTACTTATCGCCATTTTCCTCGTTTCCGCCTGTCGAACCTCTCAAGCAATCGAGGCGTCGCCCTGTGAAGCCCAAACCGAATCGACATCAGGCCGATCCGGGACGACATTCCATGAAACCACAAATTTTCCTACAACCGCGCCGGAAAATGGTCTGAATAAATCTTCGAATTCGGCCAACCTCCCCCGCCTTAATGTTATTTCAAGCCTACCGGACAGTATTCCAACGCCTCCGTTGTTTGGGCTCTCTCGAAAGGAAATTTGGCTTGAGCGCCAAAATGACCGCCGAATGGTTTTAACGTTGTTCGGCGAGTTTCTCATCGCCCTTGTTACGCCCGTAATCATCCACTTCGCTTTGAAACGAAAGTCAGCGCTTCTTGCTTAACCGGGACGTGGTAAAATAATCCCGGAACTTCGTTCCTTTAAACCCCTCGTCGCAAAAACAGTGCCGTCCGCGCTTCCGACGAGAGTAACCACACCAGAAGCAACCTGCGTCAACAGGTGGACGGCTGGAAAAGAGTAGCGCATGAATCCAAATTCGGAAACAGGCGAATTACCGCCTTTAATCCCATCCCAACGGTCCCGACAAACTCTATTCGACCCCGGTCGAATCGTGTCCACTCCGGGAGCACTCGATGCTGTTTCAGCGATTGAAATGGCTCAAGCCCTCGCTCGACACCTAAGTGG
>Ga0070686_100001934_pt1 | contig 11518 bp, 5 predicted proteins | sample KBSS23LmetaG_FD_65654 | JGI IMG/M metagenome (GOLD analysis project Ga0070686, IMG submission 65654) | Switchgrass rhizosphere microbial communities from Kellogg Biological Station, Michigan, USA - KBS S2-3L metaG | ecosystem: Host-associated > Plants > Roots > Rhizosphere ...
GCGATTTGCGTTCGAGAATGTGCCGCCGGTCGAAGTGGCTTTGTCGTGGCAGATCGCGCGGCCGGAGGGATTGGTGAATTCGCATTCGCTGGTGTTGGAGGCGGACGCGAACAAGACGGCGAATCTGGTTTTCGATCTGAAGGGGCGAACGATTTCGGGGTCGTTTCGATGCGATGCGAAGCCGGCGGCGATATCGGCGCGGCTGGTCAGCAAGCCGGGCGAGGTGCCGTTGGAACTTTGGAAAGCGGGCTCGGGCCTGCAATCGCCGGAGTTTCGGCAAACGCTTGCGCTGATCGCAAAACCGGATTTGACGTTCCGTGGAATCGCGATTCCGCCGGGCGATTATCTCGTCGAAGCGCAGCTCTACGACCAGGAAACCGCGCGGCAAAGTTCTGCGAACTTGCGCGGGCGACTTTCCGTTCCGCCAGGGCAGGGGACGGTCGATGTCGGTGAGGTCGAATTGCGCCGAAATTAAACGAGCGCTTCGAGAGCGCGGCGAACCTGCGTTTCTTTGGCCTGCCAATCGCCGAGCCGCTTTTTGTGATCTTCCAAAACCGCGGGCGGAACTTTTTGTGTGAACGCGGGGTTGTTCAGTTTTTGCTGAACCTTCTCGATTTCGCCCACGATTTTTTCGAGTTCCTTGGCAAGGCGCGCTTTTTCGGCAGCGGGATCGATGTGGCCTTCGAGCGGGAGATAAACTTCGCCCATCGGTCCGGCGGCAACGGGCGTGCCTTTGGGCGCGGCGTAATTCGGATCGACCTCAAGCGTTTCGGCGTTGAGCAGAATGCGGAAGACTTCGCGTTCGTGCGCGGAAATTTCGTGCCCGGGTTTCAGGACGAATTTCACGCGTTTGCTCGATTGGATGTTGGCCTCGCGGCGCAAGTTTCGCCCCGCGGAAATCAAATCGTATTTCGCCTGCGTGAAGCGTTCGTCGCTTTCATCGAGGATGTAATGATTCAGGAAATCGGTGTCGAACGCTTTGGGCCATGGCGCGTTCATGATGGTGCGGCCGCCCTGGTTCGCGGGCATTTCGCTATGGAAACTGAGGTCGTGCCAGAGTTCCTCGGTGACGAACGGGAGGAACGGATGGAACAGGCGCAGGGTGTTCGACAAAACGAAATCGATCACGGCGAGCGTGTTCGCTTTTTGCGGCGCATTGTCGCCGAAGAAAACGGCCTTCGACGCTTCGAGATACCAATCGCAAAATTCGCTCCAGAAAAAACGGTAAATCGTTTGCGCGGCTTCGTTGAATTTGTATTCGTTGAGCGAACCGGTGATTTCGAGAATCGCTTTGTTGAGACGCAGCAATATCCATTTGTCATCGCTGTTGAGCAGCGCGGGTTCGATCTCGCCTTCTGTGGCGCCGCCCTGCATCTGACGGAAACGGCAGGCGTTCCAAAGCTTCGTGCAAAAATTGCGACCGAGTTCGACGTGCTGTTCGTCGAACAAAACGTCCTGTCCCAGCGGCGCCGAACGCATCACGCCGAAGCGCAATGCATCCGCGCTGTAACGCGAAATGAGATCGAGCGGGTCGGGAGAATTGCCGAGTGTCTTCGACATTTTGCGCCCCTGCTTGTCGCGAATGATGCCGGTGAAATAGACGTTGCGAAACGGCATCTCGCCCATGTATTCGAAGCCTGCCATGATCATGCGCGCGACCCAGAAAAAGATGATGTCCGGTCCCGTCACAAGGTCGGTCGTCGGATAAAATTTCTTCAACGTGTCCGTTTTCTCAGGCCAACCCATCGTCGCAAACGGCCACATCCACGAACTGAACCAGGTGTCGAGCACGTCGGAGTCCTGCGTGAATCCATTTTGCTCAAGAAGGGATCCAACGTCGGAAACTGAGGTCGCAATTTGGACGAGAACCCGCCTGCCATTCAAACCTTGGTTGAACTCCAGCGGCGTTGGCTTGATCTCCACTCCGGTTTGCAGATCCGTAATGCGGAGTACACAATCGTCTCCTTTATTCTCCAGCAAATCTTCCAGAATGTCGGGAAGACACTGTTCAATAGTCATCCAGACCGCTGAGGTCCGGTCGCCTTCCGAAACGGTGCTCCACACCGGAATGCGATGGCCCCACCAGAGTTGGCGGGAGATGCACCAATCCTGGATGTTGCCGAGCCAGTTGTCGTAAACTTTGGCCCAGCGATCGGGATAGAAACGCATCTGGCCGTCGGCGACGACGTCGCGCGATGGTTTGACGCTGGGATATTTGAGGAACCATTGTTCGCTCAGGCGCGGTTCGATGGGAACGTCGGCGCGTTCGCTGAAGCCGACGTTGTTGGTGTAAGGCTCTTCTTTTTCGAGCAGGCCGAGTTCGGTCAGTTTTTCGACGGCGATTTTGCGCGCTTTAAAACGCTCGTGGCCATTGAGGTCAGCGCCGGCGAGCTCGTTCATGTGGCCATCGGCGGTGATCACTTCGACCTGCGCGAGCTTATGGCGCTGGCCGATTTCGAAGTCGGCTTTGTCGTGCGCGGGCGTGACTTTGAGGACGCCGGTGCCGAATTCGAAATCGACATGTTCGTCCGCGATGATCGGGATCAGTTTTTTGTCGGTCGGATATTCGGCGGGCAGGGGCCGAATGACGTGCTTTCCGACCAGTGCGGAATAGCGGGGATCTTTTGGGTTCACCGCGACGGCGGTATCGCCCGGAATCGTTTCCGGACGCGTTGTGGCAATGGTGAGATAGCGACCGGGCTCTTCATGCACTTCGACTTTGAAGTAGTAGAGCGAGCCCTTTTGCTCTTTCATGGTCACTTCTTCGTCGGAGAGCGCGGTCAAGGTGCCGGGGCACCAGTTGACCATGCGTTTGCCGCGATAGATCAGGCCTTTTTTGTAAAGGTCAACGAACACGCGCGTGACGCAGCGGGAATATTCCGGGTCCATCGTGAAGCGCGTGCGCGTCCAATCGCACGAGGCGCCGAGGCGCTTCAATTGGTCGATGATGATGCCGCCGTGCTTCTCTTTCCATTCCCAGACGCGTTCGAGAAATTTTTCGCGACCCAATTCGCGGCGGCCGATTTTTTCTTCCTTCTTCAGCTTCTTCTCGACTTGAACCTGCGTCGCAATGCCGGCGTGATCGGTGCCGGGGAGCCACAAAACTTCCTTGCCGTCCATCCGGGCTTTGCGCGCGAGAATGTCCTGGATCGTATTGTTGAGCACGTGGCCCATGTGCAGGATGCCGGTGACATTCGGGGGCGGAATGACAATCGAATAGGCCGGCTTTTTCGAATGCGCATCTGCGACGAAACATTTTTCATCGAGCCAGAATTGATACCACCTGGCTTCGACGGATTGCGGTTCGTAGTTTTTGGGAATCTCGGTCATGAATTGAAATCGCGTTGTGGCGAAAACGTCAGGACGTTTTAACCAGGTAATATTCGATGCTGTCCGTTAGCGCCTGGAGGCTGGCGTCGATGATGTTTTCGCTGACGCCGACGGTGCCCCATTCATTTTTTCCATCGGTCGATTCGAGGAGCACGCGTGTCTTGGCGGCGGTTCCGGTGTCGGAGTCGAGGATGCGCACTTTGTAATCGGTGAGTTGGACCGCTTCGAGCGCGGGGAAAAATTTCGCCAGGGCGGCGCGCAATCCGCGATCGAGCGCGTTGACCGGGCCATCGCCTTCGGCCACGGTGTGCGCGCGTTTTTCGCCGACGCGCACTTTGATCGTCGCTTCGCAAATGGAACTTGGCCCATCCCGCCGCATCGAGACGTGATACGCATCGACCTTGAAGGGCGACTCTTCATGCTTGAGCGCTTTGCGGATCAAGAGCGCGAGCGAACCTTCCGCGGCTTCGAATTCGTAACCCTGGCTTTCGAGCTCCTTGATGCGCGCCAAAATCGTTTTGAGCTCGGGCGTGTTCGCGTCGAAATCGAAGCCGAGCTCGCGCGCTTTCATCAGGATGTTGCTGCGGCCGGACATGTCGCTGACGAGGACGCGGCGTTGATTGCCGATCGCTTCGGGCTTGATGTGTTCGTAACTATGCACCACGCGATCGACCGCGTGAACATGCATGCCGCCCTTGTGCGCGAACGCGGTGGCGCCCACCCACGGTTGGCGCGGGTCGGGACGAAAATTCGCGACTTCATCGACGAAATGCGAAAGCTCGCGCAGCTTCGGCATCGAATCAGCGAGGTGTTGGATGCGCTTCATCTTGAAAAAAAGCGCGGGGATGACGCTGGTCAAATTACAATTGCCGGTGCGTTCGCCGTAACCATTGATCGTGCCCTGGACCTGCGTGGCGCCGGCTTCGATGCCCGCGAGCGCATTCGCGACGCCGAGACCGATGTCGTTGTGCGTGTGAATGCCGATGCGGCATTTCAATTTTTCCGTGGCGAGCTTCGTGACGCTGGCAATTTCCGCGGGCAAACAACCGCCATTTGTGTCGCACAAAACGAGGACATCCGCGCCGGCTTCCGCGGCGGCCTGCCACGTGGAGAGCGCATATTCGGGATTCGCTTTGTAACCATCGAACGAATGTTCGGCGTCGTAGTGAACCTGTTTTCCCTGATCTTTAAAATAGCGGATCGTGTCCGCGATCATGGCGATATTCTCGGCCGGCGTGACGCGCAACACCTCGTGCACGTGCAAATCCCAGGTCTTGCCGACAATACAAACGATCGGCGTCTCGGCTTCCAAAAGCTTGCGTAATGAAAGATCGTCTTCAACGCGCGCATCCTTGCGGCGGGTCATGCTGAAGGCGGAGATTTTCGCGTGATTGAATTTGCGCCGTTTGGCCTGCTCGAAAAACTCCATGTCTTTCTGGTTCGAACCGGGCCAGCCGCCTTCAATAATATCAATCCCGAAAAGGTCGAGTTGCTCGGCGATGCGGATTTTGTCCGCGGCCGAGAAATTCACGCCTTCGCCCTGCGAACCGTCGCGCAGAGTCGTGTCATAAAGTTCGACATCAGGATTCATATCATTACCGCTTCGAGCGGAGCCGAGAATTTAACCAGAGGCAAGGGTTCGTGCAAAGTCCATTTGAGGCGTGGGGGGAAGGGTGGTTGTTTTTGGTTTCGATGCGGCTTGAATTTGGGCGGGAATATTGGATGCTGTTCGTTCGGCTTTTGGCCGGCGATGCTTTTTTGCCGAAATAGGGTAGAATGAGAAGGTGGAAACGCGCCACGCTGGAGCGTGGCGGTCCCGGGGGTGGGTTCAAGGACAGGAAATTTTATGGATGATTCGGTTGAGGTGAAACCGCGTTGGGGACGGCGGCTGGCTATTGCGGCGGGCGTTTTGGTTTTGTTATTGGTGGTGGTTTATTTTGTGGCCACGAGCGCGTGGTTTTTGAAGAGTGTGATTTTGCCGCGCGCGGGCAAGCAGATGAACGCGCAGATTACGGTGGAGGACGCTTCGATCAGCCCGTTCTCGCAGGTGACGCTGCACAATTTGAAGCTCACGACGACGGGCTCGGAGCCGTTGATCACGGCGAAGGAAGTGCGGTTGCGTTATAGCTTGATGGACATCATCAAGAGTCACATCAACGTGAGCGAGGCGACGTTGGATTCTCCGACGGTACTCATCGTGAAGGAGGCCGATGGCACGAGCAATCTCGACCCGTTGATGAAGGGCGATAAATCGACAAAGGAGCCTTCGACCAAGGCGATCGATCTGGATGTCAAGAATGTGGCTCTGAAAAATGCGACGGTGCGCATCACGCAAAAGTTGAAGGGCGCCGGACCGAACGTCACGGAACTGACCGGCCTGAATGTTACGCTGGATCAATTGAAGACGGGCGGGAATGGAAAGCTCACGATTGCGAGCGATTTGCGCATGAGCAACAAGCCGGCGGGCGGTTCGAACCAGGTTCTGGCGGCGAAGATTTCGGGCGGGTATGACTTTGGGTTGGCGACGAATATGGCTCCTTCTTCGATCAAGGGCTCAACGCGCATTCAAGTTACCGAGGCGCAGGGCGGGTTTGCGGAGGCGGCGAATTTGGTGGCGATTCTGGAGGCGGATGTTTCGCCGACGGTTCTAAATCAAATCGCGTTTCGTTTCGAAAAGAGCGGGCAGCAACTTGGGCAATTGCGCGTGCATGGACCGTTCGATCTTTCGAAATTGGAGGGGAGCGTTTCGGTGGAATTGCTGGCGCTGGATCGCAATGTATTGAATCTCGCCGGGGCGGGGCAGGGGTTGGATTTTGGGAAATCGACGATCAATTCGACGAACAAAATCGAGATCACGCGCAAGGCGACGTTTTTGGCGATCGATGGGCGTTTGTCGGGCTCGGAGCTCGGGGTGGTGCGCGACGGCAAACCGACGCCGCCGGTTGATTTGGGATTCGATTATAAAGTGGGGGTGGACCTGACTTCGCAAACTGCCGCGCTGGAAAAAATCCTGGTGAGCGCCAGGCATCGTGGGTCGGAATTCCTGAATGCAAACGTGGATCGTCCGCTGAATCTGAGTTGGGGCGAATCGAAGTATGGACTGAAGGATTCGACGTTTCGATTGACGGTCACGAATTTGAATCTGGCCGATTGGGCGCCGTTGCTGGGAACGAATCCGCCGACGGGCGTGGTGAATGTGGGCATGAAATTGCGAGCGCAGGAGGATGGACGCAAACTCGGCCTGGATGTGGTTGCGGGCATTAACGACCTGGGATTGCGCATCGGCACGAACATGATTCAACACGCGAAGGTTTCGCTCGTGGCGACCGGAGCAGTCGAAGAAATCAAGCGGATCAACATTGCCGAATACCAGTTCACGCTTAGTTCCAATAATGTCCAGATGCTGCAGGCGAAAGGCGCGGCGCGGTATGACACGGAGAAAAAAGAGATGGGCGTGCAGATTCTTTCCGATGGCGTGTTGCCGGCGTTGCTGGGCGAATTCCCAATGCCGGGCATCGCGGCGTCGCATGGATTTGTGAAGCTGAACGCGGCGATCAATGGCACGGCGGACGAAACGAAAATTTCCGGGCAGGCGCAGATCGATCGATTTACGGGCACCGTATCGGACATGTCGTTTAACGATTTTCAGACGACGTTCGATTACACGGTCGAGGTGCATGGGAAGTTTGTGCAGATTCATCGCGCGTCGCTGTCGATGGCGCAGGGCTTCAACAAGGGCGGCACGATCGATGTGAATGGTTCGATGAACACGGGCGATAAATCGGGCAAGGTCACTTTCAAAATTGTGGAGCTGAATCAAGTGACGCTGGGGCCGGCGCTCGCGGCGTCGCTGGGGCAAAAGAAATTGATTTCGGTTTCGATGAATAGTTCGGGCGCGGCGACGTTTTCGCCGGGCACGAATGAGGTGCAGGCGGAGTTGAATATTGAAAAATTGCTCGTGCAGGATCCGGCTGGATCGCTGCCGGACAAGCCGCTGTCGGTTGGACTGAATGTGGATGCGTCGATGCGCGGGAATTCGGTCGATTTGCGAAATTTGTCGGTGCAACTCACGCCGACGGAGCGCGCGACGAATAAATTGCAAATCACAGCCAAACTCGATTTGTCCAAAACGAATCCGGCGCCGGGAAATGTTTCGATCAAATCGGCCGGACTGGACGTGACGCCTTACTACGATATTTTCGCAGGCAACTCGACGAATGCGGCCGCCAAAAAATCCGCGGGGACGAGTGACACGGCGGTGGTGGCGGCTCAAACCGATCCGAACGCGGAGCCGGCGGCGATGGATTTGCCGATTCGGCAGATGACGGGGACGCTGGCGCTCGATCGGGTTTTTCTGCGTGAAGTCGCCATCTCGAATTGGGTCGCGACGGTTGTGATCAGCAACAACAATGTGACGTTGAGTCCGTTGAAAATGGGATTGAACGGCGCGCCTGTTTCGGGCGATGTGAAACTAAATCTGGGTGTGCCCGGATATACTTACGATATCGCGCTGACGGCGGATCGTGTGCCGCTCGAGCCGTTCGCCAATTCGTTTGGGACCGCGAACAAGGGTCAATATAAGGGCCTCTTGATTGCGGATGCGAAGATTCGCGGCGCCGGGACGAAGGGCGCGAGCCTCCAGAAGAATCTGCAAGGCCAGGCCAACTTCAGCATGACCAATCTCGATATGCAGATTGTGGGGCCGAAGTTGCGGCGGATTCTGGTCCCGATTTCGGTGGTGTTGCAAACTCCGGAGCTTTTGCAGTCGCCGATTAATTGGGTGGATGCACAAACGACGATGGGCGATGGAAAAATTCTCGTCAAAAAGGGCGGCGTCGAGTCGGAAGCGTTTTTCGCGAACGCGACGGGCGAAATTGCGATTGACAAAGTTTTGACCAATTCGACGTTGAATTTGCCGGTCGCATTGTCGTTGCGAAAATCGCTGGCGCAAAAAGTGATGGCGATCACGCAAACGGGGCCGGATGAAAAATTCACGCCGCTGCCGCAGTTTGTCACGATCAAGGGAACGCTCGGCAAGCCCGATCCGGACATCAACAAATTGAAGATGGGCGGACTTTTGCTGAACGCGGGCGTCGGCATTGCGGAGCGAATTACCGGGAACAGCGCGCGCGGAGCGGTTGGCATTTCGACCAATGTTCTGAATGTCCTGACGGGCAATGCGAATGTTTCGACGAATAAGGATCCGAATGCGGCGGGCAAAGTGATCCAGGGCGTGGGGCAGGGGCTAGGGTCGTTGCTGGGCGGGAATAAAGATGCGGCTTCGACCAACGCTCCGTCCACGAACAAGGTCAAAGGATTGTTGAACAATTTCCTGAAATAGGGATGGCCAATCCGCGCCGCGCCATTTCGCCGCAGCATGCCCGGGCGGTGCGCATGCTCGCGATCGCCACGCTTTTCTGGGGCGTGAGTTTTCCGGTCATGAAAGCGATCGGCATTTTGCAACAGGAGTTGTTGCCGAAGGCTTCGACGTGGTTCGGCACCTCGCTGGTGGTGTTCGCGCGCTTCGCGATTTCGGCGGTGATCATCGGCGCGGTGAGTTGGCGGAGTTTGCCGAAACTGACGCGCCTCGAAGTCTGGCAGGGCGCGGGCCTCGGCTTTTTCGGAGGCATTGGATTGATTTTCCAGATGGACGGGCTCAATTACACCGCCGCATCCACGTCGGCGTTTTTGACGCAGGCGTACTGCTTCATCATCCCGATCATCATTGCGCTGCGGGAACGTCATCCGCCATCGTTGCGCGTGATCTTTTGCACGTTGCTGATGGTCTTCGGCATCGCGATTTTGACGCGCCTCGATCCGCGCGATTTTCATTTGGGCCGCGGCGAAATCGAAACGCTGATCGGTTCCGTGATTTTCATCGGCCAAATTCTTTGGCTCGAACGGCCCATCTTCGCGAAGAACGATGTGAACCATTTTTCGCTGGTGATGTTCGTCGTCACGGCGATCGTCGCGGCGCCGTGCGCCCTGGCGACGATGCAAGCGCCCGGAGATTTTGTGCGCGCGTTCGATTCCATGCGGATGCTCGCGCTGATTTTGATATTGGTGCTGTTCTGCACGATGACCGCTTACATGATGATGAATCGCTGGCAACCGCACGTGACTGCGACCGAAGCCGGCCTGCTCTACGGAATCGAGCCGGTCTTCGCGAGCCTGTTTGCGTTGTTTATGCCTGCGTGGCTTTCGACGCTGGCGCGCATTTCTTATCCGAACGAAACGATTTCGCGTCACTTGCTGATTGGGGGCTCGATCATTGTTGGCGCAAACATCCTTCTCCAATTGAAGCCGCCCGCGAAGGCGCCTATCCCGTAGGAACCGACGGCAGGAGGTCTTCTTCGAACTGTTGAGCGCGTCGGGACTTCGCCGAAAACCTCCTGCCGTCGGTTCCTACGAAGAGGGGATTATTAAGGAATTGGAATCGGGCGGGTGAATTTATAGTCTGGGCGCGTGCCGGGCAAAACCGCCAAGAGTCGCGCCGCAGGATGGATCGTTCCTTCCGATCTGAACGGATTTTTCGGACTGGCGTTCGACAACGTCGCGGTGGTTTCGGTGATGGCGGGAATCCTGGTTTTCGGATTTCAATTCCCAGCCGACGTCATCTATCGGAAAATGATTCCGGGCAGCGCGCTGGCGGTGCTGTTTGGCGATTGGATGTATTCGTGGATGGCGATCAAACTCGCGCGCCGCACCGGCAATCCCAATACAACAGCGCTTCCGCTGGGGCTCGACACGCCGTCCACGATTGGCATCGCGCTGGCGGTGCTTGGGCCGGCGTTTGTCGCGATGAAACAGTCTGGGCTCGCGCCCGAAGTGGCGGCGATTCAAACGTGGCATTTGGGCATGGCGACGATGGTTTTGTCGGGCGTTTTCAAACTCGCGCTCTCGTTTGCCGGGCCCTGGGTGCAGAGAATTGTGCCGAAAGCCGGCCTGCTCGGATCGCTCGCGGGAGTCGGTCTCGCGCTGATTGGATTTCTTCCGTTGGTCGAAGTTTTCAGCATTCCGTTGATTGGAGTGATCGCGCTTGGGTTGGTCCTGTACACGCTTACGGCGAAGATTGCGTTGCCGAAAAACATTCCGGGCGTCCTCGTGGCGGTGGTCGTGGGAACGGGACTTTATTATGCGCTGGCGCCGGCGGGTTTGATTGGCGGAACGTATGCGGCGCCGAAGCCGGAGCTGAGTTTCGGATTTCCATGGCCGACGTTTGCGTTTTGGCAAGGCATGACGCCGGCGATCAAGTATCTCCCGATTTCGATTCCGTTTGCGTTGATCACCGTGGTGGGCGGAATTAACAACGCCGAGAGCGCCAAGGTGGCCGGCGATACTTACAACACGCGCGATATTTTGATCGTCGAAGCGGTGAGCACGCTGATCGCGGGTTTCTGCGGCGGGGTCGCGCAAACCACGCCGTACATCGGCCATCCCGCTTACAAACGAATGGGCTGCCGCGCGGGCTACACTTTTCTCACGGGAATTTTTATTGGGCTCGGCGGCGTGCTGGGCTACATCGGTTTCATGGTGGAGTTGATTCCACAGGCGGTGATCGCGCCCATCCTCGTTTTCGTTGGGATCGAAATTACCTGCCAGGCTTTTATGGCGTGCGAACGCCGGCACGCGCCGGCGGTGGCGATTACATTTCTTCCGACCATCGCGAGCCTCGTTACGATCAAGCTTGCGAATCCCAAATTCGTTGCGCCCGAGCGCTTCCAGGAATTGCTTTCGGAACCGGGAAAAACTTTGCCGGAACTGCTGGTGACGATTGCGCTCGGCAATGGCTTCATTTTAACGGCGATGTTTTGGGGCGCGATCCTGGTCCATTTGATCGATCGCAAAGTAAAACTGGCCGCGCTCTATGCGGCTCTTTGCGCGGTGTTTGCGTGGTTCGGTTTGATTCATTCCGCATTGCCTTCCGGCGATCTTTATTTGCCGTGGCATCTGACCGGGTCCGCGCGCATCCTCTCGAACCAGTTCGCGCTGGCGTATCTTGCTCTCGCGGCGTTGTTCGTTATTCTGTCCGCAAGTTCTCCCGATGAAGCCCCCGGTCCATGTAGCGCTGCTGATTGAGACCTCGAACGCGTATGCGCGCGGGTTGTTGCGCGGAATCGTTTCGTATGTGCGCGAACATCGGCCGTGGTCGCTTTATCTTTCCGAACACAATCGCGGCGATCAACCG
>Ga0070686_100001935_pt1 | contig 11513 bp, 9 predicted proteins | sample KBSS23LmetaG_FD_65654 | JGI IMG/M metagenome (GOLD analysis project Ga0070686, IMG submission 65654) | Switchgrass rhizosphere microbial communities from Kellogg Biological Station, Michigan, USA - KBS S2-3L metaG | ecosystem: Host-associated > Plants > Roots > Rhizosphere ...
ATACCGGGCTGAAGCATCTGTTCCTCGGCAGCACGGCTGAATGCGTGGTTCGTTACGCGCCGTGCCCCACCCTGGTCTTACGCCAGGGCGCGCTCGAACGCTGGTCGTCCGCAACCTTCGCCCCCAACCAACCCAGGCCTGATTATGGAAACTGAAACTCTCCCCGTTCCCGGCGTGTCTGCCGCGAAATCTTCCGCCGCGATCAGCAACGCCCCCGGGCTCGCGCGCGAAGCGTTGAACAACCGCTACGTGTATGTCGTGGTTTCACCGCGCGCCCATGGCCTTTCCGTCGGCGTCAACATGAACCCGGACAAACGCTGCAACTTCGATTGTGTTTATTGCGAAGTCGCCCGCAGCGGTTTCGAAACGCCGCACGATTTGAATTGCGATGCGATGGACGTCGAATTGACGCGCACCCTCGCGCTCATCCAGGCCGGCGGCTTGATGGATCATCCCGCGTATCGCCATGTGCCGCGCGAATTGCTCAAGCTCAAGCACGTTGCGTTGAGCGGCGATGGCGAACCAACATTGGCCCGCAATTTTTTGGAAATTGTCGAAACCGTCGCGCACGTGCGGGCGCTCTCGAAGCTGCCCTTTTACAAACTCGTTTTGATTACCAACGGCAGTCATCTACACGAGCCGACCGTCCAGGACGGGCTAAAACTTTTTACAGCGCAGGACGAGATTTGGATCAAGCTCGATGTAGGAAATCCCCAGGATTTGGAGCACATCAACCGCACCGATGTTCCCTTCGAACGCATTCTCGCGAATATCAAATTGGTGGGGCGGGATCGCCCGATCGTGATTCAAAGCATGTTCGCGCTGGTCGATCGACATCCGCCCACCGGCGAACAAATCGACGCCTTTTCGCAACGCCTGGTCGAGCTGCGCAATGCCGGCGCGAAGATCACGCTTGTGCAAATTTATTCGCCGAATCGGCCGTGCCCACATCCGGGCGTCGAGCATCTGCCGCTGCGCAATCTTTCGCTCATCGCGCAAGCCGTCCGCCAGGCGACCGGTCTCAAGGTCGAAGTTTATTGAGCCGCTTCAATCCAAAACGCGGATCCGCACGTTTTTGATTTCAACAGGAGCGCCATCGCGGCTCATCTCGCGGAAACCGATATGACCTTTCGGCGGGCGATTCTTTAACGGTTCAGCTTCGTCGCCGTTGTCGCGTTTCATTTTTTCGGTGTAACTCGCGAGGTTCGCGTCGAGAATCGTTTGGCCGTTGAGTACGACATGAACTTTGGGCCCGACCAGTTTAATGTGATATTTGTTCCACGCTTCGGGTTTGAATAGTTGCGCGTTCGGCGCCACCACGCGATACAAGCTGCCGGTCAATTCGCTCGGCGGAACCTTCATTTCCGGCGGATAATAGCGTGGATCGACCATTTGCAATTCCAGTCCCTCAAAAGCCGGGTCGCCGTAATCGGGGAAGCGCAATCCGCACCCGCTGTTGCCGCGTTGGCCGAGCTTCCATTCGAATTCGAGTTCGAAGTCGGCGTATTCCTTTTCGCTGACCAGCCACGTCCCGCGCGGTTCGCTGCCATGCAGAACGGCGTTCGTCACGCCCCACTTCGCGCCGTCCGGACCGGGCCGCCGCACATCCGACCATTCGCGCACCTTCCAACCTTTAGGAATCCCCTCCTGCGCGAATAAAGGAATCCATTTCTCCGCCAAATTTTCGCCGCCCCGAACATCGAGAGCCACGAGCGTTTCCTTGCTGCGACAATAAATGGTTCCGTTCGCAAACACCGGCGGCGCCCAGGTGTCCCTGCCTTCGATCACCTGCGCGTAGGCCAGTTCGCGATACGATTTTGGATTCGCCTCCGCGAGCCCGAGTTGGCCGCTGGCGCCGAAAACGATCAGCTTGCCGTCCGCGATCATCAGCGAGCCTTTGCCATATTTTCGTTCGCTCCATTTCACATCGCCGTTTTGGAAATCGACGCACTTCAATTCCGATTCGTCGAAGCCGTAAAGATGTCCGCCCCAATAAACCGCCCCGCCCATTTGGATGCGGATTTTTTTATTCTGCCAAAGAACCGAGGGTTCGGCGCCGCCAATTTCAATGACCGCCCCGCCCACGCCATACGCCGACGAAACGAACACGCGATCCCCAATCACAATGGGCGTCGCGGCGTTCATGTCGAAGCTGGTGCGCCACGGAAATTTCCACGCGAGGACGCCGTCCTTCACGCGGCGTGCTTCCAGGCCGCTGGCGTTGAAGCTCAGGACCAGTCGTTCGTTTTTTTGCGTCAAACCAATCGGGGAGGCGTATCCCGCGGGACTGTCGCCGGTCAACCAGGCGCCGCGGCCGCTATTCTTGTCGAATGCGGCGATCGATTTGCCGCGTCCGCCCACTTCGCAAATCAGAAGATCGCCTTCGATCAATGGCGAGCCCGCCCAACCCCACGTCGGCGGTTTGGCGTTGAATTCCTTTGGCAATTCTTTAGCCCAAATCACTTTGCCGTCCGCGGCGCCGAGGCAAAAAAGATGGCCTTCGCGGCTGAGCGTATAAACCCGTTCGCCTTCGACCACCGGCGCGGCGCGCAGGCCGGGAAAAGCGGTGGTTTCCTTCGCGGAACATGGATAGGAAAAATTCCAAAGGACCTGGCCCGAAGCTGCGTCGAGACAAAACACGTGATCGGTCTCGTCGATGTTGCCCAGCGCATAGACCTTCCCGCCCACGACGGAGATCGAAGAGGTTCCGGCGCCAATGTTGGCTTTCCATAATTGAGGCGGCCCACCGGCGGGCCACGAAGTTTTCAATCCGCGTTCTTTCGAAATTCCATCGCGATTCGGCCCCCGACACTGCGGCCAATCGTCCCCCAAAACCGACGACGCCAAGACCAGCATCACCAAAAGCGCCTTCGTCGATTTCATTGCGACAACCTACAATTTTTCGCGCGCTCGCGAAAGAAATTCGACACTCGTAGCAGTCCCGCCGAGCGGGATGAGGAGGCTCTGATTATTTTCCGCGCGCGAAGGGAAGAAATTAGAGCCTCCTCACGTCGGCTGCTACGAATTGGGTCATATGATTCGTTCCGTCCCACCATCGATCGGAATACCCGCGCCCGTGGTTTTCGCAAACAGCGGTCCGCACAGTTCCGCCGCCATCTCGGCCACGTCGGCGCTTTTGATTTCGACCTTGAGGACGTTGTTGGATTTGTACTGCTCGACGCTTAAACCGTAATGTTTCGCGCGAGCTTCGAGGACTTCCTGCGTCCACAGGCCGGTGTCGAAAACCTGGTTCGGGTGAATGGAATTGATGCGGATGCGGTCGCTGCCCCATTCGAGCGCGGCCACGCGCGCAAGCTGGTTCATCGCCGCCTTGGACGCGGAATAAGCCGCCGCGCCGGGGCCGGGCGCGGCCACGTTTTTGGAACCGACAATCACCACGCGCCCGCCGCGCGGCGCCAGTTTCAGGAGCGGATGGCACTCGCGCATCAGCGTGAGATTCGCGTCGAGGTTGATCGACATGACTTTGCGCCAGAGCTCGGATTTCAGGTCGGCGATTTTCGCCCCGCCCGGAAATATGCCCGCGTTCAAAATCAGCATGTCGAGCCCGCCAAAAGCAAAGGCCGCTTTTTCGATCGCGGCCACAACTGAGTTCTCATTCGTCAGATCGCAGACGAGGCCAACGAAATCGGGACGCGAAATTGGAATCGGATTCAGATCGAGCCCGATCACCGCCGCGCCGCGCTTGAGCAATGATTCGACGCACGCTTTGCCGATCCCCGACGCCGCGCCCGTCACCAGCGCAATTTCACCCGTAAAAACCGGTGGCGCTCCGCGCTTCGTAAGCTTCGCCTGTTCGAGTTCCCAATATTCCACGTCGAACAAATCTTTCGCGGACAGCGCCTTCCATCCCCCCAGTTTTTCCGCGCGCAAAATAATTTCGATGGTGTGTTCGTAAATCTCCGCCGCAATCGCGGCGTCCTTCGCGCTGCGCCCAATGCCGCGCAGTCCAAACTCCGGATCGAGCAACACGCGCGGCGCAGGATCGAGCATTGTCACCTTCTGTTTCGCCTTTGGCGTCAGATCGGAAAAATATTTGTTATATTCACTGGCGAACGCTTTCACGTCGCGACCGACCATCGGGAGCCGCTTCGTGCGAATGACGTGATCGGGGGTGGCCGGGCCTTGCTGCGAAATCTTCTGCACGTCGCTGCGTTGTGAAAACCCATTGTCGTTCCCACCCACCAAAATCACCGGCGCGCCCGCGCTTTCGGAAATGCTTTTGCGTACGTTTGCGATTTGGTCTTTCTGCGGCGCGCTCGGAGAGACGCGCCCTACCTCAATGTCCCAGGCGCCTTTTGCCTTTAAATAATCTTCGGCCCGGGTCACCAAATCGATCATCCGTTCGTACGATTCGCGTGCCGTTCCACCGAAACTGAAAATGCCGTGGTTCATCAGGACCATGCCAATGGTCTCCGGGGTCGCTTCCTTCGGAAACATCTCCGCGCAAAGGCGCGCGAGATCGAATCCCGGCATGATATAGGGAATCAAAACCACCGATTTTCCAAAAATTTCGCGGATGCGTTCGGCTCCGTTCGGGGCATTGGTGATCGAAATGATCGCATCGGCGTGAGTGTGATCGACAAATTTGTAAGGCAACGACGCGTGGAGAATCGTTTCGACACTCGGGGTCGGCGCGCCCGCCCGGGTCATGGACGTGATCAATTCATTTTCCATTTGCGAATCGGTCATCGCCGGGAGTTGCGCCATGCGCAGTAGCGGCGCCATGCGCACCGGCGAGAAGCCCCGTTCATCGATCGTCGCGAGATCCCATCCGCTCCCTTTCACATAAAGCAGAGCCTCCGTTTCGCCGAAAATATTCTGGCCCGTGACTTTGACCGACGTATTGCCGCCGCCGTGCAGCACGAGCGCCTTATCGCGCCCCAGCAAGCGCGACGTATAAACGCGCTGCGCGAGATCGGTTTTGAATGCGGCCGCCTCCGTCTCATTCCAAAGACTCTTCATTTTCGCGCAAGGCTAACGAATTGTCGCAAGCCTCCCAGATAAAAAAAGAGCCCACTTGAAGCCAAAGCGCGTGCTGAAAAAAAAGAAAGGGGGCCGCCAGTTGTGAACAGGGGCGGCCCGTGTGTCCGGACTGATTTGAAGTTTTCTTCGCTGCGATTAATCTTCGGAACTGGTCCGGCCCAGGAGTAGGCCGATGATCAAGCCCAGGCCCGCGGCCATGCCCACGACTTTCCATGGATTTTCATGCACGTAAGCGTCCGTCGCTTCGGCGGCGGCCTTGGTCTTGCCGGTGACGGCTTCCTGGATCTGGTTCCAGGAATAGCGTCCCTGCTCGACGCCCTGTTGAATTTGATCGGTGATGTTTTCGATCGTGCTGGCGGTGGTTTCTCCGAGTGTGCCTGGTTTCATAAATCTTCCTCTAGTTTCAATTGTTGAAATCAGTTTACCTTCGGCCCTTCCCCGCAGAATCAGGTCGAACCCGAATCCGCTTTACTGGAACCGCGCGGCGCATGATCGGATTTGGAACCACAACCCGCGCGCCCGCGGAAGCATAAAATTTCTTTCGCTTTTTCGCGGGGCGCGTTTGAATTCGACGGTGAATTTGAGTTTTACGAAAATGAATGGAGCCGGCAACGACTTCATTCTGATCGACAATCGGAACCGCGCCATTTCGTTGACGCCGGACCAGATTGTCACCCTTTGCGATCGCCATCGCGGCATCGGCGCCGACGGACTTTTTTTGCTCGTCCCCCCGGTGCGCAACGAAGCGGATTGGGCCTGGCAATTCCATAACAGCGACGGATCGACCGCCGACATGTGCGGCAACGGCGCCCGTTGTTTTGCCCGCTTCATCCAACGCCTCACCGGCGTGAAAGATCGCACCAGCTTCGAAACCGGCGCCGGCGTCATTTCCGCCACCTTCGACGGCGCCCTCGTCAGCGTGAATATGACCGAGCCTCATTCGTTGCGCCTGCGCGAAAATGTTTCCCTGCGCAGCGGGCCGGTCGAAGTGAGTTCCCTCAACACCGGCGTGCCGCATGCGGTCTTGTTTTTGCCGGCGGACAACAATGGAATGGTGCAATCGGTTGGCTCCGAAATTCGCTATCACACGCATTTTGCGCCCAAGGGCACGAACGTCAATTTCGTCCAATTGAACGGGCCCAACGCCATTCGCGTCCGCACCTACGAACGCGGCGTCGAAGGCGAGACCCTCGCGTGCGGCACGGGCGTGACCGCCTCGGCATTGATCACGAGCGAACTGCGCCAGTTCACCTCGCCCGTCAAGGTGACCGTGCACGGCGGCGACGTTCTCGAAGTCGCGTGGGAGCGCACCGGGACCGGGTTCAAAAACGTAACGCTCAAAGGTCCGGCGGATTTCGTCTTTGACGGCCAAATCGAGATTTAGACTGGCCAGAGCGGGTTTTTGTGCTAAGGTCGTGCCCTTAGGTCGATAAGGCGCTCCGGTTCATTGGACGCGCGCGTCGAAGATTTTATGCGGCTCCTGCTGTTGGCGATTCTCGTTTCGTGCCAAGCGCTCTCGCTCCGTGCGGCCAGCGCCACGCTGTTTTATGGCGTCGCCCAGGGCAAACGCTTCTCGCAAACGACCACCAACGCTCCCACTCTTTTATCGACCCAGGGTTACTCCGGGCGCGCGTTTGTTTATTCCAGCGCCACAGTTTCAGCCAGCGTGAAAAAGCCGAATTCGCAAGTCGCGAACCTCGTCAACGTCGGCGACCACTGGGAAATCAACGGACTCTACGATTCGCCGCTCGGGCAGGCGGGCGGGTGGCCGGCCGGCACCTATGTCCTCACCAACGCCAACTCCGTGGACGGCCTCAAAGTCTCCTCGATGAACCTTTCGAGCGACCTTTATCCAAACCCGATCCGCGTGAGCAATTTCGTCGAAGCCCAAAGCATTTCCGCCCTCTCAGCCTTTGCGCTCGCCTGGGATTCGCAGGCCGCGCTGGGCACCAATTTGATCTACGTCCGCGTCGAAGCGGACGGCGTTTCCGTTTTCGAAACCGGCCCGATTCCCGGGCAGCCAAACTCCTTGAACGCCATGGCGAACGCGACCGGCGTAACGATTCCCGCGGGGAAATTGCAGGAGGGACGCGATTACAAATGCTTCATCACCGCCTGGCGTTTGATTTCCAAAGACACCACCACCATCCCCGGCGCCCTCGGCGAAACGGCTTACACTTGCGAGACCAGCCTCACCCTGCGCACCCGTTGGAACATCCAGGACGTGCGCTCCTACGGCGTCGAAAAGCGCGTGAATTATTTGCAAACCGGCGCAACGCCCGTTCCCCTGGCCAGCCCTTTCGAAGTCGTTTCATTCGCGACCGGCGCGGCAAACGATTCCATGACCGCCGCTTCGTTTCGGCCCGCCGGCGGCGCCTATCGCAACCTGACCGCGGCGGGCGCGGACTTCAAATACTCGGAAATCTTCGCGACGCAGGCCGCGATGGAAGCGGCGTTCGTCGGCGGCAATTACGAAGTGCGCATGACCACCAAAAACAACGGCGTGCGCGCGATCACCAATGCTTTCGCGGGCAATCTTTACCCCGACCCGCCGCAGGTCTCGAACATCGACGAAGCCCAATTCGTAAAACCCGCGCAGCCCTTTGCGTTTTCGTGGACGATGAACGACGCGACCGCCAACGATCTTTTGCAGTTCGCGATCAACGACGGCACCAACATAATTTACACAACGCCCCTGGTCTCGATGGCCGGCGCCATGAACGGCTCCCAACGAACCCTCACCCTGCCCGCCGGCGTTTTGGCGCCCGGAAAAACCTACACCGGCCTGTTGCGTTGCTGCCGGCTGACCTCACTCGATACGAGCACGTACACGGGCGCCATTGGACAATGGGCGTATGCGCGCGTGACGCGATTTCCCATTCAGACCGCCAACGGCCCCTCCGCCCCGCCCACATTGATGCCGCCCGTAAAAAGCGGCAGCCAAACCCAACTCACCTTCACCTCCGTGCGCGGTGAAAAATACACGATTTATTCCAGCGCCGATTTGCGAACCTCCGCCGTGGCGCAAACATTGATCGCTCCCGGCTCTTCGACCACCACCATGCTGCCCGCAAACGGATTGGGCTCCGAATTCTTCCGCATCGTCGCCGGCCAATAACCCGTCAGTCAGGCAGTCGCCAGAGTGTGGCGCTCGATGTTCGCGCCCGAACCTTCAATCGCGAGCGCCGCGATGTAATCGGGCGTTTTGCTCACATCCGCCAGCGTCCAGACCCCTTCGGCGCCATGAAGAATCCGTGGCGTTTCACCGGGCTCGAACGCAACCTCGAATTGTTGCAACCGTTGCGCGATCCCCTCGCCAATGGCTTTCAAATACGCCTCCTTGCGCGTCCAAATGCGATAAAACAAATCAAGCCGATCTCCAGCACGCGCGTTTCGCCAGCGATCGAATTCCCCCGGCGCAAACGCCGCGCGCGCCGTATCCACCATGTCATCCAGCGGATGAATTTCTTCCAAATCGACTCCCACCGCGCCGCCGTCGCTAACCGCGATTAACGCGCGAGCCCCCGAGTGGGCAAGGTTAAACGAAACTCCAGCAAAACTCGGTTTTCCCGCGGGACCATATTGAAAAGTCAGTTCGCCCGGAGCCTTTTTAACGGTGTTCGCGAGCACAATTCGCAGCGCCGTCCGCCCGGCGCTGAACCTTTTCCGATCCCGATCGAATCGAAAACGCGCGGCGCGCGCGCGTTCATCCTCCGAAAGAAGGTCCGGCCCGCCGAACGCGTCGAGATCGACTTCCCAAAGCTGGACCGTTCCCGGCAAGGTCATCGCGGCAATGAAATCAGAGAGTCGGCCTGGCGTCGCCCCCAAAAATGGTTCTGGCGCTGGAACGCCTTCTGCTCAAGGTTAGCCGTTGGTCGTATGAGCAATTCGGCATATGCAATCGGGCAGGCAGTCTTTATCAAGACCGACTCTCTCGATTATGCCGAAGAAACCATTCCTTTTCGCAATATTGAGGAAATGGTCCGCATCTGCAGCGAGACCCACCCCAATTTAACCCTCGAAAAAGTCATTCTCTACGCCATGGTCGATGCCGAACCCTGCGCCTTAACCCTCGGATTCATGTGCGCCAGCAAAGGCGTCCGCCCCAAAAACCTCGCCTTCACCGAGGAATAGCTCCCAACCGCTGGGGCCGAGAGCCAAAACGATCCCGTTAGTAAACGCCTTCGACGATCGTCTTTTCCATCGCGCCGAACGGACGGACTTCCGCCACGCCATCCCACGCATAAGGCGCGCGCGGCGCCCGGCGGATCGCTTCGTCGCGTTCGAGGAAGCGCGGCATGAAAAACTCGCGCGTCAATGTGGTCAGTTCAACGCGGCCCCATTCGCCATAGCTCTTCACCGTCTCCGTCTTGTTCGGATCGACCACGCGCAGCACGGCCCGGGGTTGGGGCGCGTAATATGTGATCGAAAAATTATCTTCCGGCTGCAACGGCACGCTCGCGGCCAGGCCCATCAACGTATTGCCGTAAGTTGGATAAAACCCAATGCGGCCTTCGAGCACTTCTTCAACAATGAAACGCACATATTGCGGCGCCATCGTCGTGCCCCCGCAGAACACCCCGCGAATGCCCGCGTCCCAAAGATCGATTTTTTCCGCCAACGCTTCGAGCAGCTTGGGCGTGGTGAAAAGTCCGCTCACGCGCCGATTTTTCAGAATGGTCACCGCCTGATCGACGACGTGATCCATGTAAGCCTTGGCCTGGTCGAAATGCTTTTGCGTGATCACTTTTTTGACCCAGCGCGGATCGAGATCGATGAAGTAACACGAGCTCCCGCGCACGTTCGCGAGATGTTCGATCGCCAGGCGCAACCGGCGCGGACCCGTCGGGCCCATCATCAGCCAGTAATGATTGCGCGGAAAATGTTCGTCGGGAATTTTGTCCGAGAATTCGCTGTAATCGACTTTGTAATCGTTCCAGCCGATCCGCTGCTTGGGCATGCCCGTCGTGCCGCCCGTTTCGAAAATACTGAACGGCTTTCCCTTGAACGCGGCCGGCACCCAGACTTCCGGCTGAAGATCGCGCAGCCATTCGTCCTGGAAATGCGGGAAGCGCAAAATGTCCGCGAACGATTTGATTTCGGTCGCGGGATTCCAGCCCGCTTTCTTGGCCCAATCCAGCCAGAAAGGGCATCCAGTCTCAGGCGAAAAATGCCATTGCACGATTTCGCGAGTGTGGGCGTCGAGCTGTTCCTGCGCGGTTTTGATCGCGTCCGGGGAAACGGTGGCGGCGGTGGGCATGTGAGTATTTCTAGGTGAGTCAGGTTACTTGATTTTCGCCGGTTGATCGGCCTGGACTGGATTTTTCGAAGTATCGCCGAACGCATAAAGATGCGTATTCGAGGCGACATAGATCGTTCCGTTCGCCACGACGGGCGTGGAATAAACCGGCGCGCCGAGGTTGCATTCGCTGAGCACTTTTTTCTCTTTGGAAGCAGCGAGAATCGTCAGATCGCCATCTTCGTCGCCGACATAAACCTTGCCATCCGCCACGAGCGTCGAGCCCCACATATGCGCTTTCATGTCGTGCACCCAATAGACTTTGCCCGTCTCGGCATCGAGGCAGTGGACGAACCCGGAGAAATCGCCGACGAACAAAAGGCCTTCCGGCGAAATCGAAACCGTCGAGATGCTGCGATTAATCTTGTTGTAGCTCCAAACCTTCGCGGTCTTGGTGACGTCGCCCGTTTTGGTCGCGTCGATGCACGTCAAATTGCCCACGCCTTCGCCATGCTCGGGGTCCTGGCCCGTCGCGACGTAAATACGATTTTTCCAAAACACCGGCGTCGCGTTGATTTCGCTTGGGCCCTCGGCGGCGGGATATTTATGAGCCGCATCGTTGGCTTTGTATTCCGGCGGATTCGCGTCGTACCACCAAACTTTTTTCAGAAACGCGCTATCGCCTTCTTTTTGCGGTGTCGCATCGAACGCGTAACAGAACCCGTCGCCGCCGCCGAAAAAGACCAGCGGTTTGCCATTCACCACGCCGCTTGAAGGCGAGCTCCATTGACCGTGAAAAATGCGCGGACCGATTTTTGCGTCGTCTTCCCCCGCGAGTTCGCCCGTCTTTTTATTGAGCGCGATAAAGCTCGGTGCGTTCGGCGAAGGAATGTTCGAGTGCGTCCAATCCTGGCCGTTCGAAGTGCAGGCATAAACATAATCGCCCACAATCAGCACGGAGCAGTTCGATGCGTTGTGCGGGAACGAACCGAGTTCGTCCATCATGTCGTAACGCCAAATAATGTCCGCGTCCTTCGGCCCCGGCTGCAACGGCGGTTTGCCCGCGCCCGCCAGGTATTGCCCCTCTTCTTTAAACGGACCGTCATTGCCATTGGCGAGCCCATTGATATCGAGACAAACCACCTCGCAGCGACTCGTCACCAGATAAACCCGATCGCCCTCCACGCACGGCGACGAAAGCAAACCAAGATTCTCCCAATCGTTCACCTTGCCCGACGGCAATTTCGGAATCACCATCTGCCAGAGAAAA
>Ga0070686_100001936_pt1 | contig 11511 bp, 7 predicted proteins | sample KBSS23LmetaG_FD_65654 | JGI IMG/M metagenome (GOLD analysis project Ga0070686, IMG submission 65654) | Switchgrass rhizosphere microbial communities from Kellogg Biological Station, Michigan, USA - KBS S2-3L metaG | ecosystem: Host-associated > Plants > Roots > Rhizosphere ...
AACATGCTGATCGGCAGCGTGTCCGGCCTCGGCGTCTGGCGCTTCACGCGCGCGCTGGCGCCGATTGCGGTCGTGGGACTGACCGTCGACGTTGCGATCCTGTGGCTGCTGTTCCGCCGGGAACTGATGCGGCGACCGGCGGACGAAGCGGTGCTCGACAAACGCGCTGCTGATCGGGCCCACGTTCGTTTCACCGCCGCGAATTTCGTCCGCGCCATCGACTGGCGGCTGCTGGCCCTCTTCGTCGGCCTGTTCGTCGTCGTCGGCGCGGCCGAGCGGGCTGGAATCGACAAGCAATTATTCGCGGCGCTCGCGCCGCTCGGCGTTCGCACGATCGCGGGCCTGAGCGCGACGGCCGCAGCGCTCTCGAATCTGGTCAGCAACGTGCCGGCGGTAATGCTGTTCACGCCCGTGGTGCCGCAGTTGCCCGACCCGCCGCGCGCATGGCTCGCGCTCGCGATGTCGAGCACGCTGGCCGGCAACCTGACGATTCTCGGATCGATTGCGAACCTGATTGTCGTGGAGAGCGCGAGACGAAGGGGAGTGACGGTGAGCGCCGGAGCCTACGCGCGCGCCGGCGTCCCGATTACGCTCGCCACCATTGCCTTCGGCGTGTGGTGGCTGTCGTAGGTCGGGCGGGTCAGGCAGGTCGGGCAGGCCGAGCAGGTCGAGCAGGTCGGACTATTAATTTTCCGACCACCTGGCACGCCCGACCTGCCTGACCTGCCCAACCTGCCCGACCTGCCCGACCTGCCTGACCTTCCTAGAACCGGTACGCCACGTTGAACCGGATGATGCGCGGCGCGAGCACCGAGGCCGGCGATCCGAACTGCGGCAGCACGTTCTTCGCGCCGTTCGGGTCGCCGCCCTGCAGGAACGTCAGCGTGCCGCTCCCGGTCCGCACGTCCCAAACCACGTTCGAGTTCGTGACGTTGTAAATATCGAGCCGTGCGTCGAGCGCGCGGTTTCCTCCGGTCCGGAACGTCTTCTGCACCGCCAGGTCGACCTGGCTGCGCGGATCGAGACGATGTGAGGCGAGCGGTTCGACGTTGACCTGGGCGGTGCCGCCAGCCGTCAGAGGAATGCCCGTGACCTGCCGGGTGTAGGCGATGCCGCTCTGGGTCAGCGCGTTCGCGCTGATGGCGATGTCGTAATACGGCAGCGTGTACTGGCCAGTCAGCTTGAACTGGTACGGGTGATCACCGGTCTGGCCGGTACCAAGGCCAGGGCCCGGCGTGAAATTGGTGGCAGTGACTGGACCGGTCACGTTCAACAGGCTGTTCGGCGTGATGTTCACCGACAAACCGTCCTGCCGGGTCCGCGCAAACGTCGCGCCGGCCAGCATCTGCCAGCGGTTCGACAGCCGCTTGGTGCCGGTGATTTCCACACCGTTGTAGGTCTGAACCGCAGTGGGATCGTTGGTCACGACCGTGAGGTTCGTCGCGGACAGCCGGTTGTAGTAGGACAGCGTCGAGTCGTCGGCGGTGCCGGCAACGCCGTCCGGGCCGGTATCCGGACGCGTCGACAGCGTCGTCGCGAATGGCGACGACGGGTTGTAGGTCGCCGTCGGAAACTTCTCGCGCCGGTAGGTGTAGACGGCGCTCAGCTTGAACGACTGACCCATGTCGCGGTCGAGGCTCACCGTGTACTCGTCTGTGTACGGACGGCGATAGTTCGGATCGACGCTGGTCGTCGAGCCCGAGGTGAGAATCGCATTGCCGGTCTGCTCACCGGGCTGGAACACCAGGTCGCGGTTCACGTCGTTCCACGTGTATTGCGCCTGGTAGGTGAAGTTCGGGTTGACGTTGTCGAGCGGCAGACCCGTGGTGCTGATGATGTAGTAGTAGCGCGCCGCCGATCCCTTCAACGCCGTGCGGCCGTCGCCGGTGAGATCGTAGGCGGCGCTGACCCGCGGACCGGCCGTATTCCAGGTCACCACGTCAGTGCGCGACAACGTGCGCGGCACGTTCTGGAAGGCGGGGATGCCGAGCGCCGTCCAGCGCGTCTCGGGACTCGATTGATCCGGCAGGTACGCGTTCAGGTGCTCGTAGCGGATGCCGCCGGTGACCGTGAACCGCTTCACCGAGTAGCTGTCCTGGACAAACAGCGACATCACGTCGAGCGTCGTCGCGGTGTTGAACGGGGTCGCGTAGAGCGTCACCGTCTGCGCGGTGTTGGTCTGGCTGTTCCAGTTCGCCGTGAGGTCGTCGAAGCGCGTGACCTCCTGATGGCCGGCGGCGTGGGTGTCGTCGAATCCGAACTTGAACTCGTGGCGGCCGCCGAGCGCCTGATCGACGTAGTACTGCGCGGTGGCGTTCGCCTGAAGGCGCGGCCGGTGGCGGACCGTATTGGCGATGTAGTTGCCGGTGATGTTGTTGGTGGCGTTGTCGGTCAGCGACTGGGCGCTTCCGTTCAGGTAGGTCGGGAACAGAATCGTGTTGTAGCCGAGACGCGCGTCGATGAACAGGTTGCTCGTCGGGATCGTGTTCCACAGCGCCTGGTAGACGTTGAAGACATCCTCCTCGTCGCTGGTCGAGTCCTTGACCAGCGTCGTGGTCGGATTCTGGAGGAAGCGGTTCGGCTTGTTGTAGCGCTGGCGCGAATAGAACCCGGTGAGCTTGTTCTTGTCGTTCAGCTGATAGGTGAGGTTGAGGAGACCGGAGTCGATGTTGGTTTGATCGAGCACCGTCGTCGAGAACGCCGCCGGCACGTTGACGTGCACGCGCCAGTCGCGCAGTGACCCGAACGCGCGCAGCTTATTGGCGATCAGCGGGCCGCCGAGGCTGAAGTTCACGTCCGAGACGTAATCGACCTTGTTGGTCGTCGGCAGGAAGCCGTACTTCAGGAGGTTGTCGTCGATGTTGCTGCTCTGCGTGCCGCTGCCTTCCCAGGCGTACGTGCCGCGGCCCGACCATCGGTTGCCGCCGCTCTTGGTGACCATGTTCAGGAAGACGCCGCCGGTCGGAACCGTGATGTCGTGCGCGCCGGTCGACACCTGGATGTCGTCGAACGCGTCGAAGTCGTAGTAGTAGCCGGCGGCGCCGATCGCGCTCGGATCGCCGACGTTGATGCCGTTCAGGTACTGCGAATTCTGAGCGCTCGTCGTACCGCGCGCCGCATACGTGCCCTGGAGCCCGCCCGACGTGCCGCCGACGTCCGGCCGCGTGATCAGCAGGCTCGGCACCTTGTATTCGACCAGCGCCCAGATGTCCCGCCCGCCGGGCGTGCCCTGCAGCAGCTGCTCGCTGAGATTGACGTTGACGTTGGCGCTGGTCGTATCGACCGTCGGCGACTGACCGGCGACGGTCACCGTCTCAGCCAGCGTCGCCACTTTCAGGCTCTGCTCGAGCGGCGTCGTCTGTCCGACGAGGACGACGATGTCGGGACGCACGACCGACTGGAACCCGGACAACTCGAGCTTCACCTCGTAGGTGCCGGGCACGAGCGACGGAAACCGGTAGGTACCGGCGCTGTCGGTGACGCCGGACATCGAACCCGCGACGAGCACCGGACTGCTGATGGTGATGGCCACGCCGGGCATGACCGCCCCCTGCTGATCGACGGCCCTCACCAGAATGCTTCCGGTCTGCACCTGCGCGCTCGCTGTCGCCGCCGCGCACAGCGCGAGCATCACGAGTACTAACCGCACAACGACTTTCATGCTGCCTCCATCAAAAGAGTGCGCGCTGACTGTATCAAACGCGTCGCGCTGATTTTCGTGTGATTTCGCGGCGAACCCCGGCAGAGCCGCGACGGGTTCGAAAAGTTGGATCTATACTGGCCGCGTTATGAAACCAGTACTCATCGTGACGCTCGCGTCCGCAGTTGTCGTGTCGATGATCATCGCGCGGCCGTCCACGACGACATCGCAGCCGCGCGCGGCGTCGGCATCTCCAACGCCGTTGACGATCGAACAGCTGATCGACATTCGGCACCCGTCGAATCCGATGTGGTCGCCCGATGGGCGCCACGTCGTGTTCGTGTGGGATCGCGCCGGCGTCTCGAAGGTCTACGTCGCCGACGTGCCGGATGCGGCGCAGGCCGCGCCTGCGCCGCGCGAGCTCGCGGCCGCAGGCTCACAGTTGACCGGCGCCTTCTGGGGCAGCGACGGCGCGTTGATGGTGCCGAAGAACGGCGACCTGTGGCGCGTGCCCATCGACGGCCGCGACGGGTCTGCGGTGTGGACGACGCCGGCGATCGAGTCGAACATCGTGCCGTCGCCTGACGGCGCCCGCGTCGCGTTCGTCCGTTCGGCGGCAGTCGCTCCGTCGGCGCCCGCTGGCAGCAACGGCGGCGGCCGCGGCGGCGCCGGCACCGGCGGCGAACTCATCGTGCGATCGCTCGCCGACGGACGCGAGACGGTCGCCCTGCATGCCGACGGGCGGCCCATCGGCGCAGTCTCGTGGTCGCCTGACGGCCAGACGCTCGTCTTCAACGACGTCCATCCGCCAATCCGTCACGAGCAGACGCCGGAGTATTCCGGCACGAAGATCATCTACACGATCACCGAGAACGTTCCCGGCGAAACGAGCGCGGTCGCAGCGACCGGCGGCGCGGCGACGCCGCTGGGCATGCTCGGCGGCTTCGGTGGCCGCCGCTGGCTCGATCCGCGGCACTTTCTCGTCGACCGCACGTCGGCCGACTTCAAGCGGCGCACGACCTCGCTCGTCGATGTCGGCGGCGGAACGCCAAAGACGCTGCACGAGGACGTGAAGGAAAAATTCTGGAGCATCACCGGCGACGCCAATGCGGGCGCGCAGCCGTCGCCGAACGGAAAGTGGATCGCGTTCCTGAGCGACCGCGACGGCTGGGATCATCTGTATGTGATGCCGACGTCCTCGTCGGACGGCGGAGCGCGAGCCTTTCAGGCGAGCGATCACGGTGACGCCGCCCAGATCACGAAAGGCAAGTTCGAAGCATGGCGGCCGACGTGGTCGCCCGACAGCAGCCGGATCGCCTTCGACGCCAACGAGCCGGATCACTACGGGACGCGGCACCTCTACGTCGCGGCGATCGGATCCGATCCGTCGCGCGCGACGATTACGGCGATCACGACCGGCCGCGGCACCAACATCGCGCCGCAGTGGTCGCCCGACGGCACCCGCCTCGTCTACCAGCACACCGATCCGCACAACTCCGCCGACTTGTGGGTGGTCGACGTCGCGTCGAAGAAGACGACGCGGCTGACCGACTCCATGCCGGCGTCGATGAACCGGGAGGCATTCGTCGAGCCGGAGCCGGTCAAGTACGCCGGTCCTGACGGCCAGCAGGTACCGGCGTGGCTGTTCGTGCCGAAGAACCTCGATCGTTCGAAGAAGCACCCGGCGGTCGTGTGGATTCACGGTGACGGCGTGAACCAGAACTACGACGGCTGGCACGTGCAGCGAAACTATGCCGTCTACTACAGCTTCCATCAGTACCTGCTGCAGAAGGGCTACGTCGTCATCGCCCCCGACTATCGCGGCAGCATCGGCTACGGCCGCGACTGGCGCGAAGGCGTCTACATGGATGTCGGCGGCAAGGATGCGAAGGACGCCTGGATGGCGGCGAATTATCTGAAGACGCTCAACTATGTCGACAGCGATCGCGTCGGCGTGTGGGGCCTGAGCTACGGCGGATTCTTCACGCTGATTGCCGTCACCGATCAGCCGAAGCTGTTTCGCGCCGGCGTCGACGTCGCCGGCGTTGTCGACTACGCGATGTATTACGAGGATCCGTACCACGGCGGCTGGACCGCGAGCCGCATCGGCACGCCGGCGCAGAACCCGCAGGTCTACGCGAACGCCTCGCCGTTGTCGCACGTCGATCGCCTGGAACGTCCGCTGCTGGTTCTGCACGGGACCTCCGACGTCAACGTGCCGTACCTGCATTCAGTCCGTCTGATCGACGAGCTGCTCAAGAAGGGCAAAGGCGATCTCGTCTCGTTCATGACCTATCCAGGCGAGTTCCATTACTTCACGCGCGAGCACGTGCTGCGCGATGCGTGGCATCGCGTCGACGACTTCTTCGCCGCGCAGTTGCACGGCGGCGCTGGGCTTACGCATTGACGCCCGTCGGGGCTGGGGGCTGGGGGCTCGCTGTCTTCGGAGCGCGGCTTCAGCCGAGCGATTAGCTAGTCCCCAGCCCCCAGCCCCTGTACGCCTCTGGTACACTGCCCGCATGCGACGTGCAATCGCCATTGCGCTTCTGCTGACCGCCTCCGCCTCGGCGCAAACGCGCCGGCCGCCGGCGCGCAAGCCGCCGCCGCTGCCCGCGGCGAAGACGATCACGCCCGACATGACCTGCCCGACGCCGCTCGGCGTCGGCGTCAAGACGAAAGTCGCGTTCTGCGAGGTGATGGCCGAGCGCGATCCGGCCGGCGGCGTGCTCATCACGGTGCCGCCGCACAAAGGGCCGGCTACGCTGACCTTCGATCTCCACAACCTCCACACCTACTCCGAAGAGCAGGTCCGCGCCCACCGCGCCTTCACGCGCTACACGGCGACGATCGGCGTGATGACGATGGACAACACGCTGCTCAGCCGGGCGGTGGTGCAGAACGAATTCCGTACTGCGACCGATCTCATCGACCGGGTCGGCGGCGGCGCAGGCCCGGGCGGCGTGAAAGCGGTGGCGCCAACGGGCACCGAAGCCGTATCGATTGAGATCCCGGAGGCCGAAGCGCAGGTGAGCCTGCTCGGCGAAAAGCTGACGGTCGATCGGATCGACGGCAGCGCAACCTACTCCCAGGTCGGCCGGCCGATCGCCGTGGTCAGCAACGTGATGCTGGAATATCGACCCGCTCCGCCGCCGAAGCCGCCAAAGGCGGCGACGACGAAAAAACGTTGAGTGCCACGGGCCAGGCGGGCCGGGCAGGTCAGGCGGGTCGGACGTAGGTCCGCCCTTTCAGGGCGGACAACCATTGCTGGAGGTCACATGCGAACTGGGATGACCGTCGTATTTCTGTTCCTTCCCGTGCTCGCCATCGCGCAGGCGCGCGCGCCGCAGGTGAAGCGCACCAATCCACCGGCGCTGAGCAAGCCGACCGGGTACACACACATCGTCGAAGTGACCGGCCCGGCGAAGACGATCTACATCTCCGGCCAGATCGCCTTCGACAAGGACGGCAAACTCGTCGGCGCCGGCGACATGAAGGCGCAGGCCGAGCAGGTGTTCAAGAACCTCGAGATCGCGCTCACCGCGGCCGGTGCGAAGTTTTCCGACGTCGTCAAGATGAACAGCTACATCACCGACATGTCGAAGGCGCAGGCGGTCCGCGACGTGCGGTCGCGCTACTTCGCCGAGACATCGCCGGCGAGCACGTTCGTCCAGGTCGCCGGGCTGGTGCGCCCCGAACTGCTGCTCGAGATCGAAGTCGTCGCGGTGGTGGCCGCATCCGGAGGCGCGAACACCGCACGGTAGCGGATGACCACCGAGGGCTACCTCGAGGAGTGGCGGCACGAGGACCTGATCACCGCGGGGCAGCACGCTGCGCTCCTCGCGCTCGTGCGCCGGCAGCGTTTTTCGGTTTTCCTCGAGCTGAACGGTCTGCTCTATGTCGGCGTCGCGGCAATCGCCGGCGGCGTCGCGTGGACGGTCCGCGAGCATTTCGCCAGCCTCGGCGACGCCGTCATCCTCGTCTCGCTCACCTCGCTGCTGGCGGCGTGCGGGTGGTACTGTGCCGCGCACGCCACGCCGTACTCGCGCGACCGCGTCGCGTCGCCGACCTTCTCGTTCGATTATGTTTTGTATCTCGGCTGTCTGGTCTTCGCCTCCGAGCTCACCTTCATTGAATACCGGTTCCATCTGCTCGACATCGATTGGAACTACTACCTGCTCGTCTCGGCCGCCGTCTACTTCGTGGCCGCGTACCGATTCGACAATCGCTTCGTCCTCTCGCTGGCGCTGTCGACGCTCGCCGGGTGGTTCGGCGTGAGGCTGTCGCTATGGGGACTGCTGTACGGCTACATCCATGAAGTGACGCTGGCCTACGGTGGTGCGGTCGCGCTCGCCGGCGGCCTTCTTTACCGCGAGCGGATCAAGCCGCACTTCCTCGAGACCTACCTGCACGTCTCAGCCAACGCCATCCTGTTCGCGCTCGTGTCGCGATCGAACGACGCCTCGTCGCACCTGTTGTGGCTGATCGCGCTGCTGGCGGCCTCTGCGCTGACCATCGAGCGCGGCATCCGGTTGCACCGTTTCGCCTTCGTGGTCTACGGCGTTCTCTACGGCTACGTCGGCGTGACCACCAGGCTGCTGCGGCCGGTGCTGTTCCGCAGCGAGACGGTCGTGCTCGCTTATTTCGTGCTGTCGGGCGCCGCCGTGGTGGCCGCGCTCGTGCTGGTGGCACGGCGGTTCGGCCGCGAATGACGCGGCCGTACAGGGTGGAGGAGGAGCAGCGTGTCCGCGTGCTCGACCACGTGCGCGATTGGGCGCGCGCTGGATTGCTCGACGCGTCTCAAGCCGCGGCGATCGAAAGCCGCATTCGAACCGACCTTCGCCGCACCAATGTGTTTCTACGCGCCGGGCTCGCGCTGTTCACGGCCGTGATCGCGGCGGCTTCGGTCGGGCTGGTGTTCGTGTCGTTCGGGATCAGCGGAAGGCTGGCGACGACGTTGACCTTCTCCGGCGCCGCGGTCGTGTGCTTCGCGGCTGCCGAATATCTCATCGCCGCGTTCCGTGTTTATCGTCACGGCATCGAAGAGGCGTGTGCGGCTGCGGGGGTGGTGCTCCTCGGCCTCAGCGCCGCCGCATGGACCGAAACCTCCGGCCTGCCGATGTCCAACGCCGTGCCGTTTGCGATCGCGACGCTCGCCAGTTTCTGGGTCTACCGGCGCTTCGGATTTGTGTATGCCGCCCTCGCTGCGATGGCCTGCATGGCGGTGGCGCTGTCCGAGCTGCGGCTGGCGCAGACCACGCAGCGGCTCGTCACGGCCGGTGCGTTCGCGGCGATCTACGTCGTCGCTCGCGCCGCCTACCTGCGCCACGGCGACGATTTTCCCGGCGACGACTACGCGCTAGTGCAGGCTGCCGCCTTCGCCGGAATGTACCTGTTCATCAACGTGCGCTTGTTCGACGTGATCGGACCGGCGGGTGCGAAATCTGTCGTCACCTGGTTCTATTGGACGAGTTACGCCGGCACGTGGCTGATCCCGGTCGGCGGGCTGCTGCTCGCGATTCGCGGAAAGGATCGTCCGCTGCTGACGGTAAGCCTTGTGCTCGCGTTCGCGACGCTGGCGACCAACAAGCCGTATCTCGGGCTGCCGCGCGAGTCGTGGGATCCGATTCTCTTCGGCGTCTTGCTCGTCGTCACCGCGACCGTGGTGCGCCGCTGGCTGGCGCGCGGACCGGGCGGGCAGCGCGCCGGCTTCACCGCTGAAAAAATTTTCGAGCGCGACCGCGACTGGCTGCGAACCGTCGCGACGGCATCAGTGGCATGGCCGCACGACATGGGCGCGGCGCGGCCATCAGAGCCGGCACCGTCACCGTTCGAAGGCGGGCGTTCAGGTGGAGGGGGCGGGGGAGCTCAGTACTGACGGCATGTCCCCGTAGTGTCCGGCTGCAGCCTGACCGCGATCCGGCGGCCTGCGCGACGGGTCCGGCTAAGCCGGACACTACGGGTGACTTTGCTACTTCTTCCTGCCTGGCGTCGTGCTGCCGGGAACCGCGGCAAGCGCGGCATCCGCGGTCGCAAGCCCCGCGCCCGTCGCGTCGTTCGCCCAGCAGAACTTCGTCAACCCGACGACGTTCGGATCCACGACATCGCGGCAGCCGGCGGGCAGCGGAATCGCCGTTGTCTCGAGAATGCTCTCGACCTGCGGCTGATTGAGCGTCGGGTTCTTCTGCTTCATCAGCGCGGCGATGCCGGCGACGTGCGGGCTGGCCATCGAGGTGCCGCCGAGGAAGAAGAGGCTCAATTGCCCGCTGTTGGTCTGAAACGGACCGACCACCCACGATCCGGGAGCGGCGACGTCGAGATCCTGTCCGGGCAGTTCGCGGCTCGAGAAATCGGTGATGTAGAAGTTGTTCGCGTTCGTCGGATCGGCGACATCCTTCGTGAACCACCAGCTGCGATCCAGCGTTTTGTTCACGATCGGCCATTCGCCCGTCCATCCCGACGCCGCCACTGAGATGACCGGCGCGTACGCGCCCGGGTAGCCCATGCCGGCCTCGCCCTCATTACCCGCCGAGGCGACGACGATGACGCCGTTGGCGATGGCGTAATCGACGGCTGCCTTTTCCATCGGATCGAGGTCCGAACCACCGAGGCTCATGTTGATCACCACCGGCTTGCCGGCCAGCGGCCCGCGCGCAAGATCGGCGACGTAGGTGATCCCGGCGGCGACGACTGACGACCAGCCGGAGCCGTTCTGGTTCAGCACCTTGACGGGGATGATCGTCGCCATCGGCGCGACGCCGTTCACTTTCGCGCCGCTGAACTGGTAGCCGAGAATCGTGCTGGTGACGTGCGTGCCGTGAGAGTTCTGATCGTGCTCCCACTTGTTGGTCGGATCCGAGACGCTCCCCTGCTCGCCGCCGCCGCCGTTGAACGCTTTGGCGAACTGCGTGGCGATCCGCTCCTGCGGGAAGTACTGGCGCCACGAGTCGAGCAGCCCCGTATCGATGACCGCGACGTACACGCCGCTGCCGTCGTAGGCAACGGTGCGGGTCGTCGATCCGAAGTTGGTGACGTTGACCGCGTCGAGGTTCCAGGTGCTGATGCCGTTGGTGAAATCGGTCGCGGCAACGCCGTCGACCGGCCCGCCGTTGCGCTGCGCATCGGGCGCAGCCGCGGCCACGTACGGCAGCGCGCGAACCGCCGTCAGTTCGCTTTCAACGATGCGCATCGTGAGCGCATCGATCTCGGGCGTTGTATTCAGGACCGATCCGTGCCGCGCGAGGTCGGTCAGGATCGCGGTGGTAATGTCGGTGTTGAGGACGACGTTGATGCCGATCTGGCGGGTCTGAGCGGAGCCGACGGTCGAGAGCAGTGCGACGGCTATCGCCGAGCACACGAGGAGCGGGTTGCGGCGCATTTGTTGGGTAACCTCCTAGGGGTGAAGTAGATAGAGTACCCCAAATGCGCGCGTAAAGAAACTAAGGGGGACTAGGGAACTCGGGCACTCGGGGACTACGAAGACCTTGGGAGTCGTCCGATCTTGATTGACCCCTAGTCCCCGAGTCCCCAGTCCCCTCGAGGTTCTACACGATCGGCTTGTGCAGCACCGGCGCAGGTTCCTGCGACTTTTTCTTACCGCCCAGGCCCTGGATTGAGATCGTCGGCTGCTCCTTCAGCACGTGCTGGCGGTACAGCTTGGACATCTCGGCGTTATACGCGGCTTCTTTAGAGAGCTCTTCCGGCGTCTTGTGCTGGCGCGCCTTGAGCTTTTCTTCGCGCGCGTTCTTGGCAATGCCGAGCTCGTCGAGATCGGTTTGCGCGCCGGCCCGGACCGCCTCTTCGTTGAGCTTCAGCGAGTGCGCCGTCGACGCGAGCGGTACCGCCTTGCCGCCGGCGAAGATCTCGTGACGGCC
>Ga0070686_100001937_pt1 | contig 11499 bp, 6 predicted proteins | sample KBSS23LmetaG_FD_65654 | JGI IMG/M metagenome (GOLD analysis project Ga0070686, IMG submission 65654) | Switchgrass rhizosphere microbial communities from Kellogg Biological Station, Michigan, USA - KBS S2-3L metaG | ecosystem: Host-associated > Plants > Roots > Rhizosphere ...
TGGCCGCGGAGCGGCAGCAGCAGATCGACAAACTGACCCAGGCGTGCGACGCGCAGATGAAGCTGGCGAGCGAGCGGCAAGGGCAGTTGGAGCAGGCCACGAAGGCGAAAGACGAGCAGGCTCGGCTGGCCGCGGAGCGGCAGCAGCAGATCGACAAACTGACCCGTGCACGTGATGAGCAGACGAAGCTGGCGAGCGAGCGGCAAGGGCAGTTAGAGCAGGCCACGAAGGCGAAAGACGAACAGGTCCGGCTGGCCGCGGAGCGGCAGCAGCAGATCGACAAACTGACCCGTGCACGTGATGAGCAGACGAAGCTGGCGAGCGAGCGGCAAGGGCAGTTGGAGCAGGCCACGAAGGCGAAAGACGAGCAGGTCCGGCTGGCCGCGGAGCGGCAGCAGCAGATCGACAAACTGACCCGTGCGCGCGATGAGCAGGTCAAGGTGGCGCAAACCAAACAAGCAGAAATCAGCAAATTAAAAATCATTTTTCAGGAAGGCCAAGTGCGCGCCTCGAAATTGGAAGCTCAGTTGGCTGAAACGGATGCCCGCCAACGCATAATGAACGAAGAGATGCTCAAGGCCGAGGTGCAGATCGACCTAATCAAAGAGGTTCTGCTACGCGAGGCAGGGGTATGAGTAGAAAACTTCGATCCAAACGAATTGAGAAGGGATCGACAGTAGAACAATCCAAGAGGCTACACCGCAGAAACATTCGACCAATTAAGAAGATAGCCACTAAGCAGGGCACAGAAATGCAAATGCCCAAGGTCGGTCAACTGCGCGATCTCGCCCCCCATCTCGTTGCCTATGAGGACAATCTCCTCGAACTTGCCAACACTCAATGGCAGTTTGGCGACTGGGAACACCTCGCGACGATTGACTCCGACACCCTGCAACATCACCCATACCGTGCCAGGCTGGCCCTCCTTGCCGCTGCAGGCCACATTCAAATTAACAATGCCGGTAAAGCCAAGCAATTGATCCGACTAGCGCAAGATTGGGGGTGCTGCAAAAAGCTTGTCGGTCAAATCCTAATTGCCGGCGTGCATAACACACTTGGACGCGCGGCTGCCCTTATCGGGCTTCAGAATCGGGCGTTAAAACATTTTGAGAATGCTATCGCTATTGGCGCGCCGGAGAGCGAGGTCAGGCTGATCTGCCAAGCACGCGCTGGTGAACAATATGGACAGATTGGGATGCCAGAAAGAGCGCTTCATCTGACTGCAAGCCAGAATGGAAGTAACGCCTCACAAACACGGTTTATTGAGTGCAGCTCCTCCTCTGATGTCGGGTGCGCGGCTGCAGATATCGATTACAGCCTCATCACAGACAAACTGCTGACAGAGGTTTGTCTGTCGCTTCTAGGCAATGATCATTCAGATAAAACATCTGCGCTAGGTGAGATTTCCACTGTCATACAAGGAATTTCCAAAGACCCCCAGCCGTTAGAGATGGCAATGACCAGTCTTAGCGCATATGACCATGAATTCCATTTTGTGCATGTCGCTGGAGATTATATTCCTCGTAAACTTTCGGGTGAACAAACGTTTTACGAATCAGCATTCCTTGAGTTGTTGCAGGGATTCCACCGGCCCGGTGGTTTGATCATTGATGGTGGGGCAAATATCGGAAACCATACGCTCTTCTTTGCCAAGGTGCTGGGAGCGGAAGTCATCGCCTTCGAGCCGGAGCCGCATAACGCGTCCTGCTTAGCCATCAATGTTGCGCTGAACGCTGCCTCAGATACCGTTCAAATTCACAGGCATGCACTAGGCAAGACATCTGGAATAGCTACCCTTCAGATGAATGTTCCATCGAATTTTGGTTCCTTTACGGCCAAGCCGAGTTCTAATTCAAACAATGATCAGATGACCGACACAATGCAGGTCAATGTCACAGTGAGCAGCCTTGACTCTGTGATTGGGAGTAATCTGTCCGGGAAAACTATTTCGATACTGAAGCTGGATGTAGAGGGAATGGAATTAGATGCCCTTCGTGGGGCCAAAGACCTAGTCCAGTCGTCATTCCCTGTTATCGCTGTAGAATGTTTTACGTTAGAGGATTTGGGTCGCGTCGAATCTTTTCTGGAGCCAATGGGTTATTTCCCGGTTGAATGTGTCAACGCAACTCCTACAATCTTGTTTATCAGCCGTAATAATCACTTTCATCTTTCACGATTGGCGCACTACCTGCGGGTATCCACCGTTGAGTGGGCGATGAGAAAGAATGGTTTTGTTTAAATGTCAGCTATTGCAGGAACAAGTCGACTTTATAGTTGAAGGTCACTGCTCTGTGGAGGAGATAAGTGAAATATAAAGACAATGAGAATTATTGGATTAAGAGACATGAAGAGCTGAAGGGCGACATAAGGAGTGTCGGAAATAGGGGAAAACCTCTTGAGGAGAATGTGCGCGGTTATGAATCAAAAGTACAAAGGCTTCGTACCGTCATCAATAAAAGATTCGGCAGTGTATTAAACAAATCTGTTCTCGAAGTCGGTTGTGGCATCGGCATGATGGCACGGGATTTGATTCAATCTGGGGCCTTATATACGGGGATAGACATTTCCAATGTGGCCCTCCAAAAGGCTCAAGAACTGTGCCCGACAGGAATATTTATTCAACATAGCATTGTTGATTATAGCCTCAGTACTAAATACGACATCGTATTTTGTACAGATGTGCTGGTGCATTTAGTTAATGAAAGTAATTGGCGGCAAGCACTAGGTAATATGAAAAATCACCTGAATGGGGTGGGAGGGATTATTATTAAAGAGGAGATAAGTAACGAAATGGAATCGCCCGCGCCACATGTGGTGAATAGAAGTTATTCACAGTACCAAGATGTTTGCGATGGTTTGAATTTAAGATTTGAAGCGGCTGATTCGGTTCCGCCTGGGTTCTATTACTTGTGGCCCAAAGAGGGAGGCTAGACTGGAATCCGTTGAATTTTGAGGAATGGGTCACCCGTGGAATAGTCGATAGGAACGAACACGAGAGGGGCCACCGACCGTGAGATTGAAGCCTGCAGCGGTATGCCCCCAGGCAAAAAACTCCGTGCCTTGAAAAAAGACGTGTGTTTGATCACATCCAAGGAAGCTCCAAAAAAAGACCGACAATCTCGCCATGACAATTAATGGAAAATTAGAGAAATTTGTGGGGTCAACTCTTACCCAAACCACGACAGTTTCCTTGGATCAACTGTCTTCCATAGGGGTGGGCAATTCATTAACTGAGAGCCTTTCGAGCTTATTATTTGAGAGCGGGATTCGTGTGCGAGCCGAGGTGAATGCAATGGCCGGCTCATCGTTCTTCGGCGCGGAAAGTTAAATGAATGCAGGTGGATACATCCGCGACCGAGTTTTTGTAGGTCGGTACTGTTCGATTGGTCGAAGAGTCACTCTGGGTGCAGGTATGCACAATATGTATGGTGTTAGTACGCCCTGGGGTTGCATGGGTCTCGTGCAAGACAATACTCCGATGCAGAGATCTCCAGATTGGAAGGGAGAGGGGAGCCTAGGGTCGTGACACCTACGGTTATCGGGAACGACGTATGGATTTGTGACGGTGCAGTGATATTACCGGGAGTGAAGGTGGGAACAGGTGCGGTTGTTGGAGCTAACGCTGTAGTCGTTCGAAATGTTGCACCATACGAGGTTGTGGGAGGTGTTCCTGCAAGGCGGTTGAAGATATGATTCCCAGACGAGGTGAGCCAAGAATTGCTTTGGACAGAATACTGGGAATGACCGGTGGACATATTGAAGGGTTTGCCGATGAGGAATGTCTTTGAATTTATCTCTGGTATACGGTAGCTAGATCATTCTTGCCGGGCTCCTTTTGAGACATACGTTATTTCTTCGGCTTGAGTCGGTCTGTGGGTAAACCATGTGAGTTTAGGGCGTTCGTGAAGTTTGACAACATAGAGAGAGATCATGAATGTCATATAACAACCTAGCAAAAAAGGCCTTTTACTCAGGCAACTACGCCGAGGCGATAGACATATATGAAGAAGCCATTTCGAAACAGCCTGAACTTGCACACGTCTATCGCTTTAACCTGAATTTAGTACGCCGAAAATTGGGCTCGTCCTTAGCAGAAGTAAAGGTGCCGCCACTACGACAAAGTGAAGAGGCGGCTGCTAAGCCTCCTGCCGCGCCTATTACGGTGAGCACTCCCGTGATGTTGGAGGATCTGTATCGTGATGTAGCTGAGGCTGCCAAGTCTTTGCAAGCGATTGATGTGGCAAGTGCACCACTCGTCTCGGTTCTGATGACAGCCCATAACGTAGCCGGTTATATAGAGCAGGCGGTAACCTCGGTTCTGCGTCAAACATGGCCACGACTGGAACTGATCGTGGTGGATGACGCCAGTAGCGACGAGACATGGGCGATTCTGCAACGGCTGGCTAAATCAGAGGAAAACCTGCGTTGTCAAAAGCTCAATACCAATCTAGGCACCTATTTTGCCAAGAACTACGCGTTGACATTGGCGCAGGGGGATTTCATCTTCTTCCAGGATGGCGACGATCTCTGCCATCCCGAGCGGATACGCCTAGGTATGCAAGAGCTGAATCGGCCGGGAGTGGTCTGTGTGCGTGGAGCTTATTCGCGAGTGCAGTTCCCATCAGGGCGGGTCATTACGGTCAACGGGCTGGTAATGAAACTGGGGTTGATTACGCTTGGGGTGCGGCGCAGTGTGTTCGACGACATCGGTTTTTTTAATTGCACCAGCAAGGCGTCAGACGACGAGTTTTTCCAGCGCTTAAAAGCGTGGATAGCAGAAAAGGGTGGAAAGATTCGGGACCTAAAAGCGCCGCTGTATTTCAATACTCTGCGTGATGGATCGTTATTTGCCGATATGATTGCCAATGACCCCGCTGCCGAAGGTAATATCGTTCAATTGCCGTCGCCGTCGCGGGCAAGTTATGTGAAGGCATTTTCCTGCAAACATAAAGAGTTACGGAAGGACGACTTCAAACGTTTTTACCGTTTCCCAGTGTTGCGAGACTTGATTCCTGTAGCGTCTGACATGAGCTACCTGCCCAACCCTGAGCTGCCGATTGTAGCCACCCTATGTTCGATCCCAGAGCGTGCGGAGCTGTTGCGCCAGACACTGAAAAGTTTGGCGCCACAGGTAGATGCTGTTCATATATACCTAGATCGCTACGATATCGTTCCGGACTTCGTGCGGACGTGCCATTCCAAGGTGAAGCTAGTGTTATCTAGAGAGATGCCGGGGTTGGGTGACACCGGTAAGTTCTTGCCATGTTCCTCACCGAGCGAAGAGTGTTATTACGTGGTTGCGGCTGACGATATCGTATATCCGCCTGACTATGTTGCATCGATGATTCGTCGGATCGAGCATTACGATCGCCAATCAGTGATCGGTGTCCATGGGGTTTTGGTTCCAGACGATCCTGAGGGGGAATTCTCTGATTACCGAAAGGTATTCTCGCTTGAGCATGGGCTCGAGCGAGATGCTCTAGTAAACAGTCTTGATACTGGTACGCTCGCATTTTATTCGGGTTTGCTTCGCGGACTAGATCTAAGGTATTTCCGCAAGCCGGGTATGGCAGATCTTTTCCTGTCGATGTACTGCAAAGAGCGGCGGATTGCAATGGTAAGCATCGCACGCCCAGACAACTGGCTGAAAAAAGTGATGCCACCAACCGTAAGTCTGCCTCATGAGTCCCACCGGAACGACCCAGAACAAGCGGCGTTGATTCGCGAGCACCGCCCTTGGGGCTATGTGGCAATTCACCGGGCAGTGGAAGAGACCTGCGCGCGCGCGAAAGATGCCAAGATCGGAGAAAAGCTTCGGGCTCTAGTGCCGGATTTGCATGCCTGCTTGAAATAGACAACGGTGTTGTCCCTTTCGGATGGTGAGTTGAACGGCAGCATCGCGGTCAAATATGGATGCCGCCTCGCAGACGCTGCATTCAGCTCCCGATTGTGGTCTGTCATCGATTGATGCATGCAGAAACAAATCATGAATTGGCGACTCAATGGCATGAATTTGAGTGAGCGGAAGATGACGATAGGCCTCAATGAAATGTCTTGCGTGCACTCACTGCGCAGTCTTTCGGCTGTCGATGTGCCAACGCGATGCTCGTTCGAGGAGGATAGTTGGCATTTTGATTATTACTTTGCACCTAATAGCAGTCGCACACTTCTTGTCTTTTTCCCAGCTGCACTCGTTCCCAACAAGCGATATGTACCTGCTTTTCATCGGTGGAGTTGGGCGTTTAAATTGCCCGAGTATGATGTATTGTGTTTGTCCGACCCAACACTCTACCTACATGAGCATATGCTAGGCGGCTGGTTACAGGGGACGAGTAAAGATTGGGTGTTAATGAGATGTCTTTCACATTTGCGAGCTTTCCAATCACTTCGAAACTATACGCATATTGTGCTATGCGGATTCTCTATGGGTGGTTTTGTGGCAATACAGGCAGCTACGCTATGTCCGGACAATATCATAGGGACGAGGGTTATGGCCTATGCCGAAAACCCCCAGATATCCTTAATTAAATACTGCCACAGAAGGCACATGAATTTAATAGCGTCGGTATGTTACGGCGTTAGCTCCCTTGACAAAGTGAGTAGCGATTTCAATCCGAGACTAGACATTGTTTCGCTTATTGCCTCTCAGAACTATGTCCCGCCCGGCTTGGTAGTCATCAAAGAAGGGGATACACATCATCATGGAGTTCAGCTTCAGCACCTCCGAAGCGGTCTACAGTTGTTCGATCAGAGTGTACTTGGGCTTGAAGTAATCCCTATGTCGATTGATTCTTCTAGTCACACTCCTTTAACTCTTCAAGGAATGCGCGATCGGATAGGTAGAATGCTAAGAAGGTGAGGGGGAGTTGCTAGAGAGTGTGACTCAACCCAAACCGTCATCCAGCAGACTGGGTTCAATACATAGCGGATACTCTGCTGATGCAGCTTTGTGGGCATCTCCAACAGCGTCCGAGAGTTGACGTATTTTCGCGGCTGCATATTCGATTGATGCGTAATGATTGTCACCTCGCGCTGGATGTAGCGCGATAAGTCCGTGGTCTTGAGCAAGTACTGGCGCAAGAGGATCATGGTGTTAGTTAGTAGGCCAGGGCGTCGCAGGGGAGCCTGAACTCAGGGGGCATTGATTCTCGGAAGGACTGAAACAGACAGAAATTATCGGATTGACTGAATCAGATCGAAGAACTAGTCCAGGCACCCGCCGCGCAACTTTCTCCCAACATGTAACAGGCGCGAAGATACGATGAAATCCATGAAAGCCATTCAGAAAAGCCTTAACAGACTTGCCGATAACTTCAGTGATTATGTCGCAGCCACTGTTGGCGATAATTCACCTCTAGATTACAGGGCAATTCTTGCAATACGAATGGATCGAGTTGGAGACGATTTCCATCCGTTTGATGTCACGGTGAAATGTTCAGGAGATACAGTCTCCTTGCCGCTATTTACTGGAGAATTCATGGAAGTGAGTTTATCTGGCGGTGTTCAATGGGAGAGGACCTTTCCTACACAGGCTAAAAGTAGTGTCCTCTATTTATTTTCTCTCGCCCCGATCGGAAGGCTTCTTTCAACCTTTCTACAGAGAAATGATGCCGGCGCGTTACAGTTCTCAGTTGCAGCATTGAGTAGTTTCTTGGACTACTCTAGCAAAACGGGCCGCCAGTCGTCGATTGGAAGAATTCCGAGCGCAGACCATTCGGCAGCGATCCGGGTCAGGGTGCTGGTCAAATTTATCCAAGTCATGCGAGAGCGTCAAGATGTCGACTACGCTTTTCTTGTCAGAGTTTGTAACTGCCTTAAGTATTGGTCAGACTGGCTTTCCCAACCTAATCATTATTCAAGAAATAATCATGGATTGATGGGATCAATCGCATTACTCCATTCCGCAATTCAATTCGGCGCCACACCGCGTGCGCGCGCCTATCTCGACGTGGCTACCAGGAGGATTTTTGAACTCGGTAAGAGTTCCTTTGACCAGGAGGGGCTATGCAATGAAAATACGATTGGCTACCACAGCTTTAATTTGAGCCTTTACCGGCGGTTGGTCGTTTTTTGCAGACAATACAGACTGTCCAAATCTCTCATCGATTTCCTTGAGGAGACCATCTTTCGTGCAACGAAAGCGCTAGAGTTCTGTGTGTGGCAGGACGGCTCTATTCCACCGATCGGCGACTCAGCCCTATATCGAACTAAGACCACATCACGAAATGAGCCGCGATGCTTTTACGAGAGCGGCTTCGCTGTCGTAAAAAACAACGATTTCTATTTGTCTATAGTTTGTGGCGCCCCAACAGAAACCCATAAGCAGGTAGATGATTCGAGCATAACGGTACGATTCAAGAATCGCGATATTCTTATTGACGGGGGCTCCTACACCTACGATCACACTGATCCCTATCGACGATGCGTTGCTTCGAGTCTTGGTCACAGCGGAGTGTTTCTCAAAGAGTTTGATGGGCTGTTCCGCAGCGAGTTTCGGCGAAAATATGGCCCGGTGACCGGAAAGATCGAACGTTTCGTAGAAAGCGATGAGGGCGTGCGTATCACGTGCCGATACTCAGTACGAGATGGGGGCGTCGTGTTTGTGCGTAATATTTTCGTCTGCTGGCCTGACGAGGTGGCGATTCTTGACTCGATAGAACTACATGACGTTGCCTTCACTTCTGAGACGGTTCAAAGATTTCTATTTGGACCAACGTTCGATGTGCAGTTTGAGGAACGTGACAAACTTACTCTGGCCTCGGAGGATTTCTCATGCTCGCTATTTCAACTTTCTGAATGCGATGGCATTCTTTATCGTGGTGAGAGGGGGGATTCCTTCCGTGGTTGGTATTCTCACAAATATAAGGAGATACTGCCGACGTATGCAGTGGATTTTGTGCTCAAATCAGAGATGAATCGATTCTCAACGATTATCAAACTCGCAAAATGTATGAACTTATCGGAGTGCTCGACGACTGTGCGAGAGTTCGCTGGTATTGTGGATTTCCCAAATACTCACGCCATACATAGCACCGTTCGTAGAACGCGACTTTCTAGGGATGACAAGTGGTCAGGCTAAGAACGCGTATTCTCTCAGCAGTGTCCAGGTGATTATTCTGTCTGCACCACAACCTGCCTTCAATTCTTATGGGTTCTGTAATCAAGGGAGTGACTCTAGCTCTGCGGCATTCAATCTCTCAACGCAGACCTTATCGTGGAATACGGCTCTCGGACGAGATGTAATGGAGTGTTCATACCCAGGCTTATAAATGCCCCACTTTAAATAGGCGCTCCGAGGACGAACATCCCCCATGTTGGCGCCGCGTATTGATACTGCTCGACTGAATTCTACTTCCGGCGATTGACGTACAGATACCATTACCTTCCCTTCATCTTCATATGACCACAGTACGTCAATGCGAAAATCAATCCACTGACCTGTTGAGTAGTTCTTGACGAGGGTCTCTTGTTTCCCACCTGTTAGCCGTAGGACGATATCCTTACCCTTTATTGCTATGAACATGTCTGGAGAGGCCCCGAATCGCTTGAATTGCCATATGATATCGATCGAATCTCGACTATCAAGCTCCCAATCTGAGGGAAGGTAAAGGCTGAAGGTATAACGAATTGCATCGCCAACGCTGTAACGCGTTGCCATTAGCGTTTCTGTATCAGATTCGGCTCGATGCGCGCCGGAAGAAATATACTCAGGCGTATTGGCCACCATCGATTTTATCGAACACCGGCCTGATCGTGCGAAGGTGCAATCGATCGAAATCGCATCCGCTGCGTTTGGCTTGACCACTGCAACCCCGATAACCTCGGATGTCAGTGTTCCCGCTTCATAATCCAGACAAAAGATAGGAGTGGGTGTGCTTGCCGCACTAATATGCGAAGTCAAGCACAAGATCGAAAGTAGCAGCGTGTTGGAAAACACTCGGATGTTCAAAGCTTTTTTGCAATTCATCTTCAACCTTGGGTTGCCCCGCAGCTTGTTACGGGGCCTTCATTTGGATTGCTGAATTCTGTTGCTAGGTTGACGTGCATAGTCCGTGCAGGACCTTGCCATGGGGATGGCCTCAATTTCAAGGAGGGCAGAAAAATGCTGCGCTGGAACCAAACGGCAAAGCCATTTCAGGAACATTTCAGCATACGATCCAATTGGCCCAAGCGAGAAGAAATCATCAAAATTCCCTTGCGATAATAATGCGAAAAATGTTCGACAGACATTACTATATATGCCATTTTAACCCATTCTGAGAAGCAAGATTTTCATGCCAGTGTGCTGACCCTACCGGCAGGCCCGCGGTAGTCAATGTTAGTGGAAGGGTGAAGCCGTCCGCCAGCCAGTCTCGACCCGATTGTGCTCCCAGTTGGTATAAATTCGATGACAGCAGAAGAAAAAAAGAATTTGGACGAAAAGCTTAATTCCGCCGTAAAAACAGGTGGAGTCTCAGGTCTTAAGTCATTGTTAGATAAGCAAGCTGTCGGTCGTTCACCACAATTTGTGGCATTCTGCCAACTGAAGATAGCGCGTGTGGCTCTTGCCCATGGCTATATCGATGATGCCATCCAATTGGCAGACATCGCGTTGAAGAACCGTGCTGTGGCAGTCCCCGTGCAGCGCGCCGCGCGCTTGCATGACAAGGTTTCCATAGTCCGCACCACTCAGTCCACTCTTGCCGCTAGGTCCAATGGCCAGCTGACGGTGGCGTGCATCATGGACGAGTTCACCTTTGGTGCGTTTCAGCCGGAGGCGCGGTTGCATCAGCTGACGCCGAACCACTGGCGGACGGAATTGGAGGCCGCGACGCCCGACCTGCTGTTTATTGAGTCAGCCTGGCGCGGGAAGGAGGACCTCTGGGGCAACAAGGTCGGCCACCGGAGCACGGAAGTGCAGGGGATCGTGGAGTGGTGCCGGACCAAGCACATCCCGACGGTGTTCTGGTGCAAGGAAGACCCGGTCCACTTTGAAACCTTTCTCAACACCGCCATGCTGTTCGACTATGTGTTTACCACGGACATCGACTGTATCCATCGCTATAAGAGGGCGTTAGGGCATGATCGGGTGTACCTCCTGCCCTTTGCCTGCCAGCCGGCCACTAACAATCCGGTCGAAACCTACCAACGCAAAGACGCCTTCTGCTTTGCAGGGGCCTACTATGTGCGGTACCCCGAGCGCACCCGCGATCTCTGGGACTTTGTGCTGGAACTTCCGGCCTTCCGGCCCCTGGAGATCTACGACCGGAACTACGGCAAGAACGATCCCAATTATCAGTTTCCCGCCGAATACCGCCAATACATTGTAGGGACCCTCCCGTTTGACCAGATCCAGAAAGCCTACAAAGGCTACCGGTATGCCATCAATCTCAACTCGATCAAGCAATCGCAATCGATGTTTGCCCGGCGTGTATTCGAATTACTGGCGTCCAATACCGTGACGATCAGTAATTTTTCACGAGGCCTCCGCCTCCTCTTTGGCGATCTGGTCATCACCAC
>Ga0070686_100001939_pt1 | contig 11485 bp, 7 predicted proteins | sample KBSS23LmetaG_FD_65654 | JGI IMG/M metagenome (GOLD analysis project Ga0070686, IMG submission 65654) | Switchgrass rhizosphere microbial communities from Kellogg Biological Station, Michigan, USA - KBS S2-3L metaG | ecosystem: Host-associated > Plants > Roots > Rhizosphere ...
GTGATGAAATGAATGTCGTCTATGTAGTAGCTTGTTCCAAACGTCTCCCCGATTTGAACAAAGGCTGAAATCTTCAAATCAGTTTGGGGAGTTGCGAACGTACCCTCGAACGTTTGCCAAATATTAAATGAAACGGGAAGACTTTGACCACCGATCCCGAAACTGACGTGCAACCCTGGGTCCGGCAGGTATAGCAGAAGAGAGTAAGAACTGATGGGTTGGCCGTTGGGGCTTTGAATTGAGATACTGCCGCCTCCTCTTAAGTACTTCTGACCTTCAAGTGGTTGAATGAAAGGAGCTGTAGAACTGTCGATGACGATAGGAGGACTAAACGGACCGGCTTTGGAAACAAAGGCGGGCGTTGCGCCCGTGGCAAATTCTTCAAACGAAAAGTTAATGACCTCCTGCCCGCGAATTGAAAATGCCGCGAGGGGAACGGCGATTAGAACGAAGCATGCGCGCCGAAACGTCATCCTGGGAGGTTGGTTTTTCTGCGCGCGTGGTCAAGGAGGAAGATGGCGATGGCGCCCAGGCCGAACAGGGTCCGAGCAGCCGGTTCGGGGACGGTGACGAATTGAATCGCATCGACGTAGTAGGAGGTGGGGAAGCCCTCAGTGTTGAAAACAAAGGCCGAAATCTTCAAGTCCGTTTGCGGAGTTCCGAACGTGCCTTCGAACCTTTGCCAGGTATCAAATACAACGGGTGGACCTTGCCCACCGATTCCGAAACTTAAATGTGACGATGACCCTGGGTTTGGCAGATAAAGTAAAAGAGAGTAAGAACTGATGAGTTGGCCATTGGGGCTCCGAATTGAGGTATCGCCGCCTGAACGTAGGTACTTCTGACCGTCAGGAGCTTGAATTAATGGCGAGGTGGAATTATCGGCGACGCAAGCCCATCCCGGTTGGACATGCTTGACGAAAGGCGGGCAGCCGGTCGGACCGAGGTCGGTCGGGAATTCTTCAAACGATATGAAGATGACCTCCTGCGCGCGATTCGAAAATGTCGCCAGGAGCAAGGCGATCAAAACCAACCATGGGCGCCGGAGGGTCATGCAGCGAGGTTAGTTCTGTATCCGCGGCGGGCAAGAAGGAAAACCGCGGCGCATCCGAATCCGAAGAAGGTCCAAGTAGCGGGTTCGGGAACAAAAGTGACGCTGAAGTTTTCTAACATAATTGACGAAGGAAGATTTTCTGAGGAAAAGCGATACCCGCGCAACCATACACCTTGCACGATGGAGTCCGGCCGAAAGTTGACCTGCATCGATGACCATTCGTCGGCAGGAAAGGATCCTTGCAGACTAGGTGTGAGGAGGCGGCCTTGGGGATCCACAGGAAGGACAAGCCAACTCACGAATGTACCCGGAACAAATGGTTGAGCAACAACGCCCTGGAAGGAGACTATCGGGGTGTCAAATGTGATCCAGAAGGATCCAGTCGCCACAGTTTGCCCCGAGGGATTTAGAGGTGGGGAGGCTATGACGGTCGACGTTGGGTATCCGGAAAGTGGGTGGAAGTGAACACCCTGAGGCGCGAATTGCTCACCCAGTGGCTGGCCCGGCGCAAGGCCTTCAAATGAGACGGTGAGAGAATCTTGCGCACGAAGGCAATGTACATGGAATGCCAAAACAAAGGCGAGGAAACAGTGATTATTAAGGCGGACCATTGGGAAATTCTTCGTTGAATGGTAGACTATTGATGTTCTGCTTAGTTTGTTCATAACGTGCCTTTTTAAGGCAATACCGAGGTTGAATTTCCCGTGAACGTTCGAATGACGTTGTGAGTAATTTGACGTGCGGCCGAATTGACTCGTGAAGGTGAGTAAAAGCCTTTCGAATAATATCCGTAGTCATCGAGCCCATAGTTCCATTCCATAGAGCCGGTCGCGAAAACCTGGGCATGCGGGCCTGAACTGGGGCCGTTTGTGGCAGTATAAATCGTGACATACGAGTGACCACCCGTGCATGTGCCAACCGTAAATGCGGAATCGCCAAGTTTGATCGTGTCATATTGGCCGCCGGAGCCCCAGTTGGGAGGATCGGTCGTGATGCCGTTGCATCTTGTCCCCAGCCAATGCCCGTCCACTTCGTATCCCAATAGGCCAGGAAGAGTCTGGCTTCCGTTCGTCGTTATTCCAGTATGGTTAAAAGCCCAATGCCCGCTCACATTCGTCACCGTCAAGTCGCCTCCGTAAAGGGAGTTATAGACGTACTCGACCCCAACCAGGGAAACCTCGGGGTTAGTTTGGGTGGTCCACCGCCACATGTCCGTGACGTTAGGGCCCTTTACGCAGGAGAACGAACGTAAATCGGCGCCATAGTGAACACGCCAATAGCAAATGTTCGATCCGAGAAAGATCAGGTTGATCGGACTGTTGGTGCGGTCACGGCCGGCCTCGACTTTGGCGCGCGCTTCGTACGACCAGTATTCGTCATGTCCCACCGAGACAAAAGCCTTGACTGATTTGTTGGTCAAAGCGCCCGAATGGGTGTCCACGCTGGTGCAGTAGGTGGCGTCGTAACCCTGTTTCTCAAACCAACGCAAGGCGTTGTATTCCCAGCCAGGTTCCGGATTGGCGGCTAAGAATTCGCCGGCGCCGGCGCCGTACGACTCGTTGCCTGAGCAGGTCGGCTGGGCGTACGGGCGGTTAAAGGAGACCTTTTGGCCAAAACAATCCAAGCATTGAGCGCCGCAATTACCTGCGCCATCCGCCATAGGATAAGGATAAAGTGAGTTGCCACCCCAAGGGTTGTACGCTTCCCAGGTGGCGACGCTGCTTTGGACAAGGAGATCAGAGGCTCGGCCGTCTTCGCGGACGGTGAAGATGATGTAGCTATCAAAGCCATTGGTCAGGGTGGTGAGTTTGGCGAGGTACACGCCGCTCAACCACCAGGACGGGACGGCGAGCGTATAGCTCAGGGACCAATTTGTAACAGTGTGGCCGTTGGCGTTGGTGGCCAGGCAATCGACCACGCCGAGCCCGTTGGTGGAAAGGTCGATTTCGGGCACGGGCTGTTTAAAGCTGGAATTAGTCACGGCAGTGACGGAGGCGCCGAGATTGGCATCATACCAACCCATTTTTCGACCTCCAACGCCATTATACCAGCCCATCCTGAAAACTTCAATTTTATAATTGGCGTCATTAGTGCGCACATCCACGTAGAGATTGATGGAACTGCCGCAATTGACGCTCGTGAGCCCGGCGAAACCTTCGATCTCCGGAGTGGTCTGGGTTGAATTCGTTGGCCAACCGGCTGTGACGGGTTTGGAAAGCTCCCAACTTGAATCCCCCGGCCAGGCATTTTCGATGCCAATGCAGTTGGGCGTCATGGTCACGCCCGGCGTGGTGACTTTGCAGTACGAAAGATTGGTCAGAGTCAAATCGAAACGGGGGCTGCCCGCCACGCCCGCAGAGCCGCTGCTGGTGATGTTTTCGAAAAAACAATCGCTGATGCTGCGCGCGCCGGAGTCATCGTCATCATCGATTTGGATGCCGACTTTGGCCCAGCGGATGCGGGAATTACGGATGTTCGCCTCGGAGGTGTCGTAGTAAAGCCAGAGGGCGGGATTGGCCCGATGCGAGGAGGGATCGCCGTCGCTGTCATCCTCGCCCGTCACCCCGGCGATGCGGTCGCCGACGCTGTCATCGTTGCGCGAAGTGAATATGGCTTTGGTATTGGTCCCGCCGGAACCGGGAAAAGAGGAGCCACCGTAAAAGATCATGTAGGCGTTGTTTTTGAATTTGACGCGGGCGTCGGACTGAATGGTGATGGAGCTCCCGCCATAGCTGGTCTTGATGTAATAGGTCGCGCCGTTGGTCAGGGTGGTGGGGCTGGAGCCGGAGATCGTCAGGAAATCGAACGCATAGCCGCGTGGATGGCTGGCGGCGACTTGGGTGGGGGCCGGACCGCCTAAAGGCGGAACTACGTACGAAGGGCGGGGATTGTTGCTGGCGTGGCGGCGAACGGGGATGTCGGTCATGGATTTGGAAGCGGTGTTCCAGTCGAGCGATTCGATTAAAAAATGACGGCCATCGGCGGTGCGCTGCCAATGCTTGCGGACGGGCGCGCCTTCCTGGCGGAGGTCCCCGCCGAAATTGACGGCGTTCGTCTCGGCCACGGCGAACGCCTTGCCGACGATCATGGCCATGGCTCCGAAGTCGATGACGGGATGGTTGGCAGTTTCGGAGGGATCAGCGGAAGCCTGGCCGCGACGCAAATCAGGCTCGGCATCGACGATGAACTCGGTCAGGACTTCCAGGCGCGTTGTTTCCACATTCCAGCCCGGCGGCAATTCCGGCTGCTCCCGCAACACCACATCGTGAGACCACGCGGAGTGTTTCCAGTTGATTAACACGTCGGCCTTGAGGCCGGTGAACCCATCGGCAAATAAAATCGAATTGGGCGGAAGAATCTGCGCGGTGACAGAATCCCTCACCGTCGCCAGCGTGATCGTTTCCTGCGTTCGAGTATCGGTCAACTGAATCGCCCGCACACCCCCGCGAATCCGCTTCCCATCCGCCGCCTGAATATCGAAGACGACCTGCGAATTCAGTTCATGGGCGAAGATCGCTTTGTGCGGACCGCGCCGGGCGACCGCGCCCTCGGCAAAACTCTCGATGACATCCTCACTTTCCTTCCACTCCCCAGTCGCGGCGTCCTGATAGTGAAGTCCATTCTCCAGCAACGTGAACTGATTCGTGCTCAAAGTCACCTCGTACTGGGCATTCGTGGCCGACGAAACTTTTCGATAAACCGCAAAATCCTGTCCACGCTCGGCGATTTGATACTCGGGCCTGCGTCCCTCCGATTGACCCGAAGAATCGCCCTGCCCCCGAATCGCGACCGACAAAACAAAAGCAAAGAGAAGGTGAAAAAGATAAGTTTTATTTTTCATAAGCCCGGCCACGCCACCACCCAAAGAACCCCCGGCCTTTTACCCAAGTGGTGAAATAGGGGTGGCGTTTGATTTTGTTAAACCAGACTGCTCCTCCCCTAAACAAAGCCAATAGAAAACCCCCTAATCACCATAAGGCGAAAGCTGATCGGAATACTCTGTCGAACCCCCCGTCCGTCCCCGTCCCGTTGTCCCCGAAATCTGCGCACTCTGCGTCCTCTGCGGTTAAAAACCTTTCCCCTCCGTCTCCTCTGCTTGCCACGTTTTACGCGGTGAACATCCGTGGTTAATTCCTCCCATCGACAACCCGCCCCCTCCGCGCTAAAATCACCACCCACGTTTAAACATCCCGTCCACTACGACGTGATCGTCCTCGGCACCGGCCACGCCGGTGTCGAAGCCGCCCTCGCGTCCGCCCGCATGGGAACCCCTCCTCCTCTCCATCAACCTCGATTCCGTCGGCCAAATGTCCTGCAACCCCGCTATCGGCGGCCTCGCCAAAGGACACCTCGCTCGCGAAATCGACGCGCTTGGGGGTGAGATGGGCAAAACCACCGACATGACCGGCCTTCAGTTCCGCATGCTCAACACCAAAAAAGGCCCCTCCGTCTGGCCCCCTCGCGCCCAATTCCTCCGCCAAAACCCTACTTGGTTCGCCGACCTTAGTGAAAGGAGGCTGTCAAAAAAAATTCCGAAAAAGAGCGAAATTTGGCGAAATTGCAAGGGTCGCGTTTTCGGTATTTTCGGTTGAGGGGCTTAGATTTTCGGTTGAACACGGTTCTTTTTCGGTTGAATTGGGTTCGTTCGCCGGAAGGCGCCGTATCGGAGTGAGTCGGCCTTTCGGGCCAGCAATCCGTGGCGCGGGCTGACGATGTTTTGGTGTTGGCGGCGTCAATTTCGTTGGTTTGGTCGGTCGCGTCCATAAGCTTCCTTTCGTTTGGACACAAGGAGATGGAAGGCAATCCCGCAACGGCGGATTATTGAGGGATCTCTTCGCTTCCCGGTTGTAGCCGGAACGAGCGAAGAGTTCGCTCTGGGGGGAGTTGACGCCTCGGGGCGGACACCCAGCTTCCATCTGCCTTGCGGCCGATCAGGGTGAACATACCAGGTTCCAAAGAGGTCGTCAAATGTTTTATTCGAGTATTCTTGAGCCTTGGTGAGCTTCCGCGCGAAATCGACGCCCTCGGTGGCGAAATGGGCAAAACCACCGACATGACCAGACTCCAGTTCCGCATGCTCAACACCTTCGTTCCGCTCGGCTGAATCACTTGATGCGGTGATTCGATTTCGCGCCTTCATCAGTGAAGGTCGAGTCGTGCATCAATTACGAACGCGCTAATATTTTTCTGCTCGGTCGAAAGGCGCTTAGCCTCAGAATCGAGCAACTTTGAAAGATCCCCAAGTGAGGTCCTGCTTTTTCCGGAGTTTCGTCTTTGATCGGGTTCAAACCAATTCCAATCGGAACCAAAGTGTGCGACCACAAAGATCCCAAAATTGAGGTCTTGGTTTTTCATGTACCGGTCGAATAGCTGTTGCTCCATATCCTTGGGCACACCGGAATTCCAAGCGCCCTTCACTTCCACGACGACTTGGACGGGATCACTTGGCGTGCCATCTTCACCGAAGGGGATAGCCGAAACAAAAATATCGCATAGCTGCGCAGGATCAACCAGACTGGCCCGTATCTCAACCTCTCGGTTGGCGATTATTGGATACTTGCCCAAATCATCGCGAAAAAAGTTAGCCAATTCGTTCGAGACATTGTTCTCGTTCTTTGGCTTAAAGAACTTATCTGTTCCTTGAACATCTTCATTCCAAAGCATGGTAGTCGGTGTCGTCCTCTTCAGCTTCTGCTGAAATCGCACTAGCGATTCCATCAATACAGCGGCGAGATCGCCGGCAGTTCGGATGACCTGACGATTCTCAACAAGTCCAACGACCAATTTTGCTGGAGCCGCGCAGGTCCAAACAACGCGCCGAACGGTCTTCTTCATCTCAGCCAGAATTTCGCCCAGCCAGAAATCCGCCGGCCGGCGTTTGATTAGGGATTCCATCGCGCTGATGGCTTCGCGAGTGCCTCTTTGTTGCACAATCTGCAAAATGCCATTCTTGAAATGGTAGATGTCGTGCGCGGGCGTGTAATCGTGGGCACCCTTGCGTTTGAGGTCGTCCGCGAACGGATCCTTTGGAAACTCTCGGTCTAACCATTCCCAGAATGAAACAAGAGTTCCGGCGCTTAATCGGTCGGTCCAGTTGCTCGGGCCGTGGTGTAATTTTATGAGGCAATACACGATCTCTTTGCCAAGGGTAGAGTCGGCTTGCATGCGTTCGATTATTTTAACGCCCCAACGCGCGGGAAAGTTGCGCAGGAGCAGCGTCGCTGCCACTGCCCTGAGCGGATTGTCTCCTTCTTTTTCGAAATGCTTTTCCAGGAGTCCCGCAGTGTATGAAGGAATTTTGTTCGCAAGCATCTGCAGAACATCAGCCGCAGCGGAGGGCTTCAGTGCGGGGTGCTCCAATGTCGCCAGGAGAACTCCCTGAATCGCTGGTGTCCATGCCTGATCGAGGCACCAAATAATCTGTCGCTCGGTGTCATCGTTAATTTTCTCACCCAAAAATCCTTTCATTTCCTTCAACAGCACATCCGGGGCTTTTTGGTTGGCAAGCGTAAGAATTCGAGCCGCCGCATTGTGATGTCTCCCATTGCGGCGCGAAAAATAGTAGATGAGCGTCGGAATCCATTTACGCCACAAATCATCAGTCAGACTTTCGAGGGTCGTTGGGTCTGCGTCAAAAAGTAGCGCGAACAGCGGGTAAATAATGTCAAAGGGAAACCTGACCCGATCGTCGCGCACAAACTTGCCCGCTGATTGTTTTTGAAGGAATTCGGGAATCGCCTTCAAAATGCGCGCTCGAAGTTCCGGAGGCGTGCGCTCCCATGCCTTTTCGCCTGCCAAATGAGCAGAGAAGTTCATGGAATTTCGCTGGCCATCCGGATCTGAGTCCAGCAGTTCGATGACCCCGTTGATTGCCGAGAGATTGCCGGAATCAAATTGATCGAGCGAGGCTTTAAGGCGGTCTTCAACACTCGGCATTGTGTCCCGTTGTCTCTTTCTTTCGATTGCATTTCGATGCTCTTGCTTAGTCCACTCGAGATTCGGGTCGTTGAACCGAATGGTAGTTCGACGTTGCAGCTCTTCAGCAACGCTCGGATCGCTTCGCGCAAGATCGGAGAGTGCATCGAGCGACTCGCGGTCCCATGCATTCATAAAGATGCCGAATATCAGGCTCTTCCATCGGGATCGGAGGCGCTCGTCGGAACAATTGAGGTAATCCCTCCCGAAAACTTCTATGTCTGCGGGCACAAAGATTCGAGGGTCGGTGTGAAGGGCGAGACGCCGGGGATCCCGAAGATCGGAGCTTACAAGAAGGCGAGCGAAACCGAGGCGAGTTGCCGGGGCGAGGCCGTCCTTCGAAATCCCGCGGAGCGCGTACCCAAGCCGGGCTTCATTGGCTTCGATCAAGGCAATTACGACGTGACCGATCTCGGGACGCGAAAGTAAGTCTAGAGATCGCGCAAATACTTTGCTCGGCAGATAACCGAAGTCGCCCAGAATATCGAAGCCTACGTTTTTCTTGAGAATCCATTGAGCCACCTCCGCGATATCTGAATCGGCAATTGCGGAGGGTAAAATGTATTCGAAAAAATTCCTGTATGTGCCAAAAAGATTCCCCTTCTTCGGTGGAGCCAGCATTTCCAAAACTTCTTGAATCGAGAGGTGCGAGGGCCAGAGTGCATGCAGGAAACATCCCTTTAGATCGTCATCCTCGTCAGGATCCCAGTCGATTTGTGGACCTTGTGACTTTAATCGACTGCGGAGGCCGGCAGGAAGCAGCCTCAAGGCGACTCCTGCATGCTTGCGAATCCTTACTTCTTCCGCAGGATCAACAAAGCGATTCAAAATGTCCTCAGCGAGGCTCACGACTGAATTTGCATCAGCCATGTCAATGGCTAACTGCCGAACGAGAATGTTCTCGGTTCGCGAGTTGATTAGGGGCCGAAGTTGGTCCGAAAGTTTCGGATGGGACAACCGAGAAAGCTGCTGATTCAGAGCAATGACTCGGACAGACGCGTCGTTCTTGCGAACTCCGTCAAAGAGAGCGCCCACAAGAGTTGCGCGATCTGTATCAGACCAGGCGGTTGAGTCGGAACGAAGAAAGACATCTGGGTTGCTTGAAAGCAACGGCTTAAACATGGCCGGGTTTAACTCTGAAACCCAACACGCAGTTTCCTCCAATTGTGGAATAATTTTCTGACGGTTTTCTGACGTGTCCGTCAAAAGACCGATCATCCTCGTCGGCGAGAGTTTTTTATCGGTCAAGTAGGACGCAGCCAGAAATTCTGCGAAAGACTGGTGCGCCCAGGTCTGAATGCGGCCCACACTGTCCCCAAAAAGACCGCATTCCAATGTTTCGGCGATGCTTTCCTTATCGACTTGGATCCTTTCGCCCGACGCTTGTTCCGGGGCGAAACCAAGCAGGTCCACAATGTCCAAAATCCCTTGATCGCCAGTCCGATTTTCGACATTGCTATTAATGAGATATCGATTCGTTAAAACCGCAATTGCACCGATCCTGCGCGCGATAGCGAATCGCTGCCCAGGAGTGGTTTTTCGCGGGCTCGCAGTACGCCGACTCGCGTTGTTGTCTTGGCAAAGATCGCGAAGCGCTTTTTCGTAAAGTGCGGCACGCGTATTTGGAAAATCCCCGTGGTGTTCGAATTCAGAAATCAGCATCTTTGCAGTGATCGGATGCGTGACCAAAGCTTGTGCGCGCCTCTTTTCGATGGCGCCTATCAGGCCGTCCGCATCGAGCTGATGAACATTGGCCGCGATTCGCATGTGCTCCTCCGTTAGTGGCGCCAAAACGTAGGTTTGAACTGCCGGTTTCGCTTCGTTGCGATTTTTGAACAGCCGCTCGAACGTTTCATGCGATTCTTCGCGCCACTCTGCAGAACGGCAGGAAATCCGGAGAAAGAGCCGACCTGCTTTTCCCGCCAAGCGAGTTTCGAATTCTACAGCCAAGGAGTGTTCGACTGTGTCACTCCGCCGCCAACATTCATCAAGGCTGTCCAAAAAAAGCGTCAAATCGCACCGTCCATCGAGCCACTCGATTACATTCGAGTGACTGAAGATTCGGCGTATGATCTCAGCTTCTGGGAGTGTTTTCATGTCAATCTCAACGATTCGGTGCGCATGCGAGTGGGGGAGTGCCTTGAGCCGTGAGACCTCCGCTTTGAGGCAGGTCGTTTTTCCCATTCCGACCGAGCCAAGAAGAACGAGGCACGGAGTCTCAGCGAGGGCAGAAAGAGGTTGACCTTCAACCAACCCGATCCCGCGGTTAACGGATTTCGACTCTTTACTTTCGACTTTAATCCACGAGCGCTCCCAAGGATAGTTTTGAATAACATTCGCCATGCGTGCAGATGCTCCAAACAACAAAGTGGTAGATCAAGTAATCTTTAAGCTCATCCGCCTTTAGAGTTAAAAAGTGCGCGATCAAACCGTTCGAGACTGTTTCGGCCGCGAAACGCGCCAAACGCTAACGTACCAAGAAGATCATTCCACCGAATGGCACCTCGGCGGGACCGATCGTCAACATTCAACTCCGCCCTGTCCCGAATTTTGCGCTCTTTTGTGGTCCTTTGCGGCCATACCTCCCTTCCCTCCCTAAAATCTGCGAAATCTTGGAAATCTGCGGTTCAAAACCTTCCCACCTCTCCGTGCCTCTGTGGTTAAATTCCTCCCATCGACAACCCGCCCCCTCCACGCTAAAATCCCCACCCATGTTTAAACATCCCGTCCATTACGACGTGATCGTCCTCGGCGCCGGCCATGCTGGCGTCGAAGCCGCGCTCGCGTCTGCCCGCATGGGATGTCGCACTCTTCTCCTTTCCATCAACCTCGATTCCATCGGCCAAATGTCCTGCAACCCCGCCATCGGCGGCCTCGCCAAAGGACACCTCGCCCGCGAAATCGACGCCCTCGGCGGCGAAATGGGCAAAACCACCGACATGACCGGCCTTCAGTTCCGCATGTTGAACACCAAAAAAGGCCCCTCCGTCTGGGCTCCCCGCGCCCAATGCGACAAAAAAGCCTACCAATTCCGCCTCAAATGGATCTGCGAACGCCAGCCCAACCTCGACGTCAAACAGGGCCAGGCCGCCCGCCTGCTCCACGAAAACGGTATCGTTAAAGGCGTCGAGACGACATTGGAAATTCAATACTTTGGAAAGACTGTGGTGGTGACTACGGGGACTTTCTTGCGCGGCCTCATGCACATCGGCGCCAACCAACAATCCGGCGGCCGCTCCGGCGAAACCGCCGCCCAAAACCTCTCCGCCTCCCTCCGCGAAGTCGGCCTGGAACTCGGACGCCTCAAAACCGGCACCCCCCCCCGCCTCTCCCGCCGGTCCATCAACTACACCGACCTCGCCGCCCAACCCGGCGACGAACCCGTCCCCTACTTCACCTACTGGAAAAACGACCTCCACCACCCCGAACACTCCAACACCCCCCCCATCGAATACG
>Ga0070686_100001942_pt1 | contig 11475 bp, 4 predicted proteins | sample KBSS23LmetaG_FD_65654 | JGI IMG/M metagenome (GOLD analysis project Ga0070686, IMG submission 65654) | Switchgrass rhizosphere microbial communities from Kellogg Biological Station, Michigan, USA - KBS S2-3L metaG | ecosystem: Host-associated > Plants > Roots > Rhizosphere ...
TGGCCGGAGGTGTGGACGAACGTAATGCCGGCCCGCGCGGCGATCTCCTCGAACCACGCGCCGCCGGTTGATGTGGCTGACCCCGGCTCGGGGCCGCGACGACACCCGACGAGTTCCACTGCGAACGCGATCGCGATGAGGATCGCGACCGCCCGCGCGCGCCTCATCGTGCGGGCGCCGCGCCGGCCTGCAGCGCGCGAAGACGATCGGCGGTCGCCTTCACCGCCGGTCGATCCGGCTGCAGCCGCTGCGCGTTTCGCAGCGCCGCGGCTGCGGCGCTCACCTCGCGGCGGTTCATCTGCGCGTTGGCGATGCCGATCCACGCGTCGACGCTGGTCGGGTCGACGCGGGTCGCACGCTCGAACGAGGCGAGCGCGTCATCGGTCCGGCCATCATTGGTTTCGACCATCGCCTTCCATACCAGGGCGCGTGCGTTCCGCGGGTCGAGCTGCACGGAGCGGTCGAACGCCTCGACTGCATCGCGTGCGCGGCCGTCCCGCCACTGGACCAGGCCAAGCGTCTCGTAGGCCGGGGCAAACGACGCATTGAGCGCGATCGCCCGCTGCACCGCGGCGCGCGCTTTCGCGAAGTTGCCGAGATGCATGTAGCCGGTCGCGAGATCGACGTGCGCTTCGAAGCGATCGGGCTGACGCGCGATCACCCGTTCGAGCAGCGACACGCCGTCGGCGTCGCGCCCGGCGGCGACGTAGACCTGGCCGAGATGCGCCATCAGGACGAGGTCGTCAGGTTTGTCGCGCTGCAGCTGCTCGAGGATCGCGATCGCCTCGCGAAAGCGGCCGGCGACGATGTGCGCGGTCGCGTCCTTCAGCAGCGCGGCATAGCCGCGGCGGTAGGCGGCCATCTCGTCGGTCCACGGATCGGTCCACTGCGCTTCGCTCTTCGCACCGACCTGCGCCGCGGCCGCCGCCTGCTCGGCCTTGCCAAGGCGGCGGTAGGCGGTGCCGAGCAGCTGCAAGGTGTAGCCGTCGTCCGGCGCCGCGGCCGCGAGCCGTTCGAGCAGGCCGGCGGCGCGCTCGTTCTCGTCGCGCTGGAGGTAGACGCGGGCGAGGCCTATCCATCCGGCGCGATCGGCCGCATCGATGTCGGTCGCGCGGCTGAACGCGCGTTCGGCGCCTTCGGTCTGATTCTGATCGAGCAGCCAGAGCCCGAGCCGCCACTGCGCCGGCGCGTAGTTCGGATTCAACTCGATCGCACGGCGCATGTCGCGCACCGCATCGTCGCTGCGGCCGAGACGCGCTTCGACGACGGCCAGATGGAACGGCCATCTCGGTTCGGCCGGCTGCATCGCCGCGGCGTTCGCGTACGCATCGCGCGCGGCGCCGGCAAGGCCGTTGGCCTCGCACACCATCCCGAACCGGCCCCACCGCGCGCCATCGCGCGGATCCTGGACGACCGCCTCGCGGGCCTGGCGGACGATGTCGGTAATTTCCGGCGCGAGCGGACCGAGGTCGGCGAGCGCGGGCGGAGCCGGCGCCTGACCACGCCATGCCCGGAACGCGAGGACGCCGCCCGCGGCGAGCGCGATCGCGGTTACGACGGCAATCCACAGGAATCGATCGGCACGAGAAGACGATCGTGGGGGCACGCTTTCAGCGTGCCTGCGGCGGCCGCCCTGAAAGGGCGGCCCTACGTCAAGTTTTGAGGCCTTAGCGCGCTGCGGGATGGATCGTCGCGGTCTGGACACGGACACCCGGGGACGGGCGGGGCGAGGAGAGCCGATGCCCTCCCCGCCCGCGGCGAGATTACCAGTCGAACTTCGCGCCGAAGCGCCAGAGACGCGGCGGCACGATCGTCGTCGGGTTCAGGAATGCCGCGCCCGAGCCCCAGTTGATGTTCGCCGCCGGGTTCGCGTTCGTCAGGTTGTAGCCGTCGATGAACAGCGACAGCGTGCGGCTCTTCGCGATGCGCAGCAGTTTCTCGACGCGTGTATCGACGAGGATGATGTTGTCCTGCTGCCGCGTCCCGAACGGTTCGGCGAGAAGACGCTGCGAGCCGTAGTTCATCGTCGCGAGGAAGGTTCGGCCGAACGGCTGTCCGGACTGCATGCGGATCGCCGGGGTCACCCTGAGTCCCCACTTCGCGTCGATCGTGCCGTTGACCTTCGCCGACCACAGTCCGAACACGTAGCGACCGCCATCGGTGTTGATCGCGTCGTTCGGGTTGGCGACGTCCTGGCGTACGCGCAGGTTCTGGCCGAAGTAGGCGTTCGAGTTGTCCTTGTTCCACCGGTACGCGTACGACGCGTTGACCGACCATCGGTTGCTCATCCGCTTGTTGGCGGTGAACTCGAGGTTGTAGAAGTCGTCCACGCCCGGCGTGTTGTGCAGGAAGTTGACGACCGGCAGCGCGCGGTTGACCGGGTTCAGATTGAACGCCTGAAGCGTCGGACCGTTGGGCGTGAAGGTGCCGTCAGGATTCGGTACAGGCACCGCGATCGGCTGATCGAAGGCGCTGATCGGCCGATTGAGGTTATCGCTCTGAGACAGCTGATCGATCCGCCGGTAGACGAACCCGGCGTGGACGCCGAAATTGGCGAACAGTTCGCGTTCGACAAACGTTGCGAACTCGCGCGTCCGCTGATCCTGCAGGTTCGGATCGAGTTGCGTGCTGCCGACCCCGCCGAAGGACGCGCTGGGAGTCGCCGCCTGCTCGCCGTTCTGCCAGACTCCATCGCCGTTCGCGTCGTTCCACGGATACCGGCGATACCAGTCGGGCGAGTTGGGATTGACGTTCGTGTTGATCGCGGTCGTGCCCGGATTCCACCAATACGACGCGTAGTTGGCCTTCAGGACCGTCTTGCCGTTGCCGGTCAGATCGTAGGTGAGCCCGACTCGAGGCGCCGTCAGATTCCACGTGATCAGGTTGTCCACCGCCGGGAACGTGACTTGTGTGGTATTGAACGCGCTGACCGGCGGGCCGACCTGCTCCGGCATGTAATTGCGGTAGCGGTCGAAGACGACGCCAAGGGTGAAGGTCAGACGCGAGTTGGCGCGCCATGTGTCGGAGGCGTAGAGGCCCGTGGTCCACAGCCCGTTCAACGACGCTGACGGCGTCTGGAACAGGAGCACCTCGGACGGAACGCCCTTGTTCAGGACCATCAGCACGTCGTTCGGCACCTGGCCGAGGCCGTCCTGACCGCGGAGATCGTCGTAGCGCTCGTTGAAGAACTCGCCGCCGACCTTGAAGTTGTGACTGCCGGCCCAGCCGTCCTTGAAATAACTCAGCGAGCCGAGAATCTGATTGCGCGTGATGTCGCGGAACCACCCGTCCTGGTTACCGCCGCTCACGATGTTAGTGGCGAGATCCTCGTACGCCGGAGCGTTCGTATAACGGTGGTTTGGCCACAGGTAATGGAACTGGCCGCCGTGCACCTCGAAGAACATCTTGTCGCTGACGACGTCGTCCCAGCCCACCTTGTAGGTGTGCGCCCAGTACGACTGGTTCCAGGTCGAGTCGGCGCTGTTGTGGACCGCGGCGGTCGCGTTGACCAGGAACGTGTCGAGCCGGTTCGGCTGCTGCTTCTTGCCCCACTGCGCGAAGCCGACCAGCTTGTTGTTCGAGTTGATGGCGTAGGTCGCCTTGCCGGTGATGTTCTGCAGGTGCGTCTCGAACGGCTTGACCGGAAAGTTCGGCAGCAGACTCTGCGCATCCTGATCGCGCAGCGACCCGTACCACCACAACTTGTCCTTCTTCACGTAGCCGCCGACGTCGCCGTTCAGATCGTGGTAGCTGTGCAGCCGGTTCAAGTCGGTCGGTCCGAGGTTCCCGCCGCCCTTCACGCCGAGCGCAATCTGCGCGTCGTCGATGTTGCGCGACTGGATGTTCTCGTTCTCGTAGTCGCCGTAGAGACGGCCGTGGTACGTGTTGCCGCCCGACTTGGCGATGAACTGCGTCATCACGCCCGCCCACGGCATGTCCGGCGTGTTCGCGCCGGTCGTGACCGAGACCTCTTCCATCGACCCGTAGTCGTAATAGAACCCGGCGGCGTTCGTACCTTCCGTGTTCACGATGCCTTCAACCATCGGCCGATGCTGATCGGATTTCGTGTCGTACGTGGAGTAGCCGGTCTGCGTGCCGGCGGCGCTGCCGCCGACGTCGATGCGCTGCATCTGGATCGCGGGCGCGGCGGCGAGAATCGACCAGAAGTCGCGCGCGTTGGGCAGCGCGGCGAGCTGCTGCGCGTCGAAGTTCGTCGACGTCTTCGTCGTCGCGATGTCGACGACCGGCGATGCTCCGCTCACCGTGACCGACTCAGTCAGCCGCGCGACGCGCAGTTCCACGTTCACCGTCGCGGTGAACCCGAGGCCGACGCGCAGGCCCTCACGAATCTGGGTTTCAAACCCGGAGAGCTCGTAGCGCACGGTGTAGTCGCCCGGCGGGATCGCGGAGAAGCGGTAGATGCCGTCGGCACCGGTCGTGTCGGTGCGCGTGCCCTGCATCGACGGGCTGGTGATCGTGACCGTAACTCCGGGCATCACCGCGCCGCTGGCATCCGTGATCTTGCCGTTGATGGCGCCGGTGGTCGTGCTGACAGTCTGGCCGAGCGCTGCGGCAACAGACCCCAAGACGAGGATGAGAACCAACACGGGAACCTGGCAGTGCAGCCGCCTCATGCGCCTCCTCCGTGATCGAAACACCCAGAGACCGAGAGACCGGACGCCGTCCGTGAGCGAACTAGTCGATTTCGGACGGACACTACACAAGATTCAGAGGCAACGCAATTGCTTTTCAGCGCTTTCGCGGTCCTGGCTGGGCTTCGCTGCGGGATCTTGGATGTCGTGTGCGCGCCCGGTCAGCGTGGCTGGATCACCCTGGTCGTCGCATCGACGGCGACCTGGGTCACGTCCTGAGCGGACCCGTCGGCCCACCGGATGCGGACCTTGCCGATCGTTGTCCGGTCGCCGAGGCCGATGGTCACCGGCAACTCGGACTGCGACAAATACCCGCGCGCCGGCATGATCGCGCGCCGGATGATGTCGTTTCCGGCCTGAACTTCCACGACTGAACCGATCGCGTCGCGGTTCGCGCGCGTTCCGGTGAGCGCCAGCCGGACCCAGTGGTGACCGGTCTGCTGATCGTTGCGCAGCAGCCGCGGCGGCCCGGCGACGCCGGAGAGCACCACGTCGAGATCGCCGTCGCCGTCGATGTCCGCGACCGCGACGCCGCGCGCCACCATCGGGCGCAGCAGGTCCGCCGCCCGGGGCGACGACATGAGAACAAACGTCGAACGTGCCGACGCGCCGGCGTTCCAGAACAGGTGCGGCGGCTGCGCGTACTGCTGGCTGGCCTGGACCTGCTGGATCGCCTCTTCGATGTGGCCGTTCGCCGTCAGCAGATCGAGCCGGCCGTCGAGGTCGTAATCGAAGAACAGGACGCCGAACGTCAGCGCGCCGCGGCTCTTTGGTCCGATGCCCGCGACGATCGCCTCGTCGGCAAACTGCAGCGGATCCTGCTGCGAGACATAGAGCGCGGTCATCTCGTTCGCGAAGTTCCCGATCGCGATGCCGACCGAGCCGTCGTTCCGGAAGTCGGCCGCGTCGACGCCCATCGCGCTGCGGCTGTTGCCGTAGGCGTCGAAGGCGACGCCGGCGCGCGCGCCGATCTCCTCGAAGCGGCCGTCGCGGGTGTTGCGGAAGACGAAGTTCTGAACCGTGTCGTTGGCGACGACGAGATCCGGCCAGCCGTCGGCGTCGAGATCGACGGCCGCGACGCCCAGCGACTTCGCCATCGGCACGCCGGTCGCCGGGTTCTTCACCTGCACACCCGCGGCGGCCGACACATCGGTGAAGCGGCCGCCGCCGTCGTTTCGGTACAGGAACGGAAACGTGCCTTCGAACGTCCGCGGCGGCCCATAGGCGCGGCCGATCCCGACCAGGCGGAAGTCCTGCTCGAGGTCGATCGCCTTCGACCAGCGGACGTAGTTGCAGACGAACAGATCGAGGTCGCCGTCGCGGTCGTAATCGAACCAGGTCGCGCACGTGCTCCACTGGTCGCTGCCGCCGACCTTCGCCGTCGCCGTGACGTCGGCGAATCGGCCGCGGTTGTTCTTGAACAGGTGATTCCCGCCCACGCCGGTGACGAACAGGTCGACCCAGCCGTCGTTGTCGTAGTCGGCGGCTGCGGCGCCCATGCCGTAGATGTCGGCGACCAGGCCGGCTTCGATGGTCGCGTCCGTGAAATGGCCGCCGCCGTCGTTCCGATAGAGCACGAGCCGGGACGGCGGTGCGGCGGCGCGGGGCCGCGTCGACCAGGGCCACGGGCGGGAGTCGACAAACAGCAGGTCCGGCCGGCCGTCGTTGTCGTAGTCGAAGAACACCACGCCGCCGCCCATCGTTTCGGGCAGCAGTTTCTGTCCGTCAGCGCCGTTCTCGTGCGAGAAGGTGATGCCAGCCTCCTTGGTGATGTCGACGAAGGCGACGTCGGGGGGCGCGGCCGACGACGTACTGCCGCGAACCGGCAGCGGCGCAGTCGGCGGTGCGGAAGGCGCCCGTCGCAGCCAGAGGCCGACGGCCAGCACGCAGACGACGAAGACGATGACCCCGACGGCGATGCCGCGCCGCGTCATCGCAGTGGGTAGATCACGATCGACTGCGCGGCGTGGTTGGCGGCGGCGTTGGCCGCCCGGTGAACGGCGACGGCATGATCGCGCGCGTTGTCGTCCGGCTTGTAGCGGGCGTGCAGCGCGGCATGTTCGGCGCTGCGTGCCGCGTCGCCGAGCTCGCCGTAAATCAGGTTGAGCGCGTAGTGCGCGGTGACGTTCTCGGAATCGATCGTCAACGTCTGTTCGAACTGTGCCGCCGCCTGCTCCAGGAACCTCCGCCGCGCCACGGCGCGCGCCGGCCCGCGCTCGACCTTGGCGCGTTCGAACAGCGTCTGCCCGAGCTCGTTGATCACTTCGTAGTCGCGGCTGAAGTCGAATCGCCGCGCCGCGCCGGCCGCCGGTCCGGCGGTCAGCGTGCGCGTGAAATCGTCGATGGCCTGATCGAGGTAGCCGTTCTCCTTGTTGACGAGGCCGCTCAGCCACGCGACGGTCCACGGCGGCGCGCCCGCCGCTGCGGCGCGATGCAGCGCGTCGCCCGCTTCGTCGACGCGCCCTTCCTTGTAGTAGACGCGGGCCAGGTTGAGCGGACCCTCGGCATGGCCAAGCCGCTCGACTTCGGCGAACGCGTCGGCCGCCTGGCGGAGTTCGCCCTTCTCGCTGCCGGTCGATCCTTCGAGGAGCAGGCCGATGCCGTAGTCGTTCCAGCGTTCCCACGCATCCGGGAGCGCGAAGGCTTTAGCCGAGCGTTCGTTCTCGACGCCGGACGTCCCTGCGGCCGTTCGCTCGGCTAAAGCCTTCGCGCTCCGTACGTCGTCGTATCCGCCGATCGGAAACACGACGCGGTCTGAGGCGATGGTCGTAACCGGCAGCGACGGCGCGCGCGGGCCGAGCGAGTATTCCGTGAACAGGCGCGTGAACTTGCGGTACTGCAGCTTCACGTCGACCCCGATCGGCGCCGTGACGCCGGGAGGCACGTCGAGTTCATAGTGGACGACGGCCGCCGCGCTCGGCGGAATCTGGTGGTCGTAGAGCGGCACGAAGATGTCCTGCACGTTGCGGCGATCGACGCGCCGGCCGTGGCGATCGAGCATGTAGACGTTGATGAAGTGCGCCTCGGGATCGACGACGCCGTCGTTCAGCGCGCCGCTCCGGCCGATCACCCGGCCGCCGCTCGTCGCGGTGACGGCCAGCCACAACTCGTTCGAGTCGGCCGTCCCCTGCGTCAGCGGATGCCCGACCTTCAGCGTCCGCACCACCGTTTCGATCAGGTACTTCGACCCGGCGCGAAGCGGCGGACCCGCCGGGGCGATCGGCGCGCGCAGCACGCCGTCGATCGTCCCGCCGGTCTTCACGCCGAAGATGTCGACGCGGGCGACGCCAGCGAGAAACGACTCCGTCGCCTCGAGCGTGCGGGCGTCATGGCGCAGGAACGGCAGCGCCGTGTTGGCCGCTGCAAAGCGGTGATCGTGAATGCTCAGCGCGGTGGCGCCGTCGAACATCCGCGCGCCGAAATCGGCGGACGGGGCGAGCGGCATGTGGCAGGCGGCGCAGCCGCCGGGCGCGGCCGGCGGGTAATAGAAACTGCGCGCGCCATGTCCGGACGCGGCGCTGAGCAGAAACGGATCGTAGTGGTTCTGCCCGCGGAGGAAGTCCTTGTACTTCGTCACGTCCGCGGGGATGTGGACCTTGTGGCACGCCGAGCAGAACTCGGCGCTGCGATGCACCGGCTTCAAGTACGTGCGCTTGTGAAAGGCCGGCTTGGCCTTGATCAGCTGCCGGTTGACGTACTGCAGCAGCGCGTTGCCGGTGAAGGCGAACGGGTACTGCTGCGGCTCCTCGATCAGGTAGTCGCCGTTGCCGCGGGTGGTGTTGATCGCGGTGATGCCGTGGCACACCGTGCAGGTGATGCCCGCCTGTCCGGTCGGTTCGATCGGCTCCTCGAGGCGCGCCGTATCGAATGTGCCGCTCAGCAGCGGCACCGGATCGTGGCAGCCGGCGCACCAGCGGCTGCCGCGGTTGTTGCCGTCGCGCCGCTGCACGACGTCACGCGTTTCCTTCACGCTCGCGAGATAGAACGGGTTGTTGAACGAGCTGAAGCGGTGCGCGCTGTGGAACCACCCCTCGTACGCGTCCGCGTGGCACGTCCTGCAGTACTCGTTCATGGTCAGCACGCGCAGCGGCAGCAGGCGGCCTTCGTTGGTGCGGACCAGCGATGGTGAGAAGAACCGTTCGCCTTCCTTCGGCCGGCCGGTCTTCGGATGCGGATTCAGCGCGTGGATCGCGAGCAGCGCGGCTGCCGCGACGGCGACGCCGCTGAACGACGCCCGCGCGCGCGCGGGATGGAAGCGGCCGCCGCGCTCGCGGTGCCAGACATACAGCAACGCCGTCGCCGGGAGCAGCAGCGCGTGACACCAGTAGGCGACGGCGCGGACGCGCGGATCGTGGACCTCGAAGAACCCGAACCGCACGAGCACGATCCCGGTCGTCAAAAGAAGCACGCTCGCGCCGCCCAGCGCGTAGCCGGTCCTCAACGCCAGCCGATTGCGGCGGCGCCACGCGGCGCGGACGTGAACGGTCACGAACACCACGAACGGCAGCACGATGGCCAGGCCGAGTGCCAGGTGGGCCAGGAACATGTACTGGTAGAAGTAGTTCTGCAGCTGGCGGCCGCTCGACCACTCGGCGAACGTGATCGCCGCGAGATAGATCGAGTTCGCGGCGAGCAGCGCACCACCGGCGAGGACCACCGCGAGCAGGCGGCGAAGGCGCGGCCCGACTGCGCGTCCGTACGACGGCCCCGTCGTCACCGGCCCGACTCGTAGCGCGTGGTGTAGCGCCGCTGCAGCAGCGCGGCGGCGGGCGATCGGGTGCCCGGCAGTGGTTCGACCGTGTCGCCGTCTCTCGTGTACAGGTCCATGTCCTTGCACCAGCCGCGCGCGTCGAGGACGAATCGCCGCGTCCACCCGCCGCGCAGCGGCGGCAGCGACGCTGCGAAGGCCAGGTGCGCCTCTTCGCCCGGTCCGACGATGGCGACCGCGCCGTCTTCAGCCGCGAGCAGCTCCGTGATCGCGCCGGTCGCGGTGTACATGCCGCGCTGATGGCGCGCGTCCCAGAGCGGCGCGCGGCGATCGTAGTCGTATGACGGCCGCCGCTGCGGGTGCAGGTCGCGATGTGCGAACCCGGTGTAGCCCAGCGCCGCTGAGGTCAGCGGCAGGACGACGGCGGCGGCCTCGGGCACTGCCGCCGCATAGCCGACGGCCAGCCGATCCCAGTAAATCTCCTGCGTCGTGCTGAGCCGCAGCGCGGTCGTGCCGCGCGGCAGGCGGCCGAGCGGCACCGACATCCGGCGCGGCATGCCGGCAGGATACCCGAACTCGCGCCGAATCACCCGCCACCCGTCGGCGCCGCGCGCCTCGATCGTCGGCGCGCGGTACTCGGCACGCGCCTGCCACGCCGCGAACAGCGTCTGCGCGTACGGATATTCGATCCAGCCGTCTGCGATCAACATCGGATCGCCGGCGGCGGCGTCGAGTGGCTCGCCGAAGTCGAGCGTCAGCGTTCGCTCGGCGGTGAGCCCGATGTAGCGACGGTCGACGCGGCCGGGCGGCGCCGCCGCGCCGTCGACCGCCACGAGCGCACGCGTCACGTCTTCGTGCTCGTCGTTGGTGACGCGCACCGGCAGCCGCTCGCGTCGATAGAACCGCGGCTCGCCGGTCGCGTGCGGCGGCGAAATCGCTTTGCGCTCGTCGAGCACGAGCTGCACGCCCGGCGGCAGGTCGTAGGCGACGAGCCGCGCCGAATCGATGTAGGCGACCTCTTCCATCGGCTCGGTGATTTTCAGCTCGTAGCGGCCGTCGCGCGCGGCGAGCAGTCCGTCGGGCAGCAACACGCTCTCGCGCGGCCGCGGCTCGTCGTAGACGCCGGGGCTGGTCGGCGTGCCCATCCCGCCGACGCCGAGCAGGTCGGTGACGAACGCGAAGTGGCGGCCGTCGAACGCGAAGAGCACCGGGCAGCTCGAGAGCTGCCGCTGCGTTTCCTCGATGCGCCGGTTGCCTGGCGCCAGCGCGAGCTCGGTCTGAAACACGCCGTCCGACCAGGTGATCGCGACGAAATCGAGCTGCGGCAGCCCGCCGGTCCCGATCGCCAGCGGCTGCAGGCTCTGTCCGAACCCCGACTGCTGACGGTAGGTATTCGGCACCGTCCAGCGCGAGCCGGCGCGCACCGCGACTTCGGCGCCGATGCCCGACACGTTCGAGCGCAGCTGCGCGCTCGTACGATCGCGGCCGCTGAGCGTCAGCGTCGTGAAGGCGAATCGTCCGGCGCCAGGCCGCCAGATCACCGGCGCGCGATCGCCGCCGGACGGCATCGCGACGATCGAGGGACCGCTCGCGGCGTCGAGGACTGCCAGCGACCAGCCGGCGACCGCCCGCGCGTCCGCGGTAAACAGCGGCTGCGCGTTGCCGGCGTCGCTGATCGCCAGCGCGCGCAGCCGTCCGTCCGATCCGGTGCCGATCAGATCGAGCCGGCCGTCACCGTCGACATCAGCGAGCGCGAGCTGCGGGCTCCGCGCCAGCGCCGCCGAGCCGCCAATCCGCGTCGCTTCCGATGTTCCGCCGGCCGATCGCGACCACCGCGCGATCCCGTCGGCGTCGCTCGCGAACATGACCGGCCGCGCGCCGGCGTCGAGATCGCCGGCGACGGCGGCGGCGATCGAAGCGCTCGCGAACGCGCCGAACCCGTCGCCGCGGTGGTACTGCCACGTGCGGTCGTTGATCAGCACGTCGTGCGGCGGCAACGCGTTGATGACGGCGATGTCGGCGTCGCGATCGGCGTCCAGGTCGGCGACGACGACGCCGGTCGAGGCGCGGCGATCGCGGCGCAGGCCGATGGTCGCGCCGAGCGGCCGGAACGTG
>Ga0070686_100001944_pt1 | contig 11473 bp, 8 predicted proteins | sample KBSS23LmetaG_FD_65654 | JGI IMG/M metagenome (GOLD analysis project Ga0070686, IMG submission 65654) | Switchgrass rhizosphere microbial communities from Kellogg Biological Station, Michigan, USA - KBS S2-3L metaG | ecosystem: Host-associated > Plants > Roots > Rhizosphere ...
TGGCCCGCTCGATGCGCAGTCGCACCAGCCCCTTGCCTGGGTCGAGCACGTCGTAATTGTTCAGGGCCTTGTCAGCTTCCGCCCGAATTTCGACCAGAGCCTTCTTGCGCTCCTCGATGCGGGCCTGGTTGATGGGCGCCGGCTTGATGTACGACTTCATGGCGAAGACCAGCACGCCCAGGATGAGAAAGGCGCCCAGAATGCCGACCAGCGATGTGGCTCGTTGAGATGTGCCGTTCATGGTTGCTCCGCTCAAATGCGTTACTTGCACTTGCGTCCGCCGTCCGCGTCATGCGCGTGGGCCGGCGCGTGCGCGGGCACGTCGTGGTGATGCACGCCCAACGCCTCGCCCAGGCGCGGATCGTTGACCGGGTAAGGCTCGTGCGCGTGAAAATACTTCAGAAACACGATGGTCAACACGCCCCCGATAAAAGCCATGCACGTCAGGTCCAGAATGTGCAGATTGAAATTCTTCGGGTGAATCACCGGCATGATATTGAAGGACATGTCGCAGAAATGCATGAGCCACGCCCAGATCGCCAGCGGGATCATCACCTGCAACTTCAGCTTCAGATCAATCCGCAGCAACGTCACGAACGGGAACAGGAAATGCCCAAAGACCAGCAGCAGACAGATCTGCCACCACGAACCTTGCTCGCGTTGAACGTAATAGAACGTCTCTTCAGGAATGTTGGCGTTGTAGATCAGGAAATATTGCGAGAAATGGATGTAGGCGTAGAAGACTGTGAACGCCAGCCACAGCACGCCGATGTCATGCATCTGGCGCGCGCTCACCACTGCGCTCAACGGGCCGGTGCGCTTCAAGACCGCCACAATCACGTAAAGGGTGCCCAGCGTGGTCCAGACGCTCGCGGCGTAGTAATACACCCCATACATCGTGGAGAACCACTGATGCTCCAGCGCTTTCATCCACATGATCGCCCCCATCGTGAGGCTAAAGGCAAAGGCGTAGATCCCGTAAGCCGAATGCATCCGCAGCTTGCGTGTGCATTGCACCCGCACCGCGTTGTCCCGCGTCGTGTCCTGCAACAGCGACCATTTGCGCAGGTTGTAGGAGAGCCACGCCCAAACCGCAAACACCGCCAGCGCTGTTCCGTAGAAGCCCGCTTTCGTGAACAGCGGCAGCTTCGCATGCAGCGCGTGATCGGTATGCGGGTCCAACTGCATCCAGGTGTAGATCTGTGTCGGCCCCATCACCGCAATCGGAATGAACAGCACCGCCATCACCGGCAACAAAAAGCCCATGTGCTCCGTCACACGCCGGACCGGCACCGACCAGCTCGCGTCGAACAAATGATGGATCAACGTCAGAAAAAGCGCCCCCAGGCAGAGGCTGAGGAAAAACATGTAGGCCAGCAGATACGAATGGGCGAACTGCTTGGGGGCCTGAAACACTCCAATCAAACCAGCCACTGCTCCCACCACCGTCAGCAGCATCGGCATCTTCTGCCACAGCGGCGGAATCACGAGCTTGGCCGGCGAATGCGGGACGGCAAGGGCTGAAGAACTCATAGATATTCGTGTTCTCGCGGGTTCGTTATTTGGCCGGCGCGGCGGGCGGCAACAGCTTCGCCACATTGGGGCGCTGGTCGGCTGGGACATCCTCCAGCGTCCCCAGCTGACTGCGTTGCAGCGCGCGAACGTAGGCCACCACCGCCCAACGATCGGAGATCGTCAGGTTCGCAGCGTAGCCTTGCATCAGGCCTTTCCCGTAACTGAGCGTGTTGAAAATCTCCCCATCCAATTGCTGCGGCACTTTCCGCCCGGCGGCGTCATGCAGGTTGGCGATCACCGCCATGCCAAATTTCGTCGTGATACCCTTGCCGTCGCCCACCGCACCGTGGCGAGGAGAACAGTTGATTTGATAGCGCTGCCGCCCGCGCGCCAGCAGTTGTTCCGTCACCGGCACCGGGATGGTGGCCACGAAGTTCGTCGTGCCCGGGACGCGTCCGGTGTTCTCGGCCGTGTTTTGCCAGGCCGACCCGCGCGCCACCGTTCCGGCCACGAAAGGCTGGGAACTGAAGCCGTCTTTAAAGAAATTGTTGGCTGCTTGCGGACGCAGTTTCGGCTGCCGATCCATGTCGGGAAAAATCTCGAAGGGCGGCCGGCGCGACATATCGCCGCGTTTGCCGGCCACGATCATGACGGAGATGACAATGACTCCGAAAGCGAGAAGGAAATAGCGCATGCTCAGTCCCTCACTTCTTCGATGTGCTTGCTGCCGGCGGCTTCCAGCAGCTTGCGGGTTTCGGTGTCGTTGAACCTCGGATCACTCGATTCGATGGCCAGGAAGAATTTGTCGTGCGTGACCCGTTTGAAACGGTCGCTATTGAAGAGCGGATGATACCAGCGGGGCAATTGGTTCAGGAGCAGCATGCCGCCCAGCGAACCGAAGGCGCCCAGCAGAATCGTGCATTCGTAGGCAACCGGAAATCCGAAGATCGGACTGAACAGCGGCTTGCCTCCGACCGTAATGGCGTAATCGGCCGCGTTCATCCACCAGATCATCAAATATCCCAGGGTCAGCCCGGTGGCGCCGCAACAAAATGTGAACCAGCCGACCTGGGACTTCTTCAGGCCCATGGCGTCGTCCATCCCGTGAATCGGGAACGGCGTGTAGACATCCCAGCGGCGGTAACCGGCATCGCGCACTTGCGCGGCGGCATGCAGGATGTCGGCGGTGGTGTCGAACTCGGCCAGCAGGCCGTATTTCACAGTAGCCTCAGCCATGATGACGCTCCTTTCCCATGCGTGGCGAACTCTGCATGATCAGTGTCCTCCTCCGGTTTTGGCGCCACCCAACGGGTGATGCGGGTCGGCCTGCGGGACCACGCCCTTGACTTCCGAGATCGCAATGGCGGGCAGGAAGCGCATGAAAAGCAGGAACAGCGTCATGAACAGACCGAACGTCCCGATGAACTGCCAGATGTCGACCCAGGTGGGGGAGAAATACGCCCAGTTGCTCGGCATGTAATCGCGATGCAACGACGTCACGATGATCACGAACCGCTCAAACCACATGCCGATGTTCACAAAAATCGAGATGATGAACACAAAGACCATGTTGGTCCGGACCTTCTTGAACCAGAAAAGCTGCGGGCAAATGACGTTGCAACTGATCATGGTCCAATACGCCCACCAATACGGCGCCGGCTCGATCCCCCAGAGCGGCCCCAGAATGAACGGGTCGGCCGCGCGATTATGCATGAACACAAACCGCTCGTAGGGATTGCCGCTATACCATGCGATGAAAAACTCCATCCCATAGGCGTAGCCCACAATCGAGCCCGTCGCCAAAATCACTTTCCCCATCAGCTCCACATGCCGCACGGTGATGATCTCCTCCAGATGACAAATCGTGCGCATCGGGATCATCAACGTCAGCACCATGCCGAACCCGGAGAAGATGGCGCCCGCCACGAAGTAGGGAGGGAAGATGGTGGTGTGCCAGCCCGGCAACTGCGACACGGCGAAGTCAAAGGAGACGATGGAATGCACGGAGAGCACCAGCGGTGTGCTCAAGCCGGCCAGCAAAAGGTAGGCCTTCTCGTAGTTGCTCCAGTGCCGGTTTGACCCGCGCCATCCCAGGGCCGGCAGCGCATACAGGATCTGCCGGATGCGGCTCTTGGCGCGGTCGCGCATGGTCGCCAGGTCCGGGATCAGCCCCATGTACCAGAACAGCAACGACACGGTGAAGTAGGTCGAAACAGCGAACACGTCCCACAGCAGCGGCGAGCGGAACTGCGGCCAGATCGAATTGGCGTTGGGCAACGGGAGCAGCCACCAGCCGAGCCAGATGCGCCCGATGTGAATGAGCGGAAACAACCCGGCGCAAATCACCGCGAAGATCGTCATCGCTTCCGCCGCGCGATTAATCGAGGTGCGCCAGCGTTGGCGCAGGAGAAAGAGAATCGCCGAGATCAGCGTGCCGGCATGGCCGATGCCGATCCAGAAGACGAAGTTGGTGATGTCCCAGGCCCAGGCCACCGGAACCATCAAGCCCCACACGCCCACACCGGTGGACATGAGATAAATCACCATGCTGACGCAGACCACCATGATGATGGAACTGGGGATGAACGCAGCCCACCACCAGAACGGGGTCTTGCCTTCGGCCACTTCTGAAATGCGGTCCGAGATCCAGCCCAGGGGACGCTGGTTCAGCACCAGCGGCTGACGCACCAGCTCCTTCGGAGGCGGCGCAATCACCGGCATGTCTTTGGTCAACGTCTCAGCCATTAGTGCGCTCCTTTCTTCTCACCTGCCGCAGCCCCATGTCCGCCTTCGCCGACTTGGCTCTCGGCATGCCCGTGCGCCTCTTCAAATGGACTCGGGTTCTCCCCCATGTACTCCTTCACACTCACGGGAATATCAATCTGAGCGTAATCCGGCATCTTCGGATTCGGATTGCGGATGCGCGCCAGATAGGTGATGCGCGGGCGAGTGTCGAGGAAGCCGAGGACGTCGTAACGGCGGTCCATGGCGCGCTCTTGGGAAACGCGGCTGTTGGGATCGAGCAAATTGCCGAAGACAATGGCCTCCGCCGGGCAGACCTGCTGACAAGCGACTTTGGGAACGGTGCCTTCGCTCTCCTTCAACTGGACATTGCCGCTGGCGCCGGCTTTGACTTTCTGCCCGATCTTGGCCTGCTCGATGCGTTGCACGCAGAAAGTGCATTTCTCCATCACGCCGCGCATGCGGACCGACACGTCCGGATTCTTCACCAGCTTCAGCAGATCCCATTCGTCGTCGGGACGCGTGCCGCTTTCGGGGCTGCGCCACCAGCGGAGGAGGTTCCATTCACCATCCTTGCTGGTGGTGAGCGGACTGCCGTAGAACGGGCCCTTGAGCTGGTCAAGCGAGCGCTTGTTGTAATCGAAAAAGTTGAACCGGCGAACCTTGTACGGGCAATTGTTCGAGCAATACCGCGTGCCGACGCAACGGTTGTAGGCCATGACATTCAGGCCCTCTTCGTCGTGCACGGTCGCGTTGACCGGGCAGACGGATTCGCACGGCGCGTTCTCGCAGTGCTGGCAAAGCATCGGCTGCACTACCGCCTGCGGATCGTCCACCAGCGCCTTGTTCCCCTTCCCCGCCATCCCGCTGTAATAACGATCGATGCGCATCCAGTGCATCTCCCGGTTGCGCAGGACCTGATCCTTGCCGACGATGGGAATGTTGTTCTCGCTCTGGCACGCCAACACGCACGCCCCGCACCCGACACAGGAGCTCAGGTCGATTGACATGCCCCATTGATGCACGTCGCTGTGGAAAACGCCGTTCAGCTTGACCCCGACTTGGCTGCCGCGCTGGTCGAACGCGTCGTAGGGATGTTCGTAGATGCCCAGCGGACGCCCCGTCTTCGGATCGCGCGCGATGTGCGCCGATTCTTCGGGCGAATCCAAATCGAAATTCTTGGCGAAATGCGGATACTTCTCGTACTGCTCCTTGTTCGCCTCCCGGATGATCGGGCGCCCATCCATCGAGCCGTGCTCTTGGGTCACCGCCAGCCGTTGCTTCTCGCCGCCGCGGGTCAACTTGCCGCCGCTCGCGTAATGCAGCCCCTGGCTCGTGCGCAGCGCATACGCATTGTATCCGATGCCATTGCCAATGCGCCCGGTGCCACCGCCGGGATTGTGCACGCGACCGTAGCCCAGTGACAACGCCACCGAGTAATCGGCCAAGCCGGGCTGGACCCAAACCGGGCAGCCCGCCAGCTTGCGCCCACCCTGTTCGATCTCCACCACGTCGCCGTTCTTCAGCCCCAATTCCTCCGCTGTCTTGCGGCTCACCAGAACCGGGTTGTCCCAGGTAATCTTCGTGATGGGATCGGGGAACTCCATCATCCAGCCGCTGTTGTTCCAGCGCCCATCATCCATCTTCAGGTCGCGGTGGAACACCACCTCGAGCGATTCCTTGCTCGGCGCGACGGCAGTCACATTGGCGAACGCACTGTTGATCACGTCGCCGCCCAACGGCGCGTCGTTCCCGCGCGGAGCGGTCCCGGGCACAAAACCGTCATGCAAAAACCGCTTCCACGCTTCCTCGAAATTTCCCGCGCCCGCAAAAGCCTTGAAGGTCTCCCGCACAATGTCATGCGGCTTGGTCACAGCCTGTCCGCCCAGGAGCGCCAAGACTTCCAGCTCGGTCATTCCGTCAAACAACGGCGCCACCAACGGCTGAATCCCCACTACCGTCCCGTCGCTGGTCCGCGCGTCGCCCCACGACTCCAAATAATGCGCCATCGGAATCGACAGTCCCGTCTCCCAAGTCGCGAGCGCCGTTTCGTCCGGGTAATAGCTCAGCCGGATCACATCGGCGGCGTGGCGTTGGGCGTCGGCCCACTTGAGGTCGGAGGGGGCGTTGAGCGCCGGGTTCCCCCCCAGAATCACCAGCGTGTCGATCTGCTTGTTCGCCAGGTCGCGCGCCAAGCCGGCGATGTCCGTGTTGGTCGGAGTTTGCGGCATCTCCGCGAAGAACACCGTCTTGCCGTTGTTGCCCAGCGCCGTGTTGAGCAGGCTGGCCAGCACATGCACCGCCGGTGGTTGCCGGTGTCCGGCCATCACCACCGAAGCCCCGGCATTGGCTTTCACGTCCGCCGCACATTCCTCGATCCACTTGGGACTAACCCCGGCCGGCAGCGGCAATCGCTTCGCCAAGTCCGCGATGGCCTGATTTTGCGGGGCGATGGCCGCGCCGAGATGCGCCGCCACGGCCACGACCTGGCTGGTCGGCACCCGCAAACGATGATCCGCGTTAATGCCGGTGAGCGTGAACAAACCCTCCACCGTATACAGTCGGTTGAGCGGATCGCTCGCTTTCTGCTGCTTGCGCCCGCGGGCAAAGCCGCGGATGTGCCGGTGCGTGTCGGCTTCGGTCCCGATGAAATCGCAATCGAGCGAAAGGATGACTTTGGCCTGCTCGAGCTTGTAATAAGGCGCACTGCCGGTAAGGCGGCGATTGGCCGCCAGATCCACCGGCTCGTAGACGGCCCACTTGGCTTGGGGATACTTCTGCTGCAAGGCCAGTTGCAGGCGCAAACGCGAGGGCGAGCTGCTCTGCTCCATCAGAAATGCCAGTTTGGCGCCGCCGGGAACAATCCGCTGCGCGATCGTGGTGAGTTCATCAACCATCTGCCCACGGCTGATGATCGCGCCGGCGCGCGTTCGGAAATGCTGCCCGCGGTCCGGGTCGTACAGATTGAGCAGCGAGGCCTGCGCAAAAGTGTCGGTCGCCCCATTGCTGTCGGGATGCTCCGGGTTGCCTTCGATCTTGGTCGGGCGGTTTTCGTGCGATTTGACCAGCAGCGGCACGGCGCTGCCCCGCGTGGGCATGGCAGTGGCGAAGAATTGCGGCACGCCATGGACGTAACCCTCGGGCATCTGGCCAAACGGCAGGATCTTTTCCTCCGGCCGCCGGCAGCCGGCGCCCAGGATGCCCAGACCGCCCAACAGGAACGAGGCGGACATGAGCTTGACGAAATGCCGGCGGGAAACGGGATCGGTGAATTCACTGGCCCCGTCGGGGAACTCGCGTTCGAGCCATTGCTGGAACTCGGGCGTCTCCGCGAGCTGGTCCAGACTGCGCCAATATTTCTGGCCGCTTTCCGGCTCAGGACAAGGTGGAGGAATGGTTTTCATCGATGGCAGGCGGAACAGTTCTGCGAAGCGTTGACGTTCCAGTCACGAACGAATTCTTTCCCGTGCTTCAGCTGTTCCTGGGCGGCCAGCTGCGGGTCCGGGTCCCAGGTCCAGTCCAGCTGCGTGATCTTGTCGAGCGGGCGCAGATTCAGCTCGGGATGCCGATGGCACTCGAGGCAAAAAGTCATGCTCAACGGTTTGGCGTGCTGAACCTCCTCCATCTTGTTGATCTCGCCGTGGCATTTGACGCACGAAACGCCGCGATTCACGTGCACGGAATGATTGAAATAAACGTAGTCAGGCACCTTGTGAACTTGCACCCACGGGATCGGCTTGCCCGTCGCCGCGCTCTCCCGCACCAACGCCAGCCGCGGATCCTCCTTCAGGATTTGGTTATGACAATTCAGACACGTGCTGGCCGCCGGAATGTTGGAATACCACGACTTTTCCACCGCGCTGTGGCAATACCGGCAGTCCAACCCCAGCTGATCGACATGCACCGAATGCGGAAAACCCACCGGCTGAATCGGTTGATAACCAACCCGCGTATATTTGGGCGTGAAATAATACCAGAGTCCCCCGATGACACTCGTGGCCGACAGCAGCCCGCCAACCACCAGGATGAACGGAAGCCGGTTGGTCCACTTTGGAAGAATGGCTGGCATCGAATGCGTTATGTCTGCGCGCCGAGCGCGCGGTTGTTTTGGATACGTCCGAACGACTGCCGAAACTCAGTAAGAGGCGGTGTTTTTTCTTAACCACCGCGGCCCGTCAACAGTTTTCTTTTCCAGACCCGCTCCCGCCACCCTCCGACCAGGGCAGGTCCGCCCAAGCTCCGGCCTCGCTCGCGCCGGTTTTGCCCCGTCGCCGCCTCTCGCGCTGGCCTCCGGAAATGCCGCTGACGCCATCGGCCAAACCCTTACCTCCGCTGTGCCACCATTGGCAAGAAAGATTGTGAAATTTTTCACAAATTCGGTTCCGTTAATGCAGGGGATAAGCAGGAGTAGAAATGCCCAGTGCCAAATGCCCAGTGCCAAATGCCCAGTGCCAAATGCCAGATGGCAGATGGCAGATGGGGGCACGTCATCTGTCATTTCGCATTTGTCATTTCGCATTTCGCATTTGGCATTTGTCATCCGCTCCCCTGTTGAGTCCGCTCGGCCGCGAGATTCGCTTGCAAGGTTTCCCGGGAGAGTTCGCCTTCCCAACGGCTCACGACCACGGTGGCGACGCCGTTGCCGACCAGGTTGGTCAAGGCGCGGCACTCGCTCATGAAACGATCGATGCCGACAAGGATGGCCAGCGACTGAATCGGAACGGAGGGAAGAATTTGCAAGGTGGCAGCCAGTGTGACAAAGCCGGCGCCGGTCACACCGCTGGCGCCTTTGGAGGTCAGCGTGGCCACGAGCAGCAATTGCGCCTGCTGGCCGAGAGTCAGCGGGGTGTTGGTGGCTTGCGCCAGAAAAATGGCGGCCATGGTCATGTAAATGTTCGTGCCGTCGAGGTTGAAGCTGTATCCCGCCGGGATCACCAGCCCGGAGGTCGAGCGCGAACAGCCGAGCCGCTGCATCTTTTCGATCATCCCTGGCAGGGCGGTTTCGGATGAGCTCGTTCCCAAGACCAGCAGCAGTTCGTCTTTGATGAAGCTCAGAAAGCGCACAATGGAAAACCCGCTGACGCGCGCGATGGTCCCCAGCACCAGAAGCACAAACAGCAGCGCCGTGAGATAGAAACAGCCCATGAACCAGATCAACCGATGCAACGCTCCCAGTCCGTAACTGCCGACGGTAAAAGCCATAGCCCCGAATGCGCCCACCGGCGCGGCTTTCACGACCAGACGCATCACCGCAAAAAACACTTCGGAGATCCGATCGATGGCATGCAGCAACGGTTTTCCTTTTTCGCCCAGCGCGGTGATGGCCAGCGCGAGCAGGACGGAGATAAACAGCACTTGCAGCAAATCGCCGCCCGCCAGCGGCTCCAGAAACGTGGTCGGAATGATGTTGAGCAGGAAAGCAACGGTGCTCAACGATTTCGCCTGCCGCGCGTAGTTTTCCGTCAGGGTAGGATCCAATGCGCCTGGGTCGATGTTGAACCCCGCCCCGGGCCGCAGGGTGTTCACAATGAATAACCCAACCAGCAACGCCAGCGTCGAGACCACCTCGAAATAAATCAGCGCCTTGAACCCGAGCCGCCCCAGACGTTTCACTTCGCCCATGCTCGCGATCCCATGCACCACGGTGCACAGGATGATCGGCGCAATCATCATCTTGACCAGCTTGATAAAGCCGTCCCCCAGCGGTTTCAGCGACTGTCCAGCCTGAGGAAAGAGCGCCCCCACAAGAATGCCCAAGGCCACTCCGACCAACACCTGTGCGTAAAGGTGGCGGAGCCAGCGGAGGTTCATGGAGCAAATAGTTGACGCGTGATGGTGCCGCGAGGTTAAGCGTGACGGAAGCTCGATGTCACCCCTAAACGCAAGTGACGCCTTTGCCAGAGCAAGGTGTGGTCACCTCGCGTTCTCCATTTGCAGCGCGAACCAGTTTCGCGGAAAGACACAATTTTATCGGGATTGAACTATTGAACTGGTCCCCCTCCTCCCTGAAAACTTCGCCACTCACCACCAGCCAGCGCCACGCGACCCCCGTCCTAACGAACCTTGTTCCGTACGGAACATCTTTGGTTAGCGCCAACCGCTAAACCCTGAGAGCCTTGTTGCCGCCACTCGACCCCTGCCACTCGCGCTGCTTGCCTTTCCATCGCGGGACGGGTTTGCTACCGGGCACACAATGAAAGCTCATTGCCTCCTCATCTCTATTCTTGTTGCCGTTGGCGCGACTACCAGCACAGGACTCGCCGCGGAAGGTTACACCGACACACCCATGCAGCCGGATGGCAAATGGCATGTCCACGATCCCAATCGGCCCAAGCCGAATGTCATTACGCCCGGCAAACAATTCAGCCAGCTGGCCAACGCACCGTCGGATGCGGTGGTGTTATTCGACGGAACTGATTTTTCCAAATGGCAGGGAGAGAAAGGCGAAGTGAAATGGAAAATCGAAGACGGCTACATGGAAACGACCCGCACCGGGCGGATTCGGACGAAGGACGAGTTCGGCGACTTTCAGCTTCACATTGAATTCGCCACCCCTTCCAAAGTTGAGGGCAAAGGCCAGGGTCGCGGCAACAACGGCGTCAATATCTACGGATGCTATGAAATTCAGGTGCTCGACTCATTCGAGAACGACACCTACGCCGATGGCCAGTGCGCCGCCATCTATGGCCAGACGCCACCGTTCTTCAACGCCTCGCGTCCGCCCGGCGAATGGCAGACCTACGACATACTCTTCGAGTCACCGCTCTGGGATGCCAACGGCAAGCTGACCAAAAAGGCTTATGTGACGGTTCTGCATAACGGGGTGGCGGTGCACCATCGGCGGGAACTCTACGGCACCACGCCATTCCGCGCGCTCGGCAACTACAACCGTCCGCATCCGCCGAAAGGTTTCATCGAACTCTACGAACACGGGAATCCGGTCCGCTTTCGCAATATCTGGATCCGGCCCCTCAATTGATTTTGGATTTTGGATTTTGGATTGGGGCGCGCGACGGGAATCGAACGCGCACGGACGATTCGGGCGCGGGACTGTACTGCGTTCGAGCATTTGCTGCGGCCTAGTTCGCTCCAATCGGCCCCATGCGCCGCAGGCGCATGTTTGTGGCGCGCGCAGCGCGCGACAAAGGGAGATCGACCTCGAAGGCAGCCACCCAGTCGTTCAGGCCCGCCGGATCCACCAGCACTTGTTCCACGC
>Ga0070686_100001946_pt1 | contig 11457 bp, 9 predicted proteins | sample KBSS23LmetaG_FD_65654 | JGI IMG/M metagenome (GOLD analysis project Ga0070686, IMG submission 65654) | Switchgrass rhizosphere microbial communities from Kellogg Biological Station, Michigan, USA - KBS S2-3L metaG | ecosystem: Host-associated > Plants > Roots > Rhizosphere ...
TGCGGCGGGAAAATGCATTCCAAAGCGCTCAAACGGCGAAGGCCGCCGCATGTTTGGCCGCTTGGGCCCCGCAAGCAGTCCGCGCGCTTAGGCCGCGGGCCCAAAGCGGAACCATACCCTGATCGGGAGCTATGCTTTGGCAATCGTTCTAGAGTGGCCAAGCAAAGGCTTTGCCGGACGTGAACAGCGGCATCTTCGGGAAAGCGAGCAGGCTGGCGCACCTCATAGCGAGGGCTGGCGCGAGACGAGTTCTATCCTTGCTCAAATGGTTACCGGCAGAGCAGCGCGCAGACCTAATCGATCTTCTCCTCAGCGAACCTGCCGTCGTCGACACACCGCACGGCAAAATACGGTTTTTGAATCACAGCGGCGCCGGCTACTGGCGGGCGCGCGCGATCATGACCAAAGAGCCGGGTTCCCTCGAGTGGATCGACTCAATGGTGCCCGGTTCGGTGTTTTGGGACATCGGCGCCAATATCGGTGTGTTGACGCTATATGCTGCAATGCGCGGTGACCTAAAGGTCTGGGCCTTCGAGCCAGCGGCGGTAAACTACTACAATCTAGTGGCCAACTGCGAATTGAACGGTTTGGAGAGACGCGTCCGATGTCTGCGCCTTGGTTTCAGCGACACGTCGGGAATCATGGACTTGCACGTTTCGCAATTAATGTCGGCGCGCTCCTTCACCTTCAAAGAAAGCAAGAAGCTGGATCCAAAACGGGAGAGTTTCCCATCAATTCAGGCTGTTCAGGTCTGCACTATCGATGAGTTCATCGCGCGCTATGGCGCGCCCTGCCCGAACTACATAAAGATCGACGTGCCGGGCCTCACACAGGAGATCTTTGCCGGCGCGACGCAAACGCTCGCAAATCCGGCGCTTAGACAGATTCACGTTGAGGCGAGAGAGCACAAAGGTGGCCGGCGCATCGCCGAGTTCCTGCCCCCCTGGGTTTCAAATTGATGCGCCCCGGCATGACGTGCGACGGGAAGCTCCAAAGCCATCTCGTCTTTGTCCGCGATATTTTAGGCACCAATGACGTAGCGGCGCCGGCACCCAGTGCAAGCAATCAAGTTGGCTTTCGAAGAGGGGCGGCGGAACCTTCCAGGTAAGCAGAAGGTTTTCTCGCGCGAGACTCGCTTCATCTCTGGGCAATGCAAGGAGTGCTCGCATGACCAATCCCTCCGATAAAGGTGTTTGCCGCCGCTCGTTGTTAAAGAGCGTGCCGATGATCGCCGGAGCCATCATTTCCACAAGCGCCGTCCCGCAAAATCTGTTCGCGCAACAGAAACTCACGCACGAGGCCGCCAAATATCAGGACCACCCAAAAGATGGGCAGCAATGCTCGGGCTGCGTCCAATTCGTCGCGCCGGCGTCGTGCAAGGTGGTTGAGGACCCAATCGCCGCGAGCGGATGGTGCCAACTGTTCACCGCCAAGCCAGCGTAGAGTCTGATCGAGCAGTCAGTCCTGCGAGGCTTTGAGCTCGGCGCGGAAGGGACTCGCCGGGTAGGTGCCGAGCACTGTCACCTCGCTCGAGAAGAAATGCAGTTCCTCCATGGCGAGCTTGACCGGCCGCTCGTCGGGATGGCCTTCGATATCGGCATAAAACATGGTGGCGTTGAATGAGCCCTCGAGCTGGTAGGACTCGAGCTTCGTCATGTTGACGCCGTTAGTGGCGAAGCCTCCGAGCGCCTTGTAGAGCGCGGCCGGCACGTTGCGGACACGGAACACGAAGCTCGTGATCACGGGACCGTCGACGGCGCGCACTTTCTCAGGGCTAGCGGACAGGACAACGAAGCGCGTGGTGTTGTGCTCGGCATCCTCGATGCCGGCTTTTGCCACTTTGAGCCCGTAGATGTCGGCCGCCAACTTCGACGCGATCACGGCAAAGCTGCGGTCGCCGGTCTCGCGCAAATGCCGCGCGGCGCCAGCCGTGTCGGCCTCGACCACCGGCCTCAACTTCAAGGCGCGGATCGCATTCCGGCATTGGCCAAGCGCCATGATGTGGCTGTGCACGGTCTTGAGCTCGGTGAGTTTCACGCCGGGAAGCGTGAGCAGCTGATGGCGCACGCGCTCGAAATGCTCGGCGACGATATGAAGTCCCGAATGGGGAAGGAGGTGATGGATATCGGCGACGCGGCCGGCCACCGAATTCTCGATCGGGATCATGGCGAGCTTGGCCTTGCCGGTTTTCACCGCAGCGATGGCATCCTCGAAGGTGGGGCAGGCAAGCGCCTCCATGCGCGGATAAGCATCCTGCGCGGCGAGATGCGAATTTGCCCCCGGCTCGCCCTGAAAGGCGATTCTGTTTGAACGCGATTTCTTCATCGGCTTGGGAAAACGGGCGAGGTCAGCGGCGGGACTTGAACAGTTCACGCGCCCGCGCAAGGTCGGCCGGAGTATCGACACCGAGCGGGACAGTGTCAACGAGCCCGACATGAATGCGCATACCGGCTTCCAGCGCTCTGAGCTGCTCGAGTTTCTCCCTGAGCTCGAGCGGCGACGGAGGCAGCGACACGAAGCGCTGCAATGCCTTCCGCCGGTAAGCATAGATGCCGATATGATGATAGAGCGGCCCCTCGCCATAAGGCGCAGTAGCGCGGGTGAAATAGAGGGCGCGCAACACCGACCCACCTTTCAGCGGCGACCCCACCACCTTCACCACATTCGGATCGGTGCACTCCTCCTCCCGCGTGATGGCTGCGGCGATGGTAGCAATATCGGCGTCGTGCTCGCGGAGCGCGGCAAGGCAGCTCCGCACGAGCTTTGGATCGAGCGTGGGCAAATCCCCTTGCAGATTGACCACGACCTCAAAGGCGCCTCGCGGATCGAATTTCTCGATGGTCTCGAACACCCGGTCTGATCCGCTCGGATGATCTGCTCGCGTTATCAGCGCCTTACCACCAGCGAGAAGGACCTTGTCGCGCACCTCTTCGGAATCGGTTGCGACAACCACAGGGCCGCAATCGGCCTCCACTGCGCGCCGCCAGACATGAACGATCATCGGCTCGCCCGCGATATCGGCCAGAGGCTTATCGGGGAGTCGTGTCGCTTTCAGCCTTGCTGGGATGACGATCAGACAGTCCATGGCGGGCTGAGGTAGCACGGGATAAGTTCCCACGCGACAATGAGGCTTAGAGCCGATGTCCGGGTTGCAACAAGGGCATACGCCCTTTAGTCTCGCGCCGCGTCGCAAGAGCTACGCTAGCCATGTAGCCCTGCTGGGGGATGAGGATCATGGACTATTACCGCCTAAATCAGATCGCGATGGCCGTGCTGGGGGCCTTGCTGCTGTTCTTCGGCACGCGGACCATCGTCAATATCACCTTCCAGGAGCACAAGCCCGAGGTCGCCGAGCAAAAAGCCGAAGAGAAGAAGCCGGCCGAGGGCGGTGCCAATCTTGCGACGTTGCTTGCGAGTGCCAACCCTGCGCATGGCGCAGATGTCGCCAAGAAGTGCTCGATCTGCCACAACTTCGATAAGGGCGGTCCGAACATGATCGGACCTGACCTCTATGGCGTGCTCGGCCGGAAGGTCGCATCGCATGAGGGCTACGAATATTCCGAGGCGCTCAAGGCGAAGGCTGCCGAGCTCGGCAACTGGGATTACGAGAAGATCGACCATATGATCAACAACCCGGGCGCATTCGTCCCGGGTACCAAGATGGCGCTCTTCCCCGGCCTGCCGGACCCCAAGGAGCGCGCCGACGTGCTCGTCTTCATGCGCACCAAAAACGACAACCCGCCCCCCCTGCCTCAGGCCCCTGCTGGAGGCGCTCCGACTGCCGAACAGAAGCCTGCTGAAGGCGAAAAGCCTGCAGCCGCGGCCGGCGGCGCAGAGATCGACAAGTTGCTCGCCTCGGCAGACCCGAAGCAGGGCGAGGCTGACGCAGCTTTGTGCAAAGTGTGCCACACCTTCGATAAAGGCGGCGCGGCGGTGGTCGGACCTAACCTCTACGGCGTGATTGGACGGAAGATCGCCTCGGTCGAGGGCTTCAATTACACCGACGCTCTCAAGGCGCATCAAAAAGACGGCGTCTGGACCTATGAGCTTCTCGATCCCTGGCTCACCAATCCGCAAGCCTTCGCGCCCGGAACGGCGATGGCGTTCCCCGGCATCCCCGATGCCAAGAAGCGCGCCAACGTCATTGCCTTTTTGCGCTCCAAAAGCGACACCCCGCCGCCTCTGCCAAGTGCTGGCGGCGCTGCACCCGAGAAGAAACCCGAAGGGACTCCTGCTACGGCGCCCGCGCCCTCCGCCGCGACGCCGCCTCCAGCGGCACCTGCGCCATCGGCTGCGACGCCGCCTCCAGCGGCACCTGCTCCAGCGCCGCCGGCTGAGACGCCGCCTCCAGCGGCACCTGCTCCAGCGCCGTCGGCTGAGACGCCGCCTCCAGCGGCACCTGCACCTGCGCCATCAGCTGAGACGCCGCCCGCGCCTGCGGTGCCACCCGCTGCCGAGACCCCGGCGCCAGCACCATCGCCGTCGGGTGAAACGCCAGCGCCTCCTCCGGCACCATCGCCGCAAACGCCTGAAACTACCGCGCCTGCGCCGTCCGCTGAGACTCCGCCTACAGCGGCGCCAGCGCCTGCGGCGGAAACGCCACAACAGCCGGCAGAAACGCCGCCACCGTCAGCCGAGACGCCTCCGCCTTCGGCAGAGACTCCGCCGCCTCAAGTGGAAACGCCGGCTCCATCAGCGGAAACTCCGGCTCCATCGGCAGGAACGCCGGCTCCCTCGGCTGAGACGCCGCCGTCGGCAGAGACGCCCTCAGCCGAGTCGCCAGGAGCTTCGGCCGAAACGCCGCCCGGAACGGAAACTCCTTCGGAAGGCGAAGGGCCATTCCCGTCGCAGCCACAGCCGGTCTATCCGGAAGGACCACCTCCAGGCCAATAGGCTGGGGGAACTTGGGCGGCAGCAGACGCCTTGGCTCAGGGACTCCTCGAGCGGAGGCCCTGAAGCCTTCAGGACCTGACCGATAATTCATTTGGTCATGGGGCTTGCCATGCTAGCTATGCGCGGCCTTTAGGCGCCGTGAGCGCCTGTCCCTTTGCGCGGCGTCAGGCCCGCGCTTCGGCAGGTTCTTTTCCAATCATATGGAGCCGTCTTCGCAACCATGACATTGTTTCGTCTCGCCGCCGCAGCCCTATTCGCATTCCTCGTCTCTGTGCCGGCCCAGGCCGAGGATGCGCCGGTCCACCACCATGCGCTCTCGCTGATCGGCGAGCCGAAATATCCAGCCGATTTCACCCATTTCGATTTCGTCAATCCTGATGCGCCCAAAGGCGGCAACGTGCGCATGGCCGATATCGGCTCGTTCGACAGCCTGAACCCCGTGCTCTACCGAGGAGAGCCGGCAGCCGGGCTTTCGCTCGTCTACGAGAGCCTGATGGCCGACAGTCTCGACGAGCCCTCGACCTCTTACGGGCTGATCGCGGAATGGGCGTCCTATCCTGCCGATTACTCCTCGGTCACCTTCCATCTAAGCAAAAAAGCGCGCTGGCACGATGGCACGCCAATTACGCCGGACGACGTGATCTACAGCCTCGGCGTGAACAAGGCCGCGAACCCGCGGCTTGGCCTCTACTACAAGAACGTGTCGCGCGCCGAAGCGACCGGCGACAACGAGGTCACGTTCTACTTCGACGTAAAGAACAACCGCGAGCTGCCCATGATCATGGGTCAGCTCACCATCCTGCCGAAGCATTACTGGACGGGAAAGGATACGGGCGGGAATCAGCGCGACCCGATGAAGACGACGCTAGAGCCGCCGCTCGGCTCGGGTCCCTACCGCATCAAGCAGGCGACGCCCGGGCGCTCGATCACCTATGAGCGCGTCGCCGACTATTGGGGCAAGGACCTCCCCGTGAACCGAGGCCAGTGGAACTACGACGAGATTCGGTTCGACTATTACCGCGACGAGACTGTCGCCTTTGAGAGCTTCAAGGCCGGGAATCTCGATTACTGGCAGGAGACGAGCGCGAAGAACTGGGCGACGGCTTACGATTTCGGCGCGGTGCGTGAAGGCTTCATTAGGCGCCAAGAGGTCGCGATCAAGCGCACGCAGCCGATGCAGTGCTTCGTGCTCAATTTGCGCCGCCCCCAATTTCAGGACCGCCGGGTACGCCAGGCATTCAACCTCGCCTTCGATTTCGAGTGGGCCAACAAGAACCTGTTCTACGGTCAATATTCGCGCGTCGGCAGCTATTTCCAGAACGGCGAGCTCGCCGCTCCACAAGACTTGCCGCAAGGACGCGAGCTCGAGATCTTGAACGAGGTCAAGGACGGCGTGCCGTCCGAGGTGTTCACCGAAGTCCACAAGAATCCGGCGAACAACACGCCCGACGATATCCGCGCCAATCTGCGCAAGGCTGCCATGCTCCTCAAGGATGCGGGCTGGGAGGTCAAGAACGGCGTTCTCACAAACACCAAGACGGGACAGGAGACGAGGGTCGAGTTTCTGCTCGTCTCTCCGCTTTTCGAGCGGATCGTTCAGCCCTACCTGCAAAATCTCGCGCGGCTCGGCATCAAAGGCTCGATCCGCATGGTCGATTCCGCGCAATACACGCGCCGCCTCAACGGCTTCGATTACGACATCGTGGTCGGCACCTTTGCTCAATCCGATTCGCCAGGAAACGAGCAGCGCGATTTCTGGGGCTCAGATGCTGCCGGGCGTGAAGGCAGCATGAACCTGATCGGCATCAAGGACCCGGCGATCGACAAGCTGATCGATCACGTCATCTTCTCCAAGGACCGCGCCGATCTCGTTGCGGCCACGCACGCGCTCGACCGCGTGCTGCAATGGAACGAGCTCGTGGTGCCGCAATGGTACTCACCCAAAGTGCGCATCGCCTATTGGGACCGCTACGGCCAGCCCAAAGTGCTTCCAGGCCTGACCCCTGGCTTCATGCAGGTGTGGTGGTTCGACCAGAAGCTCGCCGATAAATTGCCAGGGCCATCGAAGCTTTGATGCGCCGCGCGCCATGGCGATCGCTCGGTTGCGCTGCGGTTGTTCTTTTTCTGGCGCTGACCGCGCCGTCGGAAGCCTCTGAGCACAAGCACGGGCTCTCGGCCTTTGGCGATCTCGCCTATCCCGCCGACTTCGACCACTTCAAATATGCCGATCCGAATGCGCCAAAGGGCGGCACGTTCTCGCTGGTCGGATGGGGCGGCGTTGCGACCTTCAACAGCCTCAACAACTACATCCTCAAGGGCGACGCTGCGCAGGGGCTAGAGCTCTTGTTTGATACGCTGATGACGCCTGCGGCGGACGAGCCAGACGCCGTCTATGGGCTCGTGGCTGAAAGCGCCGAGGTGGCTGATGACAAAATGTCGGCGACCTTCTATCTCCGGCCTGAGGCCAAGTTCGCCGATGGAAGTCCCCTCACGGCCGGCGACGTCGTCTATTCCTTCGAGGCGCTCAAGACCAAGGGCCATCCGATCTATCATCAGATGCTCGAGGACGTGGTGAAAGCTGAAGCGCTCGATCCTCACACTGTGCGCTACACCTTCAAAGGCGAGCTCGTGCGCGACCTGCCGCTCACCGTTGCCGGTCTTCCCATCCTCTCCAAAGCTTATTACGCGACGCACCCGTTCGACCAGACGACGCTCGACCCGCCGCTCGGCTCTGGCCCCTACGTAGTCGACAGTCTCGCGCAAGGCCGCACCATCACCTATCGCCGCAATCCGGACTATTGGGCCAAGGACTTGCCGGTGAATCGCGGGCGCTGGAACTTCGACAAAATCCGCTTTGAATATTTCCGCGACCGCACCGCCGGCATGGAGGCTTTCAAGGCCGGCGCCTACGACTTCCGCGAAGAGTTCACCTCCAAGGTCTGGGCCACCGAGTACGACTTTCCCGCGGTCCGCGACGGCCGCGTGAAGAAGGAGGTATTGCCTGACGAGACGCCGTCAGGCACGCAAGGCTTTTTCCTCAACACGCGGCGCGATGCGCTGAAAGACCCGCGGGTGCGGAAGGCGCTCGATCTCGCCTTCGACTTCGAGTGGACCAACCGCAATGTGTTCTATGGGCTCTACACGCGCACGGTGAGCTTCTTCGAGAATTCGCCGATGAAGGCCGAAGGCATGCCGTCGGATCCCGAGCGGGCGCTGCTCACAAATCTCGGCGTGCCGGTTTCCGATGAGGCGCTCGGGCCCGCTTACGTACCGGCCAAGAGCGACGGCTCGGGCCAGGACCGCAACATTCTGGTCGAGGCCGGCAAGCTCCTCGACGAGGCAGGATGGACCATCAAGAACGGCGTCCGCGTCAACGGCAAAGGCGAGCCGCTCAAGCTCGAGATCTTGTTCTTCGAGGACGTGTTCCAGCGGCTGGTCACGCCGTATGTGAAGAATCTCAAGCTGCTTGGGATCGATGCACATATGCGCATGGTCGACCCAGCGCAATATCAGCAGCGCCTCAAGAGTTTCGATTTCGATATCACCACCGAGCGCTATCAGATGCGCAACACGCCAGGCGTCGAGCTTCGGAGCTATTTCGGTTCGCAGGCGGCGAAAATGAGTGGTTCGCTCAACCTCGCCGGCATCTCAGATACTGCCGTCGATGTCTTGATCGAGCGGGTCATCGCGGCCAAAAGCCGGGACGAGCTCAACACCGCAGCCCGCGCCCTCGACCGCGTGCTGCGGGAGGGCCATTACTGGGTGCCGCACTGGTACAAGCCGTCCTTCAACGTCGCCTATTGGGACAAGTTTTCCAGGCCTGCGGTGAAACCGCGCTTCGACCGAGGCATTCTCGATACTTGGTGGTATGACGAGGCCAAAGCTGCCAAACTGACCAGGAAAGTTGCTGCGAGCCCGGACGATTCGAGTGAGTCAGGCTCGCACCGGCCGCTTCTGATCATCGCCGCCTTGAGCGGGCTCGCGCTCGCAGGGTTTTTCATTTGGCGATCGAGAAGGCAAACCCGAGCCCAATGACCGCTTATATCCTTCGGCGCCTGCTGCTCATCATCCCCACCATGTTCGGCATCATGTTGGTGACGTTCGTCATTATCCAGTTTGCGCCGGGCGGCCCGGTCGAGCGGTTGATCGCGCAACTTACCGGGACTGACGTTGGGGCGACATCTACTTTCAGCGGCGGCGGTGGCGATATGATGGGGCGCCCAGGCCAAGGCGCCACACCTGGAGATGTGTCGGCCCCCTCGAAATATCGCGGCGCGCAAGGCCTCGATCCCGAATTCATCAAGAGCCTCGAGAAACAGTTCGGCTTCGACAAGCCTGCCTATGAACGCTTCCTCCTGATGATCAAGAACTATCTCCTGTTCGATTTTGGGCAGAGCTATTTCCGCGACACGAGCGTGCTCAAGCTGATCGGCGAGAAGATGCCGGTTTCGATCTCGCTCGGCCTATGGATGACTCTGCTCTCTTACGCCATCTCGATTCCGCTCGGCATCCGCAAGGCAGTGAGCGATGGCTCCAGGTTCGATATGTGGACCAGCACGGTGATCGTTATTGCCTACGCGGTTCCTGGCTTTCTGGTCGCCGTATTCCTGATCGTGTTGTTTGCCGGCGGCTCGTTTTTCCAGATTTTCCCGTTGCGCGGACTGATCTCGGAGAATTGGTGGTCGCTCCCCTGGTATTCGAAGATCCTCGATTATTTCTGGCACCTCGTTTTGCCGATGATCGCCATGATGCTCTCAGCCTTCGCCACCACCACTTTCCTCACCAAGAACTCGTTCCTCGAGGAGATCAGGAAGCAATACGTGATGACGGCGCGGGCAAAGGGACTGCCTGAGCACAAAGTGCTCTACGGTCATGTATTCCGCAACGCCATGCTGATCGTGATTGCTGGCTTCCCCGGCGCATTCATCGGCGCCTTTTTTGCCGGCTCGCTCCTGATCGAGACGATTTTCAGCCTCGATGGCTTGGGCCTCCTCGGCTTCGAGTCGATCGTGAATCGGGATTATCCTGTGGTATTCGCCACGGTCTATATCTTCTCGCTGCTCGGCCTCGTCATCAATCTCATCTCCGACCTCACCTATACCTGGGTGGATCCGCGCATCGATTTCGAGACGCGCGAGGTGTGACGCCGATGGATGCGCCCACCGATACCGCAATCGTCGAGGAGGTAACGGCACAAGGACTGCCGGTGCGGCGGCCATGGCTGTCAGCGCTGCAGCGCCGACGCTGGGAGACGTTCAGGGCCAACCGTCGCGGCTTCTGGTCGCTTTGGATCTTTCTTACGCTATTCATCGTGAGCCTGTTCGCCGAGTTCATCGCCAACGACAAGCCAATCTTGGTGAAATACGACAACCACTATTATTGGCCGATCTTCCAGTCCTACCCCGAGACCACATTCGGCGGCATCTTTGAGACCGAGGCCGAATATCGCGACCCCGCCGTCAAGGAGATGATCGCGAAAGGCGGGGGCTGGGTAGTGTGGCCACCGATACGCTTCTCCTACAACACGCAGAACAAGACTCCGCCGATGGCTTTCCCGGTGAAGCCGACCTGGGCGCTGACCGAGAGGGACTGCAAGGCCGCCGTGGAGCAGGGCTTTCATCCCTGCAATGCCGAGCTCGAATGGAACTGGCTCGGCACCGACGATCAGGGCCGCGACGTGGTCGCTCGCGTCATCTATGGTTTCCGCATCTCGGTCTTGTTCGGACTCGTGCTCACGCTGTTCTCTTCCATCATCGGGGTGGCGACAGGCGCGGTGCAGGGCTATTTCGGCGGCTGGACCGACCTCCTGTTCCAACGCTTCATCGAGATCTGGACGAGCATTCCGCAGCTCTATCTGCTCATCATCATCGCCGCGGTGATCGAGCCGAATTTCTGGATTCTGCTCGGCATCCTGCTCGCCTTTTCATGGGTCGCCCTGGTCGGCGTGGTGCGCGCGGAGTTCCTGCGGGCGCGGAATTTCGAGTATGTCACCGCCGCCCGCGCGCTTGGACTGTCCAACACCAGGATCATCTTCAAGCATCTCCTGCCGAACGCCATGGTGGCGACGTTGACCTTTATGCCCTTCATCTTGAATGGGTCGATTACCACCCTCACATCCTTGGACTTCCTGGGCTATGGCCTGCCGGTGGGATCGCCGTCGCTCGGCGAGCTCCTTGCGCAAGGGAAGGACAATCTTCAGGCGCCATGGCTTGGACTGACCGCTTTTTTCGTCATCGCGGCGATGCTGAGCCTGCTCATCTTCGTCGGTGAGGCGGTGCGCGACGCGCTCGACCCGCGCAAGACTTTGATGTGAGTCTCCATGGGATCGCATTTGCACCATCGTCACAACCATGGCCACGCCGGCCATAGTCATGATCATGACGCGGCTCACACCAACAACGAGCGGCGCGTGGGATTGGCAGCGCTCATCACCGGCGCCTTCATGTTTGTCGAGGTCGCCGGCGGCATCGCTGCGGGCTCCCTCGCCCTGCTCGCAGATGCCGGCCACATGCTCACTGACTTCGCTTCGCTGGCGCTCGCCTGGTTCGGGTTCAGGCTGTCGCG
>Ga0070686_100001947_pt1 | contig 11456 bp, 9 predicted proteins | sample KBSS23LmetaG_FD_65654 | JGI IMG/M metagenome (GOLD analysis project Ga0070686, IMG submission 65654) | Switchgrass rhizosphere microbial communities from Kellogg Biological Station, Michigan, USA - KBS S2-3L metaG | ecosystem: Host-associated > Plants > Roots > Rhizosphere ...
AAAAGGCGTCGCATCTTTCGAAAGGGCAAAAAACGCAGATCGCGTTGATCGCGGCGATTTGCGCCGAACCGGACCTTCTCGTCCTTGATGAACCGACGTCGGGGCTCGATCCCATTGTGCGCCGCGAGTTCATTCAAACGGTGATCGGCGCCTTCCAGGAAACGTCGTCGGGCAGCCGTTCGATTTTCGTTTCGACTCATCTCATCACGGAATTCGAAGGCTTGATCGATGAATTCACCATCATCGAAGGCGGACGCGAAATTCTCACCACCGGAGCCGATGCCGCGCGCGAGAAGTATAAAAAAATCTATGCGCGTTTTCAGAGCGATCCCGGCACGCTCGACCTCGGCGGCGCCAATATCGTGCGTCGGGAGGGTCGCGAAATTGAACTAATCGTCAACGGTAATTCCGATGAAATGCTGGCGCGGCTCAAGGCTCTTTCGCCCGAATCGTTGCGCGCCGAATCGCTTTCGCTCGAAGAGATTTTTGTCGCTTCGCTCAAACGAAAGGGCCAAATCGCATGAGAGCCACCGTTGTCTCGATCCTGCCGTTTCGATTTCAATTGGGAATCTTTTCGCCCGGGCTTTCGAAGGAACTGCGCGCGGTTTTTCCCATCACAATTCTCGGCATGGCCACGATCGCGCTGTCCTGCCTGATGTGGGAGCAATTGCGCCTGCTCTTCACGATCCTGGCGTGCGGTGTTTCATGCACGGCGATCGGCGCGATGGCGGCGGGCCACGATTTTCATTATCGCACGTTGACCATCATGATGGCTCTTCCGATCGATCGCGCCGACGTCTGGAAAAGGAGAATGGGCGTGGCCTTCGTGGCCATGATGCCGGTGCTTTTGTTGACCGCGATTGTCTTACTCGCGCCTTTAACGGCGCACGTGGACATCAATTCTGAAGCCTTTCGTAAAATCCTATTCAATTATGGGATCATCCTTCTTTCGATTCCCTGGTTGAGCGGCCTTTTTCTCGCGCCGTGGCTTACTTTGGTGTCCAGGAACGTGCTATTTGGAACCGTCTTTGCGCTCGCCATTCCCTATTTGCTGATGATGGTTACCGAGTTGTGTTTCTCTTGGCCCGGCCAGGTTGACGCAAATGTCGTGACGCAACAGGTCATGTTTATTGCGCTGCCGGTCTGCTGGATTGCGGGGGCAACGCTGGGTTATCGGAAATTCATGAGCCTGGAAGCGCTCGATGCGGTCGAACCATCCACGACTCGTTCCAACTCGCGCGCGCAGGTTCGCGCCGGTCGTCGCCAGAACCCATATCTGGCCCTGGTGTTGAAGGAACTTCGACTTCAGCAACTTCCGTTAATCGTTGCCTTCGTCGCGGCTCTCGTCACGTTCGCGTGGAGTCGCGATATCATGCCCATTTGGACCCTGCTCTACGCGCTCTTTACTGCCGTCTTGATTGGCGCAGTTGCGAGCGCCGAGGAGCGTCAAGCCGGAACGGCGGAATGGCAACTCCTGGCGCCGATTGGATTTTGGAAACAGTGGGGCTTGAAAACCACGGTGACACTTTCGTTGGGCCTTGTTTTTGCGGCGATCGTTCCCATCTCGCTCATGTTGTCGCTTGGGTTGCGCCGCGATATTGGCCCGTGGGACTTCGCGGATTTGATGACCATCCTGTGCGGCGTGACGATTTTGGTGACGACGGTGAGCCTCTACATTTCATCGCTTTGCGGCAGCGCCTTAAAAGCGGCTCTGGTCAGTTTTCCGTTCGGCCTGGCCGTTATGATTGGGGTCATTCGGTTGTTCGGGTTTTACATCCAGTCGCTGGAATACGTCCGGGGTGGAGCGTTCGATCCGACTTTAGAGAACGACTTCCAGCTTTGGCCATGCATCCTGTTCGCGGTTGGATTCATCGCGCTCCTGTTGTGGTTCGGCGGCAACAATCATCGCTTCGTCGAACGCGGGCCCGGTCGCGTGATTCGCCAATTTCTTTGTCTCGCGGGTTACTTTGTCGCGGGCAACATCCTGATTTATTGGGGCGTGGCGATTTACCTCAAATGAGGTGGCGCACGTCCAGTTTGCCCCAATGTTTTTGCAGGTATTCCGCGACAAGGCGGCGATGGCAGTGATGCGGTTTGTCTTCGCTGCAAAGAAGACAGCCGCCTTCGAGCAGGCGCGGGTCGATCTTTTTTTCGATCTGGCGCTCTTCCATTAATCCGAGAAATGCGCGCTCGTAAACATCCCATTGGCCGCCGTCCTTTTTGTACGCGTCCAGCAGCGGCTGCGTCGGCGCGAGGAGAGGTTCTTCGACGTAACTGATCCCCAGAATCTTTTCCAAAAAGTATTTCAGATCGTCGCGCTTGCTGAATCCGGCCAGTTGCGAACTGTTGTTCAAACGGACGTCCACGACGCGCTTCACGCCGGCCGCGCGCAATTTCTCGAAAAACTCCGCCGCCGTTTTTTTCGTGAAGCCGATGGTGAAGACCGGGGGGAAATCAGCGTTTGGCATCGGTGTCCTCCTCTTCATTCTCGCGGTAGGCGATTTTCTCCCCGCGCTGTTCGTAAGCGCGTTCGACCAAATCATCGGCGCTGAGGAACAAATCGGTTTGCGGGATTTTTTCCTCCTTCATCAAGCGCTCCTCGGCCTTGGCGTGGGCTTCCATCGCCCCATCCTCCAGAATGTGCGCGATCGCGGCGTCCCGTTTTAAATTGCGACAGACCAAAATCGTGCGATGACATTCCAGCGGATCCTTTTCAGCGCACATCAACGCGAGACGAAATTTCCGGCTGCCTTTGCGCACGCGTTCGAGGCCGGCTTGGAAGGCGGGCGTCTTCGCGATCCGGTCGTACCGTGCGATGCCATCGACATACACCTCCCGTTCATCGCGGCGCGCGCCCAATTCGTCGCCCAGAAAGACATATTGAATCCCGGCGCTCTTCAAGGTCGCTTCGAGAGCAGGCCGGTTGAATTGCGGCGTCCACGCGCTGAACGGACTGCTCCGCACATCGCCAATCGCGCCAATTTTATGCAGCCGCAAGAGTTCGACAAATTTCTCGGCGGTGTGGGTCGAGTGACCAATGGTAAAGAGTTCAGACATCGGCTTCGAAAATGGTGGCGGCGACTTTATATTGTTTACCCTTCCATGGGCGCGTGAGGCTGACGCACGCAAAGACGGGCGTGGCAAGGGTCATGATTTGTTCCTTGGGTTCGGCCCGTTCGAAGAGATGATATTTTTCGGAAAACCGCGAATCGGTCAAGGCAAAAGTGTGGGAGGCGCCTCCGTGCGTGCAGGTTAAACGGGTGCGCAGACGCTCGCTCGTGCCGTCGGAATCCGGAGCGGTGCCGCGCTCGATCCACCAACTGATTTTCGCGTTTAAAGGATTCGCGATCAAATAAAGCGTCGAGGGTTCGCCCATTTTGCGCACGTAACCTTCTGGAACCGCGCGTCCATCGCCGCCCGCGCGCCAGAGATGCGCGCCTGCATCCACGAGCAGCGAAAGTTGCTCGACGGGCAATCGCGAAACCTTCGTCCAGCGTTGCGTGCAATCGACGAACCAATCCTCCGGATGATCCGGATCGTCCGCGGCGTTCTGCATGGGAATTTCGACCACATCGAGCGGCTCGATCAATTCGCCGCCGCGACAACGCGTCAATTCGTGGCGCACGCTGCCGTCCTTCGTGCCCGGATCGGAAAGGCGAACCCAATTCCCAACCATCCACGAATCGCCGTCCGGAAAAATCTCTTTGCCCGCCACGCAGCGATGGCCGCTACGCACCGAATTGGCCAGGATCACGATGGTTTTCGTGGATGGCATTTTCAGAAATAACTACGCGCGCGCGGAACGAACGTCGAGGAGCTTTAATTGGAGGCGGGTGGTGCCGTTGTAGAAATTGGTTTGCGGGACGACGGCTAATTCGAGCGGGCCGGGCGGCAGTTGCGTGGCGTTCCACCAAAGGACATCGAGCCGCCCGACTCCGTCGGTGACGGTAAAGCGCGCGTGCTTTTGGTCGGCGCCGATGCGACGAAATTCGCCAGTGAGATGGACGTTGCGAATGGTCACCTGGACTTGCGGATTGCCGTTGCCGAAGGGGCCAATGCGTTCGAGCGCGGTTATGGATTCGAGCGTGAGGTCGTTCAGCTTCACTTCTGCATCGAGTCGCAAGGGGCGTTGCAACAAGGTGGAATCCAGTCGCGCGCGGGCGACCTCGTTGAAGCGTTCGCGAAAGAGCGCAAGATTGTCGGGATGCAACGACAGGCCTGCGGCCATGGCGTGTCCGCCGTGACGATCCAGCAGATGCGCGCAATCGCGCAACGCGGCCGCGAGATCGAATCCTTCGATACTCCGGCCCGAGCCGCGCCACTGCGCCCCATCGCTGCCGATGACGATGGCGGGCCGATGAAATTCGCGTTGGACGCGCGACGCGACGATTCCCACGACGCCAACGTGCCAATCGGCATTGCCTTCGACGATGGCGAAATGTTCATCGGGATTGAAGCGCGCGCGAACGAGAGCAACACATTCGTCCGCAATTCGCTTTTCGAGCGCCTGTCGTTCGCGATTTTGCACATCGAGCGCGACGGCCAATTCGCGCGCCACGGCTGGATCTGTCGCGCGCACTAAATTCAACGCGGCCGCGGCGTGCTCGAGACGGCCCGCCGCATTCAAACGGGGTCCCAATTGAAAACCAACTTCGTAAACGCCGACCGATTCCTTGATCGCGCAAACCTGCTTCAAAGCAATCAGCCCGGGGCGGGTGGTTTCATTCAATCGCTTCAATCCAGCCGAAACCAAAATGCGATTCTCGCCGAGCAGCGGAACCAAATCGGCAATGGTGCCGAGCGCGACGAGGTCGAGCAGTTGGCGGACATCGAACTGTTCGGCGTTCGGCCATTTGAGTTCGCGCAAACGTTTGGTCAACGCGTGGGCGAGTTTGAAAGCAAGTCCCGCTGAGCAAAGTTCGCGGAAATGCAGGCCGCGTTGCGGATTGACGAACGCGCGGGCGGGCGGCGGCGGCGAAGCGATTTGATGGTGATCGAGCACAACCACTTGAACGCCGCTCGCCGACAAGGCCGAGATGGTTTCGAAAGAAGTCGAGCCGCAATCCACCGCGAGCAACAAGCGGGCGCCGGTCTCGGCCACCGCGCGTTCGGCCGCTTCGCGATTCAAGCCATAACCGTCATCGATCCGATGCGGTAAAAACGACGAAACCTTCCAGCCAAAAAACTCCAACGTCTCCAACAAGATCGCGGTGCCGGTAACACCATCGACGTCGTAATCGCCAAACACCACGACGCGGATTTGGGCTTGATGCGCCTCGATCAAAGCGCGCACCGCTTCGTCCATGTCCGGCAACAAAAAAGGATCCGCCAACCCTTTCAGGCGCGGCGCCAGAAATTCCTCGGCCTTCTCGGGCGTGATCAACCCACGATTCACCAAACAGCGCGCGACCAACAGTGGCAACTTCAACGCGCGCCCAATTTCCTCCGCCGCGAACGTCGATTCAGCAACGCTCCAACGTTGTGGAACAGTGTAAGCGGCGGCGGGCATTTATTCGTGCAGCGACTTCGGCTCCGGCAAAAGAAACGAAACGATGATCGTGGGAATAAACAGAAATCCCGCGCCCAGGAGCGCGAGACGGAAGTCGCCGACTTTGGCGTTCAAGCCGAAGTAAATGGTGCCGAACGCGGCGGCGATGCGGCCGATGTTGTAGCAGAAGCCTGCGCCCGTGGTGCGCAGGAGCGTAGGGAACAGCGGGGGAAGATACATTGTGAACAGGCCGAACATGCCCGAGAAAAACCCAATGAAGGAAACACAGACGAGGAGTTCACTGTGATCGCGCGGTTTGTAGTAGGTCAGGATAAATGAACAAAGGAAACCGAAGGACATCAGCGCGATGGATTTGCGGTAGCCGATCATTTTCGCAAGCCAACCAGCGAAGAAGTTGCCGATGATGGAAATGCCGATGATCAGCGAGAAGCCCATCGTCACCAACCCTTCGCGCTCTTGTTGGGTCCAGGCGGCGATGCTCGGGAGGTTGCGCAAATGTTGGCTGTTCCAAAACATGAATCCCCACCACGCGGTCAACGAGGTCGCGCAAACGATGATGGTGAGGATGGTGATTCGCAAAACGTCGCCGCGAAACAAATCAAGCACACTCGGTCCCGCGCGATTTTTCTTTTTTTCGGCGGTCCATTCCTCCGGTTCGGGCACGGACTTGCGAATCCAAAAAACCATGAAAGCCGGGATGACTCCGACCAAAAAAACGCTGCGCGGCCAGCCATCGAATCCTTTCAGCGCCAAATTGAATGCGCACGCCGCGAGCACACCGAGATTGACGCCGGTTTGCAAAACCGCCGCGATCCACGGACGCCATTTTTTTGGCCACGTTTCCGAAAGCAACGAGGACCCCACCGCCCATTCGCCGCCAATTCCCAGCGCCGCGACGAAACGGAAGATCATCAGTTGCCACCACGTGTGCGCAAAAAACGAGAGCCCCGTGAACAAAGCATATGTCAAAATCGTGAGGCTCAGCGCGCGACTGCGGCCGAGCAGATCGCCCACCCGCCCGAAGAATCCCCCGCCCAACGCCCAGCCAATTAAGAACGCGGCCTGGATATGCGCGCTATGGGCCTTCACCGCCGGATCGGTCACAGAAGCCGCATGCACCAGTTCCATCACGAATGGCGCCGACACGAGCGTGTAAAGATGCATGTCGAGGCCGTCGAACGTCCAACCGAGCCAGGCCGCGATGCCCGAGCGCCATTGGTGCGGATTGATTTGACTTAACGACGTGGCGTCCGCGCGCGGCGCGGCGATGGCCTCGGGATCGGCGATTGGCGCGCTCATGCGATCAGAAGTAAAGACTTCGGGAACATCCGCTCATAATACGAAATGAGGCCGCCGCTGGGCAACGCCCTTTTCAAACAAACCGTGATTTCCCACCGATGCGCTCAGGGTGTATCCTGATTCTTCGCGCGGCCCGGCCCCATTATAAGTAACGGATGAATGAAACGCCCGGCGCACGTCCGGTGATCCTGCTGGTGGACGACAATCCGCACGATGTCGTCTTGATCCGGCTCGCCTTTCGCAAAGTTGGCATCATTGATTCGATTCAGTTGGTCAAAGATGGCCGCGAGGCGATGCGTTATATCCAGGGCGAAGGCATTTACACCGATCGCCGACTTTATCCGCCGCCAACGTTGATCCTGCTCGATTTGAAAATGCCCGGCGCCAATGGCTTCGAAGTCCTCAAGTGGATTCGGTCCCAGAACGCCCTCGATTCCCTAGTGGTCGTGGTGATGTCCGGCTCGCGCGACGACGGCGACATCCAACACGCCTACGATCTCGGAGCCAATTCCTATCTCGTCAAACCTTCCAAGTTCGAGGATCTCGTCCGCATGATGGAATCGCTCAAAGACTACCAGAATTGGCGCGGCAAAACGCGGGCAGCTCCCGAGTTGGCTTCGGTTTAATTAATCTCGTCCCACCGCCTCCGAGATGGAGGAGAGACCGGCTTCCGCCAGCTTTTGACGCAGGCCGTTCACGATCTCGCGGGCGATGCCGGGGCCTTCGTAAACGAGGCCGGTGTAGCATTGGATGAGGCTCGCTCCGGCGCGAATTTTTTCCCACGCATGGTCGGCATCGAAAATTCCGCCGACGCCGATGATGGGAAATGTTCCGCGCGTTTGACGAAAGATGTGACGAATAATTTCGGTGCTCCGCGCGCGCAACGGCGATCCGCTGAGGCCGCCCGATTCGGAATAAGCGCGCTGCGAAAAAGCGTCATCACTCTTTGGACGTTCGATAGTGGTGTTGGTCGCCACGATTCCAGCGAGTCCATTTTTGAGCGCAACTTCCAAGACTTCGTCGATGGCGGACAACGTGAGGTCGGGTGCGATTTTGACGAGGATGGGCTTGGGTTTTCCGTGTTTTCGGTTTTCGGTTTGGACCACGGACAAAATTTGATCGAGCGCTTCGCGATCCTGAAGTTCGCGAAGGTTCGGGGTGTTCGGAGAGCTGACGTTGATGACGAAGAAATCGGCGTAACTCCAGAGCAACGCGAGGCTGCCGCGATAATCTTCGGCGGCTTGTTCGTTGGCCGTGATTTTGGATTTACCAAGGTTGATCGCAACGGGATGATTCGGCCACAGCCCGCGTTCTTTCCAACGTTGCAGCCGCGTGGCGAGCGCTTCGGCTCCGGGATTGTTGAAGCCCATGCGGTTGATAAGAGCTTCCTCGGCCGGCGCGCGAAACATCCGGGGCGCGGGATTTCCCGGTTGCGCATGGAACGTCACCCCGCCCAACTCGCAATGCCCAAAACCCATCGCGGCCCACGCCGGCGCGGCGGCGGCCGATTTGTCCATGCCCGCCGCGAGACCAACCGGATTGGGAAATTCGAGTCCCCAAAGATTCACGGGCAGGCGCGGCGCTTCATAAAACGAACTCAACAGATCGAGCCCAAGCCGCGAAACGCTCAGACAATTAAGCCCTTGCAGCGTCGCGTCATGGATTCTTTCCGAATCGTAAGCGAACAAACTCGGACGAATGACTTCGCGGTAAAACCAGCTCATGTTATTTGGGCGCGTTGGCCTTCGTGTATTCGATCGCCTTGGTCATGTGTTCGGTCGGATCCTTCAAATTATTATCCGTCTCCACCGCCATCACCCCTTGATAATTCGCGTCCTTCAACGCCTTGAACAACATCGGCAATTTCGCATCGCCCTCGCCCAGGAACGTATCCGTCGCCACGTCGCCGCTTTCCGTCGAGTTCACCTTCTTGTCCTTGAGATGCACATCGAACACGCGCCCTTTGTATTCCTTAAAAGTTTTCGCGGCATCGATGCGCGAACTGGCGATCCAACCGACATCGAGACAGACGCCGATGTATTTCGGGTCCCGATGCATCAAAACATTTTGCACGACCAGCGGATTCCCATACATCGATTTGATGCCGTGATTATGAATCGCCACCTTGATGTCATACTCCTTGGCCAGCTCTTCGAGACTGTCAAAGATTTTGAAATCGCCCGGCTCGACGACGATGAGCTTCATCCCGAAAAACTTCGCGCATTCGAAAAGCTTGCGATTCTGCTCCTTGTCGAGCGAAGTGCCGGCCACCCCGAACGTGTAAGGAATCAGCCCCGCCTTTTCCATCGCCTCTTTCTTGGCCGGCCAGCCCTCCTTTTTATCGAGCCCGATGTGGTCTGGAATCAATTCGAGATATTTAATCTGATGCTTTTGGCAGAACTCCACAACCTGGTCGAAGCTCAGATTGCGAAGGGTCCAGGTTTGAACGCCCAGCTTGAGATCATCGGCGGAAGCGGTGCCGGTCGATGCCGCGAGCAAAGCAGTGACCGCGAGAGCGGCGCATTTCGAGAAGAACGATTTCATAGAGAATTTGTCCCGCCATTCAAAAGCATTTGGCGCGAACGTCAAGGATGGCTAAAGCAGCGAAAAGGCGGAAGGAGCACGGACGAAAAAGCCCCGGCCTTTTGGGGACCGGGGCTTTGTGTTTCGGAACTTTTTACGGCGCCAGTTGGCCGCGGATTTCGCCGCCGGGATTGGCGGCGGTGTGGATGTTCGCGTAGGTGAGGCCGTCGAAGATGGCGCCGAGCACGGTTTGGTTGACGATGGCCGAACCGGTCGTGCTGCCGCTCGCGCCGGTGACGCCGCTGAACGGAACAATAACGCCCGCGGTTGTGTTCGCATCGGCGCGACCATGAATATGACCCGCTGTGGCAGAGCCGCTGAGGCCGCCCCAGCTCACGTTGTAGGTGAGTTCGTTGCCGATGATGCCGATGCGGGCAAGGCCCGTCGCGGTGGTGACGACCGGATTGGGTCGTTCGTTCAGTCCGTTCATGGTCGCGCTGTATTGGGTGCGCAAGACGTTGCCGCGAATTTCGCCGCCGGGGAAATTGGCAGTGTGAATGTTCACGTAACTGCGACCAGAAAGGACGATGTCGCGTTGCGCGTCAGTGAGGGTCACGGCTCCGGAGATGTAGCCGGAGGTTCCGACGGGCGTCGGGAAGCCGACCATTACGGACGCGGCGGTGGTGCTATCGACCGTGGTTGAACCGTGGATGTGCGAGGCGCTCGGCGTGGAACTCAGGCCTTTGTAGGTCACGAGGAAACTGAGGGTGTTCCCTTGCAGGCTCAAGGTTCCAATTCCGTTGGCGGCCGTGGTGGCGGCAGTCGGCTTCTCAGCATCACCCGTGAGATAGGCCGTCAAGGGCATTACGTCCGCGCCGGTGTAATCGCCTTGCACGCGGAAGAATCCCGCGAGGCCGTCTTTGGCCACGGTGACGGAATGATCGGTGGTGGTGAGGACGTTGATCCAATTGGCCGCGCCGATGTCGGCTTTTTTCTGGAGCAGGAATTTTCCAGAACCGCCGCTCCACGCGAGGGTGATCGTGCCGTCCGTTTGCGAGAGGACCGTCATGTTGATCGCCGGCAGGGTGGTCGCGGCGTTGTAATGAGCGAGGATTTGCGACGCGCTGAGCGCCTTGTTGTAAACGGCGGGTTCGTCGATGGACCCGGTGAAGAGTTGTTCCCAACCTTCGCCGGCGGAACCGATCGCCCAATCGCCGTTGGGAACAGGCAGCGCGCCGGTTGCGGCCGCGGACGTCGCGAGCAGCGTGCCATTGCGATAGAGTTTCCAATTCGATCCGTCATACGTGCCCGCGAGATGGACCCAGTTTCCGCTGGTCAAATCGGCGGCCGGGACAACCGCGGTGGCGGTGAAGGAATTCGTTCCGTCGGAGGAGCCGACGGTGTAATTCGGAACGGGGCCGTCGATCTGCAAAAAGACTTCGGGGCTCGTCAACACGCTGGCGTTATCAGCCACGGCGTCGGGCGGATAAAGACTGAGAAGCGCGGGGCCGTGGGAAATAATGCGCGCGCGACTGCCCTGGGTGGCGCTTGGCTTGATCCAGGCTTCGAGCGTGATGTTGCCCGAAAAATCGAGAACCGAATGCATGTTGACGCTGACCCAACTGGTCGCGCCATCGAAGGGAACGGCGGTGTTGGCGGCTTCGAAGCCGGGAAAGCCGGCGCCGGTGGGGCCGGACACGTTGTTAACCGCGTTTTGCAGAACGCCGTCGGCGCGGACGTCAGATGTGCCGCTGTTTTTCGCGGGATAGGGCGCGGGATCGTTGAAGCGCAGATACGTCGGGGGTCCCATGCGTTGATCGGTCGGATTTCCCAGGTCGAAGGCGCCGTCATGAGGGGCTGAGATCACGAGCGCGGAATAGTTGGTCGCAGGATGCGAATTGGTTCCAGCTTCGTAATGGGCCGCGATTTGTTCGGGCGTCAAAATCCAGTTTTTGTAAACGGCCACTTCGTCGATGTCGCCATCGAATTCCTGGCCCCAATTGGACGCGGCGTTGTACGATCCAATCGCGAGATCGGCGGCGGTGGCGCCGTCGTCGGTGGGATTGGTATTGGCGTGATAATTGCCCGTGGTTTCAATGGGCAATAAATCTTCGCCGGATTTGTA
>Ga0070686_100001954_pt1 | contig 11436 bp, 12 predicted proteins | sample KBSS23LmetaG_FD_65654 | JGI IMG/M metagenome (GOLD analysis project Ga0070686, IMG submission 65654) | Switchgrass rhizosphere microbial communities from Kellogg Biological Station, Michigan, USA - KBS S2-3L metaG | ecosystem: Host-associated > Plants > Roots > Rhizosphere ...
CGTCTCGACCGACCGCGCACCGGCGCTATACACAAGCGACGTCGTGCCGCACGAGGGGACGCTGAGCGGCCAGTTGCTCTTGTCCTGCAAACTGAACTGGCAGTCGGTGATGTTCGTCGGCTACGGCGACGATCGGGAGCTCAGCGATCGCGATCGCCTCGACAAGCTCGATCGCCAGTTCTTCGTCAAGCTCTCATACGCCATCCAGCGATAGGCCGTGTAGGCCGGGCAGGTCTGGCAGGCCGGGCAAGTCTGGCAGGTCGGACGGCCACTCGGCTTCGGCAAGGGGATCAATCCGATCGGGTTAACCCATACGGTGACGTTAGCCGAGATCTGACCTGCCTGACCCGCCCGACCCGCCTGGCCTGCCCGACCCGCCCGGCCTACGCGAGCTCTTTGTACATGATGGTTGCCGGCTCCAGTTGCGGGGTCAAAGAGCCGCGGGCGTAGCGCGGGATGACGCCGACGGTCACGTAGCCGAGCGCGTTGTACAAGTGTTCGGCGTGGCTGCCGGTCCACGTGTCGAGCGTCAGCAGCGTGCGCCCGTGCGAACGCGCGAGCTCCTCGACGGCGATCATCAGCGCGCGGGCAATGCCGCGGCGGCGCGCCGCCGGATGCACGAGCAGCTTGAGCACCTCCGCCCGGTGCGTCTGGTTCGGCGGGGTCGCGCAGTCGATCTGCACCGTGCCGACGATGCGGCCGTCGTGGCGGGCGACGAGCACGCGCCGTGTTCCGGCGCGCACGCCAGGCAGCACGTTCTCGATCCAGAACGCTCGCGCCTCTTCGACCGCAAACGGCACGACGAAGCTCACGCCGGCCCCGGTGTGGACCACCGCATGCAGCACCTCGCCGAGCGCGTCGAGGTCCGCCTCGAGCGATGCGACCGCATCGGGCCGCCACTCTTCGATCGGAAATGCCGCGACGATGTTCATGGCTGCCTCACGGGTGAACGATCGCGACCAGATAGCGCGCGTCGCGCTTGCCGGTGCAGTGAAAGCGCGTGGAACCGGACAGCACGTAGCGCAGGCAGTCGCCTGGCCGCAGGTGAAACTCCGAGCCGTCCACCTCGAGGGTCAACCGGCCGTCGAGCATCCAGAGATGGTGCTCGAGGCCGGTGACCGGCGCGGCGTCGAACGTCACGGTGGCGCCGGCCGGCATCACGACTTCGACGAGCTCGCCGCGCAGGCCAGGCGAGGGCGGCGACACGACGCGGCGGCGATAGCCGCTCTCCGGATCCTTCCACGTCGTCTGCTCCGTCGCGCGGACCACGCGCGGTGGCCGTGTCTCTGCCTCGGCCATCAGCCGCGACAGCGTCCATCCGTGCGCTGCGCACAACCTGCCGAGCATCGCCGCCGTCGGACTCAGCTCGGCGCGTTCGAGCCGCGACAGCGTCGCGCGGCTGATGCCGGTCCGCTCGGCGAGCGCCTCGAGCGACCAGCCGCGTGCGCCGCGCAGCTGTGCCAGCCGCTGGGCGATGCGGCTCTCAATCGCCTGGCTGCGGGTTGCGGCGGCTGGAGTGCGCATCTCAGTGCCGAGATGTTATCTCTATTCAGAGACGGCGGCAACCGCCCGACGGCTGCTTGACGCTGATTACACATGATGTATAAAACATCGTTAATGAGCGACCCGGCCGTTGCTCGTCGCGTGGCTGTGCACCGCCGACTGGTGCGCTGTCGCCGGAGCCGGACATGACGCACGACGACTACCGCAAGGCGCTCGCGGCGGCCAGCCGCGAGTACGAGGCGCTCGGCGAGAAGCGCCGCGAGATCGATCAGCGGCTCGCCGAGCTGGCGCAGACGATCGGCACGCTCGCGAAACTCCTCGGGCTGACGCCGACGGTGCCGATGGGGCTCACCGACGCGATCCGTCTGGTCGTTCGCGGCGCCGGCGTGCCGATGACGCCGGTTGAAGTCCGCGACCGGCTCCACGCCATCGGCTTCGACGTCTCGAAGTACGTCAACGACCTCGCCGCCGTCCACACGATCCTGAAACGCTTGAACGAGTCGGGCGAACTGCGCTTCGTGCCGCGCACGCCGGGCAAACATCAGTACACCTGGAATCGGCCGGCGACTCCGGTCCTGCTGACGCGCGACATCGTCGACATGCTCCATCAAAACACGATCGAGCGTGAGGCAGCGGCGGCCGACACTGAGCCCGAGCCACCGCCGGCGCGGCGCGTCCGCAGGCGGACGGTGGCGCGGCGGAGGAGCGCGCGATGACGCTGGACCTCGATCTGCGACGGCGGTTCTTCGCGGAAGAACTCGAAGCGGTCGCCAGGCTGCGGTCGACGCGGCTCGTCGACGCGTTTGCGGCGGTGCCGCGAGAGCGCTTTCTGCCCGCCGGACCGTGGACGGTCCTGTCCGACAGCGCCGACAGCTATATGCTCATGGCCGGCATCCGCACGCGGCCGACAGCCGACGCCGATCCGGCGCGGGTGTATCACAACCTCGCCGTGGCAATCGATCCGGAGCGGCAGTTGTTCAACGGGCAGCCCGCGACGCTCGCCGTCTGGATCGACACCCTCGATCTGGCCGCCGGCATGCGAGTGCTGCACATCGGCGCCGGCCTCGGCTACTACACCGCCGTGATGGCCGAATGCGTCGGCACCGCGGGCCGCGTCGTCGCCTACGAAGTGGACGAAGTGCTGACACGCGACGCCGTCCGGAACCTGGCGCCGTACCCACACGTCGATCTCCGTCACGGCGATGGCTCGGGACCGCTCGGGGAATCGTTCGACGCGATTCTCGTGAACGCCGGCGTGACGCATCCGCTCGAAACGTGGCTCGACGCGCTGACGCCCGGCGGCCGTCTGATGGTGCCGCTCACGACACCATTGCCGGCGATGGGCGCGACGCTCGGCAAGGGCCTCGTCGTCCTGATCACGCGTCAGCACGACGGCGCGACCACCGCGCGGGTCGTCACCTTCGTCGCGATCTACTCGGCGCTCGGCATCCGCGACCCGGCGCTGGACGAACCGATTGGCAAGGCGCTGATGGCGGGGCCAGGCCAGTGGCAGGCGGTGAAGCGCCTGCGCCGCGACCCCCACGACGCCGCGTCATCGTGCTGGTTGCACATGAAGAGGTGTTGCTTGTCGACGTGAAGCCTCGTGAGGCTTAAGTTGAGGCCTGAGGCTAAGCTTATGCGATGCCGCATCTCTTCGAGCCGATCGCGTTTCGCTCGCTGACCCTGGCCAACCGCATCGTCGTCTCGCCGATGTGCGAGTACTCGAGCGTCGACGGCTACGCGAACGACTGGCATCTGGTGCATCTTGGCAGCCGCGCGGTTGGCGGCGCGGCGCTCGTCGTCACCGAAGCGACTGCCGTCGCGGCCGACGGTCGCATCAGCCCGCAGGATCTCGGGATTTACGACGATGGCCACGTGCCCGGGCTCGCGCGGATCGTGCGCTTCATCCACGATCAGCAGACGTTCGCCGGCATTCAGCTCGCGCATGCGGGACGGAAAGGCAGCACGGCGCGTCCGTGGGAGGGCGGCGGTCGCCTCGGGCCGGATGCCGGCGGCTGGCAGCCGGTCGGCCCGACCGCGGAGCCATTCGCGGCGAACTATCCGGTACCGTGTCCCCTCAGCGTCGCCGACATTGCGCAGATCGTCGCCGCGTTCCGGCTCGCGGCGCAGCGGGCGCTGGACGCCGGCTTCGACATGATCGAGATCCACGGCGCGCACGGCTATCTGATTCACGAGTTCCTGTCGCCGCTGATCAACACACGAACCGACGAATACGGCGGATCGTTCGAGAATCGCGCGCGCCTGTGCCTCGCGATCGTCGACGCCGTTCGCGGCGTGTGGCCGGAGCGGCTGCCGCTGTTCATCAGGATTTCAGCGACTGACTGGAAGGCGGGCGGCTGGGATGTGGACGAGGCGGTCGCGCTGGCGCGGCTGCTCAAGGGCCGCGGTGTCGATCTCGTCGACTGCTCGTCGGGCGGCGCCGTTCACGATCAACAGATCGCTGTCGGTCCGGGCTACCAGGTGCCGTTTGCCGAGCGCATCCGGCGCGACGCCGGCATCCCGACCGGCGCGGTTGGCCTGATCACCGACGCCCACCAGGCGGACGCGATCATCGCCAACGGCCAGGCCGACCTCGTCCTGCTTGCGCGCGAGCTGCTCCGCGATCCGTACTGGCCGCTGCATGCCGCGGACAAGCTGAACGTTGTCGTGCCATGGCCGGCCCAGTACCTCCGCGCTGCGCATCGAGTGACACCCGCCCGCTGACAGTGGTTCCGGCTGCTTTTCGTATCATGCTGACGTGAAGGCGCTGCTCGTCGAGGACGATGCGTCGATTGCGGAGTTCGTCGTCCGAGGGCTCCGCGAGGCCGGCTTCGCGGTCGATCACCAGGCCGACGGGGAAGCGGGCCTCGCCGCGGCGGCGCGGGGCGGCTATGACGTCGCGATCGTCGACGTGATGCTGCCGAAGCGCGACGGGCTGTCGCTGATCGAGGAGCTGCGGCGGCGCGGCGTGACGACGCCGGTGTTGATCCTGAGCGCGCGGCGCTCGGTCGACGACCGGGTTCGCGGCCTGCAGACCGGCGGCGACGACTACCTGACCAAGCCGTTCGCGTTCGCGGAACTGCTGGCGCGCGTCCAGGCGCTGGTCCGCCGCGCCAGCCGTGCGCCGGAGCCGACGACGCTGTCAGTGGAGGACATCGCGCTCGATCTGCTATCGCGGCGCGTCACCCGTGGCGGCGTCGCGCTCGATCTGCGGCCGCGCGAGTTCACGCTGCTCGAATACCTGATGCGCAACGCCGGCAAGGTGGTGTCGAAGACGATGATCCTGTCGCACGTGTGGGAGTACAACTTCGATCCGCAGACCAACGTCGTCGACGTGCTGGTGAGCCGCCTGCGCGAGAAAATCGACCGGCCGTTCGAGAAAAAGCTGCTGCACACGGTCCGCGGCGTGGGCTATGTCCTCCGAGCCTAGACGGCCGCTGTTCTTCGCCCTGCGCATCGCGATCTGGTACGCGACGCTGTTCGTCGCCGGATCGATCGCGATTGTGCTGCTGACCTACTACCTCACCGCGGTGTCGCTGGCGCAGCGCGATCAGCAGATCATCAAGGGCAAGCTTGGCGACTACGCGGCGGCGTACGTGCGCGGCGGCGCGCGGGTGCTGGCCGCTACGGTCCGCGCCGAGCAGCAGGCTGCGCCCGAGCGGCTGTTCGTGCGCGTCGTCGATCGCGGCGTCGAATCGATCGTGCTCAGCGACCCCGAAGGATGGGATCCGTCGAAGCTGGAAATCGTCTCGGCGCGGCTGGCGGATGGCACCCTCGTCCAGGTCGGCAAGAGCACCGAAGCGCGCGAGGCTCTGCTGGCGCGGTTTCGCGCCGCGCTCGGCCTGGTCACGCTGTTGATCGTCGTCGTCGGCCTGACCGGCGGCTGGCTGGCGACGCAGTCGGCGCTGGCGCCGATCCGCCGGCTGGCGTTCGCGGTCCAACGGATCATCCGCACCGGCCGCACCGACGCGCGCGTGCCGCTCGAAGGATCGGGCGACGCGCTCGACGAGCTCACCTCGCTGTTCAACACCATGCTCGACAAGATCGAGGGGCTCGTCACGGCGATGCGCGGCGCGCTCGACAACGTATCGCACGACCTGCGGACGCCGCTCACCCGGCTGCGCGGCACGGCGGAAATGGCGCTCGCCGCGCCGCCGGACACCGACCGCTACCGCGAAGCGCTGGCCGACTGCGTCGAGGAGACCGACCGCGTGCTGGTGATGCTGAACACGTTGATGGATATCTCGGAGGCCGAGAGCGGCGCGATGCTGCTGCGCCGTGAGCCGGTCGCACTGCGCGAGGTGGTCGAGCGGGCGCTCGACTTGTACCATGAAGTGGCGGATGCGAAAGGCGTGACGCTCGACGCCACGGCGGCGGATGACGTCGTGGTGGCGGCCGATCGGACCCGGCTGGAGCAAGCGGCCGCGAACCTGATTGACAACGCTGTCAAGTACACGCCGGCCGGTGGCCGGGTCGACGTCGCGGTCCAGCGCAGCGGCGATCGCGCGGTGCTGCGAGTGCGCGATTCCGGACAGGGGATCGCGGCCGACGAGCTGCCGCGGATCTTCGATCGACTGTTCCGCGGCGACCGCAGCCGCGCCGAACGCGGCCTCGGCCTTGGCCTCAGCCTCGTCAAAGCCATCGTCGAGGCGCATGGCGGCAGCGTCGAGGTGGAGAGCGAAATCGGCCGCGGTTCCACCTTTATCGTCTCGCTGCCGTTGCCGCGAGACGGGACTCGGGGACTCGTCCCTTCACCTTTCACGGATGTAATGCTCCTGTAACGGCTCCGCAAGGCACCCCTCCGTCTAACTTCGTAGACTCGATCTCAGAGAGTGGCGGTTTCACGACCGCAAACGAAAGGACGGCAGAGCGTTATGAGCGGACAGTTCGACATCAAACGACGGCTGACGCGCACCGGCGTGGCGGTGGCGGCGGCAGCGATGCTGATGGCCGGCGCCGCGTGGCACGGATCGGCGGCGGACCAGCCCACCGCGGCGAAAGCGGCCGCGACGGTGACCACGCCAATCGCGCATGCCATCGCCGGCGGCCGCGATTCCTACGCGGACATCGTCAGCGTGGCCGCGCCGGCGGTGGTCACGATTCGCACCTCGGGCAAGGCGAAGGTCTCGCCGACGCAGTTCGACGGGCAGCAGGATCCCGAGGATCTGTTGCGGCGGTTCTTCGGCGATCAGTTCGGCCGCGGGCAACGCACGCCGCGCAGCCAGCGCACGCGTGCGCTCGGCTCGGGCGTGATCGTCACCACCGACGGCTACATCCTCACCAACAATCACGTCGTCGAGAACGCCGACGAGATCAAGGTCGATCTCAACGACGATCGCACGGTGACCGCGAAGCTGGTCGGCACCGACAAGCCGAGTGATCTGGCCCTCATCAAGATCGACGCGGCGGATCTCCATCCGATCGCGCTCGGCAACTCTGACGCGGTGAAAGTCGGCGACGTCGTGCTCGCGCTCGGCAACCCGCTCGGCGTCGGCCAGACGGTGACGATGGGCATCATCAGCGCCAAGGGGCGGTCGACCGGTGTCGGCGACGGCGACTACGAAGACTTCCTGCAGACCGACGCGCCGATCAATCACGGCAACTCCGGTGGTGCGCTCGTGAACACGAAGGGCGAGCTGGTCGGAATCAACTCGCAGATCCTTTCGAGCAACGACGGCAACATCGGCATCGGCTTCGCGATCCCGGCCAACATGGCGAAGAACGTCATGGAGCAGCTGCGCACCAAGGGCAAGGTGACGCGGTCGCAGCTGGGCGTGACCGTGCAGACGGTGACCTCGGATCTGGCGGAGGGCCTCGGCCTCAAGCAGGCGCACGGCGCGGTGGTCAGCTCGGTGGCACCGGGCAGCGCGGCCGAGCGCGCCGGCGTGAAGCGCGGCGACGTGATCGAGTCCTTCGACGGCCAGGCCGTGCACGACACCAACACGCTGCGCAATCGCGTGGCGGAAGCGGGGCCGGGCTCGACGGCCGAACTCGTCATCGTGCGCGACGGCAGCGAGAAGAAGCTGAGCGTCAAGCTCGATGAGGCCAACCCCGAGAAGCTGGCGCGCGGCCGCGGCGACCGCGAGGACGATTCAGCGGCGCCCGATGACAAGGCGGCGCTCGGCGTCTCGGTGGCGCCGCTCACGCCGGAACTGCGCGATCGCGCGCGCGCCCCGAAGGACGTGCAGGGGCTCGTCGTGCAGGATGTCAACCCGGATGGCCGCGCCGCGGCGGCCGGCATTCAGCCCGGCGACATCATCCAGGAAGTGAATCGTCAACCGGTGAAGTCGGTGGATGATCTTCGCTCGGCGCTCAAGAAGACGACCGACCGGCCGACGCTGCTGCTGGTGAATCGCCAGGGCAACGACATCTTCGTGACCGTTCGGCCGACGAACGGCTAACGTCCGAGCAGTTCGCCGAAAGGCTGCAGCGGTTCGATGTGATCCGCTGCAGCCTTGATGGCGATCATGATCGGCACCGCCAGCAGCAGTCCCCACACGCCCCACATCCAGCCCCAGAACAGCACCGAGACGAAAACCGCGACCGTATTCAGCTCGCCGGCGCGGCTCGTCAGCCACGGCGTGATCAGGTTGCCCTCGAGCAACGCGACCAGACCGGCGGCGCCGCCCGCCGCCAGCGTCGTTTCGACGCTGTGAAACTGGATGAAGGCGACCACGGCACAGACCGCCACGCCGATCGTCGGACCGATGAAGGGGAGCACATTGAGGATGCCGGCAATCGCGCCGAGCACGAGCGGCTGCCGCACGCCGAGCCACCACATGGCGGCTGCCGTCGCGCCGCAAACGATCAGGCTGATCGCGACACGGGCGACGAGGTAGCGCTGAATCTGCCGGTCGATCAGCCGGATCACGTCAATGGTCAGGATCTGTCGATCGAACCGCGGCCCGGCGACATCGACGAGCTTCATGCGCAACTGATCACCGCCAAGCAGCAGCACGAAGGTCAGGACGGCGGTGATCAGCAGCTGCGCACCGGCGCCGACGATGCTGGTCCAGGCGGACAGGATGTAGTCGCGCAGGTCGAAGGGGTCGGCGACGGCGACGCGCTTGACGCCGTCGTGCTGTACGGGCGCGACGGTGTCGACCGTCGCCTGCAGGTTCGTTGCGGCACGCTGAAGATTGTGAATCGCGCCGCCAGGCGCCGCTGCCCCCTCGCGGCGATCGCTCCGCAGCGTCGCGTCCTTGATCGCGGCGACTGTATTCGGCAGGTCGTTGACGAAGGCGACGGCCTGCCGTTTCGCCACCCGCGCGCAGCCGACGAGCGCCAAGGCGACGACCACGTAGGTGGCGACGACGGCCAGCGGCCGCGGCAGGCGGGCGCGCGCGAACGCGGCGACGAACGGCTCGAGCGCGTAGGCGAGGAGTACGGCGAGGAGAATCGGCGCCGCAAACGCACCCGCCTCGCGCAGGACGAACAGCGCGCCGGCGCCAAACACGATCGTGGCAGCCAGCCCGCGAACCGACGCCGGCGCGACGGTTGCTGTTTCGACCGCCTCTGTGGAGGGGGACTCGTCCATTCGTCCCGACTCGCTTCAACTCCGATGCCACCTTTGGCGCAGCCACCCAGGCGAATGCGGCAAGTAGAGTACGATACCGCGGCGAATGGATCTCGGGCTTTCTGGCAAGGTTGCCATGGTCGGTGGCGCGAGCAAGGGTCTTGGCTATGCGGTCGCCCGGGCGCTGGCGTCGGAAGGGGCGCGCCTCTCGATTGCGTCGCGCGATCGCGATGCGGTCCAGAGGGCGGCCGACGCCTTGTCGCGCGAAGCCGGATCGGACGTGCTTCCCGTCGCCGCCGACCTGAGCAAGGCCGACGCGATCGACCGGTGGCACGCCGAGACGGTGTCGCGGTTCGGTGCGGTCGATCTGCTGTTTGCGAACACCGGCGGTCCGCCGGCCGGCACCGCCCTCGCCTTTGACGATGCCGCGTGGCAGACGGCGTTCGAGCTCCTGCTGATGAGCGTTGTCCGGACCGTTCGTCTGGTGGTGCCCGGCATGCAGGCACGCGGCGGCGGCGCGATTCTCGTCGGCACGTCGTCGACGGTCAAGGAACCGTTTCCAAATTTGGCGCTGTCGAACGTGATGCGCGCTGGGGTGACCGCGCTCGTCAAGACGCTGGCCGGCGAGCTCGCCGCCGACCGCATTCGCGTCAACACGCTGCTGCCAGGCCGCATCGCGACCGACCGTCTGAACTATCTCGACGAGGCGAACGCGAAGAAGGCCGGCATCACCGCCGCGGAGCAGCGCGAGCGCGCGCTGGCGACGATTCCGATGGGCCGCTACGGCGATCCCGACGAGTTCGGCCGCGCCGGTGCGTTTCTGCTCTCGGATGCTGCGGCCTACATTACCGGCGCTGCGCTGCAAGTCGACGGCGGTCTGATCCGCGGCCTCCTCTAACCGCGATGTCGATCGCCCGCAAGACGCTGCTCGCGCTCTCGACCAACGCATGGCTGCGCGACCACGCGACGAAAACCGCGTTCGTGCGGCGCGCGGTGTCGGCATTCATGCCGGGCGAGCGGCTCGAGGACGCGATGGCGGCGGCGAACGCCCAGCAGGCGCACGGCGTCGGTACGATCTTCACGCGGCTCGGCGAGAACCTGACCCGCGTGGACGAGGCGGAGGAAGTCACCGCCCACTATCTCGACGTGCTCGACAAGGTGCAGCGCGCCGGTTTGCGCGCGCAGATTTCGGTGAAGCCGACGCAGCTCGGCCTCGATCTCGACAAGGAACTCTGTTTCCGCAACCTGCGGCGTCTCGTGGAGCGCGCCGATGCGCGCGACAACTTCGTGTGGATCGACATGGAGAGCTCGCCCTATGTCGATCCGACGCTGGATCTGTTTCGCCGCGTCCGCGCCCAATCGCCGCGCGTCGGCGTCGCGCTGCAGGCGTATCTGTATCGGACGGCGAAGGACGTCGAGGCGCTGATCCCGCTCGGTGCGGCGATTCGCCTCGTCAAAGGCGCGTATCTCGAACCGGCGTCGGTCGCGTTTCCGAAGAAGGCCGACGTCGACAGCAACTTCTATACGCTCGCGTGTCGGCTGCTTGCGGAGGACGCCCGCCGCGCTGGCGGCCTGCTGCACATCGCGACGCACGATCCGCTCCTCGCCGATCGGCTCGCCACCTTCGTCGACCAGCACCGTGTGCCGACCAGCGCCTACGAGTACGCGATGCTGTACGGCATCCAGCGTGCGCTGCAGCAACGGCTGGTTGGCGCCGGCCGTCCGCTGCGAGTGCTCATCGCCTACGGCGAATACTGGTTCCCCTGGTACATGCGCCGCCTCGCCGAAAGACCCGCCAACGTGTGGTTCGTCGTAAAAAGTCTCGCCGGCTGACGCTCCGCTCGCTGTCGGGGCTGGGGGCTGGGGGCTGGCTGTCTCGTTTGCCCTGGCGCTTCACGCTCCGGTCAGCTTTCTCGCGCGCGATCTTGTCTTCCAGCGACCGATGCAGGCCACTCAGTAAACTGCCGACCGACGTCAGCATCGCTTCAAGCTGCGCATAATCGGCGGGCGCCAGGAATTTGCGCCGAACCGCAAGCTCGAGGCACGTTTCGAGTTCGCCCTGCGATCCGAGCGCGATGCCGACATGCTGTGCGTACGGCTTCGTCTTGCGACGGCAGAATCCTTCCGCCACGTTGAATGGAATCGACACGGCAGCTCGCCGCACCTGGCTCGTCAGACCGTACCGTTCTTCGCACGGAAATTTCGTCGTGACCTGGTAGATGCGCTCAACGAGCGTGATGGCCAGTTGCCATGTATCCAGGCGGCGAAATCCAGAGGCTGTTCGCATGCCGCCAGTCACAGGCACTCACGGTGCCCTGGGGAAATACGAACAATTCGTGCGGCATGGTTCCGGGCGATGTGCCCGCTCGTTACCCTCGTGAGTCGCCGCGACACAGCAAGCCCCCAGCCCCCAGCCC
>Ga0070686_100001955_pt1 | contig 11435 bp, 8 predicted proteins | sample KBSS23LmetaG_FD_65654 | JGI IMG/M metagenome (GOLD analysis project Ga0070686, IMG submission 65654) | Switchgrass rhizosphere microbial communities from Kellogg Biological Station, Michigan, USA - KBS S2-3L metaG | ecosystem: Host-associated > Plants > Roots > Rhizosphere ...
TTCAGTCACGAATTCGACCTTTCCGGTTTGCGGGCTGGGGATTACACGGTTTTGCTCAGCGCGGTGAATCCCGTCCCGAATGGTCCTCCCGTTTCATTTGCGAATGTAAAACAGGATGCAACCGTTGGCGGTTGGCTCACGCTCGGCTCGATCTCCGTGGCGCCCTGACCGCCTAGGTCAGGTTGTCGGTAAGGGTAAATTATGATAGAAACAGCGCGTCCTTGCGGACAGGATTTCTTCAGTTCAAGGAGTGTGTATGCGCGTCTGGCCTGGGTTGGTTTTGTTTTTCGTTGGTTCGTTCGTTCCATTTTCCCGCGCGCAATTGCCGCCGCTGCGCAGCACGGTCTATGACGGTTCGAGCACGTTGTTGATGCGGTTTCCGTCGCGGGTTTATTCGCCCAATCAATCGATGACCGTCGAAGCGTGGGTCTATCGCGAAGACGCGTCGCGATGCGAAACGGTCGTTTCCCAGGATTATCGCTCGTCGTTCTGGCTCGGGTTTTGCAGCGGATCGCTTCGATTTTATCGCAGCGGCGGCGCGTTTGCCGATGCGGATCGAAACGTGTCGGCGCATCGTTGGACGCATGTCGCGGCGGCTTACGATGGCGCATCGAGCCAGGTGAGTTTTTACATCGACGGCATTTTCGTTTCAACTAAGGCGCTCGCTTCGACCGGCGGCACGACCGCGGCGCCATTGTATTTGGGCATGACTCCGCCCGGAAGTTTCGGCGGAAATTATCCGCTGCTCGGCGCGCTGGATGAAGTGCGGATTTGGAAGACGGCTCTCGTGGGGAGCGATATCAACAGCGGGCGCATGCGCGAACTTGTGGCGGGGGGCGATTTGGTTGCGTCGTTTCCAACGGGCGGCAATTTCGAAACCGGAACCGCGCACAGCGCCGAGGCGTACAACAACACGCACGAGCAGGTTTACGGCATACTCCCGCGCAACCTGGTTTTGCCGCGTCGGCCCGCCTTCGATGGAATCGATGGCGACATCACAACGCCCAAATACGGCGGCGCCGAAGTAATGGCGCTGCGTTATTTGCAGGCGGGCGTCGAAGTAGATGCGCCCGTTTATTTGAATGCGGCGTTCAATTCGGGCATCCCTTACGTCTATGTCGGATTGGGCGGCCTGCAACCGAACGGCCACATGGGTAACAACGACGGCGCCGGATTGAGCTGGTCCTTTGGCGTGGCGGAAGCGGGCGTGACGTTTCCAAATTCCACCGATAAACGGGTGACCGCATTTTATAATTCGGCTCCGAATCAGTTTTGGAAGGGGAACGGAACGAATTTTTCGACGGCCGATTCGGCGCCGACCGCGACGATCGCGAAGAGCTTTTGCGACGGCGATGTGAACCCGGTTTGCGTCGAGATGCGCGGCTCGTTTCCATCGGGCGCTCCGCGCGCGATGATGCTCGATCTCTATTGGCCCGGTCCGTTTGTCGGTTCGGATCGTCGATTTCTGGCGCCGTTCGACGCGGTGATGAACGACCCGACCACCTGGCCAACGATCACGATTGGCAGCACGGTGGGAGCCTCCGAAACGGTTCGCGTCAAGGTGCAGGTCGAAGAAGTTTTGGATATTGCGGCGGGACCGTCGCCCGTGGCGAACGCGCTGGTGCGATTGCAGGATGGGTCGTTGAACGAACTCGCGACGGCGCGAACCGGGCCCGATGGAACGGTCACTTTATCCGCCACGGTGCGCACGAACACCGCGCTGCATGTCGAGTTAGCGGAAGCCAATTACTGGCCGCGTCTTGGCGCGCGCGCCGTGGATGGAACGGGCGTTCTGCCCGAATCGACTGGCATCGGTTCCGTGAATTTTGCCGCCTGCACCGGATGCTCCTACGCGACCGTGGTGTTCACGACGCGCGCGATTCCCGAGGGATCCACCGCTGTGACTGGGTTTACGCCGGGGACGGATCATTTTAAACGCACGCGTTTGCGCGATTCACCGCTGCTCGAACTGGCGCCGACCGAGATCACGATTACCGGCACGAACCTGCACATGAGCACGGAAGTTTATTTGACGACGTGCGATCGGTTTGTGTTTAGCGACACTTCCACGACGCCTGCCGCCGCGACGGGATGTGACGGCGCCACGTTTTATCCGGTGACCGTTCTCGCGGTCAGCGCCGATCATCGCAACCTGCGCGTGCGGCTCGATAACGAAGCGGCGCCGTCCGGCACGTCGCTGAAAGTTTTGTTGCGCGACATCCCGAGCCGCGATGGCCGGCGACAGTGGACCTACATTCCGGGCTCGGTCTTTTTCGGCGAGCCGCCGTATCCGCTGGTGCACGGATTCTCTTTTTTCAACGATCGCGACGGGACCGATTTCAATGAGTTTTCGTCGGTTTATCAATGGCAGGCTTACGATTGCATTACGCCGATTGGACCGATTCCGCCGGTGCAAACCTGCATCGGTTGTCGCACGCCGAATCCGATTTATGCGACCTATTTCGCCGTGATGTTTGCGGGCTGGGTGGATTTGATGCCGGGAAGTTGCCTGGGAATGTCTTCGACGAGTCTGCTCTTTGCGCGGGGCGATTTGCGGGCCGAGGATTTGGATGCGGGTGTGCATTATGCCAGTGGATTTTTGGGCGGCGGCGCGGAATTTCGAGATCCTCCCCGGCCGCACAGCAATCGAGCGCGCGGATGCGATTACGCCGTGCCGGTGAATTTGTGGGCGCACATTCATCGCAACCAGGCCGTGCAGACCTCGCAGGAATTTTTGTCGTCGGTGATTGGACAGATGGTCGGCACGGGCATCGGAACGACCAGCTATTCGATTGCGGGCGATCCGAATGCGGCGCTCGCGCGCATTCGTGGAAATATGCGCGGGCACGTGCTTTGTTTTCAGAATGGCGCCGATTTTTTTCAATCCCATTGTGTGACGCCGTGGCGCATCCTCGATGGAAAGGGCGCGAGCGACGATGGATCGACGTTGGTGGATCGCGCGGATTCGAGTGTGGTCCTGGTTTACGACAGCAATTGGCCCGGGAAGATGGATCGCTTTTTCGAAATCAACCACACGCGCAACGAATTTCGCTATCAATTTACCATTCGTCGGACGCCTAGCGGGGATGTGCCTGAAGTTTGGAGCGGCAAGGGGATGTATGCCGAACCGATTACGATTTGGCAAAACGCGCGGTCGATGCCCGGCGCGGAATTGCTGGCGCGCGGATTGATGTTGCTCGTGTTCGGCAGCGCGGACGGCCGCTACACCGACGCGAGTGGCGGCGAATGGGGTTGGGACAGCGTCGGGACGTTCCATGGAACTTACGACGGCGCGAAGGCGTTCGCCCCGCCGGCGGATGTCGATGATGCCGCGAACCGTTCGCGCAGCGTTTTGTTTTTCCCGCCCACGAATAGCCCGCCCACTTCGATTCAAGTCAATGTGCGCGGACCGAATTGGAAATTCCAGGCGTCCGAAGGGGGCACGCTCGCGCAACTCGAAGTTCCCGGCGGCGAGACCGGGACGATTGCCAACCTCAAGCTTCACCTTGAGGACGGGATGATGCGCGGGTTTCGGGTCAGCGCGTCGCGGGGGATGAGCGCCTTTACGCCCACGCTCGGATTGAATCTTGGCACGAATCCCGCCGTTGTTTTCAAATGGGAAGGCATCAGTTCGTTGCCGTCCAAGTCCGCCGAATTTGTGGCGCGACACGAAAAGATGGGCGCGGAATTTCTCAATGACACGGGCGGCGCGGCGCAACCGTATGTGCGCATGTTGCGCAACGATTCCGAGGGTTTGAAAACGAATGTGTTTGGACCGTTCAACACTCCGGTCGGCTCCACGCTGCTGGCGGCGGTGGTCGATTCATCCACGGCCGATACGCTGCGCATCGAGCTGGATCTCGATCGCGACGGCAATGCGGACGTCGTTTCGTTCGTGACGCCCGCGACGAAAGCGCCGCCGCCTCCGCCGACGATGACGGCCGAAACACAAAAGGACGGAACGATCCTGGTTGAATGGCCGGTCAACGGCGGCGCCTGGTCGCTCGAATTCACCAGCGCTCTCGATGCCGGCGCCGCTTGGAAGCCGGAAAGCGCCCAACCGACCTTCGCGAACGGACGCGCCTCCATTTCGCTTCCTGCGGACGACGACCGCCGATTCCTGAGATTGCGCAACGCATTTTAGAAAATAAGCGCGCGGGCATAGTTGCTCGACACGGCCGCTCCAAATCTTCTAAATGCGTTCATGCAAAAGTCGCTTCTGTTCGCCGCGCTGATCTCGATCGCGTCGATTTCTCTCGGTGCGCAAATCGTGCCCGACCAGATTTTGTTGAAGGAGTACAAGCCGCGATCGATTTTCAAAATCCCGGAAACGAAAATCGAGAAAGCGAAATTCCTAGTGATCGACATGCACACGCATGCTTACGCGGCCGACGATGCCGCGGTTGATCGCTGGGTCAAAACGATGGATGAAGTTGGGCTCGAAAAATCCGTCATTCTTAGCGGCAACGTCGGGGCAAAATTGGATGCAGCGATTGCGCGCTTCGGACGTTATCCAAAGCGATTCGAGATTTGGTGTGGATTCGATTTCACCGGTTTCGATCAACCTGGGTTTGCGGAAAAAGCGATTGCCGAATTGGAGCGTTGCCAAAAAGCCGGCGCGCGGGGCGTTGGTGAATTGAGCGACAAGGGCAGGGGACTCTCGGGCGCGCCTGGCCTGCATTTCGACGATCCGCGCCTCGATCCGTTGCTCGAAAAATGCGCTGACCTCCATCTCCCGATCAACGTCCACATTGGCGAAGATCAATGGATGTATGAGCCGATGGACGAACACAACGATGGCTTGATGAACGGTTACACCTGGCGCATTCCGAAAGATCCGGAGGTTCTCGGGCACGATGAAGTGCTTCAAACGCTCGAAAATGCCGTCAAGAAACATCCGCGCACCACCATCATTGCCTGCCATTTTGCGAATTGCTGTTCCGATCTGAATCGCCTGGGCGCGATTCTCGATAAATATCCGAACCTCTACGCGGACATGGGCGCGCGTTTTTCCGAGATCACACCCATCCCGCGTTTCATGCAAAAATTCTTCGCCAAATACCAGGATCGCCTCCTTTACGGCACCGACAACAATCCCGCGGCGGGCATGTATCAGACGAGCTTCCGCATCCTCGAAAGCGAGGACGAACATTTCTATCCCGCCTACTTTTCCAAATACCACTGGCCCGCGCACGGCTTCGGCCTGCCCGACACCATCCTCAAAAAAATCTATCGCGACAACGCGCTGAAAATCTCACAACTGGGTAAATAAATGGATTCTGTGCGCGCGGTCTTTGTTGGCGGTGGAGCGGCGGGCTTTTTTGCGGCGATAAATTTTGCCCAGGAAGCCAAGGGATCAAGAGCGATATTACTGGAGAAGGGGCCTGGCTTTCTCCAGAAGGTTCGGATTTCCGGTGGGGGACGATGCAATGTCACGCACGCTTGTTTTGAGCCGCGCGAATTTTCGTCGCGTTATCCGCGCGGCGAGCGCGAGTTGATTAGTTTGCTGCAACGGTTTCAGGCCGCCGACACAGTGCGGTGGTTCGAGGAGCGCGGCGTGAAACTGAAAACGGAAGCGGATGGAAGGATGTTTCCGGTCACGGATTCTTCGCAAACGATCATCGATTGTTTGATGCGCGAAGCGACGCAGCGCGGTGTCCAATTGCGCGCCAACGCTTCGGTCGAAAGCATCGAAAAAAACGGCGAAATGTTCGAAGTGAAGCTGGCGAATGGCGAAAACATTTCCACGAATACTGTGCTGATTGCAACGGGCGGTTCGCGCACGCCCGCGATCGGGGCTCTCGCGACGAAGCTCGGTCACACGTTGATCGAACCTGTCCCTTCGTTGTTTACCTTTCAGATTCCCGCGCCGTGGTTGCGCGATCTGGCGGGCGTTTCCGTTCCTGACGTGGAGCTCTCGATTCCATCCGCGAAATTGCGCGATCGAGGCCCGCTATTGATGACCCACTGGGGACTCAGCGGCCCCGCGACGCTGCGCCTCTCGGCCTGGGGGGCTCGACCGCTCCACGACCTGAATTACAATTTTCAGCTGCTCGTAAATTGGCTCCCGAACCTTTCCGAGGATCAACTTCGCGGCGAACTGCAAGCGCGCGTGAAGGCGCACCCCGCGCGACTGATCGTCAACAGCCCGATTGCCCCGCTCTCGGCCCGGCTTTGGGAAGCGCTCGTCGTGAATGCGGGCGGCGTTTCGCGGCAGAAACGGTGGTCGGACCTTGGCCGCGCGGGCATTCATACGCTGGCCCTAAGTTTGATTCGCTGCGAATTCGCGGTGACTGGCAAGAGCCTCAACAAGGACGAATTCGTCACGTGCGGCGGCGTGAAGTTGAGCGAAGTGAATTTCAAAACCATGGAAAGCAAGATTTGCCCCGGCCTTTTTTTCGCGGGCGAAACGCTCGACATCGACGGCATCACCGGCGGATTTAATTTTCAAGCCGCGTGGACGACCGGCTGGATAGCGGGAAATGCCATGGCGCAACGCTTTCAGTAATGTACCCTTTCGCGCATGATCGAAATTCGCTTTGCTCAACGGGACGATGTGCCTTTGCTGCGCGAATTTATTTGCGCGCTCGCCGAATACGAACGTCTCGCGCACGAGTGCCGCGCCACCGAGGAAAATCTCGCGCGCACACTCTTCGGTCCCAGGCCGGCGGCAGAAGCTCTCATTGCGACCCTCGATGGCGCGCCCGCCGGATTCGCGCTTTTCTTTCACAACTATTCGACCTTTCTCGCCCAACCCGGGTTGTATCTTGAAGATTTATTTGTGAAGCCCGAGCTGCGCCGGCGCGGTATCGGAGCGGCCCTTTTCAAACGCCTCGCCGAAATCGCCTGCGAACGAAACTGTGGACGTTTCGAATGGAGCGCGCTCGATTGGAACTCGCCCGCGATCGCTTTCTACGAACAAATGGGCGCGCGCGCCATGTCCGATTGGACGATCTTCCGCCTGACGGGCGACGCGTTGAAACAATTCGCCAACTTGGAATCCTAAAAGGACAGACAGGACGCGCTGGGCGCCTCAAGAGTCAAACAATTCAGGCGGGAATTACCGGTTGGCCCGGCGCGATTCATGGTGAACGATGCGTCCGTTAACGATGGTCAGGATGGCTTTGCCCTTCAACGGCCAGCCGTAAAAGGGGCTGTTGGTGGATTTGCTGGCGGTGGCTTCTCGGGTGAAGGTCCATTCGAGGTCGGGATCGAAGACGGTGACGTCGGCGTCGGCGCCTTCGGAGAGGGTTCCTTTTTTGAGGTTCAAAAGTTGGGCGGGGCCGACGGTGAATTTCTCGATGATGGCGCTGAGGCTGAGGCGTTGGGTGTGGTAAAGAGCCATGAGGCAGAGGGCGAGTTCGGTTTCGAGGCCGGTGATGCCAAAGGGGGCGTAATCGAATTCGACTTCTTTTTGGTAGTCGGAATGGGGGGCGTGATCGCTGCCCAGGATTTCCAGGGTTCCATCCACTAGGCCTTCGAGAATCGCGTCGCGATCGGCGTGGGATCGGAGCGGCGGATTCATTTTGAAGTTGGTGTCGTAAGCGGGCCACTGGGGGAGGTCGGCGTCTTTGCGGAATTTTCGGGTGAGAATTTCGCCGTCGCCTTTCCAAAAGGTTTCGCTGCCGGCGAGCGCGGCGTCGGTGAGGATGAAATGATGGGGGCAGGCTTCGCCGGAAATGGGAACGCCGCGGGATTTGGCTTCGCGCAAAAGGCGGATGCTGCCGGCGGAGCTCATGTGTTGGCAATGGACTTTGGCGCCGGTGAGTTCGGCCAGGAGAATGTTGCGGGCGACAATGGCTTCTTCGCCGACGGCCGGCCAGCCGCGCAAGCCGAGAGCCGCGCTCCAGTAGCCTTCGTGCACGACGCCATCGGTAACGAGCGCATAATCCTGGCAGTGATCGAGAATAGGGAGATCGAACATGCGGGCGTATTCGAGGGCGCGGCGCATGAGTTCGTTATTTTGGACGCATTTGCCGTCGTCGGTGATGGCGATGACGCCGGCTTGTTTGAGGGAACCGATGGGGGCGAGTTCTTCGCCAGCGATGCCCTTGGTGATGGCGCCGGTGACGTAAACATTGACGAGGCCTTCGCGCGCGGCTTTTTCGCGAATCAACGCGACGGTGCCGGTGGTGTCGATCGCGGGCGTCGTATTCGGCATGCACAGGACCGAGGTGAATCCACCGCGCGCGGCGGCTTGCGTGCCGGTGGCGATGGTTTCCTTGGCGGATTGGCCGGGTTCGCGGAGGTGGACGTGGGAATCGATCAGACCGGGCGCGACGACGAGGCCGGCGACATTCCACGTCTCGGTTTCGTTGGTGGCTTTGAGATTCGCGGCGGCGCCGAGGGCGTGAATTTTGCCATCGACGATTAAAACATCCTGGACACCATCCAGCCGATTGGCGGGATCGATGACACGCCCATTTTGCAACAACAAGGATTTGGACACCTGACTTCGGAGAATGACAAAGGCGAATTGACAACGCAAGCCGCAGACGCAATCGATGATGATAGTGTTGACGTTCGGCGCAGGGTGAACAACATGGGCGCGCCAATTCGTTTATGTTCATAAAACAAGGATTTTTCGCTCTGGCGATTGCCGGCATCGCGGCGGTCGTTTTGGTCGGGTGCCAGAAGGCGAAGGCCCCGGCGGAACCGTTCGTTGCGCAGGTGGGGGATTCGACGATCACGGCCGCGCAATGGAAGCGCGAAGTGGAGAAGCATCCGAATCTGAACGCGGAACAGCGCGAGGCGGCGTTTCAGGAATTGCTGCGCAATGAAATTTTGTGGGTGAAGGCGCGGCAAAGCGGCTTCGATCGCGATCCGGAAATTCAGGACCGGGTGAAGCGGTTGATCGCGACGGCGTATTTGGAAAAATTGAAGGGACCCGAATCGACGAAGGCGAATTCGCCCGCGGAGTTGCAGGAGTATTACGCGGCGCATGCGAATGAATTTGGCGTGGGCGAACGAGTGCACGTCGCCGGGATTCTTTTGCGCGCGCCGCAAAAAGCCACGGACGAAAAGAAAAAGGAGTTGGCGGAACGCGCGCAGGCCGCGCTTGCGAAGGCGCAGGCGAACCAGGGATCGGCGGCGGGATTCGGCGATCTGGCCCGGGAGATTTCCGAGGATCAAAGTTCGCGCTACCAGGGCGGGGACATGGGTTGGTTTACGCGCGGGGAAATGGAAAGTCGCTGGAACAAGGCGGTGGCGGATGCGGTGTTTGGATTGAAGGAGGCGCGCGATTTGAGCGGGGTGGTGGCGGCGCCGGGCGGCTTTTATATTTTCAAATTGATCGAGCGCCAAACCTCGCGCGTGAAAACTTTGGACGAAGTGAAGGACCTGGCGGCCTTTCGTCTCGGGCGCGAAAAGGAGGCACGCGCGGCGCGGGAGTTGGATGAGAAATTGAAGGCCGGAATGAAGATCGAAATCAATCACGCGCTGGTGGATCAGATTTCCGCGACGCAGACGAATGCGGTGGGCGCTCCTCCCGCCATGCCCGTCCAATGAGCGACACGATTACAGTCGTCATTGCGGACGATCATCCCTTGATGCGCCGGGGCATCATGGGTTTCCTGGTTGCGGCCGGCGTCCAAATCGTTGCGGAGGTCGGCGACGGGAAAGACGCGCTCGCGGCGATTCTGCAGCATCGCCCGACCGTGGCGATTCTCGATGTCGAGATGCCGCGCCTGAGCGGACTCGAGGTCGCGCGCGCGGTGCGGGACGAAGCGATCAGGTCGGCAGTCGTGTTGCTCACGATGTATAAGGACGAGGATATGTTCAACGCCGCGATGGATGCGGGCGCGATTGGGTATGTGCTCAAGGAAAACGCGGTGGACGAATTGCTGGCCTGCGTGCGGGCCGCGGCGAAAGGCGAACCGTTCATCAGCCCCGCGTTGTCGCGCCTGTTGTTGCAGCGCGCGGCCTCGGCGGATCGTTTGCGCCAGGAAAAACCGGGCCTGGATTCGTTGACGCCCGCCGAGCGCAAAATTCTGAAAATGATTTCCGAAGACAAAACCAGCAAGGAAATCGCGGATGTCCTCGGCATCAGCCCGCGCACCGTCGAAAACCACCGCGCCAACGTCAGCGAAAAATTGAACCTGCGCGGCAGCCATTCCCTGCTCAAATTCGCGTACGACAACAAAGCGCGACTTTAATCTATGACCGCGCAGGAGATTCTCAACGAGATCGAACCGCTGGGGAGGGAGAGTTATCGGAAGGTTTTGTTTAATCACGGGGTTCCGGAGCCGTGTTTTGGGGTGAAGATCGAGGAGTTAAAGAAGATCCAGAAGCGGGTGGGGATGGATTATCGGCTGGCGCTGGATTTGTTTGAGACGAGGGTTTATGACGCGATGTATCTGGCGGGGTTGATCGCGGATGACGCGAAGATGTCGAAGATGGATTTGCAGAGCTGGGTGGAGAAGGCGAAGGGTTGTTTGCCGCTGGAGGGGTTCACGGTGGCGTGGGTGGCGGCGGGGAGTCCTCATGGGCTTGAGATGGGGTTGAAGTGGATTGAGTCGAAAGAGGAGGGGATCGCGGCGGCGGGTTGGGCGACGTTGGGCGCGTTGGTGGCGATCAGGCCGGATGTGGAATTGGAGTTGGGCCTGTTCAAGAAGCTTTTGCAGCGGGTGGAAAAGGAGATTCATCAGGCGCCGAACGCAGCGCGGCGTGCGATGAATAATTTTGTTATTGCAGTGGGGACATACGTGGCGCCTTTGTCGAAGTTGGCGATGGAAACGGGGGAGAAGATCGGGGTCGTGAAGGTGGATGTGGGAAATACGTCGTGCTCGGTTCCGTTTGCGCCGGATTCCATTCGGAAGATTGAACAGCGGGGCGCGATTGGGAAGAAGCGGAAGACGGTTAAGTGTTAAGGCTCGTTTTTTTGCAGAGAAAAGCTGGCGATTTTGGAATGTTGCGAGACGCCTCCCCACACTCACCGCCGCCGCTGATGTGTTACATGTTTACGTCGCGACCCCAACGCCCCATTCCACCTCGGTTGCTTCGGCGGCCTGAAAACACGGCGCCCTTAGCCGACCCGAAAAAGTGCGGAAGGGGCTGAGCGCGCGCTTGCCCCGCGGCGAGTTTCTTGGCACCGTCCGTCATCCCAATCCCAAATTTCAATCCTATGAAACACTCGACCGCCTCTCAACTTTCACGCCGCAACTTCGCTGCGTCCATCGCATCGATCGGCGCCCTGGCGACCCTTCGTGCCGCGACCGCCGCCGAAGATTCGCCCGTCCGCTATCCCGACACTCGCATCCGTTCGTTGGACGATTCCTTCGCTCGCTACGCCCTCGGCAACACCCACATCCAGCGTCTTTATCACAGCCCCCAAATGCAATGGGGCGAAGGCTGCGCCTGGAACGCCGTCGGTCGCTACCTCCTCTGGAGCGACATCCCGAACGATCGCCAGCTTCGTTGGATCGAAGACGACGAAC
>Ga0070686_100001956_pt1 | contig 11434 bp, 10 predicted proteins | sample KBSS23LmetaG_FD_65654 | JGI IMG/M metagenome (GOLD analysis project Ga0070686, IMG submission 65654) | Switchgrass rhizosphere microbial communities from Kellogg Biological Station, Michigan, USA - KBS S2-3L metaG | ecosystem: Host-associated > Plants > Roots > Rhizosphere ...
GGAATTTGGAATTCGGAGCACATGCGCGACGTCTTGACGAGTTGAACAACCGGCATCTCGCGAAGATGTGTACGAATTCCAAATTCCAAATTCCAAATTCTTAATTGCCGTTGCCCGGGCGAGCCGTAATGCATCGAATTTTTCTGTTATCTCCGGCGAACTGTAACGGCCGCCGCGCGCAGCAGGCGATGTCGCCGAATGCGACCTTCGCGCTGGCCAAGGCGCTCCGCTCGACCGACGGGGCGCCGCTCGGCGATTTCTTCACCTTCATCAGCGGGCTGTACTTCCGCGGCAAGCTGACCTATGCGCGGCGGTTCGCGCAGCCGCCCGATCCGTCGAACCCGGTCGTCGGCTGCGGCGTGCACGTGATTACCCCCAACGCCGGGCTGCGCAGCCCGGATACGCTGGTGACCCATACCGCCGTGCGTGCCTTCGCGCGCGGCGATATCGATGTCGACAACCGCACCTATCGCCGCCCGCTCGAAGCGAGCGCCCGGACGCTGGTCGCCGAGATCGGCCCGGAGTGCGACGTCGTGCTGCTCGGCAGCGTGGCGTCGCCGAAGTACGTGGACGTCCTGACGGCGATCGTCGGCGACCGCCTGCTGTTCCCGATCGCGTTCGTCGGCCGCGGCGACATGAGCCGCGGCGGCCTGCTGCTGCGCCACGCCCGCGCCGGCGACGAGCTCGCCTACGTGCCGGTCGCCGGTGCAACGCTGCACGGCGTCCGCCCGCCGAAGCTGCCGCCGCTGCCGCGCAGCCGCGCGTCCTAACGAGGCCGTGAAGCGCCTCGTCATCCCGCGCGATCAGGACAACGTCCACCTCCTCGTCGACGGCCGGGAGGTCCGCCTCACCAACCTGCGCAAGATCTTCTGGCCCGAGCTGCGCCTCAGCAAAGGCGATCTGCTCCAGTACTACGCCGACGTCGCCGCGGTGCTGCTGCCGCACATCAGGAACCGGGCGATGGTGATGAAGCGCTATCCGCACGGCGCCGCCGGCGACTTCTTCTTCATGAAGCGCGCGCCGGCGCCGCGGCCCGACTGGATCGAGATCTGCAACATCGACCACGGATCGAAAGGCGTGATCGACTTTCCGATGATCCAGGATCGCGCGGCGCTGATGTGGGTGATCAATCTCGGGTGCATCGACCTCAATCAGTGGTACGCGACCTGCGACGATGTCGACCGGCCCGATTACCTGCACTTCGATCTGGATCCGGGCGTCGGCGCGACGTTCGAGCGCGTGGTCGAGACCGCGCACGTCGTCCATGAGGCGCTCGACACGCTCAAGATGCCGTCGCTGGTCAAGACGACCGGATCGAAGGGGCTGCACGTCTATGTGCCGATCGTCCGCGGTCCGCATCAGAAGCAGGTGTGGACCTTTGCGAAGGCGCTCGCCCACGAGCTCGCCGTCCGCAATCCGCAGCTGATCACCGCCGAGTACCGCCGAGAGAAACGGCCGCGCGGCCGCGTCCTCGTCGACTACAACCAGAATCGCTGGGGCAGCACGCTGGCGTCGATCTACTCGCCACGCCCTCGGCCCGACGCGACGGTGTCGACACCGGTCACCTGGAAGGAAGTGGACAAAGGGATCCGAATCGAGGACTTCACCGTTCGCAATGTGCCGGCGCGTGTCGCGAAGCTCGGCGATCTGTGGAAGCCGCTGCTGCAGCCGCGCGGCCGCTTCAACCTGTCACAATACGTGTGATGCGCGGAATCTATGTCGTTCTGCTTGCGGCCGCCCTCGCCGGCCAGGCGGCGCAGCCTGCCATGCCGATGAACACCATTGCCGAACAGTATGTGAAGCTCGTGCTCGCGGTCGGGCAGCATGACGCCGATTACGTCGACGCCTTCTACGGCCCGGCCGAGTGGAAGACCGACGCCGCACGACAGAGGGTCCCGCTCGCCGAGATCGACGCGACGGCGGCGCGCCTCGGCACCGCCATCTCCGACGTCGGCGAGGACGGCGACGAGCTGGCGCGTCTGCGGCGCGAGTACCTGCGCCGGCAGCTCGAGGCGCTGCGGGCGCGGGTCCGCATGCTCCAGGGCGCGAAGCTCACCTTCGACGAAGAATCGCAGGCCCTCTACGACGCGGTTGCGCCGCGGCATCCTGACTCGTACTTCGCCGACATCCTCGACGAGATCGACCGCGCGCTGCCCGGGACGGGCCCGCTCATCGAGCGCTACGACGCCTTCCGCCAGAAGTTCATCGTGCCGCCCGACCGGTTGTCGCGCGTCTTCGACGGCGCGATCGCGGAGTGCCGCGGCCGGACGCTGGCCCACGTGACGCTCCCGGCCGACGAGCATTTCACCGTCGAGTACGTGACCGGCAAGCCGTGGAGCGGCTACAACTGGTACCAGGGCGGCTTTCGCAGCCTGATCCAGGTGAACACCGACCTGCCGATCTACATCGATCGCGCGATCGATCTCGCGTGTCACGAGGGTTATCCCGGCCACCACGTCTACAACGCGCTGCTCGAACAGCACCTGGTTCGCGATCGCCGATGGGTCGAGTTCACGATTTATCCGTTGTTCTCGCCGCAGTCGCTGATCGCCGAGGGTACGGCGAACTACGGCATCGAGGTCGCTTTTCCCGGCGCCGAGCGCCTCGCCTTCGAGCGCGATGTGCTGTTCCCGGTCGCGGGTCTCGATCCCTCGCAGGCCGAAGCCTACGCGCGCGTCCGCACGCTGGTCGATCGCCTGGCCTACGCCGGCAACGAGGCGGCGCGCCGCTACCTGAACGGCGAGATCGATCGCGCCGCCGCGGCAGCCTGGATGTCGCGCTACGCGATGTCGTCGCCGAAGGCGGCGGAGCAGCGGACGCACTTCTTCGACACCTACCGCAGCTACGTGATCAACTACAACCTCGGGAAGGATCTGGTGAAGCAGTTCGTCGAGTCGCGCCGCGGCAACCGGTGGGACGAGTTTGCAAAGCTCCTCGCCTCGCCGCGGCTTCCGTCGGGCCTGCGCAATTAGGAATTTGGACGTTGGAATTTGGAATTCGCACCAGGATCCGCCGAACGCTTGCACGCATTCCAACTTCCAACTTCCAAATTCTTAATTGCTCTAATCGCCCAGTAACTCGCCGACCGATTTGAAATCCTCGACGTGATCGCAGACGGTCTTGATCACCATCAGCATCGGAACGGCGAGCAGCATGCCCCACACGTTCCACACCCAGCCCCAGAACAGCAGGCCGACGAAGATCGCGACCGCGTTCATGCTCGCGGCGCGGCTCGTCAACCACGGCGTCAGCAAAAATCCTTCGAGGCTGGTGATCGCCAGCGACACGCCGGAAACGAGCACCGCCATGTTGATCGTGCCGAACTGCAGGAACGCGACGACGGCGGTGGCGCCGGTGACGAGCACCGGGCCGAAGTAGGGAATCGAGTTGAAGATGCCGGCGAGAATGCCCCACACCGCCGCCTGGTTCACGCCGAGCGCGCGGAACGCCAGCCACGTCGCGATCGCGACGACCGTGCTCGTGAACACCTGGACCAGCAGGAACATCTCAATCTGCCGGTCGATCTCGCTGAGGATCTGAACGGTCACTTTCTTCTTGCTCAGCGACGGCCCGACGATCTTGACCAGCTTGCGGCGATAGAGATCGCCCGAGGCGAGCAGGAAAAAGGCGAGGAACAGGATCAGCACGAGTTGTCCGACCGCCGCGGCGACGCCGATCGATCCCCACATCAGATAGTCGGTCACGCTGAACGGCGCCGCCTCGACCTGGACGCGCGGCACACCGCTCGTCGGCGGCGGCGCCGCGGCCGACGCCGCCTTCTCCAGCTCCGTGGCCGCCTTCTGCACCTGCTGGATCGCGACCGCGGTGGTCGGCTTTTCGTTCTCGACCATCTCGCGCAGGCGCCGCGCCGCGACCGGCAGCTGTTCGACGATCGCGCTCGCCTGCGAACGCAGCCCGTAGATCAGCAGACCGGCGGCCGCGGTCACCGCGATCAGGACGACCGCCGCCGATATCGGCCGCGGCAGTCGCCACTTCGTCAGCCGCGCGACGATTGGTTCCAGCGCGTAGCTGATCAGGATGCCGAGGACGATCGGGATGATCATCGCCTGCGCGTATTGCAGGACGAGAATCGTCGCCAACACGGCGAGCACGGTGAGCGCCGCGCTGCGCACATCGATCGGGCCTGCCGCCGCTACCGTTTCCGGCTCGCGCTGGTGTTCGGCTTGCTCCTCCGGCTTCACCGCATCCTCAGCCGCCGCACGTTCAACCGCCTTCAGCGTCATCGCACGAGATCCTCGGCCTGCAACGCCCTGTTGATCGCGACGGCCGCGCGGACACCTTCGGCCGCGGCGACGACGACGAATTGCGCATCGCGAGAGGCATCGCCGGCGACGAACACCCGGTCGACGTTGGTGTCGCACCGGTTGCCGGTTTTTACGGCGCCGCGGCTCGTCAAGGTGCAGCCGAGCGCAATGGCCAGCGGTGATTGCGGGTGCTGGCCGGTCGAGAAGAACAGCGCATCGCAGTCGATCGGATCGCCCCGCTTGAACACGATGCGCGACAGCTGACCATCGTCGTGGGCCAGCTCGGCGATCGACTCGGTGCAAACCCGGACGCCGTTGCGCGCCAGCCGGTCGCGATTCGCCGCGTCGAGACGCGCCCCGTGCGTGCAGACGACCACCTTCGTGCTCCACGTGCGCAGTCCGAGGGCGAGCCCGGTGACCTCCTTGCCGCGCCCGAACGCCGCGAGCGCGCGATCGCGCCACTCCCAGCCGTCGCAGTACGGGCAATGAAACACCGAGCGGCCGTAGCATTCGTCGAAGCCGTTGATCCCCGGCAGGTCGTCGACGACGCCGGTCGCAATCAGAAGGTAGCGTGCGATCTCTTCGCCGCCGGTGCCGAGCGCGACGCGGAAGTGGTCGGCCTCGCGGCGAGCGCCCGTGACGCCGGTGCAGCGGAACTCGACGTCATAGGTCGTCAGCTCGCGGCGTCCCAGGTCGTTGAGTTCGGGCGGGGCGATCCCGTCGCGCGTCAGGTAGCCGTGCAGCGCGCGCGAGCGGCGGTTTCTCGGCTGGCCGAGGTCGCAGAGCAGGACGCGACGGCGGCATCGGCCCAGCATCAATGCGGCGCTGAGGCCCGCCGGTCCGCCGCCGACGACAATCACATCGAACATCGCCCCACTAAAGTGCAAGACCATCACCAGCCGGGCCGATCACGCTCTTAGTACTTTATGTTCGATAGAAGAACATATGTTTAACGGTGGGACATCCAATATAAATATCGTGATTTTGTTCGGTAAATCAGCGAGATCGCCTGTGTTGAGGCGTGCAGAGTGTGCCGTTTGTAGGCAGACGTGTGTGTCATATGTTGACCTATAGACACGCGCTCTGACTCAGTAAGTTGTTGTAAATAGAGCGTTTCCAGCGCAGCACCACGTTACGGCAGAGTTATGGCCGGAAGCTTGCTCTACTCTGCCGCGTGAAGGTCATCCGCTGTCTATCCACTGCCGGTCTGTTGAGCCTTGCGCTCGCCGGCTCACCTGTTCTTGCCGCTCCTCCCGCCGGCCACGCCAACGTCGATCGCGGCGTGCGGGATTCGCTGCGTTCTGGCGCTGCTACTCAGCAGGTCATCATTACCGTCGCTCCCGGCCACCGCGCCGAGATGCGCGCCGCGCTCGAGAAGCACGGGGATCGCGTCAAGGCCGATCACCCGCTGCTCGACGCCCTCTCCGTTGAGCTCCACAGCAGCGACGTCGCCGAACTCGCCAATCACCCCTGGGTGACCGCGGTCTCGCTCGACGCGCTGGTGTCGGCCAGCGCCGTGGTATCGAAGGCCACGCTGTCGACGACGTCGAGCTCGACGCTGCGCGAGACGCTCGGCCTGCCGCGCATCGCCACGTCGACGACGCTCACCGGTTCATCGGGAATCGGTGTGGCGATCATCGACTCGGGGATCGCGCCGAGTTCCGATTTCAACGGCCGTATCACTGGCTTCTGGGACTTCACGCGCGGCGGCATTCCGGTCGAGCCGTTCGACGATTACGGCCACGGCACGCACGTCGCCGGCCTGATTGGCAGCAGCGGCGCCGCGTCGAACTACGAGTTCCAGGGAATTGCCCCTGACGTGCACCTGATTGGCTTCAAGGTCCTCGACGCGACGGGGCAGGGCAAGACCAGCGACGTCATCAAGGCGATCGAATTCGTCGTCGCGAACAAGGCCAAGCTGAACGTCCAGATCATCAACCTGTCGCTCGGCCACGACATCCTCGCCCCGGCGAAAGACGATCCGCTGGTGCAGGCGGTGGAGCGCGCGACCCAGGCCGGCTTGATCGTGGTGACCGCGGCCGGCAATCACGGCCAGGACAAGAAGAACGGCGACGTCGGCTACACCGGCATCACCTCGCCGGGCAACGCGCCGTCGGCGATCACGGTCGGCGCTGCGGTGACCAATAACACGATCGTGCGCAGCGACGACACCGTCGCCGATTTCAGCTCGCGCGGGCCGACGTGGTTCGACGCTTACGCGAAGCCGAACGTCGTCGCGCCCGGCTACCAGCTCGCGGCCGACACGTCGCTGAATTCGTATCTCTACAAGCTGCTGCCGTCGGGCCGCGTCAAGACGAAGAACGGCGCCGACTTCCTGTCGCTGAGCGGGACCAGCATGGCGACGGCGGTCACGAGCGGCGTGGTCGCGCTGATGGTCGACGCGCACAACAAGTCGGGGTTCCACAAGCAGAAGGCGCTGACCGCGAACCTCGTCAAGGGGATGCTCGAATTCTCGGCCATCGCGGTGGCGGGTGCTGACTATCTGAGCCAGGGTACGGGCGAGGTCAATGCCGCCGGCGCGATCGCGCTGGCCAGCGCCATCAACACCGCCGACGCGCCGGGCAGCTACTGGGTGAAGTCGAGCCTTCCCGGCTTCACGGTGATCGGCGGCGAGACTGCGGCGTGGAGCCAGAACATCGTCTGGAGCGATACGGTCTACACCGGCAATCTCCTCTACGTCAGCAACATCGTCTGGACCAGCAACATCGTCTGGGACGCGAACATCGTGTGGGATTCGAGCGTCGCCTACGTCCGCGCGTCGAACATTGTCTGGGGCAGCGATGCGGTGTGGGGCGCCAACATCGTGTGGAGCGACCGCGTCATCGGCCAGATGAACGGCGACAACATCGTGTGGGGCTCGTCGAGCGGCGACAACATCGTCTGGGGCTCGATGAACGGCGACAACATCGTCTGGGGCACGTTCGTCGGCGACAACATCGTGTGGGGCACCTGGGACGGCGACAACATCGTCTGGGGTTCGTCGGACGGGGACAACATTGTCTGGGGCAGCACAGTCATCTGGGGCAGCACGGTCATCTGGGGATCGTCGTTCGGCGACAACATCGTGTGGGGCAATTCCACCCTGACGGGGAAGTTCTAATGGAGAAGATGCCCTATCAGGAGGTGACCGCGGTCGAACCGGTCGTCTCGACGGTTCCGCTGCCAAGTCCGATTCCGTCGGCGGCCGACTGGCGGACGGGACTGCCGACGTTGATCGGGTCGATGGTGACGCTGCGCGAGTTGCGGTTGAGCGACGCGCCGTCGCTGTTCGTGTCGCTGACCACCGACGAAGTCGCCAGGTTCATCTCGCCGCCGCCGACCACGCTCGACGGGTTCGAGCGCTTCATCGGCTGGGCGCATCGCCAGCGCGCCGCGGGCCAGTACATCTGTTTCGCGGTCGTGGCGCGCACCTCTGACATCGCCATCGGGCTGTTTCAGATTCGATCGCTCGAGCCGAGCTTCGGCAACGCCGAGTGGGGATTCGCGATCGCCTACGAGTTCTGGGGCACCGGCGCGTTCGTCGAAGGCGCCAGCCTCGTGCTCGATTTCGCCTTCACCATCCTCGGCAGTCATCGGCTGGAGGCGCGCGCCGCGACGGTGAACGGCCGCGGCAACGCCGCGCTGCGCAAGATCGGCGCGAAGCGGGAAGGCGTGCTGCGCAAATCGTTCCTGCGCCACGGCGAGTACCTCGATCAGTCGCTGTGGACGATCCTCGGCGAGGACTGGCTCGACGCCAAAGCGACGTGGGGATCGCCGATCATCCATTAACATCGCTCGCGGATGGACGTCCGCGAGTTCGACTTCGAACTTCCGCCTGAACTGATCGCCCAGGAGCCGCCGCGCCAACGCGGCGGCTCGCGTCTCCTGCATCTCGATCGCGCCACTGGCGCCATCCAGCACACCAACGTCACCGCCCTGCCGGATCTGCTCCGCGCCGGCGACCTCGTCGTCGTCAACGACACGCGCGTGTTCCCGGCGCGGCTGCTCGGCCGGCGCGTGCCCAGCGGCGGCGCGGTCGAGTGTCTGCTGGTCGCCCGCATCGCGGCGGACGACGACGTGTGGGAGGCGCTGATGCATCCGGGACAGAAATTGAAACCGGGCGCCCGGGTGGTGTTCGAAGGCGTTCACACCATCCACGGCGAGATACTCGAGCAGCGCTTCTTCGGCCGCCGGATCGTGCGGCTCTGGACCGAGGACGGTTCGACGATCGACGAGGCGGTCGACGCGATCGGGCACATTCCGCTGCCGCCGTACATCAAACGCGACGACGCGCCGGCCGACCGCGATCGCTACCAGACGGTGTTCGCCCAGGCGCGCGGATCGATTGCCGCGCCGACTGCCGGTCTCCACTTCACGCCGGCGATTCTCGACGCGCTGCGCGCCGGCGGCATCGCCATGACGACGATCACGCTGCACGTCGGCTATGGCACGTTCCAGCCGGTCCGCGTCGAACGCGTCGAGGATCACCGCGTCGAGCCCGAACGCTACGAGATCAGCGCTGCGGCCGCCGCCGCGATCTCGGGCGCGCGTGCCGACGGCGGGCGCATCGTCGCCGTCGGGACGACGACGACGCGGACGCTCGAGCACCTCGCGCGCGCCGGCGACGGTGTGATTGCGCCCGGCCGCGGCGTCACCGATCTCTTCATCTATCCGGGTTTCGAGTTCCGCATCGTCGACGCGCTGCTGACGAACTTCCATTTGCCGAAGTCGTCGCTGCTGATGCTGGTCGCCGCCTTTGCCGGCCTCGACCGCGTACGGAGCGCGTATGATGCCGCAGTCGCCGCCGGCTATCGGTTCTACAGCTACGGCGATGCGATGCTGATTACCTGAGGGAAAGCGTCATACGCCGATGCCGTTCACATACGACGATTTCGATCTTCGCGACATCAAGACCTACCCGCTGAAATCCCGGAAGAGCAAAGCGCGCGTCGAGGACTTCGCCCGCCCGGCCGGTGGCGCGTCGTCGATTGCCGCGTTTGTCGAGGGGTTGCCGAACATCCTTGCCGCTGCCGACTTCAAGGCGATCGTCGCCGCGATCCGTCATGCGGCACGCGCCGACGACGGCGTGGTGTGGGGCCTCGGCGCCCACGTCATCAAGACCGGACTCGGCCCGGTGATCATCGATCTGATGGAGCGCGGCTTCGTCTCGGCGGTGGCCACCAACGGCGCGGCGATCATTCACGACTTCGAGATCGCGCTGGTCGGCGCCACGTCGGAAGACGTCGACGAGGCGCTCGGTCCTGGCCGCTTCGGCATGGCGGAAGAAACCGGACGCCTGCTGAATGCCGCGATCAGCGACGGCGTCGCCGCCGGCCTCGGCATCGGCCAGGCGGTCACCGGGTTTTTCGCCGCCAGGGAGCCGCAGTTCGCGCGGCAGAGCGTGCTCGCCGCGGCGGCGCGGCTGCGCATCCCGGTGACCGTGCATGTCGCCATCGGCACCGACATCATCCACATGCATCCCGCCGCGTCCGGCGCGGCGCTCGGCGACGGCAGCCTGCGCGACTTCCGCTACTTCGTGTCGAACATCGCGCGGCTCGAACGCGGCGTATTTCTCAATTGCGGATCGGCAGTCGTTCTCCCCGAAGTCTTTCTCAAAGCGGTCGCGCTGGCGCGGAACAAGGGCATCGCGCTCGCCGGCCTGACGACGGTGAACCTCGATTTCGTCCGCTCGTACCGCCCGCAGACCAACGTCGTGTCACGACCGACCGCCGGCGGCGGACGCGGCTACTCGATCGTCGGCCATCACGAAATCATGATCCCGTTGCTGGCGGCCGCGCTCGCGTAGCGGAATGTGGAATGCGGAATGCGGAAGCGGAACGCGGAAACGAAATGTAGCTAGCCCCCAGCCCCCCAGCCCCAACTCAGTCTTTGTAAGCGTCGAACTCGTTGGCGCCGGCCATGACGACGACTCTCGGCCGCAGCGTGTGCTCGATCTCGATCGTGCCGGCATGCGGCGCGAGCACGTCCTCGAGCTTGCGGTAGACCTCCGGCGCCTCGTCGGCGCCGGCGCCGCGCAGCACCGTCCCGCGCGCGCGGACCCGATCCTGCACCGCCCGGAAGTCGACCGCCTTTTTCGCGGCGCGCCGGCTCATCACGCGGCCGGCGCCGTGCACCGTCGAGTAGAGCGACTCGGCCGCCTGCGGTGAATCGACGCCGCGGACGATCACCGCGATGTCGTCCATGCTGCCGCCGATGAAGCCGCGCTGTCCCGGGAACGCCGGCGTTGCGCCTTTGCGAACCACCCAGAACGTTTCGCCGCCGTGCCGTTCCTCCCACGCGAAGTTGTGATGGTTGTGGACGCGGTCGGTGACGGACGCCGGCGCGTCGGCGCCCATGATATCGAGCACCGTCGCGACCACCGCTTCACGGCCGGCGTAGGCGAACTTGCCGGCGATCGTCATCGCGGCGATGTAGTCCTGTCCCGACGGCGCGTGCAGCGGCAGGAGCGATGGCGACGCCGACATCTCGCCGCCGGCGCGCGAGCGGCTCTGGAACGGACGTCCGGCGGCGATGTTCAGGAAGCCGGTCGCGGTCTTATGTCCGAAGCCGCGCGATCCGAAATGGACGCCGACCCAGAGCAGTCCGGCTTCGTCCTCGAGCAGGTCGACGTAATGATTGCCGCCGCCGACGGTCCCGAGTTGCTGGCGCGCCAGGCCGAGCAGCTGGCGCTGCTCGGTGACGGGCGAGCGGGCGATCGCGTCGAAGACATCGTGATCGCGGATCGGCTCGAGATTGTTCCGTCCCATCCCGAACGACACGCGCCGCTTGATCTGATCGGCAAGCCGCTCGTACTCCTTCGCCGTCAGATCCGCTGCGCGCAGCGTCGTGCGGACGGCCAGATTGCCGCAGGCGATGTCGTAGCCGACGCCCGACGGCGAGATGTGGTCGCGGTAGCCGACCACACCGCCGATCGGCATCGAGTAGCCGAGATGGCCGTCGGCGCACAGCACCGCCGGCGCGCCATCTTCGGCGGCCGCGCAGCGCTCCAGCTGCTCGATGGTCGCCTCGTCATGCTGGCCGAAAATCTTCACCATCGTGTAACATCAACTGTTCCTGAGGTTCCCGCCGGAGTAGCTCAGATGGTGAGAGCACGCGTCTCATAAGCGCGGGGTCGACGGTTCGAGTCCGTCCTCCGGCATTCCTATCGG
>Ga0070686_100001958_pt1 | contig 11433 bp, 5 predicted proteins | sample KBSS23LmetaG_FD_65654 | JGI IMG/M metagenome (GOLD analysis project Ga0070686, IMG submission 65654) | Switchgrass rhizosphere microbial communities from Kellogg Biological Station, Michigan, USA - KBS S2-3L metaG | ecosystem: Host-associated > Plants > Roots > Rhizosphere ...
ATGGATAACACACGGAACGAGGCCCCAAACGTAGGCACCACTATGATGCCTTCGAGAAGAGCGATGCCCGTGCTCGGCCAGGGAACCTGGCGGATGGGTGAAGATCGTTCACAACGTAAGGCAGAGGTGGATGCACTTCGCCTTGGTTTGGATCTCGGGATGAACCTGATTGACACCGCAGAGATGTATGGTGAAGGTGGGGCTGAAGAAGTGGTCGGAGAAGCGATCGATGGTCGTCGATCGGAGGTATGCATAGTCAGCAAGGTCTATCCGCATAACGCAACGCGACGTGGAGCGATCGAAGCGTGCAGAAGAAGTCTCCGACGGCTGAAGACTGACTACATCGATGTGTATCTACTTCACTGGCGCGGTGACGTTCCGCTCATAGAAACGCTGGACGGCTTTCAACAACTGAAGCAGGAGGGAAGCATCCTCGAATATGGGGTCAGCAATTTCGATGTCTCCGATATGGAAGAAGCATTGACCCTGCCCGGCGGTGAAGAGATTGCAACAAATCAGGTGCTGTATAACTTAATGCATCGCGGCGTCGAATGGGATCTGCTTGAATGGAGTCGCGAGCGACGTATTCCCATCATGGCTTATTCCCCAGTTGGCAATAACCGCGCTGAGCAGAGGAAGATTTTTGGTAACGCAACGATAAAGACGATCGCGTCACAGCATGATGCTTCCCCCGCGCAAATCGCTTTGGCATGGTTGTTTCGCGAATCGGATGTCGTGGCTATCCCCAAGGCTTTACAACCAGAGCACATTCGCGAGAACCGTGCTGCGCTCGACATCGAACTCACTGACGAGGATCTTCAGCAGTTGGACCATGCGTTTCCGCCGCCGAAACGAAAGATCGCTCTTGAGATGATATGAAGCGCGGCGATATCGGCATGCAAGATGTGAAGTAACAATATAGAATCACGTCCATGAGTCGGTATCTAGATCTTGAGACCTGGTCCCGTAAAGAGTTGTTCGACTTCTTCATTGGTTACGCGCATCCATACTTCAATGTAACCGCCCAAATTGAAGTCACAAACTTAAGAGAGTTCATCAGGGCGCGAAAAGCAAAACTCTCTCATGTGCTTCATTACTGTGCTCTCCGCGCTGCGAACGATATAGAGCCTTTTCGCTACCGGCTCAAAGACGGAAAAGTTTTCGTTTATGACAAGATCGACGGAGGCACAACGGTCCTTTTGCCCAACGAGAGCTTTTCGTACGCCTATTTCGATTTTGATCCGGACTTTGCGGCATTTGCGAATGGCATGGAAAAAGCCGTTACTGAATTGATAAGCGGAACCGGTAAATTAAAACCGACAATGCGTGATGATGTTATCTACCATACAACCTTACCGTGGATCTCGTTCACGAGTTTTGCTCACGCTCGAACGGGGGGACGCGGTGAATCAATTCCGCGGATCGTATTCGGCAAAATAACAAACTCAAATGAGCGACAGGTGCTTCCGATTTCAGTTGAGGTTCATCACGCGTTGATGGATGGGCTTCACGTCGGAAGGTTCTTAGAGCACGTAGAAAAAGCGTTTTCGGAGCCCGAGAGTTTCATTGTTGGACCAACATGATTACGGCAAATTGAATTTTTTGGCGCAGTTCACCCTTCTCTACGATTAAGTTCATGGCACGCAAACGGCAGAAACTCCGAATCTGTAATACGTAGAATACCGCTTAGCGATTTGAGTGATTCCGTTTATCGCCCGAGTAATGAAGCTTGCAAGTTCACCGCCGAGACGCAGAGAACGCTGAGGTAACGCAGAGATTGAAACAGTAGTACCGCCCGTCGATTATTTAAATTGACCGCCTCACGCGCATTTAATAAGATGCCGCTCCGTAGGTCCTACATTTAGCGGCGATGCATAGATCAACCCCCTCGTCTTACTCTCCGTTTCCAACGAAAGCGCGCTGGTCCAATCCCATTGACGCTAATCAATGCTCGTCGTGTTGTGACGATCTGATTTATCAACCGTTCTTGATCCGCCTGAAAACAGGAGAAGACATGCGAAATAATGAAGCTCGTGCTCGTTTGAAATTCGCAAAACTAATTTATGCCACGCTGATCATACTCGCCGTGGCATCCGTAAGTTTTGCGCAAACACAAATCACAACCGGAACGATTCAGGGCACCGTAACGGATGCCAATGGCGCAAGCGTTCCCGGGGCTACCGTAGAAATAAAGAATCTTGACACGAATCTCTCCCGTAGTTTGACGACGGATGAAGATGGTCGTTTCATCGCGCTCAATCTTCCGACAGGGCCATACTCGATTACAGTCTCCAAGCAAGGGTTTGCGACCGCCGTTGCTGAACGACGTGAACTTACATTGGGACAAGCAATGACGCTTCCCGTGACCATGAAAGTCTCGACGCTGCAAGAAACCGTCACGATTGAGGAAGTGCCTATAGTTGATACTTCCAAGACTGAGAGCAGCTCGACGCTAAACTCAACAACAGTCAGCAAGACTCCGATTCTTGGTCGCAAATTCGAAGACCTGCTTACCTTGACGCCTGGCGTGAGTATCGTGCAGGGACCGGACGGCGATGAGATTAATTTCGCCGGACAGCGTGGCGTGTTCAATAACGTCAGCATGGATGGTGGCGATTACAACAATGGCTTCTTTGGTGAGCAACTCGGTGGACAGCGTGCATCGATCGATATTCCACTCGATGCTGTAAAGGAATTCCAGGTCGTTGCAACTGGCGCAAGCGCTGAATTCGGCCGTACTGCCGGCGGGGTCATCAACGTCATTTCAAAGTCAGGAACGAATGACTTCCACGGCAGTCTGTTTCACTTTCAACGTCTCGAGGCACTCACTTCGAATACCTCCGACGGTAAGCCGCTTACGGATTTTCACCGTGAACAATTTGGTGGAACGATCGGCGGTCCGATTAAAAAAGACAAGTCTTTCTTCTTTGGCTCGTTCGAGGGCATCAGGGAAAACCTAACGAGAGCAAACCTGAGCGAACAGGTTGGAGCCACTCCATGTCCGATCTCTACGCCCACGATTGGCGCGAACGAAGGACTGATCAACTCCAATGACGACTGCGCCCGCCTGGCCTTACTCAACTTCATCAGGACTACCAGAAGCCAGGAAGAAGGTCTGCCCGTGCCACATCCGATCAGGAACTACGCGACGCTAATAAAGACAGACTTCAACGTCACGCAGGCGCACCAGCTGGGGATTTCTTATAACTTTGACTACTCAAAGAACACGAATCAAACATTCGACGTGGCCACGTATGGCAATTCAGCAAACGGAATCGAAGGCGCGTCGAAGATCAATAACCTAAACGTGAATTTCCTATCGACGTTGTCTGCAACGGCTCTGAATGAAGCTCACTTCTCATATACACGTGAGAACAGGCCGCGCGCAGCTGTGGCGTCAAACGTTCCGGCGGATACCGCTATGGGGTTCGTTACAACGTTTCGCTTCGGAGCCCCGTTCTTTTTAGAACCGAACATTGACGAGTTGCTTTGGCGCACGCATGTCAAAGATAACTTCTCGCTGATTCGTGGCAGTCACACAATGAAGTTCGGCGGCGAGTGGTTGCACACGCTCAATGACCAGGTGTTCCGCGGTTTCTTTACCGGCCGTTACATTTTCGATAGTGCCGCGGGGTTCCTCCGTTATTCATCTACACCAGCCGCTAATGGTTTCGGACGCAACGTCGGTGAATGTTTTACCGCCGGAGGCGCCTTTACCGGATGGATCACTCAAGGTGCTCCGTTCAATCAAACGTGTCCAGCTGGAAGTAGCGTCGGTGGACCACTACTGCTTTATTTGCAGAATGGAATTGCGACCGGCATTGCGGGCGTGCCTCCTCCAGGTAAGTCGACGATCTCCAATGAAGATCTCGGTCTCTTCGCGCAGGACAAATGGCAAATACGGTCAAACTTCACGTTGAGTTACGGTCTGCGTTGGGAAGCACAGATATTCCCTGAGCCAGTTATTCCGCCATCGCAAACCGGCTACGCGTCGCTATTGAATAATCCAAGCTTCCCATCCGACGGAACACTGCACAGTCCCAAGAAGGAATTCCAACCACGACTAGGATTCGCATGGGATGTCTCGAAGCAGGGCAAGTCGGTGATTCGAGCGAGTGCCGGAATGTTTTACGGACGACAGAATATGTTGTCACAGGTAGGCTCGATAACTGACAACGGAGCGCAGCAGTTTGGTATCGCCTGTGGTTCCTCTTTCGGTTGCAGTAACGGTCAGGGCTTGCCTGTATGGCCCAACATCGTGAATGTTCCGCCTTCGGGTGGTCTTCCAGCGTTCCCATCGATCCGCGTGTTTAGCAAAGACTATGCGAACCCCCGGATCTACACTGCGAATGTTGGGTTTGAGCAGGAAGTCGCGAAGGACTTTTCGGTGTACTTTGACTTCACTCATTCAAAGGCTGTTCATCTGACTCGCTTCCTTAACTACAACCGCATTGGTCTATTTCCAGGATTTGGCGACGTCTTTGTGACCAGCGCCCTCGGCAAGTCTGTTTACGATGGATTTACTGCTGGCGTGAGAAAACGATTCAGTCGTCATTACCAGTTTGAAGCGAACTACGTATTGGCGAAAGACAAGGATGATGATTCGAACGAGCGCGACCCGTTTACGGATCGTTCTTTTGATCTCACGAACCTAAGTCTTGATTATGCGCTTTCAGATCGCGACATAAGACATAAGTTCAACTTCTATATGTATTCCGAGCTGCCCTGGCATCTGGAGTTTGTTCCGCGGATCCAGGCGCGGAGTGCACAGCCAATAACACCGGCAGTCAGAACCGCCACGAACCGCAACTCGCTTCGTAAGGACAATGATTATTTCTCGTTCGACTGGCGCGTATCTCGTCCGTTCAGATTTGGCGAGCATTACGAACTAACTCCCACGATCGAGATGTTTAATACCTTCAACAATGCGAACAACATCAACCCGTTAACCACTCCTGGTCTCTTCAACTTTGATGGATTTCTACGTCAGGGTGTGGGCGACCCAAGGCAGGTGCAGCTGTCGGTGAGATTTACGTTCTAGTTGCGGAAATTGTAGGGCGGCCCTCCGTGGCCGCCCGTTCTTTTCCATGTAGACGGATGCGAATGAAGAGCGGCCCGCCACGGAGGGGCCCCCACATTTGTTCGGACGTTAACGGCAAAGGCGCTAAGAGTAATCTCTTGCGCCTTTTTCCAATTTCGAGGTTCTTCGATCGGCCCTGCGGTCTCACTTGAGCTGCTCATATTGCTTCTTTGCTTCAATCAGAATCGGCAAATCCGGATCGGCATCTTTCCACAACGCGAAGAAGTCGTCATAAGCTTTGCGTGCTTTCGCCGAGTCACCCTGTAATGCAATGGCCCGACCCAGCCCAAGGTACGCAAGCGGATACAAAGGTGACATTGGAGCGTACCCTCGGTGATCAAGAATCTTCTGAAACTCCATCGCTGCTTCTGCGCCTTTGCCTTGTTTGAGATTCGCCAATCCGCGCACGTACTGTGGCCAGAACTCTCCAGCGGCTTCGTAACGGGCACCCTGTAATTCGGTGACTGCCTGTGCGGGATTGTGCTCAAAGGACAGCGCCCCGCGGACTGCTGGTAGCCAGATAGAATTAACGATCGTGAATTGTGGATACTGCTTCGTCAGTTCGTCCACGAGCGACTGCGCTTGAGTGACGTCACCACATATCGCTAACGCGAGGCTGCTACGAGTCAGTGAAACTTGATTGTGTTCGAGCGAGAGTGATTGGGAAACTGCTGATTTAGTCTCCGAGCATCGGCCAACTGCTGCAGAGCGCAAAGCGTATTCGGCGGCGTATTGAGCAGCTACTTCCTTTGCCTTGCTGCGTGCCGCGAGATCGATTGAGCGACGCGCGAAATCCTGCACGAGTTTCCACTGTCCAGCAAACTCCGAAGAATTAGTTTGCCAATCAAGCGCTATGTACTCATTCTGCTTGCCAGCCAGACTCTCAACTTCGTGCCTCATCGTGGCCGCATCACCGCGAATAAACGCAATGTTATAACCCCACGAATGGAGATGTTCGCTTTCGAGCTTGTATTGCTTGTACGCTCGATCAAGCACGGCCAGGGATTCATCGTAGCGATGAAGACGCATCAGCGCCCGAGCGAGGTTCCCATGCGGCGCGGCCGTGTTGGGATTTATGCGAATGGCTTCACCGGCTTCTTGTGCTGATCTCTCCCACTGACCAATACGGTCGTAAGCCACTGAAAGGTTAACGTACGGTCGGTCATCGCGCGGATACGTCTGTTTATAGAGATCTAGTACTTCAATGTACTTGTCCAATTCTCCGGTGACATAGAAGTAGTAGAACGCCGAAATGCGGAGCTTCTCAACTTCACTCACTCGGTCGCGCAATGCATACGCCTTGGCGATGCTCTCCGCTGCCAGCTTAGGTTGCCCAGTGTTGGCATAGCAAACTGACAAGCCACTGTATGCTGAGGCGAAGTTGGGATCCAGCTCCAACGCATGTTTGTCGTGTTCTATTGACTCAAGCCATTTGCCGCGATTCGCCTCGTCGGCCCCCAGGGAATAAGCTTTTAGCGCTTCAAGCGACGAGGTGGTGACTTCGAGGGGCGCATCGAATCTTTGTAGTGAGTTCAACGACTCACCTAGTTTCTCGCGCAGGTTGATTGCCGCTTGACTGAGCGTCTTAAGGACCTGTTCTTTACTCTCCGACTCGGCTTGTTCTCTGGCCAATGCCTCGCCGCTCTGGCTGCTAATCGCTTCCAGAGTGAGCACATAATGGCTGCCCAGCGTGGCAATCGATCCCGTGATGAGCGCTTTCAGTCCCTGTCGCTGGCATATCTCTCGTCCGATCTCCACAGTTACTCGATCATCAGGGGAGTGGCCCATCAGGCGCAGTGTCTGCCGCACGCGCGCATCAGAAAAGAGGTTTAGAAATGGTGACTGTCCGAGTTGCACGGCAAGCCCTTGTTTGAGTGTGCCATCAAACACAGGGTCGCCGGTGGTGTTGACGAAATCCGCGACGAGTATCGTGTCTTTGTCCGTTAAGGCAGCTGTACGGCGAGCGAATAGGAAGTAGCCTCCGATTGCAAGAGCCAGCGCAAACAATACAGCACCGCTGACTACAAACCCTTTCTTATGTCGCTTGATCTCACTGACGATGTACTCTGCGCTTGATAAGCGATGTTCAACGCTACTGCTTGCAGTGGTGGTGGCGGTTTCCGCTGCAGCTGTATCAACTCCGTGAGCGCCTGTGTGTGGGTGAGCGCCGCTGGATGTTCTGAGCTCCGGAGAGACAGTGCGCTCGATCTCTGCGTCAAATTCGAGTTGTCGCTTAAGTCTTTTTAGATCTACCAGCAGGTCTTTCGCTGTTTGATAACGCTCTTCGAGATCCTTCGTAAGAGCCTTCGCGACGATTCTTTCGAGTTCCGCGGGCGCTTCCCGATCGTAACGCGCTAAGGGTAAAGGTTCTTTATTGAGTATCAGGCCAATGACTTCGGTAGGCGTCTCGCCTTCGAAAGGAACATGCCCTGTCACCATCTCATAGATGACCGCGCCAAGGCTCCAAATATCGGTGCGACCATCAACGCGTTTTCCTTTGCCTTGTTCCGGCGACATGTAGTTCGCCGTTCCAACGACCGTACCTGCACCGGTATCGACCAGAGCTTTTGTCGGTGCTTCAGTATCAGTGGTGGAGCCTTCCGGTTGGGTAAGCTTCGCCAAGCCAAAATCCAACACTTTAATGTAGCCATCACGGCGGACCATGATGTTCTCAGGCTTGATATCACGATGGACAATGCCCGCCGCATGGGCCGCAGCCATGGCGCCGGCAGTCTGAATAGCAAATTCAAGGATGTCGCTTAGCCGAACGTGCTGGTGCTTCATTCGCTGACGGAGCGTCTCTCCCTCGATGAATTCAGTCACTATGAAATGACGCGAGTCGGTATCACCAATCTCGTAGATTGTGATTATGTTTGGATGATTGAGTGCGGAGGCAGCTTTGGCTTCCTGCACAAATCTACGCATGCGCTGCTCATTTGAGGAGAGATCAGCAGGTAAGACTTTCAGCGCAACTTTGCGATCAAGTTTTTGGTCTTGGGCCAAATAAACTTCGCCCATGCCACCAGCACCGATCTTGTTGATAATCGAGTAGTGGCCGAGCACCGAGTTGGGGGACATCGTTACTCCCATCTGTGATTAACTCTGGGCTAAAGAGGCGGGTGGCGTACGCGGGCTATAAGGAGTTGATGCCCGAACGCTACCCTCTACCTCGAAGAATGGGGCTCATATTAGTGCAAGAACGGATTATGGGCCAGCCTAAGAAGTTCTGTTCAAATTCTAAAACACTTGCAGCCCCGGGGTCATGAAATTACCTTCTAAAAACACTGGGCATCGATGGACGGGACGCCCCTACGATCAGGAAAAGAGTTTTTCGTATTCCTTCTTCGCCTCAATGAGAATCGGCAAATCCGGATCAGCATCCTTCCAGAGCACGAAGAAATCCTCGTAAGCTTTTCGAGCTTTTGCCGTGTCGCCTTGCAGAACTGCGGCACGAGCGATACCAACGTAAGCGAGTGGATAAAAATACGAGAGCGCTGACCAGCCGCGGTTATCTAATATCTGCTGAAACTCAGCGGCAGCTTCTGCTCCCTTCTTTTGGGTTAGGTACGCCTGGCCGCGAACATACGCGATAGGAAAGAGAATGCTACGTCCGTACAGTCTCGTTTTCTCGAGCACCTGAATGGCTTGAGATGAATTGCCGCGTTGCATTTCGACGTGGGCCTGAATCAATGGTATGCGAACTTGATTGATCAAACTGTCCGTGGGAAAACGCCTGGCCAGCTCGTCCACGAGAGTTTTAGTTTGGAGGGCATCACCGCAAATAGCCAAGGCCTGGGCTGATAACGACAACGTGATTCGATCGTGGGAGAGCTGGAGTGCTCTTTCGGTCTGGTCCTTCACCGAACCGCAATCGTTGAGTTGGGCATTCCGTGCAGCCGCTCCCGCAGCAAGCTGAGCCGCGACCTCTTTCAGATCACGTCGCTCGGCCATATCAATCGATGTTGAAGAGAACTCTTTGGCTTTACGTAATTGTCCGGAAAACGCGGCCGACTCACCCTGCCAGCTTTGAGCCGCGTACTGTTCAGGTTTTCCTGTCGCCCAATCGACCTCGTTCTTTACTCCAGCTGCGTCGCCCTGGGCGAACGCAATCCGGTAGAGGTTCTGGTGCATTCTCAGATTCTCGAGCTTTTGAGAAAGCGCCTGACGTATTATTTGCTTCGCCTCATCGAAGTGGTTTAGACCAACAGCGCTCGAAGCTAAAAGAGAATGACCTGACGCTGAATTTGGATTGAGGCGAATCGCTTCGCGAGCCTCTTCCGCCGCTTTATCGAACTGCCCAAGTTCGTTGTATTTGACTGCCAGATTATTGTGAGGTGCGCTGTCGCGCGGGTACGTGCGCTTCCACAGTTCCAGATTGTCAATATACTTATCGAGTTCCCCGGTCGCGTTATCGTAATAGATCTGAGTGATATACAGTCGCTCGTACTCACCGACTCGATCGCGCAACTCATACGCCTTTCGCGCGGCCTCAGCAGCCAGATCGTACTGCCGTGTGTTGTAGTACATCGACGACATCGCCGCATAGGCACGAGCGAAATTAGGATCCGTTTGCGTCGCTTGTTTGAAGAAGGGAATTGCGTCAAGGTACTTGCCTTTGAGTTGGGTATCAAATCCCACTGAGTAGGCCTTGAGGGCGTCAAGCGATGACGTCGTAGCCTGATGAATCGGAACGTCGTACTTCTGAATCGAGTTTAACGACTCCCCTAGTTTTTTCCGTAAGGTGGTAGCAGCATCACCGAGTGCCGAAAGTACCTGCTCTTTGCTTTCAGCTTCTACTTGCTCACGGGCAATCGCATCTCCCGTTTGCGCGTTGACTGCTTCGAGCGCGATGACGTAGTGGCTGCCGAGATTTGCTATTGAGCCCGTAAGAAAAGCTTTCAATGATTGCCGCTGACAAATCTCGCGTGCGATTTCTTTCGTGACACGCTCGTCAGGAGAGCGATTCATAAATCGGAGTGTCTCTCTGACACGTTGGTCCGAAAAGATATTTAGGAACGGCGATTGCTCGAGTTGCACAGCGAGGCCCTGCTTGAGGGTGCCATCGAAGACGGGGTCACCTGTGGTGTTCGCGATGTCGGCGAGAACGATCGTGTCTTTCTCGGTCAACGCGGATGCCCGCGTGGACTTGAAGTACAAGAGCGATCCAACAGCGAGCAGGGCGATAATAACTATTGCCAACGTCGTCAGCGCCCCACGCTTGTGGCCCTTAACCTGATTGACGATGTACTCCACACTAGATGTCGGCCGTGTTTGTGAAATGCTGCTCTCGGCTGGCGCCGTTATTGGCGCATGGGAAAGGGCGTCGGTATTCGGAACTATCGACCTGTCCGCCAGGGTGCGCTCTAGTTCTGCATCAACTTCCAACCGCTTCCTTAGTTGGCGAAGGTCGATAAGCAAGTCCTTTGCTGATTGATATCGTTGTTCGCGTTCTTTCGCCAGCGCCTTCTGCACGATCCGTTCGAGTTCGTCCGGCGCTTCTCGAGAATAGCGAGCGAGTGGCGGTGTGGCTTTGTCGCTCAGAATCGATGCCAGAATCTCCGTTTTGTTGGAGCCTTCAAACGGCAGTCGCTGCGTGACCATCTCAAAAATCAAAACGCCAAGACTAAAGATGTCTGTTCGGGCATCGACCTCACGTCCGCGTGCCTGTTCCGGCGACATGTAGGTTGTTGTGCCAATGACCTGACCTGGCTCAGTGATCGCAGCTGAGGTGGGAGCTTCCATGTCTACTTCACTGGTTGGCGTTGGTTCAGTGAGTTTCGCGAGTCCGAAATCCAGTACCTTCACGATGCCATCACGACGAATCATGATGTTCTCTGGCTTAATGTCGCGATGGACGATGCCAGCTTCATGAGCTGCTGAAAGCGCCCTGGCCGTTTGGATCGCAAAATCGAGAACCTGATCGAGTTTCAGTTCGCTGTACCGCATGCGACTGCGCAGCGTCTGACCATCAATAAACTCTAACGCGATGAAATGACGTGTATCGGATTCATCAATTTCATAAATGGTGATGATGTTGGGATGATTAAGCGCAGAGGCTGCCTTCGCTTCTTGCACAAATCGATGCATGCGATGGCGTTTGGAAGCAACGGCCTCGGGCAGAATCTTCAAGGCGACTTTGCGATCGAGTTTGGTGTCCTGTGCGAGATATACCTCGCCCATTCCGCCGACCCCGATTTGCGAGACTATGCGGTAGTGGGAAATTGTTGAATTAGCCGCGAGTGCCTGACTCAATGTTTCTCGATTGGTCCGGGACATTCTACATCAGCTGTGGACTAGCTGACTTAGACAGGATTTCAAGATTACAAGATTTTCAAGATCTAAGTTTTCGATAC
>Ga0070686_100001960_pt1 | contig 11426 bp, 10 predicted proteins | sample KBSS23LmetaG_FD_65654 | JGI IMG/M metagenome (GOLD analysis project Ga0070686, IMG submission 65654) | Switchgrass rhizosphere microbial communities from Kellogg Biological Station, Michigan, USA - KBS S2-3L metaG | ecosystem: Host-associated > Plants > Roots > Rhizosphere ...
GTGGCCAACGAAGGACGGTATGTCAACCAAGTGTGTGACCAGGCGCTGAACCTGATTCGGAGCGTCCCTGCGGTGGAAATCGTCCAGTCTCGAGTGGAATTGTTGTGACGGCAGTATGCCTAGGTGGAGCGCGCGGTGGCCAAGACGGGATATCATCGGGCCGATCGAGTGGCCGATCAGATCCGCATGGAAGTGGCGGATATCCTTATGCGGAAGATCAAAGACCCCCGCGTGCAGTCCGTGACCGTGACCGATGTGAGATTGACCGCCGACCTGCGGATTGCGCGTGTGTTCGTGACGACCATGGGTACGGAAGAAGAAGAGCGGAATGTCTTCGCCGGGCTAGGACAAGCCAACGGATTTGTGCGTGGTGAACTGGGCCGTCGGCTCTCGCTTCGGTATCTGCCGGAGATTGTTTTTGCCAAGGATGTCAGCGGGCCGAGAGGCGATCGGGTCTTGAAGTTGCTGGACGAACTTCACGCGAAGCCGGAGGCCGAAGGCGGCTCGCCAGAAGAGAAGACGAGTTCGTAGTATTCGGGGATGTGATGATGGATGTCGCACAGAGCTGTGCCGTCGTCGACGGTGTGCTGATAATCAAGAAGGAAACAGGCTGGACCTCCCATGATGTCGTGGCGAAAGTGCGGCATCTTCTTGGCGGAGTCAAGGTCGGTCACGCCGGAACCCTCGATCCTGCTGCAACGGGAGTCTTGCCTGTGTTGATCGGGCGGGGAACCCGCATTGCTGAATATCTTGTTGAGTGGGATAAAGAATATCGTGCAGTGCTTCGCCTCGGCGAAAGCACCGATACGCAGGATGCGACAGGAACAGTCCTGGCGCGCCACACGACGGATTCTGTGACGTCGGAATCGATTCATGAGGTGGTCGGCCGATTTCACGGGCCGATAGAGCAAGTTCCTCCAATGTATTCGGCGGTGAAAGTCGGGGGCGTGCCTCTGTATAAGTCCGCTCGGGCGGGCAAAACGATTGCGCGTGACGCGCGAACGATCGTCATCCATACCCTTGAGGTGGAGGCGATTCAGGAGCGAAATGTGACGTTGCGCATCGTGTGTTCGAAGGGGACCTATGTGCGGACGCTCTGTGCCGACATTGGAGAAGCGTTGGGTGTCGGCGGCCATATGTTGGCGCTGGAGCGAAGGCGGGTGGGTCCCTTGATGATCGATCAAGCGCTGACAATCGATGCAGTGGTCACCCGGCAGGCACTCGGTTGCTTAGGAGATGATCTGTTGTCTCTGGATCGTGCGTTGGACCATCTGGGGATTGTGGTGGTGAATGAGCAGACCGCCGACCATGTGCGACATGGGGCTCCGGTGCCTGCGGCCAAGATTCTTCGTTGGGAGGGAGCGGCCGCTGCCGAGTGCAGGTCACACGGGTTCGTTCGTATCCACGATACCAACGGATGTCTGGTGGCGATCGGCAAGTATTCGGACAATTCGGGAGATGCACTCAAGGTTGAGAAGGTGTTGATCGATCAGGATGTATGAGACTTCGTTGTGGATGAGGGAAAGGAACAGGAAGGAAAGAGCCCATGGCATTACTCAGAGAAGCAAAGACCGAGTTGATCAAGCAGTACCGGCAGCATGAGACGGATTCCGGCTCGCCAGAAGTCCAGATCGCGGTCTTGACCAACCGGATCACGTATTTGACCGAGCATTTCAAACTCCACAAGAAAGATCATCATTCGCGGCGCGGCCTGCTTCTTTTGGTCGGACGCCGCCGCCGATTACTCGATTATCTTCGTGGCGTGAGCGACACGCGCTATCGTGCGGTGATCGAGCGATTGGGTATCAGAAAGTAGCATCCCGTCTCGTTGTTGCGCAGGAGGCGTAACAACGGGCAGTAGTCAGTCGCACAGGTGAACACTGACAGAGGCTGGAGTGTCCCACATCGCTCGAGTCTCTTTCTGTGGGCATCTGTGGGGCATAACCAGAGGAGATCCGATGGTACACACAGTTGAAATAGAGGTTGCCGGGCGCACCCTGCGGCTCGAGACCGGTCGTGTGGCACGACAAGCAGACGGCTCGATTTGGGCCTCGTACGGCGACACTGTCGTGTTGGCGACGGCCGTCGCGTCACAGGTCGCCAAGCCGGGCATCGATTTTCTTCCTCTTACGGTCGATTATCAGGAAAAATCCTTCGCAGCAGGGAAGATTCCCGGCGGGTATTTCAAGCGGGAAGCACGTCCATCGGAAAAAGCTGTGCTGACCAGCCGGCTGATCGATCGTCCGCTCCGTCCGCTCTTTCCCGAAGGCTATTACTTCGAGACTCAGGTCATCGCCTCAGTGCTCTCGGCCGATCAGACCGGGTCGTCCGACATCCTTGCCATTATCGCGTCCTCTGCTGCCCTGACTATCTCGAACATTCCGTTCGACAATCCCATCGCAGGCGTGAGAATCGGTTGGCTGAACGGCAAGTTGGTCGTCAACCCGGACCTTGAGACGGTGGCGAAGAGCGAGCTGCAACTCGTTGTGGCGGGGACCGCTGATGCAGTCATGATGGTCGAAGCAGGGGCGAACGAACTGTCCGAAGCCGTCATGCTCGAGGCGATCGAACTTGCCCATGCCGAGATCAAGAAGATTGTGGCCAAGATTCGTGAATTGCAAGCCGTCGCCGGCAAGCCTAAGCGGAAGGTGGCGAAGGAACAGATCGACTCCGCGCTCGCCGCTCAAGTGAAGGCCTTGGTCGCGCAAGGGATTCGCGAGGCCATCATGATTCCGAACAAAGCGGCCAGGCAGGAGCGGTTGGACGAAGTCAAGGATGGCGCAGTTCAAAAACTCAAGAGCGCGGATGATCCGAATCGGGAGAGGCACGTCAAATTGGTGTTCCATGAGTTGGAATATACGGAAGTTCGAAACATGATCCTCGAGAAAGGATCGCGGGCGGATGGACGTGGTCCGGCTGACATTCGTCCGATCACGTGTGAAGTGAGCGCGCTGCCACGGACACACGGCTCCGCGATCTTTACCAGGGGCGAAACTCAAAGTTTGGCCGTGGTCACGTTGGGGACCACGGACGACGAGCAGCGGATCGATGCGTTGGAAGGGGAGTACATGAGAACGTTCATGCTCCATTACAATTTTCCGCCGTTCAGCGTCGGCGAGGCGCGGCCGCTTCGCTCACCGGGACGCCGGGAAGTCGGCCATGGTGCACTGGCGGAACGGGCGTTAGCCCCCGTGGTCCCCAGCAAGGAAGCCTTCCCGTACACGCTCCGTATCGTGTCCGATATTCTCGAATCCAACGGATCTTCTTCAATGGCGACTGTCTGTGGTGGGAGCCTTGCGATGATGGACGCCGGTGTCCCGATCAGAGAAGCCGTGGCCGGGATCGCGATGGGATTAATCAAAGAAGGAGATCGGGTCATGATCCTCTCCGATATTCTCGGGCTCGAGGATCACCTGGGTGACATGGACTTTAAGGTCTGCGGTACCAGGCAGGGCGTGACGGCGTTGCAAATGGATATCAAGATCGGCGGCATTACGTCGGCCTTGATGCAGAAAGCTTTGGAACAGGCTAAAGCCGGACGTTTGCACATTTTGAGTTGTATGGAGCAGGCACTCCAAGCGCCGAGAACCACTCTGTCGGCCTACGCGCCACGAATTTTCACGATGAAGGTGAAGCAGGACAAGATCCGCGAGATCATCGGTCCGGGCGGCAAAACGATCCGCGGCATCATTGCGGATTGCGGGGTCAAGATCAATGTCGACGACAGCGGAACCGTGACGATCGCGTCGGTCGACGGAGCCTCGGCCGAGAAGGCCAAAGAAATGATCAGCCGGATTACCGAAGAGGTCGAGATTGGGAAGATCTACATGGGCACGGTTCGGAAGATCATGGACTTCGGGGCGTTTGTCGAGGTCTTGCCGGGAACCGACGGATTGGTGCACATTTCGCAGCTGGCGCACCACCGAGTCCAAGCGGTATCCGACGAGGTGAAGGAAGGTGATCAAATCCTGGTAAAGGTTTTGGAAGTGGATCGGCAAGGGAAAATCCGCCTCAGTCGCAAGGAAGCCATGCCGGCTCCGGCCGGGGCTGGTTCACCGGATCCGTCTGCCAGGTAACTGTCTTGTATCGCAAGCTCGTCCTGGACAACGGGGTGCGGGTGGTCACCGAACGGATGCCGACGCTGAAGTCGGTCACCGTAGGCGTGTGGGTCAACATCGGGTCGCGGGACGAGCAACCTTCCCAAGCAGGCTATTCCCATTTCATCGAACACATGCTTTTCAAGGGAACGCGCAAGCGCTCCTCCGCCGAAATTTCGTGCGAAATCGATGCGCTTGGCGGAGAGATGAATGCCTTCACTTCACGTGAGACCACCACCTATTACGTGAAAGTGTTGGATCAGCAGCTGGAGCGAGCACTCGAACTCCTCTCTGACCTGTTCCACCATTCCTCTTTCGCGCCCAAAGAAATCGAAAAAGAAAAACAGGTGGTCCTGGAAGAAATCCGCATGGTCCAGGACGATCCGGAAGATCTCGTGCAAGAGCTCCATATGGGCCAAGTCCTGAAACGTCACCCACTCGGACGATCTATTCTAGGCGGAGAGAAGAGCATCAGAGGGCTGCGACGCCAGGATTTGCTGAACTATGTGAAGACCCACTACGATCCTGGGCAGACAGTGGTTTCGATTGCCGGGAACTTCGAACAGGCTAAGCTGGATCGGCTGGTCGCGCGGTATTTCGGCAAGGGCCAGATTGCGAAGGAGGCCCACACCAACGGACGTCGCCCTCCTGGCATGCATGGCGGTGTTTTGCTGAAGAAGAAACGGTTGGAACAGGTGCATCTCTGTCTCGGGCTTAAAGGCGTTGCCGCAGGACATCAGGATCGGTATGCGTTATATGCGCTCAACAGCGTGTTGGGCGGCAGTGTGAGTTCACGATTATTCCAGGAAGTCCGAGAGAAGCGGGGTCTTGTCTATTCGATCTATTCCTTCTTGTCCGGTTATTCGGATAGCGGCATGATCACTGTATATGCGGCGACGAGACCGAAAGAGGTAGATCGCGTTGTGGATCTTGTCTGCCGAGAGATTCGACAGATCGGCATCAAAGGCGTCGAACGGAATGAGCTTGAGCGGGCGAAGACTCAGATGAAGGGCGGCTTGATGCTGAGCTTGGAGAGTTCGCACAGCCGCATGAGCAAATTGGCGAAGGACGAGCTCACATACGGAAAGCATGCGTCGCTGGACGACATGCTGGCTCATATCGATTGCGTGAATGTGGAGCAGGTTTCCAATGTGGGCCGCCAATTTTTCTTGCTGGACTCCCTCGCGATCACCGGACTCGGGCCTTTCGCTCCGCGCAGTGTGCCGGCCTACAGATGAGATCTCTCTAATAGAAACTCATCACGTGTTCAAAAATTGATAAAAAAACTATTGATGAGATTGTCCGCAATGTATTGATTATTAAATATATTTCGCACCATATTCGAAGCTGTCCACAGGGCAAACAAATTCTTGACACAGTTTCATGGTTTCAGTACCATGAGAAAAAATTTTTGACGATGATTTTCGATCGAAGGGACGGACCACGAAGAAAAACAAAGAGATGTAGCCGAAGTATGATCACTCGTGGCTGCGTGATCCCGAAGACTGTTTTATAGCGTTCGTCGTCCTTAGAAGTAAGTATTCATCGGTTATTGTGGTTGTTATTTTTATGAAGGAGGGACTAGGTATGCCAAGGGTCATACTTATAGCCGCCGTTATCGCGTTTTCCTTGCTCGTCATGCTGCCGGCCAAGTTTGCCGTTGCTGCCGATGCGCCTGGTGTAGCTGGTCCAACTGACAACATTGTCGGTGGGAAACCCATGAAGGGTGAAGTCACCAAGACTCTCAAGGGTCGGGTATGGTCACAATGGGCCGACAATCCAGATGGAGAGTTGCTCTTCGGAATCCAATATTGGAATGCCGGTGAGCCGGGCTCAGGGACTCCGAATGGTCGTTCGTCTTCCGATCTCGATGTGAAACCGCCGGATCCATTGTTCAGCTGCTGCGGCTGGGGCTTTGTGGGTGGAACGGATAAGAACAGCCCCTATTCCGGGTGGTATCATGCCGCCACGACCGTCCGGCTGGCGGTAAAAGACAAGGCTCTTATGGACCAGATCATCAAGGCCTCCCAGGAACTTATCGCGATGGAAGTGAGTTTGGATGGTCGGACGATCACCGGCTTTAAGGTTATTAAGGAATAGACCTTAACCAGTTTTAATTCTTTCATGTCCTGTTAAGGAGGACGCGAACATGAAGTTTCATACGAAAGGCTGGGCCGTTACGGCCGCCGTGGCGTTGATGGTCTCTGTGGCCTCCACCGCACTGGCAATCGAGTCATTCCAAGAGCGTTTCGAGTGGGGCGATATGAGCAAGCCGACGACATTGCAGGGTCGCGTGATCGTGCTCGATCCCTACGATGAAGCAGTCTGGATTAACTTGGCTGTGTTCGGCGGGAATGCCGAGAGTGGTCTATGGTGGCAGAGGATTCACCCGGGCAAGACCCTTAAGTTTTATGCCGACAAGGGAGCATGGGAGGAGCTGAAGAAGATGGCGCGTCCTCATGCGGGACCGGCTGCCGCGAAGGAAGTACCGCCTTCCAGCACGACAGACTTAATCGAGTTCACCGTGACAGAACCAGAGCAGAATCATCGTGTCATTTCCTCGGTCAAGAAGCTTCCTGAAGTGGCCGGTTCTATGGGGAAGCCTCTGAGCATCTCAGGTCTGCGCTTGAAGGAGTGCGCGGGGAAGAGTGAAATTGAGGCTGGCTGTGCAGCAGCGAAGCAAGGCCTCAATACCTCACCGAAGTCTCCCGATGGGGGTGCTGTAGCCATGCAGTACGATGTATTGCTCCCAGGTGGGAAGCCCATCGCTGGCTTGATTCCCTGGACCGCGAAGTACAACCTTGGGTCCGGCAGCCACTGACCTGAAATAGGTACTGACTTCAAAGGCGGTATCTCCGCAAGGGGATGCCGCCTTTTTATTTTCCGCGATCGTCTGGGCCGGTTGGACCGATCCGGCGCTGTAGGTCAGCGAGGCGGTTGAGCGCATCGAGCGGAGTCATGGAGAAGAGGTCGATCTGTTTCATCTCTTCGATGATTGGATGTGGTTGGGGGAGCGAGGCACGCGATGGTTCTTTCTCTGAAGATATTGACATGTTGTCGATGGTGGTATCCGGTTGTTCCAACTGGGCCAGAACTTGTTGCGCTCGGGCAATCACTGTAGAAGGGAGTCCCGCTAGTTTTGCGACATGAATACCGTAACTGCGATCCGCGCCTCCCGGCACAATTTTATGCAAGAAGACCACGTCTCCATCCCGTTCCTGGACCGCCACGCAATAGTTTCTGATCCCCTCGCGTAACCCCTCCAGTTGCGTCATCTCGTGATAGTGCGTGGCGAATAGTGTCCTGGCTCCCAAGTGTCGGCGGTCTTGGATATGCTCCGCAATTGCCCAGGCGATGCTCAGTCCATCATAGGTGCTGGTTCCTCGGCCGATCTCATCCAGGAGAATCAAGCTACGGGAGGTTGCACTGTTCAAGATGTGAGCTGATTCGATCATCTCCATCATGAAGGTGCTCTGTCCAGCGGCCAAGTTATCCGAGGCCCCTACGCGGGTGAAAATCCGATCGACGAGCCCAATGCGGGCTTCGGCCGCCGGCACAAAACTTCCGATTTGCGCCAACAGGGCGATCAACGCGACCTGACGGAGATAGGTGCTCTTTCCCGCCATATTGGGCCCCGTGAGGATCACAAGCCGGTTGCCCTCACAGTCGAGGGCTGTGTCGTTGGGTACGAAGGTCAGATCGCTACTGAGTTGTTCCACGACAGGGTGTCGGCCTCCTCGAATGAGGATTGTCGTGCTCTCATCGACGAGGGGTTTCACATAGTGATGTAATGCGGCGGTCTCGGCCAGACCGGCGAGGACGTCGAGCAACGCGACAGTCTGGGCCATCGTGTGGAGACGAGGCACCTCGTTTGCCAGGCGCACGCGCAATTGTTCGAACAGCTCCTGCTCAAGCGCCAGCAGTTTCGTTTCAGCGCCTGTGACGCGTTCTTCCAGCTCTTTCAGCTCCGGTGTCATGAATCGTTCGGCATTGACCAGCGTCTGCTTGCGAATGTAATCGGGCGGGATGCGGGCCAGATGTGTCTTGGTAATTTCAATGTAGTAGCCGAACACCTGATTGTAGCGAACCTTCAAAGAATCGATCCCCGTCCTTTCGCGTTCTTTGGCTTCCAACGAGGCGATCCAGCCCTTGCCTTCCGTGCTCGCCTTGCGCAGCTCATCGACCCCGGCATGGTACCCTTCCCGAATCATGCCGCCGTCACGGAGCGTCAACGGGGCATCCGCCTTGAGGGTCTGATCGATCGCGTCATGCACGTCGCGGCAGTCGTCCCACGATTCGCAGACTCCGGCCAGCATCGAGGCGTAGAATGGCTGAAGGTGAGACCGTAACTCCGGCAGGGCGCTCACCGATTGTTTCAGTGCGAGTAGTTCGCGAGGGCCTACGACGCCGAGCGTCACCCGGCTGCCCAAACGGGCGATATCTTGAACATGACGGAGTGTAGCCCGGAGCGACACGCGTTGTTGAATCCGGTCTTTCAACTCCCCCACAGCTTCGAGCCGAGCGTGAATGGCGCCGAGATCGAGGAGCGGTCTGACGAGCCAGTCTCGCAACAAGCGACTGCCCATAGCTGTCGCGGTACGGTCCAGCACTGACAAGACCGTGGTCTGATCCTGCCCCGAACGCTGCTCGCCGGCTCCCAATGGCCGCACGAGTTCGAGATTGCGAATCGTGGCGCTATCCAGATGCATGGCGTCGCCGCTCCAGCGTGTGTGTATGCGGCGAAGGTGTTTGAGGGAGGCGGTTGGCTGACTCTCACGAAAATATCTCAGGACCGCTCCGGCGGCTCCAATCCCGGCGGTCAGGCCGCGACAGCCAAATCCGTCGAGCGAGTGCACTGCAAACTGCGTCTGGAGCAATTGTGCAGCCTCTTTGGGATTAAAGGCGGCCGCGGGTTGTGCACAGAGACGTGGCCCACGCAGACGCGTCAGACACGATCCTGTATTCGCATGAGAATCCGGGTGGAGCACTTCCCGTGGTTCTAGCCGAGCCAATTCATCCATGAGCTGGACCTCTGCCTGTACCCCCTGGAACTCTGTCATCCAAAACTCCCCGGTGGAAACGTCCAGACACGCCAGCCCAATGACGGATTGCGCCTTGGCCGATGGGATCGTGGCGTCGGAGAAGGCGACAGCCGCCAGGAAAGACGACTCTCCCGGTGAAAGGAATTCGGTATCGATCAATGTACCCGGTGTATACAACCGAACGACTTCACGGCGCACGAGACCCTTCGCGAGTTTCGGGTCTTCCACCTGTTCGCAGAGTGCGACGGTCCGCCCAGCCTTGAGAAGCTTTGCGATATAGCCTTGCGCCGCATGGAAGGGCACTCCGCAGAGCGGAACCGGGTTGGTGCTGGATTTGTCGCGAGAGGTGAGGGCAATAGAGAGCAGCTTGGAAGCGATCTGTGCATCCTCGTAAAACATTTCGTAGAAGTCGCCGACGCGGAATAACAGAATGGCGTCGGGATAGCCGCGCTTAATCTCGCGGTATTGCCGCATCAACGGTGAGGCGTCTGTGTCACTCATCACGTTGGTCTCGATGTGTTTCGCCGGTGAGATTGGGTGATACACGTCCGGTGGCTGTATCGAGCGAGAGGCGTAGCCGCTCTAAGTCCCCTTCGGCTTCTTGCAGCGCTTTGGTTTTTCGGCGGAGTTCAATACGGCTTCGCACCCACGGAGGAAAAAGAAGAATTCCGGAGACCAGCAATCCCACCGCGAATCCTGCCAGAATAGGTTTATAGATTGGTGTCGAAGCTTCAAGGAGCCCGAAGAAGTACCGGAGCGTGACTTGCTGTTCCTGGTTCTGAAGGAAAAAAGCCAGGGAGAGGAGTAGAAGCACCCCGACCAGAGTCAGCCTGATCATAACCTCGTTGTTGCCTCCCTCTTCAAGGCCTGGCGTGGTGACACTCGATGTATCCCGCCGGTTTTGCTGTACTGTACGCGCAAGCGGGCGAGGAGCTCGTCAGACTTCGGCCCCGTCGCGCGTACCTGAATCGATCGGCTCCGCGTGGTCCGATGGTTCAGCGTAATGTCGATCCGGTCCTGCGGCAGCACGGCACGGCCTTTGTCGGCCCATTCTATTGCCGTGACGGTCTGGCCGGAGAAATACTCGATCAGTCCTGTCGATTGGAGCTCGTGGGGTGTACGAATACGATACAGATCCATGTGGGCAAGTGGCAGGCGTCCTTGGTCATATTCGTGAATCACGACGAATGTCGGGCTGGTTACTGTCATTGGTGATGCCCCCAGACCCTGCGCGATTCCACGAACGAGCGCGGTCTTACCTGATCCGAGCGGTCCGTAGAGCGCGATCGTTTCTCCCCCGCGAAGCACGCGACCGATCACTTGGCCTAGCCGATCAGTATGTTGGTGTGATGTGCAGATCAGTTTCCATGACAGGTTCGACGTAGCGCTCCGGAGAGCGGCGGGCTGTTTCGCCTTGGCTGGCCGGGTGGCGTTAGGTCGTTTTCGTCGGTTGGAGCGCATAAGGAATCTGAGCGATGAGGTCACTGGCGAGCATCCCGGGTTGCCCGCAGTGTTGGGAGGCCAAGTCGCCGGCTGATCCATGAAAGTAGGTCGCGGCACAGGCGGCTTCCCATGGTGGCACTCTTTGCGCCAATAAGCCGACGATCATGCCGGTCAATACGTCGCCGGTTCCTGCCGTGGCCATACCGGGATTGCCGGTTGGGCAAATGGCGACAAGCCCATCTGGGCGAGCGATGACGGTTCGAGCACCTTTTAGGACGACGAAGACGCCGCGTTCTCGGGCAAACCGTCTGGCCGTGCCGATTCGATCCGTGTTGACACTCTGCGTGGTGGCATCGACTTCGAGCCGGGCCATTTCACCGGGGTGAGGTGTGAGAATAGGAGGAGTTTTACATTCGGTCAGCAACGAAGCCCGGCCGACCAAGGCGTTGAGTGCATCGGCGTCGAGGACGGAGGGCCGATCCAGATGCTTCATGAGCGCCTGCACGAGTTCGACGGTTTCGTGATGTGTCGAGAGACCAGGACCGATGGCGATCGCTGTGCGTGCCTGGATAAATGCTAAGACGCGATCGAGCCCCGAGCGGGCCAGTGTACGCGCCTTCGTTTCCGGGAGAGGCATCGTCATCGCTTCCAGTAACTTGGCTTCCAGCACATCGTTGACGCTGCTCGGGGTGGCCACAGTCACCAGGCCGGCTCCAACGCGGAGAGCCGCCCTGGCCGCCAACGCCGCCGCACCGGTTTTCCCGACGGACCCTGCAATAATCCCTGCATGGCCAAACGTTCCCTTATGGGAGGAGGGTAGGCGTTCCGGTAGAGATTGAAATGC
>Ga0070686_100001966_pt1 | contig 11411 bp, 5 predicted proteins | sample KBSS23LmetaG_FD_65654 | JGI IMG/M metagenome (GOLD analysis project Ga0070686, IMG submission 65654) | Switchgrass rhizosphere microbial communities from Kellogg Biological Station, Michigan, USA - KBS S2-3L metaG | ecosystem: Host-associated > Plants > Roots > Rhizosphere ...
TCGGTGACGCCGAAATCGAACAGCTGAATCGTATGCGGTGAGCTGAGCGCCGCCGTCGCCTGCGCTTCGCGCTCGAAGCGTCGCAGCATGTCGTAGGTCTCGTGCTCGCTGGCGGCGCCGAGCAGCTCGGGGCGAATCAGCTTGATCGCGGCGTCGCGAGCGAGAAACCGGTGCGTCGCGCGCCAGACCTCGCCCATGCCGCCGCGGCCGAGCCGCTCGACCAGACGATAGCTGCCCATGTCCTGCGCCTGGCGCAGCCGGCTGCCCAGGCGGTGGAGCACGTGGGCCGGCAGCGTCGCGACGATCGCACAGGCAACGTTCGGCATGTAGAGGACGAGCGTGTTGCCGAGCGACGCAATCGGCGCGCCGTGCACATGCGCGATCCAGGCGGCGAGCGGATCCATGCTGGCCGACACGAGCGCGGCCGCGAGCATCCGCCGCGGCGTCGCCGGGACGACCATCGCGGCAATCAGAATCACGACGGTGTTCCACGACAGCCCGCGGCCGCCGCTCTCGGCGGCGAAGCTCGTGGTCGCGTTGATGAACGCCACGGCTGCCGCGTTGACGACGACGTAGCAGAGGCCCGCGGTCGCTTTTCGATCGGCGCTGCCGGACGTGTACTGCACGTAGAGGAACATCAGCGCCGACGCCGCGATCGCGGCAAGCTCGACGATCACGACTGGCTGCGGCATCGACGCGCCGACGGTCCACGGCCGGACGACGGTGTCCATGACCACGCCGTAGGTCCACAGGCCGGCGCCAATCGCGGCGCAGACGGCGAGACGGCGGAGATGCTCGGCGACGAGCGTGTGCGGAAGTGCGCGCGACAGCGAGAGCGTCGTGCGATCGGGCGCGGGCGTGTCGAATCGCGGCTCGACGAGCTGGTGGGTGCTCATAATCTTCACGATGCGGCGGATTCCGGCACGAGGGCCGGCGCACGCCGGAGTTCTTCCAGGTTCAGGATGATCGACGGGTTCGAGCGCAGCAGGTCGGCAATCACTTCATCGCGCGGCCGGACGGGACGGTTGACCGGCCGCCGTTCGATGAACGGCCACAGCCGCTGCTTGATCGCCGCGGGCAGGACGCCATCGAGATACTCGAGCGCGGTCCCCTGCAGCTGCTCGTTGTCGGTGTGCAGGCTGCGAAACGCGATCTGCAGCGGCTCGCGCGGCAGGACCAGCGACAACAGCGTGAATACGTGGGCCAGGCTTTCGCCGGCGCGCGTCCGCACGAATTCGTCGAGCGTCGAGAGCTCGTCCGGCTCGTCGACGCCGTCGAGCAGACGGCGGCTCTCCCAGACGCCGCGGCCGACTGCGACTTCGCGCAGCACGATCGCGAAGATGGCCTCGCGATCGATCGAGACGCGGGGGTTCTTCTCGACAATCGCCGCCAGCGACCGCGCCGACTGATAGCGGACGTCGAAGCGCGGATCGTCGAGGCCGAACATCAGGCCGCTGGCGGCGCGCTGCGACACGCACACCGAGAAGACGCGGGCGAGGCGGCGGCGGATCGCGAAGTCCTGGTTGGGATCGAGCAGCGCGTCGACGAGCTGGCCAACGTGTTCCTCGGCGACCTTGCGCAGCGCGAACAGCGCGTGATCCGCCACCTGATCCCAGGCCAGCAGCGTGATCGCGTGCGGGACGAGCCCGGGCGTCAGCCCGTCTTCCCGCGACAGGATGCCGACGATCCGCTGGCGGTTGCGCGACCGCAGGCTCAGGATGTCGCGCATCACCGGATCGAGCGCCGCCGCATCGATCGAGGCGCGCGCCGCCGCGTGCGATGTCGGCGAGGAGACCGCGTCGACAGATCGGGACGGCCGGATGCCGGTGAGGGTGCGGTGCGCGATCGCGTGCTCGCCGGCGCCATCGCGCCGCGAGAGATCCACCAGGCTCGTCGCCAGCGTCGCGAGGTAGCCGCGATTCAGGCGGCTGGCCGCGGCGAGCGCTCCCGCCGAGCAGACGATCGCGAACGCCAGCATCGTCGAGTACTGTGCCGCCGGCGCGACCAGCGCGGCGACGTGCACGAGGCTGCCGCCGACGCCGTCGCCGAGCCGATCGAAGCCGACGTCGATCAGCGTCTTGGCGGCGCGCTTTTCCGCCGTCGGGATCGGCGTGTAGAACAGCTCGTAGCCGGCACGATAGAACGAGCTGCGGAGCACCGATTCGCCGCCGCGGGCGACGAGCAGGCTGCCGAGGCCGGGGGCCACGAGGCCGGCCAGGCTGCCCGCGAGCACCGCGCCCGATGGCGTCGCCGCCGAGAACGCGAGGCCGAAGCGCTCGAGGAGCGCCACTGACGCGGACGTCTGCAGCGCGAAGGCGACCAGGCTGGTGCCGGCGTAGTACAACGCGAAGAAGCGGAGCAGGTTGTCGCCGCGGCCGAAGCTCTCGAGCGCCTGCGCCTTGAACAGATAGTCGAGCAGCGCCGCCGCGGTCGTGCCGAGCAGCACGAGCGCGGCAAGATTCCGCAAGTACGGCGCGTCGCGCAAGACGCGCAGCGGCGACGGGGGTCGGGAACCGTTTTCGGGTGAAGAAGGGGGTCGGGAACCGTTTTCCTCAGAGTTCGAGTGGAAAACGGTTCCCGACCCCCGTTTACACGTCGCACGCACGAACCAGGCGCTGGCGCATTGCAGGAGCGCGAGTAGCGGCAGCATTGCCGGCGTGCCGAACGCGCCCGCGATTCGCTCCGCGGCGAGCGCGCTCACCAGCCCGCCCAGCGTTCCCGCGGCAGCAATCTGACCGTAGCGCTTCTTCGCCGTGTGCGGATCGAATCGCTCGCTTGCGATCAGCCAGAAGCCCGAGGCGAGGATTGGCCCGGCGGCGGAAATGTGCAGGTACACCGCGATCGCGACGGCGACCGGCGCGTGCGATCGCAGCAGCGATTCGACGATGAACAGGATGCCGCTGGCGACAAACGAGGCCGGGACCCAGATCGACGGCTGGAAGCGCCGCGCCGCCCTGGCATTGGCGATCACCAGCACGATGGAACACACCGACGTCGCGACCAGCATCGCCGGCAGCGCCGTGAGATCGAGCGAGGTCAGGAACAGCGCGTCGCGAACCGCCTTGCCGCTGACGAACTGCGCCGTCACGGCGGCGGCGGCGATCATCGCGGCGACGACCGGTCTCGATGGCGGTGTGATGCGCATGATCACCGCAACAGCTCGGAAAGCGCCGATGACGTCCTGATGTTCACGACCGGCGCGCGATAGTCGGTCGCGTCTGCAGCTTCGAGCACCATCTCGACGGCGTTGACGCAGATGGCAATCGGATCGCCGGCGGCGAGGCGCAGCGGATCGAGCGTGCCGTTCGGATCGCCGCCGGACGCGCTCGTATAAACCCGATCGCCGAGCTGCACGGCCACGGAGTAGATCTGCCGCTGACGTCGTTCTCCGCTCTGCTCGATCGCGACGACCAGGCCGGCTGTGTCGCGCGCCGTCGTCGTCGTGTCACGGATGGTCGTCTCGGTGACGCGGTGAACCGCCTGAACGACGCCGGGTCCGCACGTGTACTGGGTTTGGGCGACCGCCGGAACCGGTGAAATCAAGGTTGCCGCAAGGCCGGCAACGTGCAACAGTCGCGTCATGTCGTGGCTCCGTGGGTCCAGGCGCCTGTGCCTGCACCCTTAAACGCGACAGCCGACGGCAAACCCCGCAGGAGATCAGGTGGCAACCGACGAACCCGAAGCGGCAGAACTGTTTCCGGTGATCTACGGCGAGCTGCGCCGTGTCGCCGGACGCTACCTGTCGCGCGAGCGCCGCAACCACACGCTCCAGCCGACCGCGCTGGTTCACGAGGCATGGCTGAAGCTGCAGAACGAGCGGCGCGTGCAGGTGCAGGGCCGCACTCACGGGCTGGCATTGGCCGCTCAAGCGATGCGGCGGCTGCTGGTCGATCACGGGCGGCATCAGAAACGCGACAAGCGCGGCGGCGGCGTCCGGCCGATGCCGCTCGACGAGCTGCTGCAGGCAGCCGCCACCGGCGCCGTGCCGGTCGAAGATCTCCTCACCCTGGAGGCGGCGCTCACGAAGCTCGAGGCCGAAGATGCTCGTGCGGCGCAGGTGGTCGCGCTGCGCTTTTTCTCCGGGATGTCGAGCGCGGAAGTCGCCGAGCACCTCGGCCTGTCGGTGCGCACCGTCGAAAGCGACTGGACGTTCGCGAAGGCGTGGCTCAAGCGCGAGCTGTCGCGGACGGAATGAGATCACGGTCCGGCACGACGTGCGACGGTCGGGTTAAAGCCGGACAGGCGTACTACGGCGAGCCGTTCGCAGCCTGGCGCGCGTACTCGCGGCGCGCCTCGCGGAGGATTGGTAGATCCGCGTCGGCGCTGCGCCACGCGTCGAAGAACGTGTCGTACTCGGTGCGCGACGTCGCCGTATCGCCGGCGGCCGCGGCAGCGCGCGCCAGCCCGAGGTGAGACAGGGCGACCAGCACCGAGTCGGGCGCCTCGCCGCGCCGCGCGATGATCTCCTCGAACTGCCGTCGGGCCTCGGCGCTGTCTTTGGTCGCGAGAGATGCCAGGCCGCGCAGGTACGACGGCCACAGCTCGGCCCCGCGGGCGCGGTCGTACGGCTTCACCGGTTCGAGCAGCGCGAGCGCCCGCGCCGCATCGCCGCGCTGCAGCGCCAGCGTGGCCGCGGTGATCGGCAACTGCAACCGCCGCGTGAGCGTCGCGTCCGGGTAGCGGGTCCTGAGCTCCTCCGACAGGCTCGTGGCCTCGGCTGACGCGCCGCACAGCGCGTAGGCGCGACCGGCGCGCTCGAGCGTGAAGTTGTCGCGGCTGAGCGCGAGCGCCACCGCGGCATCCCCGCGTGCATCGGTGCATTGCCCGACCACGGCGTGCGCTTCCGCATCGCTGGCCGACCACTGCGCCGCCGTTTCCGGCATCTCGGTGCGCGCGACGTCCTCGATCGCGCGGCGGAAGAGATCGTGTGCCGCCTGCATCCGGCCGCCGGCGGCGGCGACCCGGGCCTGCCAGTCGGCCGCGAGCGCGCCGTCGGGCAGCCGCTGCGCCGCTTCGATCTCGCGCGCCATCGCCGCCGTGTCGTTCGCCATGAAGGCGACGAGGAACGCAAAGCGCCGCAGGCTCAGCAGGTCGGGCCGCAGCGCCGCCGCGCGGCGCACCGCTTCGGCGACATCCGCGGGCCGGTTCAACGCCAGGTACGTCGCCGCGGCGCTTTCGATTGGCGCGACAAAGCTCGGATCGAGCCGGGCCGCCGACTGGAACGGTTCGATCGCCTGCTCGTACTGCCCGAGCGCGTTGTAGGCGGCGCCGAGGCTGTTGAAGGCGAACGGTTCGCGCGGATACGTCGCCTTCCACGTCCGCGCGAGATCGAGCGCCTTGTCCCAGTCCTGCGTCGCGTCGTGGTAGTAGCGCCACGAGATGAAGAAGCGCTCGCGCTCGCTGACCCGGTCGCGCAGCTCGAACGCGCGCCGCGAGAACTCCGGCGCCAGCGCGGTCCGTCGAGTGTTCGCATACACGCCGGACAACAGCGCGTGGGCGAGCGCGAACTCGGGGTCGAGCTCGATCGCGCGCTTGAGATGCGGCACCGCGCCGACGCGCGCCACCAGCCGATCCTGATCGAGCGCCAGCGCGTACGAGTGCAGCGCCTCGAGCGACGAGGTCGTCGCCCTGGGCAGCGGCACATCGAAGTGCTGGATCGACGCCAGCGACTCGCCGAGCTTGTTGCGCAGCCGTGCGGCGGCTTCGCCGAGCGCCCCCAGCACCTGTTCCTTCTGCGCCACCTCGAACTGCTCCCGCGCCATGACGTCGCCGGTCTGCGAGTTGATCGCCTCGATCGCGACGACGTAATTGCGGCCCAGGCTGGCGATCGATCCGGCGACGAACGCCTTCAACTGTTCGCGCTGGGCAACCTCGCGGGCGACCGCGCGGGACAGCCGCTCGTCGGCGCGGCGATTCATCATCCGCAGCACCTGCGCCACCCGTTCGTCGGGAAACACCTTGATGAACGGCGACTGCTCCATCGCGACCGCGAGCGCCACTTTGAGGGTGCCGTCGAACACCGGCTCGCCCGTGGTGTTGGCGAAATCGGCGAGGAGAATCGTGTCCTGGGCGGTCAAGGTGGCGGTACTCCGCGGCGGCCGCGATAACCATCCGAGCGCGAGGACGACGACGGCCGCCGCGGCGAGCGTCAGCAGCGGCACCCGCCGCGAGGAGGCGGGTCGCGCGGCGACGGTGAGCCGCTCCGCCATTTCCGCCGCCGATCGCGGCCGCTGATTGGGGTCTGGCGACAGCGCCGCCATCACCGTCCGCTCGAGCTCGGGTTGCACGCCGGGGACGATCGTCGACGGTCGCGCGAACACCGGCGCCGACCGCTGCGCCTCGAAGGCATCGCGGCCGACCAGCAACTCGTACAGCACCAGGCCGAGCGCGTAGATGTCGGTCCGCTCCGAGACCATCGCGCCGCTCGTCAGCTGCTCGGGCGCCATGTACCCGGGTGTGCCGACGCCGGTGTTCGGGACCCGCTGATCGCGCGTGACCGCGATACCGAAGTCGGTAATCCGCACCGAGCCGTCGTCGTCGACGAGGATGTTGGCCGGCTTCAGATCGCGATGCAGGATGCCCTGCGCATGCGCGGCGGCGACGGCGTCGCACAACTGGCGCCCGATGTCGGCGACCTTCTCCGAGGGCAGGCGGCCGACGTGGTGCATGAGGGCGGCGAGATCCTCGCCCTGCACGAGTTCCATCGAGAGGAACAGCCGATCGCGCTCCTCGCCGATGTCGAAGACGCGGCAGACCGCCGGATGCGTGATCCGGCGAGCCAGCCGTACTTCGTTGCGCAGCAGGACCTCGGCGGCAGTCGTCGTCGATCGGACGAGTTTGAGCGCGACCGGCATGCCGAGCACCAGGTCGTCGGCGCGCCAGACATCACCCATGCCGCCGCGGCCGAGACGCGCCACCATCCGATAGCGGCCGGCGAACACTTCGCCGGCGGAAAACGAGTCGGCGGCCGCGTCGACCGGCGCCCTGCCGGTGTCGTCGTGCGCGGCGAGGAGCGACTCCACGTCGGCGCGCAGCGCATCGTCGTCGCCGGCGGCCAGGCGCACGAACGCCGCCCGGTCGGTGACCGGGCGGTCGAGCGCAGCCAGAAACAGCTCTTTCGCACGAACGGGCGACGACGACATCGGGTTCGAGTCTACTCGACGTAGGGCCGCCCTTTCAGGACGGCCAGTGCGGGCTGAAAGCCCGCACCTACGTAAGAGAGCCTCAATGGAAGAAGGCGTGTAGGATGCACCACGGAGCAAATGTGAACGAAGAGCAGCTCGCGATCAACCGCCGCCGCTTCATCGCATGCTTCGCCGGCGCTGGCGCGGCCGCCAGCCTGATGCCGGGCGCGCTCGCCGCCGTCGCGCAGGATGCCGCCACCATCACCGTCGACATGCTGCAGTCGGCGCAGCGGATTGCCGGCGTCTCGTTCACGATCGACGAACAGCGGCGGCTGCTCGAGAAGCTGAACGCACCCAGAGGGTACCTCGCCGGATTCGCGCGGCTCCGCGCCGCCGGCCTTGGCAACGGCACGCCGCCGGCGTTCGTGTTCAATCCCCTGCCGCCAGGCCGGAAGCTGCCGTCGATCGAGCGGCGGCCGCTCCGGCGGCAGCCCGTCGACGTCGCGAGGCCGCGGTCGGACGAAGCGCTCGCGTTCCTGCCGCTCACGCATCTATCGCGCCTGGTCGAGCGCCGCGACGTGAAGCCGACCGATCTCACGAAGCTGTACCTCGCGCGCCTGAAAACGCACGACCCGCAGCTCCACTGCGTCGTCACCCTCACCGAAGAGCTCGCGCTTCGTCAGGCCGCCGAAGCGGATCGCGAGATCGCCGCCGGCCGGTATCGCGGGCCGCTGCACGGCATCCCATTCGGCTTGAAAGATCTGTTCGCGGTTCGCGGGGTGAAGACGACGTGGGGCATGTCGCCGTTCAAAGATCGCGTGATCGACACTGACGCGACGGTCTACAGCCGCTTGACCGAGGCCGGCGCCATCCTCGTCGCGAAGTTGTCGACCGGCGCGCTTGCGGTGACCGCGCAGTGGTTCGGCGGCCTGACCCGAAATCCATGGAACACGCAGCAGGATGCAGCCGGATCGTCAGCCGGTCCCGGCGCGGCAACTGCCGCCGGCCTCGTCGGCTTCTCGATTGGCACCGATACCGGCGGCTCGGTGATCGCGCCGTCCACCCGTAACGGCATCAGCGGCCTGCGGCCGACGTTCGGCCGGGTGAGCCGCTACGGCGCGATGACGCTCGCCTGGACGCAGGACACTGTCGGGCCGATGTGCCGCTCGGCCGAGGATTGCGCGCTCGTGCTCGACGCGATTGCCGGACCGGATCTGAAGGACAACGCGGTGATCGACGTGCCGTTCAACTGGGACGCGTCGGCCGACGTCGCAACGCTTCGCGTCGGCTACCTGCGCGCCGCCGCGGACGAAGTCGTCGACGAGGAGACGCGCCGCAACAACGAGGAGTCGCTGCGCGTGATCCGATCTCTCGGCGTGACTATCGTGCCGTTCACGCTGCCCGACGTGCCGATCGAGGCGATCGATTTCATCCGCTACGCCGAGACCGCCGCGGCGTTCGATGACGTGACACGCGCCGGGCTGCTCCCGGCAGTGGAGCATGGCCCCGAGCAGAGCCGGCGTCCGGACGAAATCCGCAGCGCGTACTTCATTCCCGCGGTCGAGTTCATCCAGGCAAACCGGCTGCGGCTGCGCGTGATGGAACAGCTCGATGCTGCGTTCGGCGATCTCGATCTGTTCATCGGCAGCCATCAGCTGCTGACCAATCGCACCGGCCACCCGGTGATCAGCGTGCCAAACGGCTTTGCGAAGGGATCGCCGACGGCGCTGCACCTCACCGGCAAGCTGTTCGGCGAACAGGAAATTCTCCTGCTCGCGCACGCCTTCCAGGCGAAAACCGATTTTCACCAGCGGCATCCAAAGTTGTAGACGCGTTACAGGATCAACGGAGCGCAGCCTTCAGGGCTGCCCGGCGGCCGTTTGCAGGCCTGAAGGCCTGCGCTACGAGCGGCCCTACAACGGATCGGGTTTCATCCCGCGTTCAGGACGCCGTTCGCCAATCGGCCGACTCGCGCGGCTGGTACTGCGCAGGCGAGGACCGCGACGACGGAGACGGCAATCGCGACCTGCGCATACGTGAGCGCGTCAGTCGCGGCGACCCCGAACAGCATCGTCGACAGCAGCCGCGTGAGAACCGCCGCCATCGCGATACCGGCGGCGACGCCGATCGCGACGAAGCGCACGCCGTCGCCAATCACGAGCCGCACGATCCGCGCGCGGGTCGCGCCGAGGGCGAGGCGGATGCCGATTTCCCGCGCGCGCTGGCTGACGCCGTACATCACTACGGCGTAGATGCCGGTGAGCGCCAGTCCCAGAGCAGCGAAGGCAAATGCGGCCATCACGGAGAGGCTGAACCGTCGCGGCGCCAGCGCGTCGCCGAGATAGTTGTCCATCGGCCGGATCTGCGACGCGACCACTTCCGGATCGATCCGCCGCACTTCGTTCGCGACGCTGTTGGCCAGGCTCATCGGATCGCCGCTCGTCCGCACCACCCAGAACATGTTCGCCGCCGCGGCGCCGACGTTGTCGCGGTGGATCTGCGGGTATGTGAGATACAGATCCCAGGTCGGCTCCTCGTCGAGCGCGACCTGCTGCACGTTGCCGACGACGCCGACGATCTCGATCGGCCGCGGCGGCCCGTCGTTGTCGTCGACGAGCAGGCGCGCGCCGATTGGATCGAGCCCATCGAGCCAGCGGCGCACCAGTTCCTCGCTGACGACGGCCACTGCCGGGGCGCGCTCGGTATCGCGATCGGTGAACAGGCGCCCGCGTTTCAGCGGGATGCCGGCCGCGTCGAAGTACCGCGGCGTCACAGTGCGGAATTGCGCGGCCGGCACGCGCTCGCGCTCGAGCGCGCGGCCCTCGACCGTGAACGGCACCCGCGACAACAGTCCGCTCAGCGGCAGCAGGCTGATCGCTCCGCTGTGCGTGACACCGGGCAACGCCGACACGCGCGCGGCGAGGGCCCGCTGAAACAGCACGATCGCGTCACGATCGTTGAAGCGCTTCGCCGGCAGCGTGAGCCGCGCCGTCAGGACGCCGGACGGATCGAATCCCGGCGCCACTGCCTGCACGTTCGCGAAGCTCTTCGCGAGCATCGTCATCGCGACGAGCAGCAGGACGGCGAGCGCGACCTCCGCGCTGATGAGCACGCCACGCGTCCGCCGTCCCGCCGCCGTCGTGCCGCGGCCGGCGTCCTGCAGCGCATCGCGCACGTCGACCCGCGCCGATGCGAGCGCCGGGATGACGCCGAAGAGGACGCCGGTCATCACCGACACCGCCAGGGAAAACGCCAGCACCGCAACATCGACGCGGATCTCGCTCGCCCGCGGCAGCGCCGTCGGCGCCATGGCGACGAGCGCGACGACGCCCGACTGCGCGATCAGGATTCCGGCGACACCTCCGGTCAGGCTCACGATCACCGCTTCGACGATCACCTGCCGCAGGACGAGCGCGCGCGACGAGCCGAGCGCGAGCTGCACGGCGATGTCTCTCCGGCGGGCTGCGGCGCGGGTCAGCATCAGATTCGCCAGATTCGCGCAGGCGATGAGCAGCACGACGCCAACGGCAGCGAACAGCGTCAGGAGCGCGGTCCGGAACGGGCCGACGATGCCGTCGATCGCGGCCACCAGGCGGACGCCGCGCTTCCGGGCGTTCTCGACCGGATACTGCTCCTGCAGCCGCCGCGCGATCGAGGTCAGCTCCGTCGTCGCCTGCGCCGTCGATACGCCGTCGCGAAGCCGGCCGGCGCCGATGATGAAGTTGACCGAGTTGCGCGCTCCCCGCCGCGAATCGCGGTCGGCGGCGAACGGCAGCACGAACTCGACGTCGCGCACCGGCAGCGCAAAGCCAGACGCGATCACGCCGACGACGGTGTACTCCTCGCTGTTCAGACGGATGGCGCGGCCGACGATCGCCGGGTCGCCGCCGAATCGCCGGATCCAGAACGGCTCGGCAAGCACTACCACATGGTCGGCTCCCGGCTGTTCGTCGTCACGCTGCAGGAGACGCCCGAGTCTTGCTCGCGCACCGAGCACGCCGAACAGATCGCCGGTCGCGCGCAGCCCTTGAACCCGCTCGGCGGCCGCCTCGTCGCTCAGGTTCGCGCTGTAGGCGAACAGGCCGGCGAATCCGGTGAGCGTGGTCGTCGAGTCGCGGTAGTCGACGAAGTCCGGCACGTTGAAGGGCGTTCGATCCCGTCCCGGCTGATCGGACCAGATCCAGAACACCCGCTCGACGTCGCGATACGGCAGTTGCCGCAGCAGCACGCCGTAGACGACGCTGAAGATCGCGGTGGTTGCGCCGACAGTGAGAGCGACGGTGAGCA
>Ga0070686_100001968_pt1 | contig 11409 bp, 9 predicted proteins | sample KBSS23LmetaG_FD_65654 | JGI IMG/M metagenome (GOLD analysis project Ga0070686, IMG submission 65654) | Switchgrass rhizosphere microbial communities from Kellogg Biological Station, Michigan, USA - KBS S2-3L metaG | ecosystem: Host-associated > Plants > Roots > Rhizosphere ...
GGCGTGACCGACATGCGGCTGCCGATTCAATACGCGTTCTCGTATCCCGAGCGGTGGCCGGCGTCGCTGCCGCCGCTGGACCTGGCGCGCGCCGGGCGGCTGGACTTCGACGTGCCCGATACGAAGGCCTTCCCGTGCCTGTCGCTCGCCTATCGCGCGCTCGACGCCGAGCGCAGTCTGCCGGTGGTGCTGAACGCCGCCAACGAGATCGCGGTGGCACGCTTTCTGGAAGGGCGGATCGGGTTCACGGCGATTCCACAGGTGATTGCGCGCGCGATGGACGTGCACCGCCCTGCAGAGGTGAGCACTCTTGCGGCGGTTCGCGCCGTCGACGCCGCGGCTCGCGCGCATGCGCTGGATATCGCGCGCGGGTTAGAATTGAAGGTCTGAGGGCAGTGTGGTCAGAACGATTCTGTCATTCGCATTCGAGCTGGGCGTACTCGTCTTCGTGCACGAGTTGGGGCACTTCCTCGCCGCCAAGCGCGTCGGCATCCGCGTCCTGAAGTTTCAGCTCGGATTCAACCCCACGATCATCAGCATCCGTCGCGGCGACACCGAGTACGGCATCGGCGCGCTGCCGCTGGGCGGCTACGTGAAGATGGCCGGTGAATCGCCCGAGGAAGGTCCCACCGGCCGCTCCGACGAATTCCTGTCGAAGACCAAATGGGAGCGGTTCCAGGTCCTGGTGATGGGACCGGTGATGAACATCCTGCTCGCGCTGGTGGTCACCGCGATCGTGCTGTACCAAGGCGTCGAGAAGGGCGCCTTCGAGGATCAGCCGCCGGTCGTCGGGGTGGTCGCCGCCGGCTCCGTCGCCGAAAAAGCGGACATCCGGCCAGGCGATCGCATCACCTCGGTTGCCGGACATGACGTCGCGACGTGGGAGCAGTTCGGCGTCCAGGTCGGCACGAAGCCCGATCGCGAGATCGAGATCAAGTTCCTGCGCCAGGGCCTCGAGCAGACGAAGAAGATTACGCCCGCCGTCGTCGGTCAAGGCCGCTTCGAGTTCGGCGACATCGGCGTGCTCCCGAGCGTCCACCCGCACGTACGATCAGTGCAGAGCGGCGGCGCCGCCGAAAAGGCCGGCCTGAAGACCGACGACGTCGTGCTCTCGGTGAACGATCAGCCGATTACCTTTTCCTACCAGCTGAAAGAAGCGATCGCCAAACACCCGGAAGAACAGATCACCCTGAAGCTGCGCCGCGACGGTCAGCCGTTGACGATCGCGGCAACGCCGGCGAAGAACGGCAAGGAAGGCCTGCTCGGCATCGGCATCGGCGATGAGACGATCAAGATCAAGCCGGGCGTCGGCGAGGCGATCAAGATCAGCGTCGAGAAGAACGTCGAATACGCCGGGCTGATCTTCCAGACGCTGTGGGGCCTGGCGACGCGCGAAACATCGCCGAAGCAGCTGATGGGACCGGTCGCGATCGCCCAACTGTCGGGTGAATCGGCACAGATGGGGCTGATCGCGATGCTGACGCTGATGGCGTCGCTGAGCCTCAACCTCGGGTTGCTCAACCTCATGCCGATCCCGGTGCTCGACGGCGGCCACATCTTCATCATGGCGCTCGAGGGGATCGCGCGCCGCGACTTCAGCGTCCGGGTCAAGGAGAAGATGCTGCTGGCCGGTTTTGTGGTCATCCTTATGCTGATGGTGACGGTGATCTACAACGATCTCACCAGAATCAGCTGGATCGAGCGCTTGATGCCCTGGCGATAACCTTGCACTGACCGCTACCGGAGGTTTCCTGTGAAGCTGATGGTCAGCGGGCCCTGGCTCCTTACGCTCGCGCTGGCGTTCGCCGCCGCCGCGCCGCGGCCGGCGACCGCCGCACAGTCGTCGACGTCGGTCACCACCACCGACATTCAACATCTGCAGGACAGCATCTACGACGCCTCGCGCGACATCGCGCAGGTGCGCTCGCGCGACGCCACGCTGGCGTCGCAGCTCCAGGCCGAGCTCGACGACGCTCGCGACGACGCGACCTACCTCAAGGTCAAGCTGCGCCGCAACGAACCGATCGCGCGCGTCGAGTACTCCGATCTGCGGGACAAGATCGAGAACATCCGCAGCCGCGCCCGCGGCGACTCGTCGGGTGGCTACACGCCGCCGGCCGGATCGCGCACCGAGCCGTCGCGCGGCGACCGCGACGCGTGGCCGTCGGCGCCGACGACCGTCAAGGGTCGCCGGCCGAACGAAATCCCGGTGTCGACCGAATTCGACGTCCGGCTGCAGAATCCGCTCAGCTCAGCGACCTCGCAGGTCGAAGACCGCTTCGAAGCGACGACGATGGTCGACCTGCAGGACGAAAAGGGTCACGTGCTCGTCCCGGCTGGCGCAGTGATGCGTGGGACGGTCACCTCGGTGACGAAGGCGACGCGCCTCGAACGCAAGGGGAGTCTGACCGTAAGTTTCGATCGGCTGACGGTCGACCACCAGAGCTATCCAATCCGCGCGACGGTGACGCAGGCGCTCGAGAGCGAAGGGATCCGCGGCGAGGCGCAGAAGATCGGGATCGGCGCCGGCGCCGGCGCGATCCTTGGCGCGATTCTCGGAGGTGCGAAGGGCGCGCTGGCCGGCATCCTCATCGGCGGCGGCGGCACGATCGCGGCGACCGAAGGCAAGGATGTGGACCTGCCGACCGGCACCGTGCTGCGCGTCCGGCTCGACGAGCCGCTGATGCTTCAAGGCAAGTAGCTCACCTTCACCGAAGCGCGAAGGCTTCGGCCGAGCGAGTCGCTCGCCTAAAGGCTTCGCGCTACTTCTGCCATCGCGCCGCGCGCGGCGCGGACCGTCTTGTCGACGTCCTTCTCGGTGTGCGCGGCCGACAGGAACCACGCCTCGAACTGCGACGGCGGCGGGTAGACGCCGCGCACGATCATGCCGCGGAAGAACGTCGCGTACTGCCCGCTGTCGGCGCTCGTCGCCGACGCGAAGTCGCGCACCGGCCGCGACGTGAAGAACGGCGTGAGCAGCGAGCCGAAGCAATTCACCTGCAGCGGAACGCCGCCGGCGCGGGCCGCCTCGGCCAGGCCACTGGCGAGCCGCGCGCCGAGATGCGCCAGGTTCGCGTAGAGCTTCGCCGACAGATTCTCGAGACACCACAGGCCGGCGGTCATCGCCAGCGGATTGCCGGACAGCGTGCCCGCCTGGTAGACCGGTCCCGCCGGCGACACGAGATCCATCAGATCGGCGCGGCCGCCGTAGGCACCCACGGGAAGTCCGCCGCCGATGATCTTGCCGAGGCAGGTGAGATCGGGACGGACGTCGTAGATCGCCTGCGCGCCGCCGGCCGCGGCGCGGAACCCGGAAATCACCTCGTCGAAAATCAGCAGCGTGCCGGTCGCCGTGCAGATCTCGCGCAGCGCGCGAAGAAACCCGTCGGCCGGCGCCACCAGGCCCATGTTGCCGGCGATCGGTTCGACGATCAGCGCGGCGATGCGGCCGCGGTTGGCGTCGAAGGCCGCATGTACCGAGCTGAGATCGTTGTACGACGCGACCAGCGTGTCGGCTGATGCCGCCGCCGTCACCCCGGGGCTGGTCGGCGTGCCGAGGGTCAGCGCGCCCGAACCGGCCTTGACCAGAAATGCGTCGGCGTGACCGTGATAGCAGCCCTCGAACTTCAGGATGCGATCGCGCCCGGTCGCGGCGCGCGCCACGCGCACCGCGCTCATCGTCGCCTCGGTCCCCGAGCTGACGAAGCGGACCCGCTCGAGCGACGGCATCAGCCCGCGGACTTTCTCACCGAGCGCGACTTCGAGCGGGCTCGGCGCGCCGAAGCTGGTGCCGTCGCGGGCGACCGCGGCAACTGCTTTGACCAGCCCTTTCGGTGCGTGGCCGTGAATGAGCGGCCCCCACGACATCACGTAATCGATGAAGGTGTTGCCGTCGACGTCCTCGATGCGCGCGCCGGCGGCGCGGCGGATGAACAGCGGTGCGGCGCCGACCGACTTGAAGGCGCGCACCGGGCTGTCGACGCCGCCCGGAAGAATCGATTGCGCGCGCGTGAAGAGGCGTGATGACCGGGTTGTTTTCATCTGACCTGTATCGTCGCGAGATCTTTGATCGCATACGACAGGAACTTCTGCTCGTCCTTGTCGCGGGTTCGCGTGCGCGCGGCATCGAGCGCGCGCGACGCGCTGTCGAAGTCGCGCTGCAGCAGGAACACCGAGGCGATGCCGAGCGCGGCGCGGTACGACGCCGGGTCGCGCTCGAGCGCGCGCGTGAACAGCGCTCGTGCGACGTCCGGCCGGTGCGCCAGCACGGCGATGCGGCCGCCGGCCGCGAGGTAATCGGCGTCGGCATCGTCCGGCACTTTGACGAGCAACGCTTCGGCATCGGCGTCGTGGCCGTCGCGCGCAGCGGCCGCTGCCTCGATCAGCGGGGTATGGTGGGCGTCCTGGATCGCGGCCAGCGGTTTCATGATCAGGTCCCACAGGAACATCTGTCCGGCGGCATTCGGACCGCTTGCCGTCAGCAGACGATTCGGCAACGCGACGATTTCTGGAAGATAGCCTTCGGCGTAGACCGTGAACAGCCAAATCCCGGGCGCGATGCCGAGGATGCTCCATTCGCCTTTGGCGTTGGTGTGCGCAGAAAACGTGCGCTGGCCGGCGAACGTCCCGGCTGCGGCGCCGTAAATCGCTTCCGCCCGCACGTCGGCGTCCTGAATCCGCTCGCCGCGGTCGCTCACGACGCGGCCCCTCAACCGGCTGACCGGCTGCTGTGCGTGCAGCCCCGGCAGGCCGGGCAGGTCAGGCGGGTCAGGCAGGTCGGAATAGCGGGGCAATCCCGGAAAGCAAAGAAGGGCGAGCGTGAGTCCGACCCGCCAGACCCGCGCGGCCATCAGTACGTCCCGCGCATCACGTTATGCGCCTTGTTCAATTCCGCGATGGCGTTGGCAAGATAGCCGCGTTCGTCCTTGTCCTTCGTCAGGTTGCGCGCGTCGCTGAACGCCCGGGCGGCAGCATCGACGTCGCGCTGCATCAGCGCCGTCGATCCCATGCCGAGCGCGGCACGGAACGATGTGGGATCGCGCTCGCGCGCGCGGCGGAAGAACGGGCGCGCGACAGTCGGATCGCGCATCAACAGGCAGATGCGCCCCGCCGCGGTCAGCACGTCGACGTCGCTGGTGTCGGCGAGACGCGCGAGCAGCGGCGCCACGCGCTCACGACGTCCGGCGCGCGCGGCGTCGGCGGCGTCGGCGAGCATTTGCCCCGTCTCGCCGGACGGCTGCGACACCGGCCTGAGCACCGGATGCCACGTCGGTGCCATCCCGGCGATGCCGCTGCCGGCAGGCGCGACGAGATTGAACGGCAGCGCCACCGCATCCGGCAATTGTCCGGGCAGCGACACGTCGAAGACCCAGATGCCCGACTTGAACGCGAGCAGCGCCCACTCGCCTTTCGCGTTCGTGCGCGTCGAGAACGTGCGCTGGCCGAGGAAGTCGCCACCGGCAAAGCCGAAGATCGCTTCGACGCGGACATCTGCATCCGCGATCGGCTCGCCGTGCTCGCCGACCACTTTGCCGGACAGGCGATCGAGCGGCTGCGCCGAGAGGCGGACGAGCGCGGCCGCCAGCAGCAGCGCGAGTATCCCGATGCGACCGCGAGGCATCCGCGGATTATACGTAGGTGTCTACTCGACCTGGAACCGGTACACCATGCCGAGGTCGAAATGGCGGCTCGGCGTTCGCCGGCAGTTCGACGACGCCGCCGCTCGGGATGCCGACTCGCGAGCCGCGGCCGCCGTTCGACAGCCACGTGCGCTCCGGCGGCTGTCACCTACAGGGCGCGCGCGGCTTCCCGCGCGTAATAGGTCACGATGATGTCGGCACCGGCGCGATGGATCGACGTGAGCGTTTCGAGCATCGCCCGCGGCTCGTCGATCCAGCCGTTGCGCGCTGCCGCTTTCAGCATCGCGTATTCGCCGCTGACGTGGTACGCCGCGGTGGGGAAGTGGAAGACGTCCTTCACTCTCGCGATGATGTCGAGATAGGCGATCGCCGGCTTGACCATGACGATGTCGGCGCCTTCGGCGATGTCCTGTTCGACCTCGCGCAGCGCCTCGGCGGCGTTGGCCGGATCCATCTGGTGCGAGCGGCGGTCGCCGAACTGCGGCGTCGATCCGGCGGCATCGCGAAACGGCCCGTAGAACGCCGAGCAGTACTTCGCCGCGTAGGACATGATCGCCGTGTTCTCGAAGCCGCGTTCGTCGAGCGCGGTGCGAATCGCCCCCACCCGGCCGTCCATCATGTCCGACGGCGCGACGATGTCGGCGCCGGCGGCGGCGTGGGACACCGCCGCCCGCACCAGCTGATCGACGGTCGCGTCGTTGGCGATGTCCTCGTCGATGACGATCCCGCAGTGACCGTGATCGGTGTACTCGCACAGGCAGACGTCGGTCATCACCAGGACGTCGCGGACCTGTCGCTTGATGGCACGGACCGCCGTCTGCACCGGCGCTTCCTGATCGTAGGCGAGCGAGCCGATGTTGTCCTTGTGTTCCGGGATGCCGAAGAGGATCACGCCGTTGACGCCGTCGGCCTTTGCCGCTTCGGTTTCCTTGACCGCCTCGTCGACCGACATGTTGAACACGCCGGGCATCGACGGCACCTCGCGGCGGATGCCCTCGCCGTCGCAGACGAACAGCGGCAGCACGAACATGTCCGGCGACAACCGTGTCTCGCGGACGAGCGCCCGCATCGCCGGAGTTCGCCGCAGCCGGCGCAGCCGGCGGCTGAGGTTCAGCGACGTGTGGGTGTGTATGTCGGCCATGAATGCGCCTCGGTCACCTGCGAAAAGTGTCGGACGATCGCATCGACGAGCGCTGCAATGGTGTAGCTCTGCGGCACGATCGTCGGCCGGATGTTGTGCAGCGCCGCCGCGTCGGCGGTGACCGGCCCGATCGTCGCGACCGCGGTCGTCGCCAGCAGATCGGCGGCAGGTTCGGCGCCGACGATGCGGACGAAGTGGCGCACGGCGGATGCGCTCGTGAACGTCACGACGTCGATCCGTCGCTCGAGCAGCATGCGGTAGATGTCGGGTTCGCCTTCGCGGTCGGCGTCGGTGCCGACGGTACGGTAGGCGATCACTTCGGTGATCTCGGCGCCGTGCCGGCGTAGTTCGTCAGCCAGCACCTCGCGGCCGATGTCGGCATGCGGCAGGAGGATCTTGCGGCCTCGCACGTCGGTGAACTCGGTGAGCGCGCGCACGACCGCCTCGGCGCGGTACTCGGCCGGCGTGAGATCGATCTTCAGGCCGTACTGCGCCAACCGATCGCCCGTCGCCGGTCCGACGACGCAGATCTTCACGCCTTTGAGCGCGCGCAGGTCGTCAGGGCCGGCGAGCAGCCGGTCGACGAATGCCTCCACCGCGTTCGCGCTGGTGAAGATCACCCAGTCGAACTCCGCGATCCGCGCCAGCGCCTGGTCGAGCGGTCCGTAGTCGTCCGGAGGTTCGACGCGAATCATCGGCGCCTCGATCGCCTCGGCGCCCATCGCCTCGAGCCGCTCGACCAGCTCGCGGGCCTGGTCCTTCGGGCGCGTCACGAGGATGCGGCGGCCGAACAGCGGCCGCGCGTCGAACCAGCGCAGGTGCTCGCGCAGGGCCGCGACCCGTCCGACGACGAGCACCGCGGGACGGCGCTCGCCGGACCGCTCGACGAGCTCCGCCATCTGCTGCAGCGAACCGCTGTGCGTCTGCTGCGTCGGCAGCGTCCCGTCGTAGACGATCGCCGCATCGTCGTCCGCCGAGCGGCCGTTGGCGAGCAGCGCGGCGAGGATGTCGGGCAGCTGCTGCGGTCCCGCGTAACACACGATCGTGCCGTCGAGGTTGGCGAGGCTCGCCCAGTCGATCGAGGGCTTCTGCATGCGGCCCTCGTCCTCGTGGCCGCGGATGAAGGTGAGCGTGTCGCCGGCGCCGGGATACGTGACCGGCACGCCGGCGTAACTCGGCACAGCGATAGCGGCCGGGACCCCCGGCACGACATCGAAACTGATGCCCTGCTCGTGAAGAAACAGCGCTTCGGTGCCGCCGCGATCGAAGACGAACGGGTCGCCCCACTTCAACCGGGCGACGACCTTGCCTTCGCGCGCCTTCTCGACCAGCAGATAGCAGATCGCGTCCTGTTCGGCGGTCTGCGGCGAGGCGACACCCACATCGATCTTCTCCGCGTCGGCGCGCGCGTAGCGGAGGAGCCGCGCCGGGACGAGGTGATCGTAGAGCACCACATCCGCGGCCTCGAGACACTCACGGCCGCGTACGGTGATCAAGCCCGGATCGCCTGGCCCGGCGCCAATTAGGTACACAGTCGACATATCCAGCTCATTCGCGGCACCGGCAGTTAGGAATGCGGAATTTGGAATTTGGAATGCGTACACACGTTGGAGAGCTCGATGACCACCCGATGCGTCCAGATTCGTCGACGATTTGTGCGAATTCCAAATTCTAAATTCCCAATTCCTAATTGGCAGCGCCGCTGCACGCGCTCGCTACGGTTGTATGCCTTCCACCGCGCCGTGGGCGTTTTTCACATCGGCGAGGATGTCGTCGGCCCCGTCGGCGATCAGTTGCGCGCCGATCCGTGCGCCGAGCGCCGCCGCCTCGGCAGCCGGCGCCTCGCCGCGGCCGCGCACGGCCTTGCTGCCGTCGAGCGCCACGACGACGGCAATCATCTCGATCCGATCGTGATCCAGCGGCGTCGCCAGCGCGCCGATTGGCGTCTGGCAGCCGCCGCCAAGCGCATCGACGAGCGCGCGCTCCGCGGACAGCGCCGCGGCGGCGGCCGGATCGTCGATCCGGCTGACCACCTGGCGCACGGCATCGTCGACGGCGCGAATCTCGATCGCGACGATGCCCTGCCCAGGCGCCGGCACGCACGCGTCGGCGGGCAGCGCGTACGAAATCCGGTCGCGAAAGCCGAGGCGGCGGAGCCCCGCGGCCGCCAGCACCAGCGCATCATGCGCGCCTTCGTCCAGCTTGCGCAATCGCGTATCGAGGTTGCCGCGGATTGGTGTGAAACGCGCGCCGGGAAAAAGCCGCGTGAGCTGAGCAATGCGGCGGACGCTGCCGGTGCCGATCGACGGCGACTGTCCGAGCATCGCGACGAGATCCTCGACGCTGGCGACGGTCCGGGCAGCAGCGTCGGTACGGCTCCCGCCCGACGCTGCAGGCGCCGGTAACACGACCGCGTCCAACGGTTCTTCGCGCGGCAGGACGCCGGCGATGGCCAGCCCATCGGGGAGGATTGCCGGCATGTCCTTGCTGCTGTGCACGGCGAGATCGACCTCGCCGCGGAGCAGCGCGTCCTCGATTTCCTTGACGAAGAGCCGCTTGCCGCCGACTTCCGACAGCGGCGCCTCCTGCAGCCGATCGCCGGAGGTGCGGATGACGACGATCTCGCACGGCGGACCGCCGGCCGCCGCGATGCGCGCAGCAACGGTGTTCGCCTGCCACAGGGCCAGCTGACTGCCGCGGGTACCGAGCCGGAGCGCGGCGCTCATCGTCGCCGCACGCCGCGACGACGCCGGGACGAGCCGTCGATCACCGCGGCTGCCTTCCTGCGCCTCTGCGATCGCGCGAGAACGGCTCCACTTTCCGCCGTTCGTCTTCGGCAAGCGCGAACAGCCGGGTCAGCGCTTCGGTGTACACGGACACAGTCTCGGCATCGGCCAGCGACTTGAGTTGTTCGGTTGGCGTGAGCAGCAGCTTCTCGACGATCAGGTGAGTGATCTCGTCAACGCGGGCGCGCGCGTCGGGCGGCAGCGCCGACAGCTTGAACTCGAGCCGTTCGAGCTCGGCGCGGCGAATCGCTTCGAAGCGCTCGCGCAGCGCGACGACGGTCGGGATCGCCCCGCGCGAGCGGAACCAGGCGCCGAACTTGTCGACTTCTTCGTTGACGATCGTTTCGGCGCGCGACACTTCGCTGGCGCGGCGGGCGAGGTTCTCCCGTACAGTCGCCTGCAGGTCGTCGATGTTGTAGAGGAACACTTCCTCGATCTCGCCGGCGGCGGCTTCGACGTCGCGCGGCATGGCGATGTCGATGATGAACAGCGGCCGGTTGCGCCGCGGCCGCATCACCGCTTCGATGTGCGCCTTGGTCAGGATCGGATTGGCGGCGCCGGTCGCGGTGATCACGATGTCGCTCGCCGCCAGCACGGTGTCGAGATCCGTCCACGGTGCGGCGCTGGCGCCGCCGATCGCTTCGGCCGTCCGCGCCGCGTGCGCCATCGTCCGGCTGACGATGGTGATGTGGCGGACGTCCTGCGCCTTCATGTGAATCGCCGTCAGCTTGCCCATCTCGCCGGCGCCGAGGACGACGACGTTGCGGCCGCTGAGGTCGCCGAAAATCTTCCGCGCCAGCGCCACCGCGGCGTAACTCACCGACACGGCGCCCGAACCGAGGCCGGTCTCGGTGCGCACGCGCTTGCCGACGGCGAACGAGGCGTGAAACAGCCGGTTCAGCACCGGGCCGGCGGTGTGGACTTCGCTGGCGACGGTATGCGCTTCCTTGACCTGCCCGAGGATCTGCGGCTCGCCGACAACCAGCGAATCGAGGCCGGCGGCGACGCGGAACAGATGCCGCGCCGCGTCGAGATCGGCAACGTCGTAAATGTGGGGCGTCACGTCCGAGGCCGGGAGGTCGTTGTAGTCGCTGAGGAAGCGCACGAGATCCTGGCGGGTCGGGTCGGTCTCGTCGCACGCGACGTAGAGCTCGGCGCGGTTGCAGGTCGACACCACGACCGCCTCGTGCGTGGAGCCGCGCTCCGCCAGCGCGCGCAGCGCGCCCTGCAGGCCGCGCGCCTGGAAGTCGACGCGCTCGCGCAACTCGACCGGCGCGGTGCGATGACTGATTCCGACCAGCAACAGATGCAACAGCTAGCCCCTACCTCCGACTCGCAGCGCACGCCTTCAGGCATGCCAGCGGCCTCGTACCCTGGCCTGAAGGGCTGCGCTACGTCACACGCCTTCAGGCATGCCGGCGGCCTCGTACCGCAGGCCTTCAGGCCTGCCCGTCCGCCGCACCAGGCAGCCCTGAAGGGCTGCGCTACGTCAGACGCCTTCAGGCATGCCGGCGGCCTCGTAGCGCAGGCCTTCAGGCCTGCCCGTCGGCGGCACCAGGCAGCCCTGAAGGGCTGCGCTACGTCACACGCCTTCAGGCATGCCGGCGGCCTTGTAGCGCAGGCCTTCAGGCCTGCCGTCGGCCGCACCAGGCAGCCCTGAAGGGCTGCGCTACGTCACACGCCTTCAGGCATGCCGGCGGCCTTGTAGCGCAGGCCTTCAGGCCTGCCCGTCGGCCGCACCAGGCAGCCTTGAAGGGCTGCGCTACGTCACACGCCTTCAGGCATGCCGGCGGCCTCGTAGCGCAGGCCTTCAGGCCTGCCCGTCAGCCGCACCAGGCAGCCC